>Ga0114959_10002535_pt1 | contig 14854 bp, 14 predicted proteins | sample C_130625_EF_Meta_FD_87317 | JGI IMG/M metagenome (GOLD analysis project Ga0114959, IMG submission 87317) | Freshwater microbial communities from Lake Croche, Canada to study carbon cycling - C_130625_EF_MetaG | ecosystem: Environmental > Aquatic > Freshwater > Lake | place: Lake Croche, Canada...
AACTTCTACGATTGCATTTTTATAGAATGTTTGATATGCATGGTCGCTCGTATCAAACTTGAAGAAGTGCTTCCGCCAATCATAATCCCCATACGTCTTCTTCCAATCTTCAGTAGGTAGGACATTGACATGCTCAGTACAGATTGGATCTGACTCTTCATGGCCATAATGAATAACAGTATGACCTCTTTCTGTCATCATCTTACAGAACTTAACTACCTTTTGTGTATACGCACACGCAACATACTCTTTTGATGATACTGTGTGCGGTAACCCTAGAACATGGAATCTCATGATATAATCCTAATTATGCTTTAGCTTATTATTGATCGGTACAACATAGTTATTATAATGTATTTTAGGTAAGTGGTCAACGCTATCCAGATGATCCCATAATTAAAATTTTTATTCTGAAATAGCCGTTAAATTTTTAGTTAAATTTAGATTTAAAGTTCCGTCAAATACACTACCACTATTAATACCAAAAGTGTATTGTTGTGGAAAATTTGATTGTAATATTTTATATTTGGTTGAAGTTGTGACGTAAGTCAATGGTAAATTATAAGTGGTTCTCCAAGTGACTGGAGAATAAACATAAACTTGGGCAAAAGACCCCCCAGATAATTGATTTAAATATAATTGGTCGTAAACAGGAGTATTATTACCGCAGAGAATTGTACAATCTCCTCTACCACCAATATACGCAGTTATTTTTCGATTTGGTGCTACATAGTATAAATTAAAATAACAAGGGTTGGTTGGGGAGCCAAATATTAGTTCATTGGAATTTGTAAATACTGTATTCAAATCTATTAAACTATTTGACGATGTTTGGAAATTAAAATAGTAACCAATACAATTAGTTGCTGATGTAGAAATATCTATAGTTACCGTTGGCAATTCTCTGGTTACGGCACCAATACCAAATTGTAATAATTGGCTCGCAGTATTACTATTACTGAATACTATAGGATAATTCCAAGTCATTTGTCTATTGATGTATATCCCTCCAGTAAAATTAGATATACTTAAATTGCTTGGGAAGGTAAGAGGGTATCTAGTTCCATCAGACCTACCAGCATTGCTTTCACGAATTTCAATAGAATATGCCGAATTAAAATTAACGTTGGATGTAAAAGTTCCCCCGTAAATCTGAACACGCAAATCCATACTACCAGAAAAAGTTCCGGCGAAGAATGTAGGATAACTTAAGTTCCCCGTAAAAACCGCATTTGCATCTTTAAATTGTCCGTAGGTTACTGGTCCAGTGTAAGTACCAACCCCAGTTAGAATCTCTTGATATCTACCGTCTACAATTTCTGTTGCTGGATTGGGGAATCTACCTAAACGTACTGGATTTCTTGGTCTTTCACCACCTTCACCTGGATCAGACCAAAATTGATTTACGTCACTCCAATTTCCGTTATTATTATAAGTTAGATAACCAACGCCAAAATAAACTGTATTAGCCATATTAAATTATCCTTATCACACTGAAGCTGCCAAAACATCAATTCCGCTAGGCAGATTGGATATAAAAAGTGTTGGACTATAACTGGAACTCCCGTTCAATCCAAATCCATATGAACTAGGAAAATCCGCAGCAGATATTCTATAATCAGATCCTGTTTTATATGCTGGAATAGTTTTGGTTGGAGTATATCTACCACCTTGAACAGATGGTGTTACTGCAGTTCCACCAGTTGTGGTTAAAATATTAATCAACCCACCGAATGTTGCAAAATTTAACGGATCAACACGGTCGTTATTATAAGGATTGTAAAGACCATTACTCGCATAATTAAAATAAACACTTTTAGTAGAATTTGAGTATATTGTTATATTTTTATTTGTGTCTAATTTTTCAATCGTAGTAATATAAGGCTGAGGTGAATAATTAAAATGAGTATTACATCCTATTTTTACATTAGCTGCCGTTGTAGAACTTCCAAATATAAAATCATTCGAATTTGTATATGTTCCACTATTTAAAGTGTAATCGTAACAATTAGTAGTTGGTGTAGATATATCCGTTGCTATAACGGAATTATACGTTATAGACAATTTAGATCTTGGCGCATAAGTGAAAACAAAGTTTCCTGGAAACACACAATTTTCAATAGTTAAATTCCCACCGCATTGAATATTAAAACTAGATCCAGATAAATCGGTTGTATAATCACTATCAAAATGAGGATTGTAATTAATCCCTAAAAATATATCTCCTGCGCTTGCAGTTTTTATTAATGTAGTTTGCGGGAAAGTTGGACTTAAAGTAGCACTAGCACCACTGGTGCCTCTGCGTATATAAATTTGCCCATAGCTTAATGTTTGAATGGTTGGGCTGTTAATAATCTTCGTGCCACCTAGTGCATATAAAGTCCCTACGGAAACTGTGCCGTTTATTGTGCACAGTTCGCTTAAATACATTGCACAAGAGCTAGTATTGAAGTTTGCGGTAATATATGCTGTGTTTGATGCAGTGAATTGCCAATTTTGAAAACTGAACGTTCCTCCAGCCGTATATCTACTGTCACCCAAAAACGTGGTACTTCCTCCCTGATTACCGTTAGTGCTAATAATATTGCCAGTCACTAAACCACCATTAAAAGTTACACTCCCACCAAATATGTCGACTGTTCCAGAAATAACTGGTTGAGTAGAAGTGCCACACACTCTTATTCCACCAGTGTAAATATCACATATATGATATCCAGACCAAGTTCCCGTGGCGTTTATTCTTTGTGACGAACCAGCAGGGCCGTACTCTCTCCCTAATTGTAAATTCATAGTATCACCAGACCAAGAAGATGGAAAGTTAGATAAAACCGCTTGTTTAAAAGAAATTGTTTCTGATGTATAGGGAAGTCTACCTAGTGGCACTCCTGCTATTACATCTTCTCCATCAACGTAACTGTCCGCACTAAACCATTGGCCCACATCGTTCCAGTTTCCGTTCAAAACCGTGAAATTATAAGATTGACCGAAATAAACTGTTGGCATAATTAACCGTCACTCATTCTTTTATTTCGAGAATCAAATGTTTGAAGTCCGTGTTTTACTGTTTCGTCTAACCAATATTGTTCAACATACTTTACGTATTTTTTATTAGGTGATTCTTTCAAAAACTTAAAAACGTCTGGATTATCATAGTCTAGTGGAAAATCAATCACTCTTGATATCCATTTTAAATAATTTTGTTTGTGTAGGAATAAAGATTCTAAACTTAAATAATTAATTTCATAAGATAAGTTGTTATACAATCCAAGAGCAATATCTAATGTTCTTCCGCCTCTTAATCGTTTTTGTTGTTCAGTATTAATGTGTTCATCTCTTACTATAACACCAACAATAACCTCAACACCAAAACTCGTAACTTTTTCACAAAACTCTTGAATTTTAGGAATAGTAATTACACTATCAAAAACAAATGGGCAACTAATGTCTGTGACAAAATAATCTGAACCATCAAACATTTGTTCTGTCAAATCAGATGGGTCAACAAAATACTTAGCAAACACATCCTCATCTGTAGGAACCCAATAGTTATTTAATATAGCATCCCAACCTTTAACGGCAGAATGTGTGCTGTATATTCTACTAAAGATATGATTGCCAGATCCTTGAGGTCCTGTTAGTAATAATAGTTTTTTCATGGCTTATTAATAAAAGTTGTTCCAAATTTATTACCGTTGTCTAGTTCAGAATATTCAACATTATGAATATACTTTTCGTTTGCATCATCTTCTAAGATTTGATTTAATCTTAAGTCACCATACGCAATAGGAATATTTATCTTTAAACTCTTTAAATATTCTTGTTTATATAAGTACAGCAGTTCATACGATAAAAATGTTGGATTATCTATTTGCCCTAATTGTTCCATCATTAAATGTAATGTTGATTTACTTCTAATTCTAGTTTGTTGGTGAGATAATATTGTTTTATCTCTTCCAACAATGGCAAATTGAACTTCAACTCCGCATGCTTTAACTGCTTCTGCAAACTCTTTTAAGTTGGGCGTGTATATTGGATTAACTTCAGAATCATATATTCCCAAAGGACAACTAATGCTGGTTACGTAATAATCACTTTGCGACCAGTCAAAGTTTTTAAGTAAAGAAGCTTCTTTCCAATGTTTGGCGAATGGTTCTGAAAATCTATGTGCTTCCCAGTAGTTATCTAATAGAGATTTCCAACCATAAACTTCTGGATGCAAACTAAAAACTTTACTCCACAAATGATTGCCAGCACCTTGTGGTCCAGATAATATTAACATTTTCTTCATAGGTTACTTAATAAACTTTAATACTTCTTCAGGAATAAAAGATTCTTTCATTCTTTCCGGATGCCAAACAATAGCGCCAATTTTCAAATAATCATGAATCCAAGACTCAATATAAGTGCCATCTGTATATAAAACAGTTGTATCTTTTGGATTATTAATAATAACTGAACTATGGTACGAATTAACTAAAACTTCATCACTGTCAGAATAAACTAAATGTTCGGTTTTAACTTCCTCTACGTTTTTTACAACCCCATCAAATAAATGAGTTAGTAAAAATGCCCCATGACAGATACCTATTATTGGTTTATCATTAGCCATCATAAAAGAAATAAGTCTGGTTTCAACAATTCTACGTATTGTATTATCGTCACCACCAGACAGTATTAACAAATCAATGTCTTTATATAACTTTTGTTTTATATTGACATTATTTGGGATAGGAATAATTTCATGTTCTTTGAACAAATCATACCAACAAGGTTCTAACGAGTCATAATTAAATCCATTATGTGATAATGTTCGCTGAGTTATTCCTATCCTCATTAATTACCACGCATAAGCTTGCTGAATATACTCTGAGCCTTGTTTAGATTGTACTGAGTTTTTGCAACTAATTTCCCAAAGATCTTTACGAATTAAATTAGCAAGTTTAAGAACCTTTTGTTGTAATGGTTCAGTAACAGCAAGTTTAGCTAATTGTTTAGCGCCAATTGTTGAATGGAAACCTTCGTCTCGAGCGATAGCACGATAGCGAGAGCTGATGAAAGTATCTTCGATAGAGTCAGCCATTTGATCCCAAACTGCTTCTGCACGACCTTCAGCAATCATTTGGTAAACTGGAAGAACCACATCCGAATATTCTTGACCATATTTTTTAAGCAGTGATGCACCCTTAGCTGTATCTATTTCAGCTTCTTTTGCAATAGCAGCTGCAACATCAACTTCTTTTTTAGTGATATGTTCAATCACTTCTTTAACCATACGGAAATGTTTTGCTTCATCCATTGCTTGTTTAGTGAGTTCTGCCAAGTGTTGTGGGTCTGTATCTGATGGCATTTCAGAAACTTGTTTTGATATTTCAACCATGTTCATACGTTCATTAACCATTCTACCAATAAAGTGGTCAACAAGCGACTCTGTGCTTGGGTTCGATTCAAAGTATTCTTTTACGTTTGCTTGACTTGCTTTAAAAAGAGCTTTATTTTGTTCTTTGATTGTCTCAATAAATTGATTCATCTTTATCTCCTACGTGTTAAGGTAATTAAAATTTGTTATACATTCTGTATTTATCACACTAATCTTACAACTGAAACTATTCACATCTCTAGGCCTATCTAAAGAATCAGTAAACTGTAAATTTAGTTTTTTATACAGTTCTTCAAAACTATAAAATTTGAAATTTTCATCTCTATCAATATTGAATTTTAATAATTTAGAGTTTTCTTCTTTAATACTTGATAACATTTTATTATCATTTTCATACCATTCGTAACTTGGGAATGGTAATCCCCAACCACCAACTTTTTTCCACCAATAATAACAATCATCATCTGCTGCATAGCAGGAAATAAAAGTGGCTTTAGGAAATATGTTATGAAGAAAATCTAGATGATAAGCAAACCAATGAGATTTGATGATTTTAATTTTATCCCAATTTTCAAAAGGTTGCATAAATTCATTAATTATTTCTTGTTTAGATAAAGTATTAATTTTATCAAACTTATGTCCATATTCGTTATGCGGTCCCCAGTATACACCCCTATGATTACCTATTGTGTATTCTTTATTACCATTTGTTATTTTTCTGCCCCATGATCTTTTATCAGATTTTTCAGTTTGATTGATATCATCACTACAACTTAATATTCTATGTACTGAACTCCACTTAGATCCAGGAGTACCGATCAACAATATTAAATCTTCACCTTGATAATTTTCAACATCAATATTAAACTTCATTTTGTATATTTCCAATATAATCTCAAATTACTAAAATCATCACCGCCACGGATGAACTCACTTTTAATTCTATTTTCAAACTGAATGGAATTATTAACTATTTGTAAATTGTTTTCTTCAGCAACTTTATATATATCTTCTATTGTCCAAGCATAAAATTGATTTGTTATTGCTGAACTTGGTGGATTTGATGGATTAACTCTTATGAAAATAGTTCCGCCAACTTTTAACTTGTTAGCAATCCAAGTCATTTGTTTATATACAGTTTGTTTGTCGATAAAATTAATAGAACCTAAAGCCAATATAACATCATAGGTGTTATCTTCGGCTGGATAGTCTAAAATGTCACCAACCCAATCCGCATTAGTATTTGCTAAATCAATCCCTTCTAAATTAGGAAAATGAGTTTTGAATTCGTTATAACCACAACCAACATCTAAAATTTTATTAGGATTTAAATTAGCTATTTCTGGAACAAGAGCAAATCCAGATATTGGATAACAATTTAAATCAGTGTTCCAAATTTCTGGTAAATTATTTTCATTGAATTTAAAATACTCTTGTAGTATCATTGTAATCTATAAACTTTCATTGCATTACCGTAAGCTATTTTTTCAGCCACTTCTTTATCGAAATTTCCAAGAATATCTCTCCAAATGTTCACTATGTCGCCGTATCTTTCGTGCCTAAAATCTTTATGACTGTCCGTGGCAAACATAAATCTATTTGAATGTTTTTCTAGTAAAGATTTCCATTCAGGTTTAATGTTACCTACTTCGTCTAACATACCCATGTTTAATTTATCTAGATAATCGGGATTTGCAACATTTTGACCTATTATAGAACCATCAACTGGAGATATCCAAGAATCAGAAGATCTAATTAATTCTAATTTACTTAATGTGCCTATTAAATTATCATGCTTTGTTAATAAATCATCAATAAACTCTGGATGGGCAAATCCACAATGTGGCCATATAAAAGTTTTATTTAAATTTTTGGCTAACATGTTTTCAATTGGATATAAATCTCTTTCTAAATTATATACTTCCCAATGTATCATAATTGGAACATGAACTTCTTCTAACAATTTTAATAAATTAGGGGCTGCAGAATCTATATAACGTTCTGAATTTAAGTTTATTTGACCACCTGTTTTATCAGCATGTGATAACATCAGTTCACCAACAAATTTACAATCGTATTGTTGAATTTCAGATAAAATACTATTTAAATAATCTTGAGAAATATCAAATCTTTGGTTACGACTTTTTGTTGTTCCCATGATGATAGTGTCAGAAGATAAATCTTTATCAAAATTTTCCCTATAAAAAACGCAAAATTTATCAACCCAAGAAGTATTATTGTTTAATATTAAATTAAATTCCTGTTCAGAATCTACTTGAACCATAGCATCAAATATTTTGCCAGTATACTTTTCACTCATAATGAGGGCACCTTAATTAAACTCAATTGCGATTGTAAACCAGTTACATCTACAATATATTGTTTTGCATCTAATTTATATGTATAAGCAGTCAAAGATTGTGTACTGAAATTATTATTTAAATTTGTCCATGCCCAAGCTTGATAATCTAAAGTATCAAAAAAATCGTACTGGACAAAATTAATATCTTCTCTATCATATTTCATAAAACTTCTTTTCACTAACATGCTTAATCTTTGTAAATTTTTATTGTATTTAAATATAAATTTGACCAACCACTTTAACTGGTAAAAATGCTGTATTGCGAGATTGTTTATCAATAATCTTTGAATTATAAACTGAATGACATCATCTGCAAAATTTGAAGGTAAATTAAATCTAGTTTCAATCATTTTACAATTAAACTCAATTCTTTCTTTTATGTTATTATAAAAGTATTCATCTGGATACGATTGAGTTAAGAGTTTTAAATCTTCTTCGCTGTAGCTATAATTCTCTAAATATATATTTTTCTGAGTTTGCACACCTGGCATTAAATTATATCTAATCGAAGGAAATAATTGATCGGCTGGATCTCCAGAAACTAAAGAGCCTCCGTTTTCAACGTGATCGTATAAATCATTAAATCTAGTTTCTTCGTTTAATTCTATAATATTGCAATTTTTAATTACCCACTCATACATATCTGGGTTTTCAGCTTCGCATTGTTCATGCATAACTGTAACTTTAAAATCAATTTTGTTTTTATATAATGCAGCAACAATAAGGGAAGAGTCAATGCCTCCAGACCAAGCAACTGCAACGTTTTTATTTGCATAAGTTAATGCAGTTTCATCTGTTATTTCTGAAAATGTTTTCGTTGTTTGTAAATCCGATAAAGATAAACTTTTATTTGGATTATCTAAAAATACACCAAACCTATCGTCAGAAGGATTAACTCTACCAATATCCATTGATAGGATATTAATACATTGTTCTGTAAAAGACAAGATGTCAAATTTGTTTAATTCTTTCAAATCTTTATTTTTGGGTAAATCCATTTTAGTATCCGTTTACAAAAGAAACTAGTTCCCAGACCGCTCTAACTAAATCGTATTGGATGGCCATCCTTGCCTTTTGAGTATTGACAATTGTCTGTGGACTTGTAAATGCTGACGTGCTTGGAATTTTAATGGAGGTATTAACCGATACTGCCACGTTAGCCCCAGATGCAATCAACCACAACCTTACCATTGATCCATCAGTCCCACTTGCTGGTGGATTAATCATAGTATTTCCTGTACACGTTATTCTAATATTGCTATTGTCCGTTAAGGTTATTGTGCTTGCAAATGTAACGTTTGCATATGGAGCATTAGCAGCAATTGGAACATTAGTTAGATTGTTATAGGAATACCCAGTAGAACTAACTAAGTTAGCTACTACAGATCCAACAGTAATACTAGTAGCGTTTATTGTTGTATTGACAGTAGTGTTACCAATCCGTAGAAAGGTTGAACCATAAACAGCATTGACTGTACTATTACCTGTCGACATGAAACTGGTGTTGACTGTTGATACGTTACAGCTAGTTTGACCATTTAAGCTAGCACCAATATCTATTTTATGTGAAGAGTCCCCAGCATATGCGTTGAATCCTGTTGTGTTATTTCCTGTAGCCACTGTCAATTCAGGGGCTGCCGATTGAATGTATATGTAATTAGTAGTTATGCTAAAACTACCATTTGTCGATGTATCTACATTTTCAATACCATAAGGGTACACTGTAGTATAAGTAGTAGTGTTACCAACTCTCACCTGCCCTGTTGAAGTTCTAATTGAAAGTGAGGTCAAATTCATAGAGCTATTAACAGTACTATTACCAACAAAAGTAATTCTTGATGTGTTTGCTAAACTAAGTACAGTAGTATTAGCTGTCATGAAATTAGTAGTATTAGAATACCACTTGAATCCTGAGCTATTATTAGCACCACTGAACCACATATGAGAGGCCTCAAGCCCAACAGCATAATCTGTAGCAGTTGCGTTTATAGATGGATTCAGAAGTAATTTTGTTCCAGCACTTCTTGTTGTTACTGTTGGAGCACCTGTCCCAGAGGTATTCCACCCAATCCAATTTGATGTTCCGTTAGTCAATTGAATGCTGTTAGCACCAGCTGTTAATATAAGACCATTACCACTCAATTGGGTGTTTACAGTTGAGTTACCAACAAGTAGTGCTGTAGCAGTGATTGTACCATTGACGCTAAGTTTTGTATTCGGAGTGCCTGTTCCGATTCCAACGTTACCTGAGTATTGTGCTACTTTGACATCACCAGTGTCCATAACTTCAATACTAGGCATACCAGAAACGTCATTGACTGAGAATAAAGTCCCAGTTAAACTATTAGTAATAGAGAATAATTGACCTGCGGACCCCTCGAATGATAAAGTACCATTGCTTAAAGGGTAGGCTTTGAGGGTAATATTTTGTGGGCCTGTAGCACCATTTGCGCCAGAAAACACAATAGACGGGTCTGCTGTAGTGGATCCGATGTTAGGGGTGATGATAATATTTTTATCTGAATTGGCCATTTGTTATCCTATTGCGTTGATATATTTATATACTGTATCTACTACGCAATGCATTGAAGTTTTGTGTTTGTTCTGCTGCAGTTAATTGTCGGTTATACATATATACCGCTGCAATTTTACCTTGAAATCCTCGGTAGTAATATCCACTAGATCCTAAATGATATGCAAAATTTGCTGGAAAATCAATTTGATTAGTTCTATACCCGCCAAAAATATTCCATCCCGATACTAAGTTGTTTGATGCTTGTGAATTTACGTAATAAGTTGTTGATATAACTGCCCAATCATTTTCATCTCCTGGATTTTGATCAGCGAGGTTCCAATTACCTATACCACTATCATATCTGAACCGTAAACTTTTATCTGCAAGAGATGCATTTGGTGCGGTTGAAATTAGTCCTACTATAGGAAAAGAAGGAGCAACTAATGTAAAATCAGGTTGAAATACTATAGTCATATCCAAATAATTTTGTGATAATGTTGAGGATATATAATTATTATCTGATTGTGTGGCAAAATTAAAGTAACTTTTAGGACCATCATTAACATATGATACGGCCCCATTCAAAGTTCCATGCGCATTACTACCGCTCAAATCAAACCAAGTAGTACCAGACCCAGGATAACTTCTACTATTAGCAGCATCTAAAGATAATATCAACCCATTATTGACAATTTCAGGTCCTGCATATACACTCATATTCCGTATCTCCCTCTGAGTGCATTAAAGTTTTGAGTAACTTCTGCAGCAGATAATGCACGATTGTATATCTGCATGTTAGATAAATTACCTATAAAATATCCCGACCAAGTTTGACTAAATCCTATATAAAAAGTAGAAGAAGTATCATTGAGGTTATTTGTGCTACGACTCTCGATTTTATCTAGAGTTCCATTTAGATACCAAGATAAAGTAGAATTAGCTACATTTCTTACTAAAGTCCAATTTTGCCATGTATTATTAACTACAACGGATGATGAGTAAAAATTAATATCGTAAGTAAGTCTAGCATTTATAAGGTCTGGACCAAATCCGTCATTATAAATCACCCAACCAGTGGTACCATCATTAGCTTTCTGTCCAACTATACCGTCACTTCTACCTTCACCCCAATTTGTTGGATATATCCAAAAATTTACTGCAAAGCTACCAGTGCCAAAATTTAAAGCTGGAATATTGGTGCTGTTAGCTAACATTCTTTGACTGCCGTTGAAAGCAAAACTACCTGCTCCAGTAGCATCAAAACTAGCATTAGTAGTTCCATTATTACTATTACCACTTAGATCAGTCCAAGCAGTTCCAGATCCTGGATATGACTTAATATTGGCAGCATCTAGATATAGTATTAAACCACTAGTAGCTATTGATGGTGAGTGTCCTAGTGCCATTATATCCCAAACCTTCCACGCAAGGCATTATAGTTTTGTTGGATTTCTGCAGCACTTAATGCTTTATTATAGATCATAGCCATAGAAAGTTGACCTTTAAAAAATCTGCCTCCTTGATCATCAGCAGCAATTTTTATATCATCTAGCAGAGTGCTGGCATGACTGACTGTATTGGTAGCAGAAGTGATTCCACTAGATTGACAAAGATATGCCGTTGCTGAGGTGCTTGTAACAGAAACTGCAATCATGCACCAGGTTGAATCTGGTACAACTAATCCAGGGTTCCATTGCCAGGTACTAGGATCACTGTTCCAGGTGTATGAAATTTGATTGGACTCACGGAATCCCATACCAGTAACATTTGTTTCTCTGTTAAACACAAGACCCGTAAATGCACTTTGGTCTCCGTTTCGTTGTATCCAGGTTATAAATGTTGCTGATGTTAATGTAACAGAGCCTGTACATTGAACAAAATCGTTATTACCATCAAAAGTAAAATACCCATTATTTAAACTATTGTAGATAGGACCATTTGTTAATGTTCCATTGTTACTATTACCGCTTAAATCTGTCCATGCGGTACCACTTCCAGGATATGACTTAACGTTAGCAGCATCTAAGCATAACACTAAACCATTTGTAACAGCTTGAGGGTTATATGCAACACCCATCTAAATCTCCACTTCAAGTTTATCTACATCATTACGTTCTGCATATACTATATAGAAGCAATTTATTTCTTTATTCAACATATTACCGTTACCAACAATAACTATATTATCTGTAATATCTTCTACAAACAATTTCTGATGTTTACCGATTGGAGTCAAATCAACTGTGATTGAATCTGGATTTACTAGCTTAGTCCAATAGTCTGGTAATTCAATCTTGTTACCTTTTAGTGTACCACGGATATATACACCATTCTCTGGACCCTCTAAGCTACCGTATCGTAGTTGTTTTCCAGGTTTAGTTGGATGTGGAATAACAAATGATTTGGTAGTTGCAGCAAATGCACCATTGACTTGCAATTGATAGGTATTAGAAGCGGCAATATTGATCCCCATATTACCATTAACACGTAAACTGTTTAATGCTCCAGCTGTCGCTGATCCTATATTGACGTTAGTAACTGATCCTGAAGCACCATTTGTACCAATATTGATAGTCTTTGTATTACCAGAAGCTGCTATTCCATTTCCAATATTAATAGTTTGGTTGCCTAAACTTCTTCCTACAGTGATCGTTCCTGTGGAGCTGGTAGTATTTCCACCAATGTCAAGAGCACCTGTCGTTTGACCTGTGTATATATTTAATGCACCAGTTGTTGCTGCTGTTGCAATTGATTGATTTGATGTTGTATTACCTGTTAGGTTTAATATCCCTATAACTGTGGTATTACCGCCAACGTATAATGACTTAGCAATCCCTACTCCGCCCCTTACCGTTAATGCACCTGAGGTGGCATTAGTTGTGTCAGTTGTTGCTGCCACAATCATATTGCCAGAACCATCATCTAAAGTATTGGTATATGTTAAAACTTTATTAGTATCATAAATTGTAAACGCTACACTACCGAGCCCATTTCCAGATTGCCCGCTGTTTAGTATCCCAAAAATTGGTTGATTGGTATTATTAGTTGAACCACCAATACCTAATCCTTTATAGTAACCACCAAGTGTTGATGTGCCAGATGGAGAAGGTAATCTTGTTGATATACCAAAATATAAAGAATTTAAAGGTTCATATATCCCAAACCAACTATCTAATCCTGTGTCTTGAAACCATTTAACAGAGCCAGAAGAATTTGGAGTTCCTAACTGAAACCCACTGACCCCTTGGATATTATTTGCAAATAAAGTACCTTGAATTCCAGCACCACCAGCTACTACTAAAGAACCTGTCGTAGTATTAGATGATGTGATTGCAGTCTGTACTGATAGCTGACCAGTAAATGATCCGCTATCAATACTAGGATATGTAATGTAGGCCCCATTTGCAAGTACCACGCTTCCTTGACCGGTGACAGTCTTGCTTATGATTTGATTATTGTTATCAGTGAAAACTGCTTGAGCAGAGGTCAAGTGATTTAGTTTAAGGTTAACTGTACCAGTATTTGATCCAATGTTAATATTAGTTGTGGAGTTTGCTGCACCGCCAGTTGCTAGATTCAGAGTTTTAGTATTGCCTGATGATGTCACCCCAGAGGCCACATTGACTTGCTGGGTGACAGTACTGATACCAAGTGATATATTACCCGTTGCCGTTGCACCACCAATGCTGAGAGTACCAGTATTTTGATTAGAAGCAATTAGCTGGGTAGCAGTTGGGCTTCCTGTCAATTGCAAGGATCCGTTTACTGATAGCGTATTACTTGAAACGAGAGTGCCGAGGATAGTAGTGATTGAGTTACCGTAATCAGATCCAATGTTAACACGTGTCGTTGATGTGGTTGCTATAGCCCCTGTTCCTAAGTTGAGGGTCTTGGTGTAAGTATTTCCTGTAGTGCCGCTAGCAACATTGACTGTTTGGGTATTAGCACTTGTACCAAGAAAAATTGTTCCCCTTCCATCATCAGAACCAATTTTTATGGTATTAGTTGTTTGATTGGTTCCAAATAATATATTATTTAACCCGTCACCACGTAGTTCAATTGTACCATAAGCACTTAAATAACTGCCTGTATTAAAAGTGGTGAATCCATTGAAAGTTGCTTGATTTCCCAATCCTTGTATTATGCTGCCATTGAAAGTCACATCCCCATTCATATTCACATATGAGTTTGGTCCCCCGTTAAAGTATACAATACCACTGATATATGTAGTACTATGATCCCCACCTTCCTCATCCATTTGACCCATATTAATACGGCTACCATAATTACCTAGAGTAACAGTACCACCATACCAAATATCGGCGGTAAAATTATCTTGATACCCGTTCCCTCTACCAATTTTTACATTACCTGATAAAGTTGTGTTACTAGCTAGTGCAACAACATTCCCAGTCCCATTTGAGCTATAGGATGTTTGCCATGCTGTCCCGTTGGACCTTGCAATTCCTGAACCTGGGTAAACTGTTGGACCTGTTGCTCCTACAGGACCCGTGGAGCCTGTAGAACCTGTTGTTCCTGTGAGGCCTGTAGATCCTGTTGGTCCTGTGGAACCCGTTGTTCCTGTAAGACCTGTTGAACC
>Ga0114959_10002537_pt1 | contig 14851 bp, 15 predicted proteins | sample C_130625_EF_Meta_FD_87317 | JGI IMG/M metagenome (GOLD analysis project Ga0114959, IMG submission 87317) | Freshwater microbial communities from Lake Croche, Canada to study carbon cycling - C_130625_EF_MetaG | ecosystem: Environmental > Aquatic > Freshwater > Lake | place: Lake Croche, Canada...
CTCGGCAAAAATTAATAATAGTTATGTGAAAGGATTAGTGAGTTTTGGGGTATTCTTCTAAGAATTATAGGTTATAAATTGGTCAAAAAAGCCTTTCATTAATTTGGGAAGGCTTTTTTGGTTTAGGTTAATTCCTCTAATAACCACAAAATTTGATCAACATCAATGCTGCCATCTATTTTAATATCAGCTTGTTCATAAAAATGTATACGATCTTCGCTGCGTTTTTTGAGGCTTTCTAATAGCGCTTCTTGCGAAGTGGTTTTATTCATCAGAGGGCGATTATTGACGTCTGATTTTTGAATTCTTTTCAATAAATCTTCGGGTAGTACGTTCAAGAAAATACTTATACCATTTGCCTTAATAAATTCCATTCCATGATGAAAACAAGGCATTCCTCCCCCCGTGGCCACGATGAGTTTTTGATTGGCTTCAATTCCTCTCAAAATTTTGCTTTCAACTAGGCGGAAATATCCTTCCCCTTTGTATTTAAAAATATCGGGAATGGTTGAAATTTCTTGTTTTTCGATTAAATCATCGGTGTCAACAAAGTGATAGTCTAGGCGTTTGGCAAGTTGCCTGCCCAATGTACTTTTGCCCGATGAAGGCATGCCTATTAAGAAAATATTTTTCATGTGAGGAGGTTTTAGGTGTTGGGTTTTAGGTTTTAGCTTTTAGTAACAACCGAACCCATTCCTATATTTCTCAAAATAATTTTAAGTGATTAAGATTTTAGTCTTTCGAGGGATGCTATTTATCCATTTATGATTTTACCTGCTTCATTACACCTATAAAGTAATCTTATTTGTTCTTCATTTGAAATATGCCTCAATAGGAGAGCCAAATACCCCATTGATTTTACTTCATTACAGGAAGCATGAGCTATGTTTAAAAATTTCAAATAATGGGCTATTCCTTTTCGTCCAAATCCCTCAGAAATCTCGTTAGAAACAGACACAGAAGCGCTTTGAATTTGGTCTTTAAATCCCCAATCTTTAACTTTTTCAAATGAAGAATAAATTTCAACTGCTAGCTCTTGTGCTTTTTGCCAAGCAATTATATCTTCAAATTTATCAATTCTCATATCATTTTTTAAAGTGGTTACATTAAATATTTAATTTGTGCTTAATCGTCTTTGTGCCAACTCTAAAACCTAAAACCAAACACCTAAAACCTATAATTCTAAAACTTCCTTTTTGGTTGGCACATCTGCATGAGCCCATTTCCCTTTCACAACTCCATCCTTCATCAACCATAAAGTCGGATTTGCTCTACCGATAGTCTTTAAAACTTTCGTATCTGAACTTAATGCAGGGATTCCCAATTGAAATTCGTGACGGAGATTTTCAACCTCCTCCTCGGGCGAACCACTCAAAAGCCACACTTTCACGTCTGTTCCTTCCAAACTTTTTGCCAAATCACGAATTTTATCCATATCATCCGTACTTGCTTTTGCTATTACGGGAATAATAATCATTAACTTTTTGCCCATAAAACTTTCAGCTTTATAATCCGTTGAGTCACCGTCTTTCCAGATATTGTAATCCGTAATTTTTGCTTTGGCGGCATCTTCGTTCAAAGTGATCATTTCCTTGAATTTGTAGGTTGTATCCGTAGGCATTTCCTTCAAATCAAGGATTTTCCCATCTTTTTCGTACTTATATATGAATTGTAAAGGCTCTGAAGGCTTCATGTTTTTTGGTACATCTTGTCCAACGGCGTAAGGAAGTCCATCGTAAGGAGGGAGAAATTTAACGGCATAAATGGCTAAAAATGCACAGAAAATAATCGACATTCCAACCCATAGGCCAGTTTTATTATCGGTAAAAATATTCCGTTGTAAAAGGATAATCAAAATGAAAAATAAAAGAACCATATCTTTCCAAAAAGATGTCCAAGGTTTTAACTTGATGGTTTCGCCAAAACATCCACAGTCGGTTACTTTGTTGAAATAAGCCGAATAGAAAGTTAAGAAACCGAAGAAAATAACGGTGGCTAACAATATCCAAGAGGAAGTTTTGAGTTTGTATTGCACCAATAAGCAAACGCCCAATACTAATTCCAAAGCACACAAAAAGATGGAAACAAACAAGGCATAAGGAACCCAAAAGTGCCAAAATCCTGCCATAAAAGGGAAATCAGTAGCGAATACATCAAAATATTCTTCTAATTTAATTTCAGTGCCAACGGGGTCATTTAGCTTAATCAGCCCCGAAAAAATAAAGACAATGCCAACAAAAATTCTGGAAAAATGGGCTAAAAACTTCATAATGTGTAACGATAAATTTATGTATTTAACAAAATTAGTGTTTAAAAATTGCGCAAGCTGTTAATGAAAAGTTAAAGAGAATTGTAGCACAGACTTCAGTCTGTAGATTGGATTACAAGTTACAGATTAATGTCGCTGCTACAATTTCATCTTAATCATGCAGAAAACCGCATAATTCAACATATCCTGATAATTCGCTTCTATGCCTTCAGAAACCAACGTAACGCCTTGATTATCCTCAATTTGCTTCGTTCTGAAGATCTTCATCAAGATTAAATCCGTCATCGAACTTACTCTCATATCACGCCATGCTTCGTCATAATCGTGATTTTTATTTTTTTGCAGATTCAACGTTTCTTCTACTTGTTCATCGTATAAATCACTCAATTTTTGTTCCGAAAATTCATTTTGTTCAGATTTTTCTAATTTTTTTTGAATCAAGGCAATTACACAATAATTAATAATTCCGATGAATTCTCCTTCGATATCATCTTCAATTTTCTGAACTCCTTTTTCTTGAATAGACCGAATGCGTTGAGCTTTAATAAATATCTGGTCGGTCAGGCTTGGTAATCTCAAAATCCGCCAAGAAGTGCCGTAATCCTTGTTTTTCTTTTGGAATAAGGTTTTACAAATGGCAACAATTTTTCGGTATTCGGTTTCTGTTTTAGTCATTTTTAGCTGTGAGCATTGAGCTGTTAGCGTTTAGCTTACTATTTTATTAATTTTTTATTCTATAAAAACTCATAGCCCACGACTCAAAGCGCATAGCTATGCAAGTACAAAAGTACTTAACGTTTTATAGACATCATTGATGTTTTCACCTTTGCGGAAATCTTTTTGGATTGGATTCTCAGCGCCTTTTATCCAAATCAAAATCTCAGCATCAAAGTCTAGAAGACTCGCAGAGCGTTTTGAGAAGTAATTAATTGACTTATAAGGAATCGTCATAAAGTCGGTTTTTGTGCCGGTAACGCCTTGCTTATCCACTAAAATCAATCTTTTGTTCGTGAAAACAAACATATCCCGAATCAATTTGAATGACTTAACGATGGTTTCGCCATCAATCAAAATGGTTTCAAATTCGTGTGCTATTTTGTCGGGGGAAACTTCCGAAGAATTTCCCATCAAAGCGTTTAAAAGTCCCATGAGGTTTTATTTAATATTGAATTGTTTTGTAAAAATACGGCTGTGGTTTGGGATTTGCAATTTTAGGGTTTGTGAATTGTTTTGTAAATCAAACTAAAAAAAATACATTTACGTTTGTAAATAAAATCTGGAAAGAAATCATGTCAATTATTAAACAACCGCTGCTTTTCGCAGGCTCATTAGGTGAAAAGCATCTTTACACCCTTTATGACTCTGGAGCAAATTTATCTTGCATACATCCCGACTATTTGAAAGATTTGGAAACACCAATACAACTTGGTCGTATTCGTCAAATTGGAACCGCCGCTATTGGACATTACATTGAAGTAACGCAAGCAGTTCGACTTGATTTTTATATGGAAGATGTTTTACTTTCGGATGAATTTTTAGTAATTCCAGGACTAAGTGAAGAAGCAATAATTGGAGCAGCAACGATGCAAAAATGGAGAATTAAACTGGATTTTGAGCATGATACTGCTATCGTTGATCCGAAAGTGGCGAAAATGCAGTTAATTTGAAATTGTATTAATCTATTGGTTATTAAATAGTTACCTAACTTAAAACGCCTAAAACGCTTTCTTTATAAGTGTACTTTAGGCGTTTTGTTTGTTTAGCTAAAAATTGGATAAAACACTTTTTATTTTTTTGAAATAATTAGATTTGTGGAATAATAAAGAATACTTAAGATTATGATTAAACAATTCAGAATCGGAGGGAGTATATTCAATATTGACTCGCAAAAAATATTTAATTCATTGTCTGAAAATTTTACAGAAATGAAAATTAAACATAGAATATTTGGCAGTGATATTGAAAATATTGACAATAAAGTGGAACTTCATATTAATACAGTTGATGGAAATGAGCATCTGATTCAAATAACGATGAATTGTGAAGAGATTAATTTGTGTAAAATACAAAATAAAATCATACAGTTATTATTAGCTACTTCTGCAATATTTGAAATAGGTTATTTTGAAAAAGATATAAATGGAAATCAAATGTCAAAAGATGTGACTTATTTTGTACATCCAAATTATGTAAAATAAAATATGTCTTGGTACTATTCCCACCCCTAAATGCTAATCAACCTAAAACAAACCCTTCTCGACCTCGCAAAACCCCGCATCATGGGGATTTTGAATATCACACCCGATTCCTTTTATGAAGGAAGTCGCTTTACTGATTTGTCGAAAATTTTAACCCAATCCGAAAAAATGCTTTCGGCGGGTGCAACTTTTTTGGACATTGGCGGCCATTCTACTCGCCCAGGGGCATCGCCCGTGAGTGAAGACGAAGAATTCAAACGGGTCTTGCCAGTCGTGGAGGCAATTATTCATCATTTTCCTGAAGCCTTGATTTCAATTGATACTTTTCGCTCAACAGTTGCTCAGCAATGCGTAGAAGCAGGTGCGGCGATGGTAAATGATGTTTCGGGAGGAACTTTGGATGCTAAAATGTTTGAAACCGTGGCAAAACTAAATGTTCCTTACGTATTGATGCACATGCGAGGAACGGTTGAAACCATGACGCAAATGACGCATTATGACGATTTAGTAACGGATGTTCTGGATGATTTACAGCGTAAAATTTATCAATTACGCCAATTAGGACAGAAGGATATTATCGTAGATTTAGGTTTCGGATTTGCCAAAACAGCCGATCAAAATTATGTTCTACTAAATCATTTAGAAGACTTCAAACTCTTGGATTGCCCAATGTTGGTGGGCGTGTCGAGAAAGTCAATGATCTGGCGAAAACTCAATATTTCTCCCAAGGATTCGCTCAATGGTTCAACGGTTTTGAATACGGTGGCTTTAATGAAAGGAGCAAAAATTTTGCGAGTGCATGATGTGAAAGAGGCGTTTGAAGCGGTTACATTAATCGAATTTTTGGGGTAAAACTAGTCATTTCCTTCATTCCCCGAAAGTTTTAACTTTCGGGGAGTTTCCCGATTTCTAATTCGTTATTAGCAACTGAGCCAATAAATAATCGGCAATCAACACAGCTATACAACTATTGGTTACTGCTTTCGTACTCGACTGACCCACCTCCAAAGCTCCTCCACTCGTAAAATACCCTTGAAAAGATGAAATAGTCACGATTAAGAAGGCAAAAACAACCGATTTGATCAAGGCAAAAGGTACGTTGAACGGCTTAAACTCAAATTGAATTCCTTGAATATATTCTTGGGGAGAAATTGCACCGGTGAGCCATCCGGCCAAATATCCACCCCAAATAGATAGAAATGCGGCTAAGGTTACTAGCATTGGAAATACAATTATGGCCGCAATTATTTTGGGTAAAACCAAATAAGAGGTTGAATTAATTCCCATCACTTCCAAAGCATCAATTTGCTCGGTGATTCTCATCGTTCCTAATTCTCCTGCGATATTTGAGCCAACTTTCCCCGCTAAAACAATACCCGTAATCGTTGGTGCAAATTCCAAAATGGTTGAATCCCGTACAATTAAGCTGATAATATAATGAGGCACAAAGGGATTGTCCAAATTGGCGGCAGTTTGTACACAAGTTACCGCACCCAAAAAGAAAGAAACGATAGAGACGATCAATAAAGAGCCAATCCCGATCAGAACGGCTTCATCGAACACTAACCCAAAATAGACTTTAAATTTTTCTCGGTTTGTTAATAGTTTCCCAATAAAAATTAAATATCGACCTAATACTTTCATTTTTTTAGTTTTAGAAGTTGAAGGGATTAAAGTAGTCAAAGAGTTAGTAAACTTAAATAGTTCGTTACTGAAACTTCTTTAACTTTGTACCTGATAAAGCAAAGATAATGAACAAAACGATAGTAGTAACGGGTGGCACTAAAGGTATTGGCAGAGCCATCGTTGATAAATTTGCCATTGAGGGTTTCACGGTGTTTACATGTGCGAGAACTGAGGAAAATAATTTTCCTGAAAATGTCCATTTTTTCAAGGCAGATATGTCTAAAAAAGCGGATGTTTTGGCTTTTGCCGCTTTTGTGCAAGCGAATGTAAGACAAGTAGATATACTTGTAAATAACACCGGGTTCTTTTTGCCTGGGCAGATTCATAATGAAGAGGAAGGCACTTTGGAAGCCATGATTGAAACCAACCTTTACAGTGCTTATCATCTCACGAGAGCCTTGGTTCACGACATGATAGCACGAAAAGAAGGTTACATTTTTAATATTTGTTCAACGGCAAGCATTACCGCTTATACTAATGGAGGTTCGTATTGTATTTCGAAGTTTGCCTTATTGGGTATGAGTAAAGTATTACGGGAAGAATTAAAACCGCATCATGTTCGGGTAACGAGTATTCTCCCAGGTGCTACACTCACCAATTCGTGGGCAGGCGTAGAATTGCCAGCCGAGAGATTTATTGCTCCTCAGGACATTGCCCAAGTGGTTTGGACGGCATTCATTTTGCCCGATACGACAGTCTTGGAAGAAATTTTATTAAGACCAATGTTGGGGGATTTGTAATTTAATATTTCCCTCCTAGCAGTATTTACACAATAGAAAATCATAAAATTTTTTAGTTTCCAATAGTTTCAAAGTGCTTCGTTCTTGATTAAACTTCATTGATAACCGGAAATAGTTATTATTTCACAAAGCGGTTTTTAATATCAATCATTTCAAAAATCAACCTTTCTTATTTTCAATAACCCATGCGCTTATGTTTGGGTTATTGAGAAAATAAGTCCCTAACTCTTAAAAATAGTAGTCGTATGAAAATATTAGGGTATTGGATTAAAGTGTGTAAAAAATGTAATGATTTGCATATCTAAAATAAAGAAAAAAAGTTAATTTTAAAAACTAATTAAATATTTAATTAGTTTTTTGGATTTTAGCACTGGTATTAGCATTTTCACCTTTATCTTAGTCTATCTTCCAAAAACTGTAACTATTTTTTTAATTTTCAACAAATCAATCACTCTTATGGAATGTAAAAACTACTTGTGTAAATCGAGGTATTTATTATTGCCTCTTTTATTGTTTTCGCTCTTAACTTTTGGACAAAATGTGGTTCTCTTCCAATTTCGGGAAAAGTAAGCGATGAGAAAGGAGAATCGGTTGTGGGTGCTAATGTGAAAATAAAAGGCACTAATCAGGGTGTTAGTACGGATGTGAATGGAAAGTTCAAAATCACCGTTCCGAACACTAATTCAGTTATTCTTATTTCATACGTTGGGTACGAAACGAAAGAAATTGTGATTGGGAATAAGACCATTTTTGATGTTACACTTCTCTCGCAAAACAATATGCTAGAAGAGTTGGTGGTGATTGGTTATGGCACGCAGAAAAAATCAGATTTGACAGGTTCAGTTGGAAGTGTAAAAGCTGATCAACTCTTAGAAAGACCTGCTGCATCACTTAATCAAGCACTTTCGGGTAGAATGTCGGGTGTGCAGGTTAATACAAACTCTGGTAGACCAGGCGGACGAACAACCATCCGAGTACGTGGTTTCAGCTCAATAAATTCCTCAAATAACCCACTTTATGTAATTGATGGGGTGATGTTGCCACAAGGAAATCAAAATCAGTTTAGTTCCGCCATCGACTATATCAATCCAAATGATATTGTATCGGTTGAGGTTTTGAAGGATGCTTCATCAACGGCTATCTATGGTGCTAGAGGTGCAAATGGAGTAGTTTTGGTAACTACTAAAAAAGGGAAAGCAAATGACAGCCAAATTACCTACAATGCCGATTTTAGTATTAATACAATCGGGCCAAACAAACCGGAGGTATTGAATGCAAAACAGTATTTGGCAACGGAAGATTTAGCTTGGGCAAATATGCAAAAATATGACCCAGTTGGCTGGAATGCTGGGAAATGGGCATATCTAAATCCTAAATTGCGTCGGACTGACCCACGGGTTTTTGATGCTGCTGGAAATCCTTTGTTTGATACAGATTGGTTTAAAGAATCGAGTCAAACAAAAATTTCGCAAAGTCATCAATTAGGTTTTAGTGGTGGAAACCAAAAAACGCAGTATTCATTTTCACTTGGATATCGAGACGACCAAGGATTAATCAAAACAACTTATTTGAAGCGTTATTCTGGCAGATTTACTATTGATGACCAGATAAGAAAATGGCTAAAAGTTGGGGGTACGCTTGCGTATAACAACCAAACAGAACGTTTATCGGATGTTAATGATGCTGTCTCTAGACAAATAGTTGAAGATTTTCCATTTTTACCCGTTAAATATGATGATGGAACCTATGCCAATAACAGAGATTACCCTTTTGCGGAAGGAACTTTCAGTTCAGTTCATCGATTGATGGGGCGGCAATATATTTTGAATACCCAGACCACGACTGGTTCTGTTTTCTCGAATATTACGCTAGCAAAAGGTTTGGAGATGAAAACTGTCTTGGGGGCGAACGTAATGACTCAAGAAAACGATCAATCACAAACAAGAACTTTAGCCATTGGACAACAAGGAACGGCATCGGCATCCAATCAAACCCAAACATTTTGGTCTCTAGAGAATTTTCTGACGTATACCAAAGAATTCAATAATATTCATTCAATCACTGGTTTAGTGGGGGTTTCGTGGCAGCAAACTGATTTTTTTAATATTGGAGCAAGTGTTCAAGGATTTGCGACTGATTATTTTGGCTTTAATAACCTAGGAGCGGGATCAACCTTGCCAAGTGTGTCATCGGGTGCCTCTCGTTTTGCGTTTAATTCCTATTTTGGTCGTGTTAATTATGGCTTAAAAAATAAATATTTACTTACCTTAACGGGTCGTGCAGACGGTTCTTCAAGGTTTGGTGAAAATGATAAATTCTCATTTTTCCCTTCTGGTGCCTTAGCTTGGAAAATTTCAGAGGAGGATTTCTTGAAAGACAATGCCGTAATTAGTAATATGAAACTTAGAACTAGTTATGGTTTAACCGGTAATTCTGAAATTCCTTCTTACTCATCTCTATCACTACTCAGTTCCAACTATGCAGCGGTTATAAACGATACTCGTGTTTCTGGAACTGGAATTTCACGATTAGCAAATCCTGATTTGAAATGGGAAAAAACCGCCCAAACTGACATCGGACTTGAAATTGGACTTTTTGGAGGACGCATAAACCTCGAAGCAGACTATTATTACCGTTTAACAACCGATATGCTCCTTGATGCGCCCGTGCCACAAACCAGTGGTTATGGTACCATTAGAAGAAACGTTGGGTCGATGGAAAACAAAGGATTTGAATTTGCCATAAACTCCACCAATGTAAATGCTGGAAAGTTTAAATGGAATTCAAATTTCAATATTTCGTTCAATCAAAATAAAGTGCTTTCATTGGCAACGCCTTCGGATATATTTAATGTTGGAGGGCCCAACTTTACTAATCCAACCAATATTATACGAATTGGCGAACCCGTTGGATCTTTCTGGGGACTTACTCGATTGGGTATTTGGAGTACGGCAGAAAAAGAACAAGCGGCTAAATTTACCAGTTATCGAAATGGTCTAACAATTCTTCCGGGTGATATTAAATACAAAGATGTTAATGGCGATAATGCCATCACCGATGCCGATCGCTCAATTATTGGAAATGGAAGTCCGAAGTTCTGGGGAGCATTCACCAATACATTTAAATATAGTAATTTTGACCTGACTTTTGAACTTCAATATAGCTACGGAAACGATGTCATGATGATGAATCTGCATGCCAGCGAAGACCGTCAGGCATTGGCAAACAGTTATTCATCTGTCCTAAACGCTTGGACTCCAACCAACCAAAATACGATGATTGCTGAAATTAGAGATACCAGAGCAGGATATGTGACAAACGTAGATAGTTGGTGGATTAAGGACGGATCATTCTTACGGGGTAAAAACTTGTTATTGGGGTATAATGTGGCAAATAGCTTGACTAAAAAATTAAATTTGAGCCGTTTAAGAATATATGCTTCTGCTCAGAATTTCTTCTTATTGGTAACTGATAAAATTATTGGAGATCCAGAAGTTACGCCTACCAATCAAGGAGACGGTAACAGTGCTTTCTCACAAGGAATGATGTGGCATAATTATCCGAAACCGACTACTTTTATGCTTGGATTACAAGTGGCGTTTTAAATAAAAAATTAAACTTTTATGAAATATAAAAACATAATCAAAAATATTAAAATTGTACTAATGGGTACATTTTTAATTGGACAATCAGGCTGTTCTGACTTTCTCAAGGAACAGGCACCGTCCAACCTTACCCCTGAAAGCTTCTATACAATTCCAGATCATGCGGAAGCGGCTATTGCCTCAGTTTATGCTGATTTGAGATTTATGGGCGGTGGAGCGGGAATTTTTTCGTCAAACTGGCAACTTTTAGAAGCACTCACGGGAACTTCTACCACAGAAACAGCTCAAAATTCTGATTTGAACAATTTATACGGCTTGGTTCATGATGGTAACACGGCTCACGTTGTTAATTATTGGAATGGGCTGTATCGGGTAATCGCTCAGGCCAATCAGGTCATCGAAAAAGTGCCACCTATTACCCCAATGCCCGATGCCCAGAAAAAGAAAATCATTGCGGAGGCTAAGTTTATGCGTGCCTCTGCTTACTTTACAGCGGTGAGGCTTTGGGGTGATATACCCTTGATTACAAAACCTCAAACGGCCAGTTCCGCAGATTTTTTTCCCGCAAAAGCAACACAGGAAGCCATTTATAAACTGATTATCGAAGATTTAATCGAAGCAGAAAATGCGGGTCTTGCTTGGATGGATGCTAGTGGTAGAGTAAACGCCGCCGCCGTGAAAGCGCAATTAGCTCGAGTTTATTTGACCATGGCTGGGTTTCCATTAAGCAAAGGAGCGAGCCATTATAAATTAGCAGCCGACAAAGCCTTGGAAATAATCACCTATGCAAACAACAATCCTACGGTAATAAACCTTTTTCCAACTTACCTAGATGTCCATAGAGAGAATCAAAAGAATAAATTAGAACATTTATTTATGATTCAACACAATACCTTGGTAGCGGGTAATCCGATGGGAAATATGTTTCCAAATTTTAAGCCAGTAACTTATAATGGACCAGGAGGAACCGGGAGTACTGTGCCAACCACTGCTTTTTATAACTCGTTCGAACCAGGAGATTTGCGTACCAAAGATCAAGAGGGGTATTTTTATACGAGCTATTTTACCAACGGAAATGGAGCTAAATTTGAATTAGGAGCACCTTATATTTTTAAGCACTTTAACCAAACTGCCAATGGTAGTTTTGGGGTGGCTGGAACTCGAAATGATAACTTAAATGTCCCGCAAATAAGATATGCAGAGGTTTTGCTTTTGTTTGCGGAAGCACAAAACGAGGTTTCAGGACCCAACCAAATTGCTTATGATGCTTTTAAAAGAATTAGAGACCGAGCCAAATTAGTAACACCAGCCCTGAGTAGTTATTCTGCAAACTCCTTCAGAGAAGCCGTTTGGAAAGAAAGATGGCATGAATTATGTTACGAGCAAATCACATGGTTTGATATGGTAAGGCTTAGAAAAGTTTTTAATGAGACAACCAAGAAATTTGATAATTTTATTGGCCACATCAATGAAAGTTCTAAACAAGCATTGCAAGAAAAACATTTACTTTTGCCTTTAGGAAAACAGGAAATGTTGAATAACCCTAATTTGAAACCTCAAAATCCGGGCTATCCTAATTAAAAATAGGAATCGCATAGCCGCAAGGTAAAAACCTCGAAGTTTAAAACTTGGAGGTTTTTACTAATTAAACACTCATTAGGAATTAGTTAATGCAATATTTTAATTAACAGTGCATTATACCACATATCTCTAATAAATAAATCCTAAGCCTTAGTTTATTGATTCATCCTATTAAATGTTGCTCGTATCTCTTCTGGATTCGCTTTAGATACCATTTCACTCATGCCAAAGGTCAATTCCGCCTTACCCTCCTTCAATTGCTGGAAAACAGCTTCGATAAAAGCACTTACGGGAGGCGCATAATCGTGCAAGCCTTTTCCGCCTAAATCAGTGTTCAAAGCGGGTGGAATCATCTCAATTACTTCGATATTTTTCTCTTTTAATAAATGCCTTACAGAAATCGTAAAAGAATGAAAAAATGCTTTTGTAGCGCAATAAACGGGTACTTTTGCCAATTGTACAAACGATAATCCCGAGGTAACGTTAATGATTGTTTTGAGTGAATCAAGCTTAGAAAATAAAGATGTTAGATGTATCGGTGCTAAAATATTCGTTGTTACTTCTTCATTTGCTTTTTGATAAAAGTCTTCATCAGTTACGTTCATCCAATTTTGGATACCTGCATTATTTACCAAAACTGTTAAATCAGGATGGTTTTCGGCAACCCAATGATAGAGTTCCGCCCGTTCCGACTCGGTCGCTAAATCACAAACTTTTGTAATGACCGCAGGAAATTTATCTGCTACTTCTTTCAAGACTGATTCACGTCTGCCACAAACGATAACCGTGTTACCTTCCTGAATAAATCTTTCGGTGAGTCCTAAACCAATGCCACTTGCACCTCCGGTAATTAAAATTTTGTTGTTGGATAATTTCATTTTTTGATTGTTAATTTTATTGATTCAATTTAACAGGAAAATAGAATTTGTATTCTACATAATTCAAACTTATCAACATATTAACGAAATAAGGGTTCAATACATTTCTTTTTTTGAAAAAATTCGAGAAATGTGCTTTTTATTCAAAACCCATAAGGTTGGCAATTTCTTAAAAGGAAATTCCTAATTCTAAACCAATACTTGGTGCTTGTAACTTTGAAGAAACTTGCGCTAACTTATTTAGAAAACGGGGTTTGTAGAAGTCAATTCCGAATTGTTCTATGGGTGTGAAATCTTGGGATTTAAGAACATTTTCACGAGCTACTAAGACCATGTAGGCAAATTTTGCTCGAATACAAAAGGTTTCTGATTTATTCAACCAAACAGTTTTTTCAATGATTGGTCCCGCCACAACGTTATTCATAAATGCTTCAACTACCTTATTTTCGTAGGCATTTTTTACTGTTGCAGAATAATCTATAAGGGCCTCAATATTCACTGATTCTTCGGGTAAAATGCCTCGGGTGATATTCTTGGGCGTATCCTTGACGCTAGCATTGAAAGTTTGAGCCGTTAGCCCTATCGAAATATTTTTCCCAATATCTAGTTTGAGGTCACCGCCAAATTGAATTTTGGGTTCAGCAGCCATGCGTAAATAGCCTAATTCTTCCACGTACTCATGCTTGATTTTTTGCAAAACTTGAAACACTAAATCCTGATAAAACTTTGGTGTGAAGCCTAAAAACCCGCTTAATTGCAAGTGTCTATATTGAAATTCATATCCAATATGAACTCGCAACGGAAATTGAGCCCCACCAAAAACACGATGATGTGCATCAAAAGATTCTGGAGAAACCTTCAAAGAATTTTGCGAGAATACCGAAAAACAAGAAAGAGATAAAATAGTGAAAAAGAAGTTTTTCATAAATTTCAAGATAAAATTTATTGATAATTCCAAAACGGCTTTTCCGTTTGCCACTACAAAAACAAGGTTATTGGGCGTTTTTCATGCATTTATTCACCCTGTTTTAAAAGGATATTAAAAAGATAATCCCATTTCTACTCCAAAACTTGGTGCTTGAAACTGTGACGAAATTTTATCGATTTTTTTTATAAATAATGGTTTGAATGTATCAACAGCAATGAGTTCTTCTTGGGTAAAATCTTTACTATTCAGGTCATTCTTACGATCTACTAAAAACCAATAGCTCAATTTTGTTCTGATAAAAATTGTCTTTTGGGTATTTAACCAAAAGGTTTTTTCAAGAACGGGGCCGACTAAAATGGTGTTCATGAAAGCTTCCACTGGCTTGCGGAAATAAATATTTTGCGCAGCGGGTTGATTGTTCAAAAAGCCCTCAATATATACCAAATTCTCCGGCAAAATTCCCGCTGTGATGCCTCTGGGGGTATCTGTTATAGTGGCATTGAAAGTTTGTGCTGTTGCTCCAAAAGAAATTCCTTTGCCAATATCTAATTTTACCTCACCACCAAACTGAGTCTTGGGACTCACAAAATCTTTTAAATATCCCAGTTCACCTTTATAGTCAGATTTGATTTTTTGTAAAATTTCAAAGACAAAACTTTTATAATTTTTAGTCATAAATCCTATGTAACCATTGATTTGTAGGCGTTTATATTGTAATTCATATCCCGCATCAATCCGTAAAGGAAATGTGGAGCCCACAAAAATACGATGGTGGAAATTAGTGTTTTCAGGAATTTGGGCAAATGTTGAAAAGGAAGAAATTAAAATGATTAAGAGGAAAGTATTTTTCATCTGAAAATAAGTTAGGATTATGCAAATAATTATCACTCACGAGGTTTTAATTTCGTGTAACTATTTGACAATCAATGTATTTTTGTATAAAGTATAAATGTGTTTTAATTTAAA
>Ga0114959_10002539_pt1 | contig 14847 bp, 13 predicted proteins | sample C_130625_EF_Meta_FD_87317 | JGI IMG/M metagenome (GOLD analysis project Ga0114959, IMG submission 87317) | Freshwater microbial communities from Lake Croche, Canada to study carbon cycling - C_130625_EF_MetaG | ecosystem: Environmental > Aquatic > Freshwater > Lake | place: Lake Croche, Canada...
GGTTCCTGTGAAAGATGGTGTTGCGGAGGGTGTTCCTGACTTTGATGGCGTACCTGTCACTGAAGGAGTGACAGAAGGAGTTCCTGTCTTTGATGATGTGGGTGAGAAACTTCCTGTAGCTGTCACTGAGGGAGTACCTGAGGATGTTCCTGTAGGTGTCACCGAAGGTGTGAAAGAAGGTGTTCCTGACTTTGAAGGAGTAGCTGTTCCTGTAGATGTAACAGAAGGACTTACAGAGGGTGTCGCAGTAGTTGTTGGCGTTACTGAAGGGCTTGGTGTTATAGATGAAGTTCCAGACTTTGAAGATGTGCCGGTAACCGTTATTGAAGAAGTAGCGGTTGGTGTAATAGACGCCAAGCTTGTCTCTGTAGTATTTGATGAGGCGGATGGTGAAATAGTAAACGATATAGATGAACTCTGTGTATTTGCATAAGTTGATGAATCAAATTGTGAGACAGTTGTATATGGAGTGGATGTATATGTAGGGACTACTGTTGGCGATAAACTTACTGATATGGTTGATAAAAGGCTTGGAGTACCTGATAGCGACGCTGTAGAGGCTCCACTCGCTGATAGTGACTCTGTAGGGACTCCACTCGCCGATAGTGACGCTGTAGGGACTCCACTCGCCGATAGTGACGCTGTAGAAGCTCCACTCGCTGATAGTGACTCTGTAGGAACTCCAGTCGCTGATAGCGACTCTGTAGGAACTCCAGTCGCCGATAGTGACTCTGTAGGGACTCCAGTCGCCGATAGTGACTCTGTAGGGACTCCAGTCGCTGATGGATCTGTTGAAAAACTTGGAAGGCTTGATATTACCCCTGTAAAAGAACTCAAAATAGATGCACTATTTAGCGCCGAGAAGCTTACTAAAGGACTCGAAGTGTCCGAGGCATATGCAGATATTGATTCAGACGCTGAGACACTGTTGGCGGCAGACTCCGAATTTGAAAGGCTTGCAAATGCAGTATATGTCTGTACACTAGATACCGTAATTGACACTGACCCTGATGCGCTTTCTAAAGGGCTACTTGTCGCGCCCTCTGTAGGAGTTACGATAGCACTTATTGATACCGTGACTGTTTCTGAAATATATGCAGTCACCGAGTTTGAAGGTATTGCCGACACTGACCCTGAGTTATTGGGACTCTTAGAAACAGATGGACTCGTCGTAGGAGAAACAGTTACCTTAGCCGATCTCGACTGGCTGGGAGAAGTAGATTCTGTAACAGAAATTCTAGAGCTACTGCTTGGTATAGCTGTTAGAGTTTGGCTGATAGATTGCGACCCACTATAAGTAGCATATGATACTGTTGAAATTGGCGTCTGTGTTGATGAAATTACGCTGGTAATTGAAAAGCTTTCTCGTGCGGAGGAAGAGTAACTCGGTGATGATGAGCTACTCAAAGATGGATTTGAGACGGTTCCTGTCGCCGAAGCTACTAGAGAACTAGTACTACAAACTGAACGTGTGGATGTCGTGGTTGAAAAAACTGTAGAGGTATATGAAAGCGTTGAAGTTGTTGAAAATGAAGGGTCTCGCGTATTGGTTGGAGAGTGGCTTATGCTAATAGTTCCACGAGCAGAGCGAGAGCCGCTTGAAGATATAGTGCTACTTTTTGAAGAGCTTTGAGAGGCTGAAATTGTAAGAGTTTTAGGCGCCGTTTTAGTATTCAGAGGGGATTGTGATGAAGTGATTGACCCTGTGCTGGTCCGCGAGACAGAGGTGGAAGCGCTCAGAGTAGGGGTACTAGAGGGACTTTTGCTTTGGCGCGGTGATTGGGTCGAGCTGCGTGAAACGATTAAACTTTTTGTATTTACAGGCGATATGCTATATGTGAGTGTTTCTGTAAAAATGGTTGAACCTGATACGGTTTCAGTATTTAACACTGTCATTGTCGCTGTCGCGTAGGCGCTCGCACTGTATGAATCTATAGGTGATACTGAAGCTGGTAGGGTCAGTATGGCGGATGCAGATGAACTCTCAATATTTGAAAGGGTCGGTCTTGAAGAGGCAGTTACTCTCACCGTTTTTGAAGGGAATAGGCTTGCTGAAAGAGTGGCGGACCCTGTTGATGAGACAGTTGCGCGCATTGAACGTGTGAGAGTTCCAGAGCCGGTCGTGGTCTTTGATTCACGTATTGTTATTATAGGAGTGGCGGTTGCTTTAATACTCACAGAACTAGTTGTCGAACCGGTGCCTGTTTTACTTTGCGCGATTGAACCAGTTGTAGTAGGGGATGCCGTAGCTGTCTTACTTGCTTTAACGGTCCACGTAGAGCTTGGGCTGCCTGATACAGATTTTGTAGAAGTAGAAGAGGATGTGTGAGTTCGTGTCACAAGGCTAGAAGGTGATATTTGGGGGCTACGTGAAGTACTAGGGGACCCCGTTGAAGTTTTTGAGGGGGCTACCGATTTTGAAAGGGTGGGGGTCGCGGTTTCCGTTTTTGAAGGCGGCGCAGATTTTGTAAGGGTTGGGCTTGCGGTCGAGGTTTTAGTTGTACTTACAGACCCTGTAGGCGTCTTAGTAGACGTAGACGATTTTGTTAGCAGCTGAGAGCCTGTCATTGTTTTAGAGGGCGCAGTACTCTGTGTTTGAGCTGGGCTCGAAGAAGACGTTTTGGAGGCTGCAGTGGTCTTTGTAGAAAAAGCTGTTGATAGAAGACTATTTGTAAAATAGGAACTATAGGAATATATAGGTGTTCCACGTGGGCTGAAACTTTTCAAAGCTGAGCGTGTAGAAGTGTGCGTAGAGCTTGCCGATGATGTTGTCACTGCCCCTACATCAACTAATACACGGGGCGCGGGTCCCGAAACTGTTATATTTTGTAAACTAACGATGGATAATATTAAAGGGAGTAAGCCCATCCCTTCATATACTAGTTGCTTGGAGCTTTTTTCTAAAAAGCTCAGCAAAAAACTCGAAATTTAAAAATTGAGACGGGAGGGCTTCCCAGTAAAAGTATAAATATCAAGTTTTGGGCCTTTTACTAAAAAGGCATAGTTTTTGGGCCCTTTGCTCTTTTAATAAAAGAGCGCAAAACATAATGCCTTACACTCTATATGCTACTGCACCTCTCCAAGTCCCTACTTCAGAGAATGCTGGCGTAGATTTGACTTCGGCTGAGACGTGGTGTGGAAAGGTTGGCGAGGGTGCGCGCCTTCTCGATCTCGGTGTGCGTGCAATGCTGGTAAATGCCAGCGGCGATCCAGTTCATTACTGGCTTCTTCCACGGTCGTCAATCTATAAGACGGGTCATATCATGGCGAACTCGGTTGGTGTTATTGATTCGAGCTATCGCGGAGTCCTCAAGGCGCCGGTTGTTGCTCTGAGTGATTCTGCAAAGGGCTTTACGGCTGGTGAGCGCTATTTCCAGATTATTGCTCCTGATATGGGGCAGATTGTGAAGGTTGTGGTTGTCGAGGAGCTGCCGAGTTCTGTACGGGGCGAGGGCGGGTTCGGGTCGAGCGGCTAAGTGAGAAAGCTACTTAGCCGCAAGACCCCTGCCGAGCTTCAGCTCGGTTCGGCTCGAGTGGGTCTTAGACCCACGAGACCCCTGCCGAGCTTCAGCTCGGTTCGGGTCGAGCGGTTAAGTAGAGCGGTTAAGTCTACCGGTTAAATAAATAAATAGTAATAAAATAATGAGCGATGATGCAAAAGAATGTCCTTGGTGTAAGCGCTGGTCTCTAAAAGATGCTGCGTGTAACTATATTTTTGCTTGTGGTCTTGAAACCGGCGGGAGTTTTCACGTAGGCGCAGGGTGTGGTCGCTCGTGGTGCTGGGAATGCGGTAAGAAATTCTGCGGACAGTATATTGACCCTAATACAGGTAATAAGACCGTTAGCGCAAAAGAAAGTCACTCTGCGTGTTGCGCCTCTGAGTCCAGCTTTAGTAAGGAAGAGTACTGTGGTGGAGGACATAATAGTCATTGTGAGAAGAGATGGTAATCTCTAGAACCTGAGCGAATTAAAATTGGTCTTGCGGCATCCCACACCGACAAATAGCATGTCGCTAGAGCTATATATCGGCCCAATGTTTTCAGGAAAATCAACAGCTCTTCTCAGTATTATAAAAAGGAATAATTACGCGGGTATTTCAACCTTCTGCATAACGAGTAGCTTCGATACTCGCTGGTCGAAGGAAGTCTCAATTCGAACTCACATTAATGATTCTTTCCCGGCTGTATCAACAACCCTTTTAATGGATATGAAAACCAATGATAAATATAAGGCCGCAAAATGTGTTATTATTGAGGAGGCGCAATTCTTCCCCGATCTCAAAGATTTTGTTCTAACTGCGGTTGAAGTTGATGGGAAGCAAGTTGTTTGCGCCGGCCTCGATGGAGATTCTCAGCGAAGACCCTTCGGTCAAATTCTTGATCTAATTCCATACTGCAATTTCGTAAAAAAACTAAATGCTAAATGTACCCGGTGTAGCGCTCCAGCCCTATTTACTTTTAGAAAAACAGCAATAGCCGAGCAAGTCCATGTGGCTGGAGCAGATGAATACGAAGCCCTTTGCCGAGAGCATTATATTTCCTGCGTTTAATTAGTATGGCAAACACAAAGAATACGAAATCATCGACAACTAGTACAAGAGGTTCTAACAAGAACACAAAGTCGTCAACAACATCGACAATGCCACAAATGCTCGCACAGGGAATGCCAGGACAGATGCCAGTACCGATGCCAACAACTACGCAGAGTGCGCCCAAGAACAATAAGAATAAGACAAATAAGTCTTCATCGACGACAACAAAGCCATCATCGACTACAACAAAGCCGTCAAATTCTGCCAATGCGGCAAGTGCGGCGCAGCGTGCAGCGACACTCGCATCAAGCAAGGCTGCCGACGCTCTTGCCGAGGCCACCAAGCTCAAGGCTGCCGCTGATGCAAAGGCCGCGCAGGCAACTGCGGCAACACAGGCAGCGTCCCAGGCACCACCACCACCTTCAACGCCAGCTGATAAACTCGAGGCTATCAAAAAGCTCCTATCTGGCGGTGGCCGCAGACGTCGCACCCGCCGTGGCTCTAGACGTCACTGAACCGCGGAAGTACCCCACGGTACTCCGACTAAAATTTATAAGATTTTTTAACTAATTCCAGATTACACAATGGACTTTTGTATTCTTAAGACAAAAGACTATCGTATTTTCGAACTGGACGGTAAAACGTACGAAGGAGCCTACTGGGTCAATCGCGCTCTTCCAGGCGACACTCTAACCAGCGACTTTAAACTCATTTCCAGGGCAGACCACAAGGGGCTCGTAGGAGTTCTTGAACTTACAAAGGCCCGCTACGGATTTAATGCACGCAACAACCCTCTCTATTTATTCGTACCCTGGAATGAATCGTATCCGCCCTTCTATGTTGGCTCATCGCATAAAGACACTTCAAAGAATGTTCTCGCAGTTGTCGATTTTGAAAACTGGGAAGAGTATAAAAACTGTCCTCGAGGAATTTGTAGGGAAATTATTGGACCCTGCGGCGATCTCGAATCAGAAGAGCGCGCCCTTCTAGCCAGCTTGAATCCTAAGAAATGGAAACACGAGCCACTGCTGAATCCCCCGATTGTTCCCGCGCAAGGTGGTTCAAAACTCGAAAGAGCCACCTTTCATATTGACCCTCCTGGATGCCGCGATATCGATGACGCTGTTACGCTGTGGGAAAACGACAGTAAAGGCATTGAAGTCCGCATTCATATTGCAGATGTCGCCTCAACTCTCGCTACGAATCCGCGGCTTCACGACGCTGCTAGACAGAGTCAAACAATCTACAAGGACGGCGCAGTCGTCTCAGGAATGTTTCCTGCCACTGTCGAGGCCGCCCTTTCACTACTTCCTGGTACAGCACGCATGACACTTACTCTCGGATTTACGGTTGATGGTTCAAATATCACAAATATTCGTTGGTGCCAACAAGAGATTGTAGTAAAAGAATCTTATACTTATGAAACTATTCTAAACTCTAGGCACTGCGCGCTTCTTAAAGCGGTTACGTCTGCTCTCGCAAAACGCGAGGTCACCGACGCCCACGAATGGGTCTCTGAACTCATGCTCTTCTACAATAAGACGGCGGCCAAGTGGCTCTACGATAACTGCTCTGGTGTTCTTCGCCGACACTCTGGACCTAACGCGGAGCGCCTAGATGCTCTGGCCGCAATTGGAAAAGTTCCCCTGTATCTTGCTTATAGCTCTGGGGAATACTGTAGCCCTCTTACAAGTGACACGCAGCACTGGGGACTCGATACAAACTACTATTGTCACGCGAGCTCTCCTATTCGGCGCTGGGTTGACTGCTTAAATCAGGCCGCGCTTATTGATATTCTGTTTAATACCTATATCGAGCTGCCAGTAGCAGATATCGACGCGCTGAATATGATGGCTAAGGCTATTAAAAAATATGAGCGGGATCTCACGTTTGCTAGAGTGTTGATGGCTCCAGATGCTCCAAAAGAGATTCAGGGGATTGTTGTGGAGTGCGGGACTAAGCTGCGGGTCTGGGTTGAAGCCTGGAACAACATTATAACCGTCAAAACAGACTCTGAATTTCTTCCAGGCACCACGGTCTCGGTAAAAATATTCTTTGATGCGGGGCAACGAAACTGGAAGCGGCGGATGGTTCTATCATGCAAGACCTAAATTTGACCCACCAAGTTCCCAAGACTTCCTCAACCATGCAAATAAATGAAATGCACCGTAGCAGTCTGAGTATATTTGAAGATTTTGTCAATGATCCTCGCACGACAAATATGAGAAATAAACACTACGCCAGTATTCACAAGGCGGTTATTGTTAAACGTGGAATTATACTGGCTGAGGCGAATAACAATTATGGTTCGCGTAGTCGCGGTTCAGGATATTCTCGTTCAAGTATTCACGCCGAAAAAAATGTTGTGAAAGCTCTCGGTGACATTTCAAAACTGAAAGGTGCTGACATGTATATAATGCGATTCACACGGGATAGTCGATTGAAAGGTATGGACCAACTGATGAATTCTGAGCCGTGTCGCGCCTGTCAAATCTTTCTTGAAAAATGTATGCGAGAGTACGGTCTCAAAAATGTGTATTATACTTCATAGAGATATGAACTCGAGTCAGCTTTTAGTCAAACAGATGAATTCGATTGACAACTGTAGCACGTATAATACCCTTGTCGGCCCAACAGGTCCTCGAGGGCCAAGTCAGACTATTCCGGGTGCGCTGAAGGCTTTTACTATTTTTGTTGATTATTCAACTGCATCCGCAATAAGTCGTGTTTATATACCTCCCTACCTTTTTGGAGCTGGAGCAGATGCACGTCTTCCACCAGGAGGCGTTTTCACAGCAGACGTCGGAACCGATCTAGTCTTTTTGGGATTAGATACGGTCACTATAAGAAATACAAATTATGCGTTTGTTTCTACAGTGTCCGTATCTGGCTATGTTTCTGGGGGGTCATGGCAAACCTCAAATTACGGTCGTATCGCAACTGGTTACGTATATCATTCATCTACTGCCGATTATTCAGCCACAGTAAATGGTTTAAATGCGGCAAATACAAATGGTACAAATACATCGACAAGGCCCTCGACAGGGACCGCTGCTGGTTTCTTGGCAGCTATTACAATTTTTTACGTCTAATTTATAGTTATGGCTCGCACTCGTAAATCGAGACGTATGAGTCGTAAATCAAGAAAAGTCAGACGTCAGCGTGGTGGGGATATTATGACTGAAGCTATGCCAACGACCCCAATCGTATTAAAATGTATTCTCGACAGAAATCAAACAATCAAAGTGAATGCACCCCCTCCTGATGTAACAGTAACACCGCCCCCAGCGGCCCCTGGGCCAGGTGATCTAAACGTCCTAAAATTTTCAACAATGAAAAAGATTTCAGATATAACATTTTCAACCGCGGCGGGTCCGGTAAATATTAGATATCTTGGAACACCAACTGGTATTAATATAATTTCAGGTGTAAACACAATTGTACCGGCTGGATTTAAGGCAGTGAGAGCTCTCTCTGCAACACAAAAGGCTCTCAGCGCGTCTGCCCCAATTTCTGGACCAATTTCTATCAAAAATCTAAATATGTCAAATATGGGTATTCAGAACCTTCCTGGTGAATTTACAATAACTATTGTGACTATTTAATAGTGTCCTCCGGTTTGAATCATCATGTGAGGCACATTGCCTCATTTTATTATTCAACAATCTAACAGAGTAGCATTTAGGATGCCATTTATACAGCTTCAGTTTCGTCGAGATACAGCTGCAAATTGGACCTTTAAAAATCCAATATTGGCTGCTGGTGAAATGGGTATCGAAACAGATACGAATTTATTCAAAATAGGTGATTCCAACACTGATTGGAATACTTTACCATATGGAGGTCTTCAGGGACCAACTGGTCCTATAAATACCAGAGGCGATGCCTCTACTGGTCCCACTGGTTATACAGGTCGCACAGGTCCTACTGGTCCAACTGGTAACACGGGTGACACAGGTCCTACTGGTTATATCGGTCCTACTGGCTGGACGGGTGATACGGGTACTCAAGGTGATACTGGTGCAGTAGGCGCTACTGGTGCCACTGGCGGTACAGGTGATACCGGTGTTATAGGTGATACCGGTCCCACTGGTGAAACAGGTCCTACCGGTGACACCGGCCCCACTGGTGGAACAGGTACTACTGGTCCTACTGGCTATACGGGTTACACAGGCCCTACTGGTTATACGGGTGTAACTGGTTGGACGGGTGTAACTGGTTATACGGGCCCTACTGGATGGACTGGTGTCACAGGTCCAACCGGTGTAACTGGTGTGACAGGTGCTAGTGGTCCTACTGGCGGAACAGGCTATACGGGCCAAACAGGCTTACACGGTACTTTTATTATTGGTAGTGTTGCAAATTCAACAGCTCTAAATGCATATGACACTTCAACACTTACACTCGGCGACGGTATTATTCAACAAGATACGGGTCACCTACAGGTATTCAAAGGTAGTGTCGGTGGAAGCATTCGGTTTATAAAAGCATCTACGCAATATATATCTGCATCACCTGGTGTGACACTAGGTACGAGCAATTTCACAATAGAATTCTGGGTATATTTTAACAGTCTTAGCGATCAAGACGGCCTTATAGGGAGTTCCTTTACAGTGAACCCAGCCTCTCCAACTTATGCACCATTTGAATTATTTCTCACTCTGAATTTTCCAACAAACCAGGACAGCGTTCAACTGAGAGCTTCCACTTCTGGTGCCATATATTTTACGGTGCCTTCAAATGGAAATCGCTTCCAGACAGGAACATGGTATAATATTGTCTTAGAGCGTAGTACTACTTCAGGCGTTTCCAATAATTTTACAATGTGGATGAATGGAGTAAAATGTACCAGTAGTTATAATGATATTGATTCATATGGTGTTCCATATAACTTTTCAAATACACTAAATCGAGCCGGTACCTGGTATGCATCTGCAAATACACCAGCTGGATTACTAAATGGTTATATCACAAATCTCCGTGTAACAATGTCAGCCCAATACACAATTTCTCAGAATACAATCACTGTTCCAATAGACCCCTATACTGGACTCACTGGAACACAAATGTTACTAACTGTTTCAAGCGCTTCAAAGTATCTTACTGATGCTGTTGGAATTCAGACTGTAACATCGAATGGAGCAGCCTATTCCACATTGACACCGTATCCTGCACCTTTTAATGATGCTGGTCTAATTATGGGGTCGACAGGTCCTACAGGCCCTACAGGGTCGACGGGTTCGACGGGCCCCACTGGCATTCCTGGTGATAAATATCTAACCGCCACCACAACTGCAGTGACACCTGTTCCAACGGTAGGTGGGTCGGTAGTGCTAACTGTTGCAAACAATCTAGCATATACTGCTGGAAACTCAGTATTTGTAGCCGATTCCACGAATTCTGCAAATTATTTTGAGGGGCGCGTGCAGAGTTATTCGGCCGGTGCGCTAGTAATTAATTCTATTTCAAATATAACGGGAACATTCGCTTCTCGTATATATACTGTAAACTTAGATGGTGTCGATGGACCCACTGGTATCACAGGCCCCACAGGTGTTACAGGATTTACAGGCCCACCTGGTGACAAGTATTTGACTTCCACCATACAGGCTGTAATTATTACACCGAGTCAAGGGGGCTCTGTAACATTAACCGTTGGTAATTCTCTTTCATATATCGGTGGTAATTCAGTTGTTGTAATTGACTCTACAAATCTAGGCAACCGATTTGAAGCTACCGTTCAAAGCTACAATTCTGGAAACGGCATTTTAATCGTGAATTCTATTACAAACATTCTGGGTACATTTGGAGTAGTAGTCTACAACGTTAATCTAGACGGTATTGATGGACCAACAGGTGTAACTGGTCCTACTGGTAGAACGGGTCCCACTGGCCCAACAGGTGTAACTGGCTCAACAGGCCCCACAGGCCAGACGGGTTGGACTGGTTGGACTGGACTAACCGGTCCAACTGGAGAGACTGGTCCTACAGGTCGCACAGGCTTTACTGGTCCTACTGGTCTTACTGGTCCTACTGGATCCACAGGCCTCACAGGGTCAACAGGCCTCACAGGTTCAACAGGTCCTACAGGACAGACTGGTCCTACTGGTATCACGGGTAATACTGGCTCCACGGGTCCTACTGGTAACACTGGCTTGACGGGACCTACAGGCCCTACTGGAATAACGGGTAACACTGGTACTACAGGCCCAACGGGTCCCACAGGCCAGACAGGTCCTACTGGTCTCACTGGCTTGACGGGTCCGACTGGCAAAACAGGTCCCACTGGAGATACAGGTCAGACTGGCACTACAGGTCCTACTGGCTCGACGGGTCCGACTGGCAAAACAGGTTCCACTGGAGATACGGGTAATACAGGCCCTACTGGACGAACGGGTCCCACAGGTTGGACGGGCCCCACAGGTTGGACGGGTCCTACAGGTTCGACAGGCCCCACAGGTTGGACGGGTCCTACAGGTCAGACAGGGCAGACGGGCCCCACAGGTTGGACGGGCCCCACAGGTTGGACGGGTCCCACAGGTAAAACAGGGCCAACAGGAGCAGATTCCACTGTGACGGGTCCAACTGGCTCTCAAGGAACAAATGGTATTTCTGGCGGAAAAACATACTTTATGGATTTGAGTGGTGGCACCGCTCCCTTTATTGGAGAACTTCTAGAGACCCCCAACACAACAGCACAGACGACTCTAGTATCTGGTAATGTTACCAATAATAACGCATTTCTAATGACTACGCTAACGTCAATACAGGGTGAGCTGGATTCTCCTGTTATTTTACCAGGCCTGTGGGACATGAATATTTATGCTAACTCAGATAGTGATACAGGGGGTGTAAAAACATATTTCAGCGTATACTCGGTCGATATGGCAAATAGCGAAACACTTATTGCGGCTGGAACAAATACAAATGCAACAACTGTTTATATCGCGCAAGATTTATATACGTATACACTCTATGTACCTCAAACGAGACTTCCTGATATAACTTACCGTATCCGAGTGAAACTGTATGGTGTTTTTTCAGGTTCAAACAGAAATTTCACAGTTCGGTTTCGTGGGTCCACACTCAGTCATTTGCATACAACTCTATTAGCGAATTCGGCAACTGGTCCCACGGGATCTATAGGTAATACTGGTCCTACAGGTGACACCGGACCCACCGGTGAAACAGGTCCAACCGGCCCCGATTCTATTGTAACTGGCCCAACTGGGTTAACAGGTCCGTCAGGTGGTACAGGGTCCACAGGTGAAACAGGCCCCACAGGTGAAACGGGTCCTACAGGTGACACAGGGCCAACAGGTGAAACAGGTCCAACAGGCCCTGATTCTATTGTCACGGGTCCAACTGGTTCAACAGGTAATTCAGGTCCTACAGGGCATTCGGGTCCAACGGGTCCTCCAGGAATATTAAAATCATTCACCATGTATCTGGATTTCTCCTCAGGTACTGCAATAAGTCGCATATACTTGCCTCCTGGTATGTCGAGTACACCTTCATTGGCCGCTGGGGGCATTTTTACGAATAATGTTGGTACTGACCTCATTTTTATAGGGACAACAAATATTACTATTACAAATACATCTTACCCCTTTCCAATTGGACTAAGTGCAACTGGTTATTCCACATCATACTATTGGCAGCCGGCATCTCAAGCAGTATTAGGTGGGTCAGGTGTTACATGGCAAAATACTGCAGACTATAATTTAATTCTGAAAGGTGTGACGCCTGGGCGCTTGAATGGTGGTAATACTGCCAATTACCCGAGCACAGGAGTGTTATCAGGGTGGCTAGCAACACTTACTATATATTTTTTCTAAAATGATGGGATTTCAAACATATTTTAAAGGGCTATTGTAGAAATATGTCTTATTTGCCCCCGCCGAAGTCTTTAGACATTAATATGCATTATTTTATAGCAGGTAATGCAGATTCTCAATTGCCTACAAGTCTTGTAGGCGTTTTATCAAACTTAGGGCAAAATGAATATCTTATTCGAGGTAATCTTCGTAGTGTGGAATTCTTTTCAGCATCGGTTTATAATCCTGGAACGGAATCACTACAGCAATATTACGATGCATATAATGTTAGTCCAGGCGACTGGCTCGCAAATGATTCGACAGGCTATACCTGGAAGGTGACTCAAATATTTAATGTTGTTTCCGCTCCTAATTCTGGAAATGTCACAAGCGGTAATGTATTTTATGCCAAAATATCGGATGTTGACGGATATAATGCAGGGCTAGATCCATCTGCATCTTTTAACGGGGCGCCTGGTTACACGGACAGTCGCACTATTTTGTTTACCGTTGATGAGGATGGATTTCCTATTTTTACACCTTCCGATACATTTGACCTCGCCTCGAACTTTTCAGGTAATGTGATAGGTCGGTTCAGAGTACTCAATACATATAATCAGTATGTGAGTATTTATCAAATTGATGCATCTGGAACATTTTTGGTCGGCGACCCCGTATATTATAATAGGGTAGGGCATGCTTTTGCTAAGACATCAGGGCTAGGTGATGTAAGTGGGATTACATTTACTTTGGGTATTGTTACAAGCGTAGGAGTTCCAACAAAGGATTATTTTACATTCAATCCATTTGGAGAATATAGAACACATGTCTCTCTTACTGGTGCTGCAGGAACTATTTACTATGTAAATCCAAATGGAGGTGACCCATATACCACTGTACGCCCTGATATAAATCCATATCCAATGTATCAACTACTCGATGGTAGTGGCAATGCCATTTTATTAAAAGGGCAGGGGTTTGGTGCTGGAGGAATGGGGGCCACTGGTGCCCCAGGTCCTCAAGGTGATACGGGTCCTACTGGTGTCACAGGTCCTCCAGGTACTCAAGGTGATACAGGTCCTCCAGGTACCCAAGGTGATACTGGTCCTCCAGGTACCCAAGGTGATACTGGTCCTCCAGGTCCTCAAGGTGACACCGGTCCCCCAGGGACTGGTGATACAGGTCCTCCTGGTCCTCCAGGTGACACCGGCCCTCCTGGTACTCAAGGTGATACTGGTCCTCCTGGTCCCCAAGGTGATACTGGCCCTCCTGGTCCCCAAGGTGATACGGGTCCTCAAGGTGATACGGGTCCTACTGGTGATACTGGTCCTACTGGCGCAACTCCATATCAGTTCACACTGACCTCTACTGGTAGTGTAATATTCCCAACGCCAAATTCAATTACGAAAAATGATAATGGCGGTACATATGATACGGTTAGTACTCTTGAAGGCTATAACTACGCGTTTATTTCTTTTACGGCCAATCTTACCTTGGGATTACAGATAGTTGGTATCAATATTGATAACAACCCTGGCGGCGCTAATTACGCCTTTCTTTTTCATACAAATGGTCTAGTATATGGAAGCAGAAATGGGAGTGCAGGTTCTTATGGCTCAGTCCCTTATGTAAACGGGCATACTTATACGATTGAGGTTACACAAATTGGTGCCCGTTTTTACGTGAATTCTACGCTCATGTTCTATATACATGAGACGCCTGCTTCAGGCTATTATAAACTCTATGCCTCACTGTATAACTTAAATGATTCTCTTACAAATATTTCATTTGGTTACGCTACTCTGGGACCTACAGGCTGGACCGGCGCTCCTGGCAGTGCTTCTAATACCGGCGCTACAGGTTACACTGGTCCTACTGGCTATACAGGTTACACTGGACCAGTTGGATTCACGGGTTGGACGGGTCCTGCAGGCGTTGCGACAAATACGGGAGCCACGGGTCCAACCGGTCAAGGAATACAGGGTGTTCCTGGTGACCTCGGCGCGACGGGTCCCACCGGTTTCACTGGTTGGACTGGTGTCACTGGTTACACTGGTGCTCCTGGGCCTCAAGGTGATACTGGTGCTCCTGGGCCCCAAGGTGATACTGGTGCTCCTGGACCTCAAGGTGATACTGGTGCTCCTGGACCCCAAGGTGATACTGGTGCCCCAGGTCCTCAGGGTGATACTGGTGCTCCTGGACCCCAAGGTGATACTGGTGCTCCTGGTCCTCAAGGTGATACTGGTGCCCCAGGGCCTCAAGGTGATACTGGTGCTCCAGGTCCTCAGGGTGATACTGGTGCTCCTGGACCCCAAGGTGATACTGGTGCTCCAGGGCCTCAAGGTGATACTGGTGCTCCTGGGCCTCAAGGTGATACTGGTGCTCCAGGGCCTCAAGGTGATACTGGTGCTCCAGGGCCTCAAGGTGATACTGGTGCTCCAGGGCCTCAAGGTGATACTGGTGCTCCAGGGCCTCAAGGTGATACTGGTGCTCCTGGAC
>Ga0114959_10002545_pt1 | contig 14839 bp, 13 predicted proteins | sample C_130625_EF_Meta_FD_87317 | JGI IMG/M metagenome (GOLD analysis project Ga0114959, IMG submission 87317) | Freshwater microbial communities from Lake Croche, Canada to study carbon cycling - C_130625_EF_MetaG | ecosystem: Environmental > Aquatic > Freshwater > Lake | place: Lake Croche, Canada...
AGGAGGAGACTGCTAGGAAGGCTGCTGCAAACGCGGCTGCAAAGGAGAAGGCAGAGGCTGCTAGGAAGGCGGCTGAGGAGGAGAAGGCAGAGGCTGCTAGGAAGGCGGCTGAGGAGGAGAAGGCAGAGGCTGCTAGGAAGGCGGCTGAGGAGGCTGCAAAGAAGGCTGCAAAGGAGAAGGAAGAGGCTGCTAGGAAGGCTGATGCAAACGCGGCTGCAAAGAAGGCTGATGCAAACGCGGCTGCAGAGGCAGAGGCTGCTAGGAAGGCGGCTGAGGAGGCTGCAAAGGAGAAGGAAGAGGCTGCTAGGAAGGCGGCTGAGGAGGAGGCTGCAAAGGCGAAGGCAGAGGCTGCTAGGAAGGCTGATGCAAACGCGGCTGCAAAGAAGGCTGATGCAAACGCGGCTGCAGAGGCAGAGGCTGCTAGGAAGGCGGCTGCTAGAAAGGCTGCTGAGGATGAGGCAAAGGCAAAGGCAAAGGCAAAGGCTGAAGGAGCTGCTGATTTTGCCGAAGAGGCTGCTCGTGTGGCTGAAGAGGCTGCTGAAGAGGCTGCAAAGAAGGCTGAAGCAGCTGCGGATGCCGCCAATAAGGTAAAGAAGGAGGATACTACAGAAGAAGCGGCAACGGCTGCGAAAGAGACTGCGAAAGAGGCTGCGAAAGAGGCTGCTAAGGCGGCAGAGGAAGCAGCTAATCAGGCCACTGCGGCATTGCGTGCCGTCGCTTTTGCAGAGGAAGCAGCGACCGGAAACGATGATGCGAAAGCTGCAGTCGCAGAGGACGTCACAAGGGCACGAGAGGCAGCCAAAAAGGCGGTGAAGGCGGCCGAACGGGCGAAAAAAGCAAACGACTATGCAGCAGACTATGCAGCAGAAGCCGCGGCCCACATGTCCCCTCGGGAAGTGGTGGCCTTTCTGGATAAAGCAACTTATAAAGCACCTGTTGGACAAGCGTTACCCTCCACACTATTTGACGATATCAAAACACTCACTAAACTGGTTCAGGAAGGAAAGCCAGTTAAAGATAAACTTCGTGGATTTATTAAAACATATCAAGGACTTGTTCCCGACCAGATCAAGAGGCAATATCAGAATCAGAAAGGAGGTAAGCGCCGTACACCCAAACGGCGCCAGCGCAGCAAACATACAACCAGACGTCGTTAGGCAACGGCCTTCGCTGCGACAACCTTCTTCTTGACACCACCCGACGCCTTCGCTGATTTCGTACTTGTTGCACCCTTGACAACCACCGACCGCGACGCAATCCTCACCGCCATGAACTTGGCATACGCCTCCTCAAAGACCGTCAGATCCGATAGCCACAGATCCTCTGGTGCCCGCGCCGCCAGTGTATCGCGTTCTGTCCCCCGTGCCGCCAGCTCCGCCTCCAGATCCGCCACCGCCTTGGCCTTCAGCCGATCCACGCGCATCCGCAACAGATACTCATAGCCCTTGAGATCATCGGCAGCCGTCGCATCCGACAGCGGCGGAACGGGCAACGCCTTCAGACCCGCCAGCAACTCTTCATCCGCCGCGTTGGCCACCACCAGCGATCCCGTCACGACCGCCCTCACGAACCGCACCCGTGCGTCCAGCTCCACAATCTCCGCATCCAGACGCGCCAACTCATTCGCCTTACGCTCCACATAGCCCCCCCGACGGGCCACGTAGAACGTCTCCAATAGCTCTCCCGCCGACGCAAACCGCCGCAGCCGTCCATCTAGCCCGAACGCCACCATGTTTGTCGTTCCTGTAGACGCCGTCAGCTTGAACTTCTTCTCAAACTCGGCAGGAAACGCCCGTGCCTCCGCATAGTATTCCGGATCCAGCGACAGCACAAATTCCACATCTACATCATTGTAATTCTCCTGATACGATCGCAGCAACGGCACACCCGATCCACCAGAGGATGCCGATGCTTTCTCCTTCTCTTTTCCTTTTGCCTTGGTATCTCCCTCCAGCATTTTCTCCAGAAACTCCTTGTAGCGTTTGGTCCACATACCCACCGGCAGCTCCGTAACACGCACCCGGCATCCCTCATCGTCAAAGAACGTATAGCAACCCTTCGTTATGACACGCTTGCCATCCGGCGACACGGTCACGGATCCCTTGAATCCGTCCCACCACGGTACCAGAGCCCGATCCGTCAGATCGGCCACCTCTCCGCTCAGCCGCGCCCGCAGCGCCGCCACCAGATCCACCGGCGAATACGGCAGAATGTGCGATGAGAATCCCGTACCGATACCGTCGGCACCATTGACCAACGCCAGTGGGAGTACGGGCATGTAGTACTCTGGCTCCACCCGTGTGCCGTCGTCCTCCAGCCATTGCAGCGCGGGATCATCGGCCTTCGCAATCATCGTCGCCACGATGGGTTCCAGCGCCGTGAAGATATACCTCGGCGCAGCCGAATCCTTACCTCCCTCCAGACGTGTGCCGAACTGTCCATTCGGCGCCAACAGATTGATATTGTTGGATCCAACGAAGTTCTGGGCCATGCCGATGATCGCACCCATCAGAGACACCTCACCATGGTGATACGCGGCATGCTCTGATACGTATCCCGCCAACTGGGCGACCTTGATTTCGGCAGTCAGACCACGCTTCCGCGCCGCCCACAGAATCTTCCGCTGCGACGGCTTCAGCCCGTCCATCATATGCGGAATAGATCGCAGATTATCCGCAATGCTGAAGTGGATGAGTTCATCGTGGACGAACCGACTGTAGGTCACATCCGCTCCACCGGCAGGAATCTCCAGTACGCGATCCTTGTCGTACGTATCCAGCCAGAGCTTGCGGTCATCGGCCCGCTTCTCATTGAACGCCAGATCAATCGTTTCCCCCGACGGTGCATCCCAGCAGAACCGCACGGTGTTCATGCTCTGAAAGTACTCCCGCGCCTCGGCCGCGGTAGATGTTCCTAGCCCCTTATAGTATTTGACGTGCCATCCACGTCCGCCGTTGGCTTCTCCGCCCACCGTACCCAACCACTTCTCATACTCCGTCGCCGAATAGAAGTTGCGAACTGTCGCCGCTGCTCCCGAGCCCCGCGACGCCTTCAGCAGAGGCGTCATCAGACAGCACAGAAACGGAAAGGTCAGTAGTTCCGGCCACTCCGTGTGAAACAGATTGATGAGCAATCCCTTGATGTGGGAGCCATCTACATCCTGATCCGTCATGATCATGACGCGTCCGTAGCGGAGCGCCTTCACGTCTTTGTATGTTCGGCCGCGCTCCAACCCCAGAATTCGCTTGATGGCGGTGAGTTCTTTATTGTCCGTTTTCTCCTGAATAGTCGCATCCCGCACGTTGAGAATCTTACCCCGCAGAGGGAATACACCGTAGCGTTCGCGTCCCACAACCTTGAGGCCGGCGATGGCCATGGAGGCAGCCGAATCTCCCTCTGTCAGAATGAGTGTGCATTCTGCAGACTTGGCGGTGCCGGCCCACGACGCATCCTCTAGCTTGACGATGCCCCGCACATTAGAGGAACGTTTGCCGTCGGATTTCTTGGCCTCACGGGATAGCTTTGCGTCCAGTACGGCCTGTGCCTCTTCCAGCAGACCACCGGCCTTGGCCAACTTCTTGATGAATGTTTCGGATACGGTGAATGTAGATCCGAACTTGGCTACCGGTGTGGTCAGAGTCTCCTTTGTCTGACTGTCAAACGATGGATTCACGATGGTGGCGTTGACGAAGAATGTTAGGGCATCCTTGAGCTGCGCCGGCTTAAGATTGAGTTTCTTACCGGGGCCGTCACAGAATGCACCGAGGACCGCACGGGAAACAGCATCCACGTGTTTGCCACCGCGGCGTGTGAAGATACCGTTAACAAAGGAGATGTGGCGATCGTCAGGAATACCGCCACTGCCACTGCCACTGCCACTACCGCTGTCCGTGTGAAGACGACGCGTGAGTACGGCGGCGATCTCCCAACGTGGTCCGCAGCATTCGTAGAACACCGGCGACCCCTCCTCTGTGAATAGGCCCACGTATGCTTCAAAGGATCGTACGGGAATCTCCACCGCCGCTTCACCGAGTACGGAACCGATGAATACGCGACAACCGTGTCCGGCTGCGAGTGCCGCCGCGTCCACAACACGAGTACGGAGAACGTCCAGCATATCACTGGGGATTTCGGTAACACCGGCACCGTAGAACCGCACCAAATCGGGACGGGATTGGATTTCGGTGAATCCTTTGATGGGCGTTGCAGATGCTTTGAGTATCTTCATCGTAGGTTTCCCCACAACGGACATATTATCGCGAAATGTCTGCTCATACAGAATGCGTCTTCCGGCATCGCAAGTGCGAACGACGAACTCCTGACTGTAGATATTCGTCAGTTTCGCACCGTAGCCGTTCTTACCACCCACGATCTTCTCTTCACCCTCCTTGAAATTGGAAGATGCCAGCAGATGTCCGAAGATAAGTTCAGGAACCATGACCTTCTCTTCTGCATGTACAGTGCACGGAATGCCGGCACCGTCGTTATAGATTTGAATAGTTGTGGGTGTAAGAGTGACCGCAATTTGCGTGACGCGATCAGACTTTACTTTGGTGGAGGCTGTTCGCACCACGTGGTCCAACGCATTGACGATGAGCTCATCAAAGATCTTGAAGAGCCCCGGATTGAAATTAACTTCACGCCATTCCATCCGCCCTGATTCGGCAGACCAGATCCATCGGTTCTCTCTGTGGCTATCGCAGGATCCGATGTACGTGTCGGGCAGCTTGAGTACGTGCTCACGCGGAGTCAGTTTCTTGAAATCGTCGGCGTTCATCCTAGAGGTCCTGCGTCAGGGGGTATCACGGGTCAACTTTGGTGGTTTCAGCGACAAAATGAAGGGATTCCATTGATCACGACAGAGGCGTAGTGAACATAGTGTAGGCAATAGTATCCGCTTCACAGATCGGTAGAAGGGCATTGAACAACGCACTCCCCCAATGCCACACACAGTTATAGATTACGGATCGCCCCTCAAATACCTCAAATAGACCATCGGAACCGGTCGTATACGCCTCAATTCCGATTGCCATACTGCCTTTCCACAAGCCGCAGCCTTTGCATCGTTGGAGGGTTTTCCGCCAGAGTTCTACAGCTTCTTCTCTGCACTGGGTGATCCCGAATAATGCCTGTGAGTATCCACAGTCTTTGATAACATAGAACGTCGTCATTCGTATTTTTATATGATGCGGTGACCATCACGGATCAACTTTTGGGCACAAGCAATGCCTTTCCACACGAAGCGCAGTAACCAAAAAATGACAGAGAAGGTTACTGATATCTCATACGTAGGATGACAGATGACGTACTGAATGTCCAATTTGGACTCCGATCAAAACTCACGAATAATGCATATCATACTTCTACGGACTCCATTCCTGTTAGTGAAATTATTCCTTCTGCCGAACCCGGACTATCTGCAGTCATTGACGCGATAGCGCCTATGATCGCGGCAAATCCAGATCTCATTCTGTTAGATAGTTATCCGCTTTCTGTACGTAAACAGGATTGGAATGCATTGGTGAATAAAATCGTCATCAATGTCGCGACGAATACTATCCTGCCGATTGACGTGCGCAGCAAGCCAGGCCACAAAATTCTGGATCATCACATGACTCACTTCTATGAGACACGTAATCATGCCGGCAAATCTGTACGGTATCTTGCACAGCAGATATCCGAAGTAAAGAAGGCTCTGTGGGCCAATGTGCGCATGCATTCAACGCCATATAAGAGCGAAATTCGTCGGATGCTGACGATGTACGGAGGAATGGGACCAGTAACAAAATACCGCGCGGTTACAGCGAAGGCAATTGTGATACGCTACGGAGCAAAGCGTATTCTAGATCCGTGTGTGGGCTGGGGTGGACGTATGTTGGGATCTGTTGCAGCCGATTCCGTGACAACATACACAGGATGTGAACCGGATCCACGAACATTTGCAGCTCTGCAGAACGTGGTGGGCGATTTACCGGTGGAGGCTCAGAGTCGGATCACATTGATCCATGCGCCGGCAGAGACGGTGATTTCTGCAACAGGAGTCACAGGAGTCACAGGAGTCACAGGAGTCACAATCGCCACAATCGCCACAATCGCCGAACCCTACGACATGATTCTGACAAGTCCGCCATTCTTCAACCTAGAATTATACGGCGGCCCCGATCAATCTACAGAATCTCATCCAACATGGGACGATTGGCTCACGCACTGGCTGAAGCCGTTGATCATTGCGTGTCTAAATAGACTCACTCCCACCGGTACCAGTTGCTGGAATGTCAAGAATCTGAGTGCCGCGCAACCGTTGGCCACTGAAGTCAAGAATATCCACACAGCGCTAGGATGGAAACTAGTAGAAACAGTAACCATGCGGGGATCAGCGCGACCAGGTGTAGGACGGGTAAAGGATAGTAAAGAACACAGAGGCAGTGAAGAGGAAACGTTCTGTTTCAAAAGGATAGAATAGTCCACACAATTTTCTCCGACGAATCTAAGGTGCATGCGTGTGCGTGTGTTTCTGATGCGACACTCCAAATCGTGTAGTAATCATCTGCGTTCAGAGGGAGTGGAGGAACTCAGTCAGCAGATTCGCGATCCAGGACTAACCGCTATTGGACAGAAAATGGTGGATTCATATTGTGCCTCACTTCAAAAGAAACTCACTGATGTCGGATTTGATTTAGATACCGCCATCATCGGTTCGTCGGCCCTTCTTCGTGCAAAGCAGACAGCTGCTGGACTGTTTCCTGGCAGACAAATCGTTACGATACCGCATTTTGTTGAGTATGGTGCGATTCCGGAGAATACCCCAAGAGAAGGAGCTACACATAATCCCTCATGGCCGGATGTCGTGCAGTGGATGCGCCGAAATCTGCCGGATAATGGACAGATGATAGCCGTCGGTCACGGGTCGTATTTGCGGTCAGAAGTGGGTCCGGTAGTGAATGGACGTCTGAATAATTTGGACGGTTTTCTGCTAGATATGGAAATCACACCATCAGGATGGCGGATCCTCAATCGGCGCCGGATAGATTACGATGGTCGGGTGCAGGCAGGAAAATCGGGGGATAGATGTATCCTTCCTACGGATATCGCAAAAATCGCCGCACATACTAAGATGCATCGGTCAACACAGAGGAAGCGCTACACGCAACGGGGTTCCGGATATACTATGCCTGCGGCGTATTACCACCAGGGCGCGCAAATGTATAATACTTCGCCGCACGAAACGGGAACTGATTACGCACGACCAAACGGCGAATGGATTCGTCCGCCCCTAGCACAACGGGGCGGCTTCAGCCCCTCCGTTATGGGAGGATTTGTGACTAATGGATTACGTTACTTGGTTCCTGCAGCGGGCTATTTGGCGTATAAGAGCAGAAGCCAAAAGAGAAAAGGAACCCAACGATGGCCTCGGAAGAAGGGTGCACATCTTCACAGGCGCCAATCTAAACGCGGCAACCGTCAATGATCCATAGAATGAATCAAAGTAAGGGAGACCTTCTGTTTCGGATCCGTACGGTCAAGGCGGCTCCGTTCCGTACTCTCATTGAGGCGCTCAAGGATATTCTGACAGAGGCCAACATTGAGTTTGACAAGGATGGCATGAAGATCATTGGTATGGACGGTACGCACGCCATTCTGGTGCATCTGAAGCTTCAGGCGGATCGGTTTGATGAGTGGTACTGTCCTCAGAAGCATATTCTGGGAGTCAATATGATTAATCTGTTCAAACTCGTGAAGACAATGTCTAATAATGAGAGTATTGTGTTGAGCCTCAATCGGTCGGATACGTCTAGTCTGGGGATTGAGATACTCAATGGCGAAAAGCAGATGACGACGCGGTTCAGTCTGAAGCTTATTGAGCTGGATGTGGAAGATCTCAGTATTCCGCCGGTGCAGTTTGAGAATATTATCACCATGCCGGCGATTGACTTCCAGAAGATTATTCGGGATATGCACAGTCTTGGTGAGTCGGTAGAGGTTCTTTCTGCGGCCCATGAGTTGGTCTTCCGGTGCAAGGGAGACTATGCAGAGCAGGAGACAATTTTCAGTATAGGAACAAATGGTCTATCACAGAAAAATACCACAAAGGAGATAGTTCAGGGGAAGTTCGTTCTCAAGTACTTTGTCTTGTTCACAAAGTGCACGAGTCTGTGTTCGGACATTAACCTGTATCTGAAGAATGATTATCCGATTATTGTGGAGTATAATGTTGCGGGGTTGGGAGATATCAAGTTGGCACTGGCGCCGGCGAAGATGAAGACTAGCGACTAGCGACTAGTGACTAGCGACTAGCGATTAGTGACTAGCGACTAGCGATTAGTGATTAGCTGCTGTTGCATTGTGCCTGCAAACACGCGACTGACCCAAATATCTGAGATGGTTTTGGTCCAGGACAACTTGCGGCAATCGCCCGTGCTTTCTTGTAACGGATATAATCAGACGCAGTTTGGCGCGGCAACGTGAAGGTCGCCGGTGTACGAAGAAAGATAGCCGTCGCTGCGCGGAGATCTGTGAGTTGATTTCCGGTAGGCTGTGCTTCATATGTGAGAGCTATCGGATTGCAAGATTGTATTATTGGCGGACATCCTGACATTTTCCTCTACTGAGTATGCGGCAAAATTTGACACGCGTTTGTCAGTGCCTACCAAAAGCAGGATGACCTCTAATATGCGCTCTTTCTTGGCAGCTGCATCTGCATCTCCTGGTTCTGCTGTAACTGCTGCAACTGCTGCAACCGCTGCAGCCGCTGCAACCGCCGTACCTGGACTCCATCTCATACCCACCGGTCCATGGACAGCCTACTATCATGAGCCCGAAGACAATCTCTGGACAGCAGATTCTTACAAACGTCTCCAGACTATCACATCCTGGGAGTCTATGGGTGCTCTCCTTCGTGAGCTAGGAATTCACAAGACAACGAACGGACTGCTCCGTGTCATGCGCGGAGATACATCGCCACTCTGGGAAAATAAGGTGAATATCCGTGGTGGATCATACTGTCTGAAAGTGAGTCGGCGCAATGCGATTGATGTATTTCAGCGATATCTAGCCGCTGCCGCACTTGGAGTCGCCGCGAACAATCCCGCAAACGAGATTGTTGGTGTGACTATCTCTCCCAAACGCGGATTCTGCATCATCAAGATCTGGAATTTGAATTGCAAGACATTCAATGCACAATCTGATCTACAGATTCTGCATGAAGAGGTGAAGACAGATGAAATTATCTACCGGGCACATACAGATCAGCGCATGTGAGCGTTTCTTCCGTACCGTCGCTGCCAAACACGGTAAGCCATCCAGTAGGTAGCCATCCTTTTTGGAATGCGAACAGAGTAAGTGCCTGACCGGGTGTGAGCGATATAGATGTGCGCAATGTACCAAGAAAATCTGTGAGGACGGTATTTTCGGGTTCAGTATCCAGAGCATTTCCACTGGCATCGGATATTTTAACCGAAAGCCAAGACCAGCGGGGAAGTCGTATGGTGTCGGAACTCTGTGGCGGCCGAACAGAATGTGATGCAAGTCGGTAGATTCCTAGGATTTCTACGGTATCATTTATATGGATAGTTGCATCTATCCATTGGCCGGAGCGTAGTAAATACATATCACGTCCGCCTCTCTGGAGAAGGGGTAGTGCAAGTCGTTGACGTACGAACGTATACCATTGATAGATCGTTTGTAAACTGTGTTGCATGTAGGCGGCGGCCTGTAGCCAGGAGGTCATAATGTATCTAGATAATATGTCTATAAGTCTCCACCGCATTGTTTGTGATTTGGTTTGTGATTTGGTTTGTGATTCGGTTTGTGATTTGGTTTGTGATTTGGTTTGTTGTGATGCTGTTCGTGGCAACTGCAATTTCGTCCTTTATCACAGGATACCGTGTGAATATTTTTGATGCGAAGACGGGCAGTGAACAGAGCTACGGCAAGAAAGAAACATACAAACAGTACGGGTATGGCCATAAGTATCCACGCCAAAACGGAAAGTCCTCCGTTACATAATGCCTGAAATACCGCGCCACCGGCCACGCCGACAATGAGCCACCAGATTGCTATGGATCCACTTCCGAATAGTAAATGGTAGATAACACCGGCTGTACTAACCAGCAAAAGAATTGTAGCTGGTTGACACAGTTCCATCTTATTATATACTGCGATTATGCGGAGCTAAGGAAGCGTGGTTTTCCATTCACTAGATCACCCACGTGGTTGCCGACATCATCATCTTCTATTACGGCATAGATCTTATTGGTGTTTCCATCAAGCCAATAGGCTTTGCCGCGAATGTGAATCTGCTGCACTTCCATAGCATCTTCCTCTGCCTCTTCCTCTTCTTTTACCTCTGCCTCTGCCTCTGCCACTGCCTCTTCTTCTTCTACTTCCTCTGCCTCTTCCTCTTCCTCTGCCTCCTCATCTACCTCTGCCTCCTCATCTACCTCTTCCTCCTCTACCACCTTAGCAGGAGCAGGAGCAGGAGCAGGAGCAGGAGCAGGAGCAGGAGCAGGAGCAGGAGCAGGAGCAGGAGCAAGAGCAGGAGCAGGTGCAGGTGCAGGTGCAGGTGCAGGAGCAGGAGCAGGAGCAGGAGCAGGAGCAGGAGCAGGAGCAGGTGCAGGTGCAGGTGCAGGTGCAGGTGCAGGATCAATATCCATAATGATCAGTTTCGGCATAACGTCGTCATCCGAAAACTCCTGTAGAATTTCCATTATCTGGTGGAGAACTGCCTCTGCTACCGGATCATCTTTTTCCTTTGCCAACCATACCTGCAGCAGACGCTTAGAGTCAGCCGCAACCTGACGCCATGCGTTACTATTCTGCGGATGTGACACGTTCACAATCTCATCTAACCCCTGTTGCAGACTAGACATACGGGCTGTAGGCTCAGAAGATGAGTAGACCTTGGAAATTCCATGGAGAAGTGTCTTGTATCGCAGCATCCTAAATGGTCAAATGGGGGTTGCCACACCGATCAACTTTGGCCGCATCCTTCTATAACAAATCTCATAGCAGAGTCTAGAACAACCAAGCATTTGCATCCAACAGGAATCTTATTGGAAATAATCTCTTGAACATTAATTATGCGATCATCCGATGTATATATGTTGGGGCTTTGATCACCCGAATAATGAAATAATATGTGTTGACCTGATTTGAGACCATTTGTTAGCCAGGATACACACGCCAGAATATTGGCCTCTGTAGGTTTTATGGTTGTATTGTTTGATAATTTATGATATTTTTTACAGTACGGTTTGAGATAAGCGATAATATCATCTTGATTATGGCTGGTGTGTGTACTGATAGTAAGGAAACGAACTAGTAATTCTCCATTTAATGAGGATAACATTAGGGGGATAACATCAGTGGCAGCAGCACCCACAGAGACAGGAGCATCCACAGAGACAGGAGCATCCACAGAGACAGCAGCATCCACAGAGACAGCAGCATCCACAGAGACAGCAGCATCCACAGAGACAGGAGCATCCACAGAGACAGGAGCACCATCAGAGACAGGAGCATCCACAGAGACAGGAGCATCCGCAGAGACAGGAGCACCAGCATCAACCATAGGATCAACAGTTGACGGATTGTGTCTGAATACATGTATTCGTTTTTGCCACGCCCGAATGAACATTCCTTTTATGATGCGTGGAGATTTTGTATACCCATGCAGAATTCCAATGTACTCTCCTTTTCTGTAATTGGCTTTGTCCGCCGCAGCCGCAATCCCTGTGCACCTGGGCGATTCTGCCGATCCATTTCCCAAGGAATAAAATTATTCTTAATGCTTGAATCGTAAAAATCAATCGGCTTGGTATCCATGACCTGAATGATACTGATCATCGGCGGCGTCATAACATCAATTCGCATCTTCTTCTTTTCTACAGCCGTTCGGAAATCCGCAACATCCATTGGTCCACCGAAGAGCCGCAAGACAAACCGTGGAGGAGCCAACGGAACGCACTCTGTCATTCCGCCAACATAAAGACGATTCAGTAGAGCATATCGTTCCCATTGCACATGCATATCTAGCCGTTCCGAAAACAGATACGCCGCCGCACACGAAGGACAACAAAAATTTCCATATACACGCCATATACCTTCCTCAATACCAACGGGTATTACACATGGTCTACCGCGAAACGTACTGCAGTCCCAGTAGCACGCCACATCCGTAGATTCCGGCATCTCCTGTTCACGATTTGCATCCTGAAATCGTACCATGAGTTTCTCTGAATAATGCAACGGCAAGGCAGGACGGGATACAGTAACAACTGGCTCTTCCGTTTTTTGCTCAGTCACCGTATCTATGCACATGGTATTCATAGCCTGAATACTCGTAAATGCTTCCTGCGCCTCGTAAGGATACGGCAGCGACATTTTCTCAATCTGTTCCTCTTCTGCGGCGAACAGATCAGTCTCCAGTTCGGTTCCCTTGATCGGCAAATGGGCAATCAGAGGTCGTCTCTCTGTCATCGGCTGAAGAGACCCCTGAATACCATCGGGTGTAACAGCCGCAATTACAGGCGGCTTCTTAGTACTCTTCTTCTTTGATGGAGGTAAAGGCGCGGCGGGCTGTGTTATCTCTTCAATGAGAAGTTTGGGAATCTCTACCAACTTCGCGGTTATCGTTTTCTTGGTCCGCTTGCTACTTTTCTCCATATTATGTCTACATATCGCACTATCTCTTAGGCCTCACCTCTGTCGCATAAAAACCCAGCAGCTAAAGCCATTCTAGACAGTCGCAACAGGGGGGGATGAACTCCGTTTTATGGACGGAACAATATCGTCCAAAGCATCTGGATGCCGTAATAGGACAAACGACCGTCAAGTCATTTCTCAAACGTGTGATCCAAAGCGATGCACTGAAAGCACCGCACATTATTCTGCACGGTCCTCCCGGCACAGGAAAGACATCACTAGCAATGGCCTTCGCCAACGACATGTATCCTGACGTACCATTTCGGACCAAGGCCATGTATCTGAATGCGAGCGATGAGCGGACTATGGACACTGTTCGCGAACGGATCTGTGAGTTTCTACGTGTATGTTGGATGGGAGTCCACCGAAAGATTGTTATCTTTGACGAAGTGGAAACAATGACGGAAGCAGCCCAGTTGACCCTGCGCGCCTTAATGGACGAAGCACTCAGTACGAATGAATCACCACCATTGTTTCTCTTTCTCTGTAATACATTGTCCCGCATTGTTCCCACTGTGCGCAGCCGTGCATTAGCGCTGTATTGTGCTCATCTGACGGCATCTCAGATTCGGGATCTGTTAACCGACATTCAGGAACGCGAAAGTGTAACGATAGCATTACCTACTCCGTTGGCCTGCCTCATTCACCGTGGCGACATGCGATCGTTCATTCAGAGGGCTCAACAGGGTCAGGATTCCAACCGATGGCTGGGATGGATTCAGCGTCTATTCAACGCGCCGACCGATCGGGTGGGAATGGTATGGGAAGACGGATGTGCACAGGCTCCTCTGTGGTTGCTTATTCGCCATGTGCTTGTTTTCTGTTACGCTATGGGAATTCCATCAATGATCAATCCTGATGTGTGGAAGTTATTTCTTGAAACGGCACTGGGGTCGCTATCACAACCGCGAATCACGGAGGCCTGGCAGCGGTTACGCCAAAATTTGACTTAAAGCCGCCGCGACCTTGCTTTAAGTACCAGATGTCATCCGTTGTGATGAACCCAACACCTCTACGCATAAGTACAATGACTGTCACTGGTCATCTAGGTTCTCAGCCAGATCTTGGTTGTCTGTATAATCGGTGTGCATTCATTCCGTACTGGTACATTGCGGAAGGTATTATTAAAATAGAATGGACAGACGATAAGAAAGTCCGACACATCAAAGGTATTTCGTCAGATGATATTCTCCATAATATGACAAAATCCCAACGGCAGTTCTGCAATCAGTCGTCACTGGTTCTACGTTATCGGCTACCCGATGGTCTCTGGAAAGAAACGAATATTAAACTCTTTAGAAATGGCGGCTTTCAGATGACGGGTGTTAGTTCAGAAGAGATGGCCCGACGAGCTCTTGAACGTCTGATCACGTTGAATGCCGATCGTGGAATATGGCCAGACGCAGTGCCATATGTGACTAAGTTTGACGTACGTATGATGAATTCTGATTATAATGTGGGTTCTCCCGTTCGTCGTGATGTACTCTATAAGGTTCTGGTAGAAGAGTATGGGCTCTGGTGCAATTATGAGCCAACTATTTATCAAGGAGTGAATACGAAATTCTTCTGGAATTCGGCGCGTCCGCCTGCGGCACCTTTGGGAATATGTACCTGTCCTACACAATGTAAGGGAGATTCTCCCGGTAACGCGATTGGGGCATGCAAGAAAATAACAATTAGTCCATTCCGTACGGGTAGCGTGATAATCACGGGTGCTCAGACAACACAACAGCTTATGGATGCATATAATTTCATTAATTCTGTATTCCGGTCACATCCTGAGATTCTGCGCCCGACAGAACTGTCGTCTGCCTCTGCCTCTCCTTCTTCTGTATCTAAGACAGCTCTGAAGACAGCTCCAAAACGCAAGATACATATTCCGACCACAACTCTGGAAGTGCTTGCCCAGAAAATTCGTACAAGTCCCCGAGGTCTCGTAAAAATCTGCGGTTAGTCGCCCGGTAACATCCCGACGTATCCATCAGAAATGGCTTCTGCAAGCGCTGGTTCTGGTGCAAGCGTAGATATTCCTAACGAGAAGGTATTGATGCACGCGGCAAAACTTGCGATGGAGCGTGACAAGCCGATTGTTTTGGATTATTTCAAGGAGACGCGGGATGGATCTGCCTTCCTGGGG
>Ga0114959_10002546_pt1 | contig 14836 bp, 12 predicted proteins | sample C_130625_EF_Meta_FD_87317 | JGI IMG/M metagenome (GOLD analysis project Ga0114959, IMG submission 87317) | Freshwater microbial communities from Lake Croche, Canada to study carbon cycling - C_130625_EF_MetaG | ecosystem: Environmental > Aquatic > Freshwater > Lake | place: Lake Croche, Canada...
ATATTCGGCAGTAAAGCGTTCGCCTTTGGTATTGATGAGTTCACTGTCCCCCCATCGTGCTTGGGCATGATGTTCTTCAACCCCCACTTCAAGCTGGTCGGGCCAAATACGACGCAAGGTCACACTTCTTACCCATGGAACGGTTCGTAACTCACTACTCGCGATGGCCATATCCAGATTAAAGAAAGTGCCTTTCAAGGCGAGCACGCGCTTACGAACTAAATCTCTGTCTACCTGATCAAGATCACCCGTGACACGTACTTGATGAATTTCAAACATGGGCCTAGAAGCAATCCAAATGCTTGCATGTTGGATTCCAAAAGCACTTGTGAGACCCAACATTAAAAGTCCAACCATCATCCAGTGCGTACGATTGATGCCTGGCAAACGAATACGAGGGGCGTCTGTTTTTCTTGGTCCACCCATTGACCGTGCTACTTTTGATCGCACACGTATGTCTTGCATGGTGGAGGGTTGAGCGCGCTTCATTGCAATGCTTCGCCAATAATTTGCACTTCACGTTGCAGCACGATTCCCGTTTCTTCGCGGACGCGATTTTCGATCAGCTTTAACAAGTTTTCGATGTCGCAGGCAGTGGCATCACCTAAATTCACAATAAAATTGGCATGACGAGGTGAGACCTGTGCCTGACCAACAGTGAACCCTTTTAAGCCACAGAGTTCAATGAGTCGCGCAGCAAAATCACCTTGAGGATTACGAAATACGGATCCTGCATTGGGTTGCTGTAAGGGTTGACTTGCGATGCGGCGCTTAAGTAATTCTTTGATCTTTTCAGATGACTGTTTGCCATCCCCTTTTTCGAATAAGAAACGCGCAGAGACAAACCATTCTTTTAAGGGTGAAAGTGGATTGCCAGGGTCTGAGGCTTTTTCAATAACGTGTCGATAGGAAACTTCATACTCCTGTGGGGTTCGAATATGTAACTTTCCTGAGCGATCTATCGTTGTTACATCGAATACGTGTGTCCAGGTTTCAGACCCATAGCAGCCGGCATTCATCGCGAGCGCCCCCCCTACCGTGCCGGGAATCCCCGCTAAAAACTCTGCGCCTTCGAAGTCATGTCTGGCGGCAAAACGCGCTACTTTGGGAGCGGCAACACCTGCTTCAGCACTGACCAATGCTCCTTCAGGGGTGGATTGGACTTCTATCCCTGATAAAGCACTATGGGTGAGTACGATTGTTCCTGTAAACCCCCCATCGCGCACCAATAAATTACTACCCAGCCCGATGATATAAAGGGCTTCATGTTCACTTTGCTGCGTGAGGAAGTGTTGCAAGTCAGCAAGATCGGCAGGGATATAAAAGCGATGAATGTTGCCCCCCGCTTTCCAGCTGCAATGCCGTCTCATACTTTCGTTCTGCCTGAGTTCGCCGCGCAGGGTGTCCGAGACCAATAGGGCGCCTCCACCACTTCGAATATCTTCCATAGCACGGTAGGCACTAAGCATGCTGCCCTCCCGCGTGTTGTTGAGCGCGTTCACTGAGTTTAGGCGCAACCTGAGCTACGCTGCCTGCCCCCATAGTGATTACAACATCCCCATCCTGTAAGCCGGATAATATTGCTTCAGGTAAGTCCGACGGTCCGTTCACAAAAACGGGTTCTATTCGCCCGATCAAACGAATAGCGCGCGCTAAGGCACGTCCATCTGCGGCAACAATCGGCGCCTCTCCTGCTGGATAGACATCTGCTAAATATAAGGCATCCACACTAGAGAGAACCTGAACGAAATCTTCAAATAAATCTCTTGTGCGTGTATAGCGATGGGGCTGAAAAGCAAGGACCACGCGTCGTCCGGGAAAAGCCCCTCTTGCAGCAGCCAGCGTAGCCGCCATTTCAACCGGATGGTGCCCGTAGTCATCCACCAATGTGAATGTCCCTCCCGAAACCAAGGGCAATTCGCCAAAACGCTGGAATCGGCGACCTACACCATCAAACTCCTTGAGTGCCTTAACCATTGCAGGATAAGGCGCACCCACCTCTGTGGCCACAGTAATCGCTGCCAAGGCATTGAGAACATTATGAATACCAGGAAGGTTGAGCTCGATTTGAAGATAACGTGCATCCGGTCGTTGTCGCGATGGCCGGATCTCTACTCCAAACCGCATTTTTCCATTCTGCGCTTCAACATTGACTGCTCTTACTTCTGCATCAGGGTGCTGGCCGTAGGTCACAATGGGCTTAGTGATACGCGGCAGAATCGATTGAACATTAGGGTCATCAAGGCACACCACAGCTGTGCCATAAAAGGGAAGATGTTCAATGAAGTCAACAAAAGCAGATTTCAATTTTTCGAAATCCTGCCCATAGGTTTCCATGTGGTCTAGGTCGATATTCGTCACTACAGCCATCACAGGCTGAAGATACAAAAAAGAGGCATCGGATTCATCGGCTTCAGCCACAATGAACTCACCTTTCCCGAGAGCAGCATGGGTCCCGGCACTGTTGAGTCGCCCCCCAATCACATAGGTAGGGTCTAATCCAGCCTCTGCCAAAATACTGGCGGTCAAGCTAGTAGTGGTTGTCTTACCGTGGGTTCCTGCAACAGCGATGCCTTGTTTGAGTCGCATCAGTTCTGCCAACATCATTGCGCGGGGAACAACTGGGATACGTAGGTCTCGCGCAGCCTTCACTTCAGGATTGTCTTTTGAAACAGCAGTCGAAACGACAACAACATCGGCTTGACTGACATGCGTGGCATCATGTCCCTGACGAATCACGGCACCCAGACCCTGCAGTCGAGCAGTGGCCGAATTGACGCCTAAATCTGATCCTGAAACTTCAAACCCAAGATTGAGAAGCACTTCAGCGATGCCACTCATGCCGGCCCCCCCGATTCCCACAAAATGGATATGGCTTACTTTGTATCGCATTAGCCATTCCCTCCTTGCTCGAGAGCAGCTAGGGTTCGCAGCTGTTGTGCAAGAACAACTTGGGTTACTTCCTCTGTGGCATTAGAACGACCTAGCGCACGTGCGGCTTCTGCCATTAATAATAATCTTGGTCGATCTAGTTTTTGAATGAAAGCCGCGAGGTCATTGGCATTGAGTTTATTTTGAGCGATGACAATTCCTGCACCTACATCACTTAAAAATTGGGCGTTAAAGGTTTGATGATCATCAACCGCAGCGGGAAAAGGCACCAGAATGCTTCCAATACCGACCGCAGCCAACTCTGAAACGGTGAGCGCTCCTGCGCGACAAATCACAAGATCTGCTTGTGATAGCGCTTGAGACATATCATCAATAAAAGGAACACAGTCGGCCTGTATTCCTAAACTACGGTAAGCGTCATGCATTTCTGGCAGTAATTTCGACCCCGCTTGATGCAGAACGGCCGGACGGTTTGCAGCGGGAATCAGCGCTAGCGCCTGAGGAACAATCGTGTTTAATGCGCGCGCACCTTGACTGCCCCCTACTACTAAAATTTTGAATGGGCCTTCGCGAAGAGCAAATCGTTCAGCAGGCAAAGCGCAATGCATGACTTCTTTCCGGATAGGATTTCCGGTCCAAGTTGAATGCCTTGGAATAGGAAGAATACGTGCAAGTAAATTGCCACCTCGTTTTACAAATGCATCAGGGAAACCTGTCAGCACTTCCCTTGCAAACAGTGACAGTACGCGGTTGGTAAGCCCTGCTATTGAATTCTGTTCATGGATGACTAACGGGATACGCAAGATTGCGGCTGCAAGGCCGCCGGGAAAGGCAACAAACCCTCCAAACCCAATAACCACATCGGGTCTTTGCTCCCTGACTATTTTTATAGCCTGATAGATTGCTGCAATTAATCTCGGCAATCCAAGCAACAGGTCTGCATACCCTTTCCCCCGCAAACCCGATACGCTCAAATACTGCATGGCGATCTGATGAGGCGGAATCAATCGACTCTCAAGGCCTGATGCAGTTCCTAACCATGATACTTCCCATCCCTTGCTTCGCAAGGAATCCGCTACTGCCAGGGCAGGGAAAATATGCCCACCCGTTCCCCCTGCCATGATGAGTGCTTTCGGAGCCAATCTCAATTGCTCATTCATCGATTACGACTCCCGCTGAGTTGACGCGATTCGTAATCAATGCGCGCAACAATCGCAAGCGCTACACAATTGGTGAGAATGCCACTTCCTCCATAGCTCAACAGAGGCAGAGTGAGCCCTTTAGTCGGGAGCAAGCCCATGTTCACGCCCATATTGACGAAGGATTGCACTGCAAACCACACACCAATACCTTGAGCTGTAAGTGCTGCAAAATACCGCTCCGTTGCAGCCGCACGCTGTCCAATTTGAAACACGCGCCATACCACATAGGTGAATAACGCAATGGTGATACACACCCCCACCAATCCCAATTCCTCAGCGATGACAGCAAGAAGAAAATCGGTATGCGCTTCTGGTAGGTACAACTGTTTTTCTACGCTTGCTCCTAGCCCCACTCCCACCCACTGCCCCCGTCCAAATGCTATGAGGGCATGGGTGAGTTGATATCCCTTACCAAACGGATCCTTCCAAGGATCAAGAAACCAAATCACGCGCTGCATACGATAGGGTGACAACACCACTAACAATGCAAAACCAATCGCCAGAACGACAACCAGCACTGCGAATAAGCGCCAGTTCAATCCCCCCATAAATAGAATTGCCATGGTGATCACTGTAATTACTGCAAATGCACCATAGTCAGGTTCTCTGAGTAGTAAAGCCCCTACAAAGAACATAGCAATGGCCATGGGCATAAACCCGCGTTTAAGGCTGTGCATCAGCGCTGCCTTCCGCACTGTGTAATCTGCAGCATACAAAGTAGCCGCAAGCTTCATAAATTCTGAGGGCTGGAATGAAAAACCAAACAATGAAATCCATCTCCGGCTTCCATTGACATCGCGTCCTATTCCCGGGATGAGCACAACAATTAAACAAGCAAGACAGGCAAGGAAAAGCGGCAAAGCCAAGCGTTGCCAGGTTTGCTCAGGAATTCGAAATGCAACATATGCGGCAGAAAGCGCAATCGCTACATAAATGGCTTGATGCTGAAAATAAAAGTAACTTCGGTAGCCTGTATGTTTATCGGCTTCCGCCGCCACAATTGAGGCTGAGTAAACCATGACTAAACCTAGGGCCAACAGCGACAAAATGGCCCATAGCAGACCACTGTCGATAGGTTCATGCTGGTCGCGCCAGCTGCGGTCTAGTAGCAAGTTCATCTGAGCTTCAACGTGGATAAGCCCACCAGAATCAACATCATTGTGATGATCCAAAACCGCACGACCACCTGCGTTTCTTTCCAACCTTTCAGTTCAAAGTGATGGTGTAACGGTGCCATCCTAAAGACACGTCGACCTGTTAGTTTGAAAGAAGCAACCTGCACGATCACGGAAAGCGTTTCCACTACGAATACGCCACCCATGATGAAGAGCACAATTTCTTGGCGAATAATGACTGCCACCATGCCTAAGGCTGCACCTAAGGCCAACGCACCTACATCCCCCATAAACACTTCTGCTGGGTAGGCATTGAACCAAAGAAACCCCAGACCAGCGCCTGACATCGCCGCACAAAACACGACTAATTCTCCGGCCCCTGGAATGTAGGGAAGACCTAAATAACCAGAAAACACATGGTTTCCTGCCACGTAAGCAAATACTGACAAGGCAGCAGAAATTAAAACCGTAGGCAGGATCGCCAGGCCATCTAGGCCATCCGTGAGATTGACTGCATTACTAGATCCCACCACAACGAAGTAACTCAGAATGACAAACCCCACTCCACCGAGCGGAATAGCAACAGTTTTGAAAAAGGGAACAATCAAATCTGTTTGTTCGGGCTGTGCAGCGGTGTTCACAATATATATTGCAAAAGCCAAGGCAAGAATAGATTGACCAAGATACTTATAGCGGGCTGACAAACCTTTCGGATTGCGATGCACGACTTTACGGTAATCATCTATCCATCCAATGACTCCAAAACCAAGCGTGGCCAGCATGACCGCCCAAATGTATCGACTGCTCAGATCACCCCACAATAAGGTGGTCAGCACAATCGAAACCAAAATAAGCGCCCCACCCATCGTGGGCGTTCCCGCTTTAACTAAGTGTGTTTGCGGTCCGTCATTTCGCACTGACTGACCTATTTTGTAAGCCGTAAGCTTACGAATCATGGATGGGCCAACCAAAAACGAAATCATCAAGGCCGTGAGCGTAGCAAGCATCGCCCTTAGGGTAATGTATTCGAACACATGAAAAGTTCGAACGCTAGAAGCTAGGTAGTGTGTTAACAGTAGCAGCATGTGTTTTCCCCTTGCACCTTCAGAATGTTCATGCTGCTAAGCCCTCTACTATTCTTTCCATGCGCATAAAACGTGAACCCTTTACTAGTACCGTTACCTCTTTTGATAAGAGAGGCGTTATCCATGCGCACAATTCTTTAGGGTCTTTTGTTGCCAGTGATTCAGACCCAAATGCTTGGGTCGCCTCAAATACGGCGCTTCCTAATCCAAACAGATAGTCAATCCCCGCTGCGCGACATGCTCTACCTAATTCAGCATGAAGTTCCTGAGTTTGGTCACCCAGTTCACCTAGGTCGCCCAGTACTAAAATACGAATCCCTGCCTGAGAAGACAGCACCGAGATCGCTGCCAATACAGAATCTGGGTTGGCGTTATAGGTGTCATCGATGAGACGTGCGCCTTTTTGCCCTTGCACCATTCTTAAGCGTCCTTTGACGCCAGCAAATCCCTCTAATGCCTTGCAAGCAATAGTAGGATCCACACCGATCGCCAGGGTCGCCGCAATCGCAGCCAACGCATTACTTGCACTATGTTTTCCTGGGAGAGGTAAATGGCAAGCAATGACACGATTTCCGATACGAATAACGAGTTGCTGAGCCGGGTGTTGCGCTTCATTCACGGCCTCACTGGCCTCAATAGGCCCCACATCTGCAGCCTGATTAGAGGCAAATGAGATCAAACGATGCGTTCCTATATGCTGTTTGCATATTTCTGCACTGGGATCGTCAGCATTGATGATCGCAACACCGTCTTCCCTTAGGCCGCTAAAAATCTCTGCTTTTGCATGCGCAACATCATCTAAAGTTCCCAACAAGCCGACATGCGCGCGCTGTACATTATTGACAAGCGCCACATTGGGTTTCGCTATTTCAGAGAGGACGGTCAACTCGCCAGCGTGATTCATTCCCATTTCAACCACTGCATAACGATGAGAAGGCCGCAATCTGAGTAAGGTTAAAGGAAGGCCAAGATGATTATTAAAATTACCGCTTGTAGCGAGAACAGCTTGTGTCTGATCCAATCCTTCATGTTGTGCATGGGCAGATAGGATCGTAGCGATCATTTCTTTGACTGTGGTCTTTCCATTGCTGCCGGTGACGCCGATCACTAAGGTTGATAGCTGAGCGCGCCACCACTGTGCAATGTTGCCTAATGCCTCAGTGCACGATGCAACATGAAGTATGCGTGATGGATCAGCGGATACTTCTTGTTCAACTAATGCAGCCAAGGCTCCGGCTTGCAATACCTGAGCAACAAAGTCATGGCCATCTGCACGTTCGCCCTTCAGGGCAACGAATAAATCGCCTGGACGAATATCTCTGGAGTCCGTGCTGACCCTTTGAAAAATCACTTTGTGCGCATCAAGACTAGGAAGGGGCAATGCCAATGCATGGCAAAGCTGAGCTAGGCTGACATTCCATGATGGCCCGGTTTCTAGAGAGATCGCAGTTTCACTCATTCTCGCCCCCTTTCTGTTTCAACTTCAGGGCTTTCAGTCATTAAACTGCGAACGACTTCCACATCAGAAAAGGGAAATTTTTTTCCCCATACTTCTTGATATTGCTCATGGCCTTTACCTGCAATCAGGACCACATCTCCTGGTTGCGCAATCAGTAAGGCTTGGGTGATGGCAAGCTTTCTATCCAGCATCTGCCCATAGGGATGAAACAGCATGCCTTTTGTGATGTCATCCAGAATCTGAATTGCATCTTCACGACGCGGATTATCACTGGTTAAAATCACGACATCCGCCTTTTCTTCAGCGATGGCGCCCATCTTGGGACGCTTGGCTTGATCACGTTCTCCACCACAACCAAATACGCACAACAAGCGATTCTCTTTTGGCAAACCAATACGTAAGGTTTCCAGAACACGCTCTAGGGCATCCGGCGTATGCGCAAAGTCGACAACCGCTCTGACACCTTTAGCATTCTGAAAGCATTCCATTCGACCAGGAGGCGCTTTGAGATCAGCGAGCAGACTGGGTAACTGATTGGGGTCAATTCCCAGTTCCAACAGAACAGCGGATACCGCTAAAAGATTTGAGACATTAAAGAGTCCGAGCAAAGTCGAACTAATTGAAATGACATTCCCATCAGGAAGCTTTAGATCAAACTTACAACCTTCTTGATTCACTTTTAGGTAAGAGCAATACAGTTCTGCGCCGTCAGTGATTGGGCTTTGCTTGGTTGAATACCCCAAGACGGGGATCCCTTCGCTAGCCAATTTTTTATAGAGATCTAAACCGAATACATCATCGATATTGATAATGGCCTTGCGTAATTCAGCCGCCCGAAACAACAATGCCTTTGCTTCCCCATAGGCTTCAATCGTGCCGTGGTAATCCAAATGATCATGCGTAAGATTCGTAAATACGGCGACATCAAAATGCACCCCATCTACACGCCCTTGTGATAGACCATGAGATGAGACTTCTAATGCCACTGCCTTTGCCCCTGACTTTTTCAGATTGAGCACATTCATCTGTAAAGCAATTGCACTGGGTGTGGTGTAGCCTGTGGATTCGAGTGCATTCAACATCCCCGATCCCAATGTGCCAATCAAACCACAAGGAATATTTGCCGCACTGAGTGCTTGAGCAATCCAGTGTGTACAGGATGTTTTTCCATTCGTGCCAGTGACACCAATGGTTTTCAACTCCCAACTGGGGTCACCATAGAAAAAAGAAGCGATTCGACTGATGTCCCATCTAAGATCGGGAATGGGCATATGCGGCACATTCCAATCTGGATCTGCGGGGTAACCTTCTGGATCCCAAAGAATCGCTGCGGCCCCTCTTTCAAGTGCATCCTCAATCCATTCCCTGCCATCCCCGCTTTCTCCAGGGTATGCTGCAAAGATCACCCCAGGCTTTACATCACGACTATCCGAGGTGATACCTTCGGCAACGCTTATCAATGGAAGGAGTTTTTCGAAGGGAAACTCAGGGCCGGTTAATGGCGCTCGCATAACCATTAGGTTTCCTCCGCCGCCGAATTTGCAGAGGGAGGAACAGCGTAATTTTCACTTGCAGGATCGTCGGGCTGAATCCCTAATACTTGCAATGCGCCGGCCATCAAACCACTAAAAACTGGAGCCGCCACCAATCCACCGTAGTAATCACCTGTTGTGGGCTCATCAATCATGACTGCAATTAAAAGCTTGGGGTGACTAGCAGGTGCAAACCCCACAAACGAGGCAACATATTTATTAGAGTAATGACCATGATCAAGCTTATGCGCCGTTCCCGTTTTACCCGCGACACGGAAGCCTCGAACCTGTGCTAGCGGAGCCGTTCCCTCGGGTTTGACAACAAGCTCAAGCATGTCTTTAACTGCTGCTGCGGTTTGAACTGAAATGACTCTTCGACCAGAAACAGGCTCTTCTTGCTTCAGCAAGGTCAGGGGCATCACATTACCTTCATTAGCAAATACGGTATAAGAACGTGCAAGCTGTGCCAGGCTTACCGAAATACCATGACCATAGGACATCGTTGCCTGCTCAATGGGACGCCAACTGCGATAGGGCCTGACTCGCCCTCCCGCTTCGCCTGTCATGCCCATTTTGGGTGTTTGCCCAAACCCTACATCCGTAAAGAGATTCCACATGGCTTCGGGTGGAAGACTGAGCGCAATGCGCGCGGCTCCCACATTACTTGAACGCTGAATGACTTGAGAAACGGTCAGCGCACCACCGGGGTGGGTATCGTGAATCACGGCAGGCCCGATATTCATCGTGCCATTACCGGTTTGAATAATCGTTCCAGGGGAGACTTTGTTTGCTTCAAGGGCAGCCGCAATCGTGAATGGCTTGAGCGTTGACCCGGGCTCATATGTATCGGCTACCGCCCGATTACGTAATTGTGTGAGCGTGACATGCTCGCGATTATTGGGGTTGTAATCTGGATAGTTAGCAAGAGCAAGAACCTCTCCTGTGCGCGGATCCAGTACCATCACCGCACCTGCTTTAGCCTTATTACGTGTGATGGCGGCATGAAGTTCACGCCAAGCAAGGTATTGAATTCGGCTATCCACTGAGAGCACCACATCATGCCCCGGGCGAGGTTCGCGGATATTTTCTACATCTTCAATGACAGACCCTGCCCGATCTTTAATGACACGACGGGCGCCGTTTACACCACCCAACACGGATTGAAACGTCAGTTCAGCCCCCTCTTGGCCATGATCTTCTACATCGGTAAAGCCGAGGAGGTGGGCCATCATTTCGCCCTTAGGATAGGAGCGACGAAAGCCTTTTTGCTCAAAAAGTCCCGGAATATGGATCTCAGTCACTTTTTGAGCCACATCCTGTGGTACTTGGCGCTTGAGATAAACAAAATTGCCACGCCCTTCATTTACACGATGATTGATTTCCTCTTTGGGCATTTCAAGCAAAGTGGAGAGTTGCTGAAGTTGTAAAGGATTCATCTCGGCATCCTCGCGGCTTGCCCATACGGATACCGCCGGCAAGCTAATTGCTAAAGGATCTCCATTACGATCACGCACTTCGCCTCGATAGGCGGTTTTCTCAATGACTCTGGAATAACGCTCTTCGCCTTTATGCTGCAAAAAATCCGCATGCATGCCTTGCAGAAATATGGCTCTCCCCACCAAGACCATAAAAGCTAAAAGCAACAAAACCAAAATGAAACTTGCACGCCACCCTTCAAGCCGAAGATTTAATGCAGCGTTAGCCTTGTACCTCATTGCTTTCCTCGCTTAGCACTATGGGAAAGCTGCTTAGATAACATCCTCTCTGCATGAGGCTCAGGAAGTACTAAAAGGTTACTTTTTGAAATGTCTGTTGCTAGCGCTAAAGATTTTGAGGCCCGATCAATGTCAGCTAAATCTTGGCTTTGATTACCCATCACAATCACGCTGCGGGTATCAGGCAAATGCATCTTCATATCAGAAGCAACGCGCTCTACCCGATTCGATGCTACAAGCGTTGCGCGCTCAGCCTGAATTCGGCGGAGGTCTGCTGCCAATTCGTCTCCGATCGTTTTTTCGCGCTCGATATCAACAAAAACACGACGCGCACGATGCTGGGTATGCACGACTGCTAACGCGCAAAGAATCAAACAAATGAATAAAATAAAATCTGTGCGTCTCATGAAAGCAAGGCTCCGGTTCGCTCTGCCACACGCAAAACCGCACTCCGTGATCGGGGATTGCCTTTCACCTCTTCATCACTGGCGAAGATTGCTCTGCCCACTAATTTAAGACTTGGCTTGGGTCGATCAGCTTCGCGCACAGCCAATCCCGCCGGAATCGCTGGAGGTTTTGAATGTCCCGCCATAAATTGCTTCACACGGCGATCTTCAAGAGAATGAAAACTGATCACTGCAAGTCGCCCCTCATCCCTGAGGGCTGCCATAGCCTGAGGAAGCACCGCACTGACTTCATCAAGCTCACCATTCACATAAATCCTGAGTGCTTGAAAAGTTCGGGTAGCAGGGTCAGTTCCGGGTTCACGCTTTGGAACTGCATCTGCCACCAGCACAGCAAGCTGGCGGGTAGTCACCAAAGGGGTGTGTGCCCTTGCGATTACAATGGCTCTCGCAATCCGCTTAGCAAATCGCTCCTCACCAAACTCTTTTAGTACCTTAGCAATCTCAGCCTCATCAGCGCGAGCAACAAAATCAGCCGCACTGACCCCACTTGAGGAATCCATTCGCATATCAAGCGGACCATCATGACGAAAACTAAAACCCCTTTCGGCCTGATCAATCTGTGGCGAGGACACCCCTAAATCCAAAAGCACACCATCTACCCCGCTTTTCTCGCGCACAGAGAGGACTGCAGACATACAAGAAAAAGGCGCATGGGTAATAGAAAAACGGGAATCCAGCATGAATGCTTGGGCAGCCATTACCGCCTCCGGATCGCGATCAAAGGCAAGCAATCGCCCTTGCGGGCCAAGCCTTTCAAGAATGGCGCGACTATGTCCACCGCGCCCAAAAGTCCCGTCAACATAGATTCCGTTTGGCTTGACCTGAAGCGCATCAAGCGCTTCATTAAGGAGGACTGGTTGATGTTCCACACCTATTCGCTCTCCCGTCATCCGCTACAGCGTCAACGATTCCATACCAACTGGCATGGAATGGGCGCTGGTCTCTACAAATTGCTCAAACTGTTTATCCCAAGCTTGTCGGTTCCACAGCTTGAAATGACTCCCTTGTCCAAACATCATCAAATCTCGATCAATGCCGGACAAGCTGCGGAGTTCAGGCGAAATAAGGATGCGGCCAGCCGAATCCATCTCCACCTCATCGGCATGACCAACCAACAACATTTGCATGGCAGTCACCTTTGGATCGAAACCAGGTACAGCCATTACTGCCTCAGCAATGGGTTCCCATGCGGGCTGCGGATACAACAACAAGCAACGGTGCGGGTGCGCAGTGACGACAACCCGGCCGTCTCCCTGCGCCAGGAACTTGTCCCGATAACGCGTAGGTACAGCCAGACGCCCTTTAGCGTCCAAACTGATAGCCGAAGCACCCTGAAAACGTTGCGTCACATTCATCACCTCAAGACCTCAAGTCCCGCGACTTTGCGATCTATAATTCCCATTAATTACCACTCTTTACCACTTTACGACACCAACCCCTCTTGGTCAAGTGAAATTTGGGTACTTTTCCTTATCCAACAAATGCTTGCGTGATGTTTACATCTCGCTATCAAGGCCAGTAAATAGTGCGTAATAAAGGCTTTAAATCAGCTTATTAAGCGAAATACATAAAGTTATTTGGATTATTTTTGAGGGCAAAAACCAAGACGCCAAGGGCGGCGCCGAAAATGAAACCCATCAGAAAATCACGAAGAGGGTGTCAACCGCATTACTGGCGGGTGAAACACCTTTATTGAGGGCAAAATACTGCCTGAAACGATAAGAAGAGAGGGGTGGTGAAGCCAGCCTGTAAGCCGGGTTCTGTCGAGGACAGTCATTCCTCTAGGCGACCAGTTACCTGGTCACTCAAGCAACCTACCCGGGAACAGCGCGAGCCACGCCATCGTTCCCCTATTTGGTCTTGCTCCGGATGGGGTTTAACTTGCCGCTTCCGTTGCCGGTTGCGCGGTGCGCTCTTACCGCACCTTTTCACCCTTGCCGTCGAATCCTAAAATTCGCTTAGGCGGTTTAAGTCTCTGTATCACTTTCCATGGCCTCTCGACCTCCGGCCGTTAGCCGGCATCCCGCTCTATGGAGCCCGGACTTTCCTCCCCGATGACAAGCATCGCGGCGACTGTCCAGCCGACTTCACCATACTCAGTCTAACAGAGACCAAGCCACAGCCTCGCCTGCCCGCAAAGGAATTAACTCCATATCTCCTCGGACAAGATGGGCGGGAACATCTGTGGGGGTTCGCTGAAGACGCACATGCCCTTCATTAACAGGCAAGCCATAGAAAGCGGGGCCATGCAGACTGGAAAAGCCCTCAAAATGCGCTAGAGCATTGACTGAATCAAAGGCTTCCGCATACAGTTCAAGCGCTGAGTAGGCGGTATAACAGCCGGCGCACCCACAGGCATTTTCTTTTGTGTGACGGGCATGTGGTGCGCTATCCGTTCCCAAAAAATAACGCATACTGCCAGAAGTTGCCGCTTGTAATAGTGCTTGACGATGCGCTTCGCGTTTCAGAACAGGTAAGCAATACAGATGCGGGCGAATCCCACCCTGAAAAATAGCATTACGGTTATATAAAAGGTGATGGGCCGTTAACGTTGCAGCTACTCTATCCTCCCCATTTGAAACAAAGTCTGCCGCCTGTTTAGTGGTGATGTGCTCCACCACGACTTTCAATCTTGGATGCCGATCCAAGGTAGGCCGCAATATTTCTTCTAAAAAAACTGCTTCGCGATCAAAAATATCGACTTCGGGGTTCGTCACCTCAGCATGCACCAAAAGCGGTAACCCTGTTTCTTCAAGGGCCTTGAGCGCGCCTGTACAATGAGAGAGATGACGCACGCCCGCGTCAGAATGCGTTGTAGCACCAGCAGGATAGAGCTTGACCCCGTGAATGAAGCCAGAATATTTGGCTCGCAGAATTTCATCAGGGGCCGTAGCCTCGGTCAGATACAAAGTCATCAGAGGCTGAAAATCAAGCCCCTCTGGCAAGGCTTTTAAAATACGTTCGCGGTAAGCTTCGGCCTGTAAAACCAAGGTAATGGGGGGCTTAAGATTGGGCATGATGATGGCCCGCGCAAACTGTTTAGCCGTGTCTGCCAATACCCCTGCCATCAACGCTCCGTCGCGGAGATGCAAATGCCAGTCATCAGGACGCCTAATGGTAAGAATACTATTGTTTTTCATGGTTGAAATTTTAGCATGCCGCTCCCTATACAGATCGTAGTAATGCGAACGATTCTTATTTATAATAATCGAAATGAACCAAACCTCTGCATCGATCATCAGTATTCATCAACTCAATCCCGGCGAATCAGCAGTGATTCAAACCGTGGGTTTAGGGCCTGAGACGGATCCACGCTTATTGGCTGCGGGAATACATCGTCTAGAAGAACTGGGGTTTGTGCCAGTTGAA
>Ga0114959_10002553_pt1 | contig 14809 bp, 12 predicted proteins | sample C_130625_EF_Meta_FD_87317 | JGI IMG/M metagenome (GOLD analysis project Ga0114959, IMG submission 87317) | Freshwater microbial communities from Lake Croche, Canada to study carbon cycling - C_130625_EF_MetaG | ecosystem: Environmental > Aquatic > Freshwater > Lake | place: Lake Croche, Canada...
ATCTCTGCGCCGCCATTTGGAGCTGGCGACGACAGGGTCAGAGATCCCGTAATCACCGTTCCCAGACCACCAGGGGCGGTCGAAGGATCAACCGTGAGTTCCTGAACGCCAGGGAACGCAACTCGTTGCCGCACTATGAAGCCGTCTCGCTGCAGCGTGACGCTGAATCGAGGCTTAGCTCCCTGGAGTGGCGAAGCTTGCGGATTGGGTCCGCCGAGCGCGTAGTTGTTATTCGGGTCTAGAAGGCCGAACAGGTTAACCAGTCCGAACGATCCCGCGGCGTCGCCGTGAGCCTTAAAGGCAAGCGGCGTGATGAGGGTGCCCGGAAGCGAAGCCGAAGTGCTGTAACCCTTTACGGCGGCATCGCCGAAGAGGATGTACTGACGGCTCGAGTCCGTCCAACCGCTAACCCAAACGTCGCCGAAGCGATCAACAAACGGTCCGTAGACCATGTCATCCAGAATGCCACCGAGATACGTTCCGTAAAGGAGCTTAGTCGCGGTCGAGTTAAGAACGCTTAGCCATCCTTCCGTGGTCGGAATTTCTGGCGAAGCCGGCATATCATAGGTTGGGTCGATGGCGTCGCCGGTCACATTAATCGTGCCGGAACCGGTGGAATTAGGCTCGTTCGGATCGGTCGGGTTACTACCTGCCGTGTCCGGGAAGTGAGCCACCGGATGGATGTTGCCCGTGATGTATGCATTACCAGCAAGATCCACTGCGATACCCGCCGGAGTTACCTCTCCGTTGGTTTTCAGGTTCGTTGAGTAAACAATCTGGCCGCCATCGCTATTCAGCTTGGTGACAACCACGTTGGCATTGTTATCAAAGACTTCGCCGTACACGCCGCGAGTACGCGGATAGTTGAAGCTGGTCGTAATACCGGTGATGTACGCATTACCAAGGTTATCCACCGCAATGGCACTGCCGTAGCTGTTGGAGAGACCTTCCGGATTGTAATCCAAGCCACCGATCGACTCGTTGTTGTTTCCTCCAACGAGTACCGAGTAAACGAGGTTTCCTGCCTGGTCGTACTTGCGCACGTACAGGTCGTTGTTTCGGAGGAGCCGACCGCCTTCAAAAGCACGGTTGGTCGTCAGGAAGACCGGATTGATTGACGTATCAACCACCCCCGAATTGAATACGGTGCCAGTGATGTAGATGCTTCCTTCCGAGTCCGTCACCAACCCGCCAACATTTGTGTCAACGGTGTCAGAGAAGTACTTAGAGCTCGCGTCCTCTCGCTTAAAGCGGCCCGCTTCGGTGAAAGAATATCGCGTGTAGTAGGACGAACCAGTTACGGCACCGGGGATATCCGGCACTCGACCCACCGCGTTACCGGCGAGGGCGATTCGGACAGGGTCGGATGCCGTCGGATTGTCCTTAGGAACAATCGAGAATCCAGCGAGGGTTTCGTTGCGGTCGCCACCGAACATCTGGGTGCGAGTTGGCAACGGCGACAGTGATGTACCCGACTTCTTGAATCGAATCACAAACACGTCTGAGAACTTGCTTGGCGAGTAGATCGGCTTAGGTATCAGCAACGTGTCGCTGATTTGCATAATTCCGCCCGTAGCCACCAAAGTACCGACGAAGGTCGCCACCAGATTGCCATCAGGCAGGGTCGCAAAGCCGTTTGGCTCACTCTGAACCTTCACGTTCCCTTGTCCGATCGAAGTCAATGCTTGAAGTCGAGCTTCGTAGAGAGCCGCGTTTGCGTTGAACGGAACGGTCGCAACCTGTCCACCGAACGCAACCTGGAAGAATCCACCCGTCGGCTTCGACGTCGTCTTATCCCAAGAAACTGCCCAGCGAGTAGTAGGCGTGATGGCGAAGGCGCCACCGGTCAAGTTTGTGTTGTCAACAAGGACAGTTGGTTGAGGACCCGTTCCCAGTTTGTTCTTGAAAATGATGATGTACGGTGCCTTTGCAGGATCAGTTGGGGTTGCGGCCGAAACTACATCGACGTTGTCAGTCGTACCGTCAAGCTTGATCGAAGGCAACTGGCTAAGGGCAGCCTCGATCGTAGCAGCGGTTGCGTTGAACGGCAACGCAGCGGTCGTCTCACCGTTAAACTGAAGAAGGAACGTACCCGCGGTCGGAGTTCCCGTCTCGTTCGTAACCAACTGGGCCTGCCCCGCCGGTCGCTTGGCGATCAGATAGATCGCACCAAGCCGAGTGCTGTTAATGCTCAGTCGAAGCGGCCGATCATTTGCCAACGCGACACGGTAAACGGCGGTGTTATTCAACCCACCGGCCCCAGAGTCGAGCGTAACCTTTACTTTCCCTACGCCAATGGTAGAAATATTTTCGAGGGCGACCTGGACTTCAGTTGGCGTTGCGTTGAACGGAATTCGTGCAGACGCGACACCACCGTAGGTGACCGTGAACGTTCCGCTATTCGGAACGTTTGGAGCCGTGGTGGTCATCGCGATGAACTGAACGTTCTCCCGAGGATTCCCAGGGAAGTTGCTCGATTCCGTTTTGCCCGCGATCCAAACGTTGCCGAACGGATCCAGCTGAATTCGATCGCCAGAGTCGTTTAAGGCACCGCCTACATATGCTGCGTAGTCGTGCAGGTAAGCATCTCCCTGAAGCTTGGTCACAAAAGCATCCCACTCCCCAGCAAGATTGAACCCATAGGGTCCGACGATAGCCGGGAACTTAGGAGCCCGAGTTCGTCCTGTCATGTACACGCCACCGTCGGTGTCGCTTACCGTAGCGTGTACTTCGTCAGGACCGTCATCGCCACCGTAGTAAGAACCATAAATCAGCGGGTCGATCGTCAGCGCCGCCGATTTGTCGTACTTACCTAGTCGGAAGCCAACCTTGTCATCAGAGAGCTGGGAAAAGGCGACCGATACCGGAATCGTCTTTCCATTGATCAGCTGGAATGCCTTTAGGCCAACCTGCTTCTTGTCACCGACCTCGGTCTTTAGCGTCAATTCTCCGTTCGGCGAAACCGAAATGCCATTAGCACCGGTGAACTGCATCTTAATCGCCGCCGGATCCACGCCCGGGGCAACAATGAGGTCGTACCGTGGAGCAGCATTATCGATATAGCTGCGCATGTCGACGCCCGGATAGACGTTCTTGCTCAGAACTTCGCCGAAGCTCTTCACGTTGGTCACCTTGCGCGCCTCGGTCACATAGTCCGTGAGGAGTGACTTCGGTGAAACGCCGGTTACATCGGCCAGGTTGCCGCCAACGAAATCGACCCGAATGGCTTGACCAGCTACATTCGGGTTCGTTTTCGAAGTTCCGGTGTAATCCAGAACCAGGCCACGTCCAGTAACCCAATAATTCAGGTTCGACGTGCGGAACAGATATTTACCGCGAGCATCCCATTGACCGGCGTTTTCGACGAATCGTAAGGAGTTCGTGGCTAAGCGAGCCTTGGCATCGGCGGTGACAACTGAGCTTTTCGCTCCGGTTGGCATCTCGCTTCCTGCCCAAGCTGCGGCTACGGTTGCCGCCAGAAGGCCGAGCACAAATGTGCCTCGGACGTTACGTTGGGTTAATGACAAATTAGACACCTCTCGATCAGTACGACCTTTTGAACTTTGCCAGCAAGATGGGATGATAAACCGAACCTGTACGCAGGCATACCGGCATTATAGAACACCGAATCCGATTTTCCATCCCCCAAGATGACTTTCTTTAGACGCGTTGACAACCCGCAAATGATGCGAGCATCTAGGCTAGTTTGAAAAACAAGCCTCAAAATTGAGCAATTACTTTGCGTCAAAAGCTATTTTCCCATCTCCCGGAGGCTAGCAAGGCACTTTGCCACCGCGTCGAGCGCAGAAAATGGCCCTTCGGCTTCGTATTCCACGATGTACCACTCCGTACCACCGACCGACTCGCACGCTTTAAAAACCTTCGCCCAAGGAACGTCACCTTCCCCAATGATCGGCGCGCCTTCAAACGGAAACTCCTTCAAGTGAACAGTGCGACCGCGGCCCGGGAAAGCAAGAATGGGAGCCACCGGATCGGCTCCGCCAGAAAGTCCATTACCCGTGTCGTATTGAAGCGCAAACTCTTTCGGCGTGTAAGTACCGAAGATGTCCCAAGCCGATCTGCCCTGGTCGAGCGGCTTCATGTCGCCATCGTGAGCGTGAAAACCGGTCCAGAAACCTAGTTCGGATACTTTCGCCACCAACTCAGTGAGTTCGGCCGCCGTTTCGCGAGCCGCCGCGTCGGTGTTGCGCTTGGACTCGGGCATCCAAGGAATTACCATCCCTTTACAGCCAAATTCACCGTAAAAGTCGGTCGTTTCCTTTAGATTTTCATCCGACAGGCGATCCCAGCCAACGTGCGCACTCGGCGATGTGATTCCACACTCTTCCAACCGACGTCGAATATCGGAGGCAGATACGCCGAAGGTGCCGGCAAATTCAACGCCAACGTAGCCTTGCTCGGCCACTTTACTAATCGTGCCGAGAAGGTCAGCTTCCGCGTCTTTACGAACCGAGTACAGTTGGAGCCCAATTGGGATAGCCATGGCGCGAAATATACACCGGAACCGGGGGCAAAATGCGCGGTCTAGCCGATATCTACGCCTGACTGAGAAGCCGGGCGATTTGATGAATGACAACCGCCCCCACGTAGGCCAACGTGGTCATGTAGGCGAACATAAACAAGGGCCACTTCCATGAGTTGGTTTCGCGTTTCACCGCCGCCAGGGTGGCCATGCATTGCGCACACAGCGCGAAGAAGACCATCAAGCCCGCTGCCACCCAAGGATTAAATAGCTTTCGACCATCAGGCCACGTGGCTTCGCGAAGTTTCTGACGGAGATCAACCGAGGTTTCATCCGAATCGGCTCCCAACGAAAAGATGATGCCCAGGGACGGAACAACCGTCTCGCGGGCGGGAAAGGCACTCAAGATGGCGGTCGAAATTCGCCAGTCAAACCCCGCAGGCAGAAAAACTGGCTCAATGGCTTTGCCGGCTCGGCCCAAAAACGATTGCTCAAGTTGCCGTTCTTGTTGTTCAGGTGTCGCCGCCGGAACACTCCCGCTGCGCGGATAGTACGAGAGGCTCCAAATAATCACCGACATCACGGCGATAATGGTCCCCGCGGTGTGGACGAAAGTTTTTCCGCGACCGTACATCGCCAGAGCCACGTCTCGCCATTTTGGCCACTGGTACGGTGGAAGCTCCAGCGCAAACGGGAGCCGCTTCCCTTTCACGACCCGACGATTGAGCAACCACGAAATCGGTATCGCAATCACCAGTCCCAGCAAATGCATGGCAAACAGGGCAAACCCGGCCCACCCGGGACCCAACTGTGGCTCCACGAAGGTGCTGATCAATAGGAGATAGACCGGCAACCGTGCGCTGCAAGACATGAGTGGCGCAACCAAAATGGTGACTAATCGACTCCGCGGATCTGGCATAACGCGGGCGGCCATCACCCCGGGGATCGCACACGCAAAACTGCTGAGCAAAGGGATGAAAGCTCGCCCGTTGAGTCCGCACCACCCCAATAGTCGATCCATTAGGAAGGCAGCCCGCGCGAGATAGCCCGTCCCTTCCAACACCGAGATGAAGAAGAAAAGAATGAGGATCTGCGGAAGGAAAACCAAGGCAGACCCAATCCCGTTGATCACGCCATCCACCAGGAGCGACTGGAAGTCTCCGGGGGGAACCAGGTTCGCGACGGCAGCTTTCAGATGACTAAATCCATCGTCAATCAAGGCCATCACCGGCTGGGCAAAGGTGTAAATGGATTGAAACACCAAGTACATCACCACCGTGAAAATGAGCAGCCCAAAGACTCGGTGGGTGAGAATTTGGTCAATTTTATCGGTGCGAGACTTAGGTCGCGGCAACAAAGTCAGGGGTTTCTTAACTGCCCCGTCCTGAATGGACCTTGCCCACTGGTACCGGGCTTGGGTATCGATCGAGGGTCGCAGAAGATTGGCATCAAGTAATCGGTTACGCGACTCCTGGAACGCTTCCCACATCTCCGGAAAATCCGGAACAAACAGTCGAGTCGCCTCGGCTGGCGCCAATAGGTCCGATCGAATTTCAGCGGCCGATGCATCCACGCCGGCTCGCGAGAGTCGATCGCTTAGGATATCGATCTCAGCGGATATCTCAGCCGGAACCGTCAAGTTGACGCGGGGAATTCGCGGCTCGCGGAGATTGCGATCAATTGCCGACTTCAAGTCTTCAATGCCTTTATCCTTGAAGGCGACAACCGGAACGACATCGATCCCCAGGGATTCGCTCAGCAGTCGAGCGCTGACTGTCCGATCTTGGGGTCCCAATCGATCGCTCATCGTGAGGGCGACGACTACCGGAAACCCAAATTCGGCAATCTGAGAGAAAAGAAATAGGTTACGTTCTAGGTTGGTGGCGTCGAGAACGTAGACGAATAGGTCAGGAGCCTCCTCCGACCTCGGACGAATGACCTCGGTGGCAACTTTTTCATCGGCCGAGACGGCATTCAGGGAGTAAAGGCCGGGAATATCGATGCAATCTACCGTTTGGCTGCTGAGTTTGAGTTTGCCAGAGACCTTCTCAACGGTCACGCCTGGGTAATTTCCAACGTGCTGGGACGATCCCGTGAGGGCGTTGTAAAGGGTCGTCTTCCCCGCGTTTGGATTACCCACCACGGCAACGCGCAACGTTCGGTCGCGGCCTCCGGATGACGGGCTCAGATTCCTTTCTGGGCTAGACAAGTTCTATGCCAATGCACTCGCACTCTTGCCGGCGCAGACAGATGCGGTACCCGCGTACATCAATCTCTACGGGATCACCGAGAGGGGCAACCTTGATCACCGAAAACTCGGTGCCGAGAGTAAAACCGAGCTCTTGTAAACGACGGCTTTCTAAACAGTTCTCGTCTACCTCACAGACTCGGGCCACCATGCCCATTCTGAGTTCACCAAATCCAATGGTGCCAATTTTCGGTACCGAAGCGATCATCCTTCCTTAATCTACCCAAAAATGTAAGTTTTGACGCATCAAAACTTTGAGAACCGATAATTCAACGCTCACTAGCCCGCCAGCTTGAATATCCCATCCGGGATATCACCGTCCACGGCAAAATTTACGATCGAATCGGTAACGACGATCACGGGTTCCGTCGCCTTGTCGACAAGGATCCGCTGGCTGGTTTTATACTCCAAAAGATTGAAGTCCGCGTCAATCACCATCTCAACTTTATCCCAATATTCCGCCTCGATGAACGGACGCATTGAACTGGAGATTCGGTAGCCCTTCCTTCCGCCAACCGTTGTCTCCCCTTCGTACTTCCATTCCTTACCCCACCGATTGGTGAGGCCGCGCAAATCATCGGTTCGGCCAAAGGCGATGTCAATGGCGGCATGCTTGTCACCAATGGTGTTTGCAACCACTTGATACATGTCTCGGTTCGACAATTTCTTCCCGTTTTGGGTGACTAACTCCGCAAAGCGTGGTTTTCCTTTCACGCCATCGGGCTTGTCGTACGAAAAGACGTTTCCATCACTCACCGAAAGCCAACTGGCAGCTCGGGAACCATCGCGCGCCTGAGCGATTCGAAACTTGTCAGGATTTTTGATCGCAAGATCCGTCCGGAGATTGACGCGGGCTCCGAGTGCCGTCTGAACCGATACTATCGACCCTTGGATGGTCTTTGCCACGTAATGCCGCTTAAACATCCCCTCGATGAGTGCCTTCGGCGTGGTTGATTCGTAGGTCGGAATCGCGACCGACATTGCAATGATGGTTGCGAGCATCTATTTCTGTTTACCTCTCGACATCCTTGGATGGAAAATTCCCACTATCTTTTCAGCCAGGGCTGGTCCTGTATTCCACGGCGGGCGTTCGAAATTCGGGCGGCCACAAATAGCCAGTCACTCAGACGATTCACGTACACCATGATTTCGTTTCGAACTTCTGCTTCTTCCGAAAGCCTCCAAAGCACCCGTTCTAGTCGGCGGCATACCGACCGGGCCACGTGTAACCGGGCAGAAGTCTCTGTTCCGCCGGGCAAGATGAAATTCTTCAATTCCTCTAGCTCCGGTTCCCATCGGTCCATCATCCATTCCAGTTCGGCTACGTCTGCCTCCCCGACCGACTGAAATTGAAACTTCCCTTCGGGCGTGGTGGCCAATTCGGCGCCGATGTCAAAGAGACGGCTTTGAATATCGATAACGGCAGTTAAGATTTGCGTTTCCGCCGAAATCGCGGCGATCCCGAGGAACGAATTCAACTCATCCACGCTACCGATCGCCTCGATCCGCCAAGACCCCTTGGAGATTCGATCGCTCCCGTACAAGCCCGTAGTGCCGGAATCACCGGATTTTGTATAAATCTTCATCTACTTGGTTGCCTTCAGGATCAGGCGTACGAATTCGGGAAGCAGCTTCACTTTATCGATTTTTTGGGGGTTTTGCCCCAGACGCCACAGCCACTCCAAACGCAGATTTTGCATTGGCTTTGGGGCGCGCTTCACATTCCCCGAGAAAACGTCAAACGTGCCTCCCACCCCCATGGCCACTCCGGCACGAATCACCGATTGCGTGCTGAGAATGAACTTCTCTTGACGAGGAATACCCATCGCGACGAAGAGAAAGTCGGGCTTAAGCGCCGCAATTTCGTTGGCGATTCCGGCTTCTTCTTCGGGCTTAAAATATCCATCGCGGGTACCGACGATTTGGCAACCCGGATATTTTTGTCGCATCGCGTCGGCTGCGGATTTTGCTACTCCCGGGGCCGCTCCCAGAAAATAGATCCGATAGCCTCCGGTGGCACTCGCCCGGCAAATGTGGTCGACAATATCCACCCCGCTTACCCGCTCGGAGAGTGGTTGACCGTATCGCTTACTGGCCCAAAGGATGCCAGCGGAGTCGGGGGTGATGAGGTCGGCCCGGTCAAAGAGTGCCCGAAACTCGGAGTCGGACTGAGCTTGGACAGCTCCGCTGGCGTCGGCGGTGATCACAAAATGCGGCTGACCGGACTTCACGAATCTGTCCAAAATATCCAGCGCTTGCACCATCGTCACTCGATGTACTGGCAGCCCCAAGATCTTGACGGAAGGGATTTCGGACTCGAGGGTTTGCGCTAGGTCAGGTTTTTGTGCGGCATCCATGCCTTCCATAGCACAAGATAATACCGACCCCGGTTCCCGCTCATATTTTCGGACCTTAATACTGTCTTAACCCTCTCAATAAAAGCGGTTCTCTGCGGGAATCGGCGACAACGATGTCGGGATTTCCCAGTCGGTATGGTCAAAGCCGAAGGAGAAATCAATTTGAAGAAACAAGGATTCACCCTCATCGAATTGCTGGTCGTTATCGCGATCATTGCAATTCTGGCGGCCATTCTTTTCCCTGTTTTTGCCCAAGCGAAGCAAGCTGCCAAGAAGACGGCAGCGCTTAGCAACCTGAAGCAAAACGCGACCGCTGTGATCATGTACAACAGCGACAGTGATGATTCGTTCGCCCAGAGCGCGTACTGTCTCGGCACGCCGAACGGCTACGTAGTCCCGGGTTCCGGTTGCCAGGTCTACTCGGCCTACGACGCAATCATTCCCTACACCAAGAACAAGGACATTTTCTTGGATCAAGCGGATCCCAAGGCCATTCCGTGGAAGTCGCTACTGACTCCGCTCGGGCTTTCAAATGTCACTTCTGGCGGACTGGGCAACGCGATCGAATTCGCGTCGACCGGACTTAACTTTGGCCTCTTTGAGGATCCGGCAGTTGGACCTTGATTGGGCGGCAACGATCCAGTCGTGAATGCCGGCTCAATCTCGCTTCCTTCCGATACGGCCATGTTCTACACGGCGCGGTACGTTAAGGCGGGCGAGACCAACAAGGACGTGCCCACCGACTTTACGGGACGAGACGGCGTCTATGGCCCCGGTTATCGGGTTCCGTCGGGACCTTTCTCCAGCGTCAACTTTGCGGGTACGGCTCGCTTCAGCGACAGCATGATCATCAATTTCGTCGATGGCCACGCGAAGTCTTACAAGGGCAAAGCGTCCTTGGGCGGCTTGGCTCCGGACATCTACGCAACGGACGGATCTTCCCTGCCCACTTATGACCTTCCGTACGATGTGAACGGAATTCCGGAAGTCAAGGCCGAAGGCCGAACCTGATTTCCCTCGGGCGGCACCAATTCACCCCGATTTGGTTGCCGCCCGAAAACTCTTACCGGGGTATCCCGCGTAGAATAAAGAAGAGAAATGACGGCAACCGCAGTTTCCGCCCCCACAAAGGTTCGCCTCCGCATTAAGCGGCAAGACAGCCAGAATTCCCCCGTTTACTGGCACGAGTTTGAGGTGCCGATGGTTGACAAGCTTAATGTCATTTCGGCGCTAATGGAAGTGCGGCGTAAGCCGAATGAGCTTGGCAATGGCGCGGTTCCTCCCCCCGCGTGGGAAGGCGCCTGCTTGGAAGAGGTTTGTGGGACTTGTACGATGATCGTGAACGGTCGCATTCGACAAGCCTGCACTGCCCTGATTGAAGATGTTGGGGAAGTCCGGGGTGACAGCTACTTTGTAGAACTGCAGCCAATGTCCAAGTTTCCGGTCGTACGAGATCTGGTCGTGGACCGAGCCAAGATGTTTGAGAATCTGATCAAAGTCAAAGCTTGGGTGCCGATTGATGGCTCCTACGATCTCGGTGCGGCCGAACCTCAAGACGATCATGTCCGCCAGCTACGATATGCGCTGAGTCGATGCATGTCGTGCGGATGCTGCCTTGAGGCTTGCCCTCAGGTGAATGAGAAATCTGCCTTTGTCGGCCCCGCCGCTTTGGGTCAAGCGTTGCTGTTCAATCTTCACCCGGTTGGGAAGCAATTGTCCGATGATCGCCTGGACTTTTTGACCTCTGAAGAGGGAATCACCGGATGCGGCAACGCCCAAAACTGCGTGAAAGTCTGTCCGAAGGGAGTTCCGCTCACGCGGGCAATCGCGCAACTCAACGGGGAAACGACCGTCTACAAGATTAAAAAATGGCTGGGATGGGGAGCATGAAACAACTGACAGCCTTGGCGGGCATTCTCGCACTTGGGGCGACGGCATTAGGGCAAGAGACTCCTCCCCGAATCGCCACCAACCTCGACCTCACCAAAGGAGTGAAGGCGATGGTTCTGACCGTCAATCTCACTTTCGCGGAAGGGCTGCATGGCTATCAAAACCCGCCCAGCGATCCGTTCGAAAACCCGGTTACGATTTCTATATCGGACAAGCGCTTCAAGATCGTAAAAATTTCCTATCCGAAAGGTGTCCCGTTCAAGCAGGATGACGCGGAGAAAGGGAGTCTGGTTTATATGGGTACCGTCGCTATTCCCGTCACGATCGGCGTTGCCAAAGGGGCAAAGGTCCCCGCCAGCTTCACGTTGCCAGTGAAGATCTCGTACCAACAGTGTTCGGGCAGCACCTGCTTCCCTCCTACCGTCACCACGCTCAACATTAAGGTTCAAACGAAAATTTGATACAGTCATTTCCGGTAGGAAACTTTCAAATCGGCGACGGCCGACTCACGATTATTGCGGGTCCGTGTCTCGCCGAGTCGCAGCAGATTTGTAACGAGGTTGCGGCCGGTGTCCAAGCGATCTGCTTGGATCTTGGTTTCAACTACGTTTTCAAGGCGTCCTTTGACAAAGCGAATCGGACATCGCATCTCAGTAATCGTGGGGCAGGAATGGAGGCGGGACTAGAGATTCTGCGCACGGTGTCCAAGACTTTTTCGGTGCCGACAACGACGGACATCCACCTTCCCGATCAGTGCTCCATCGTATCGGAATCGGTCGACATTCTGCAGATTCCGGCGTTCCTTTCCCGGCAGTCTGACCTTCTGGAAGCCGCCGCCGCCACCGGCAAGCCGGTTAACGTCAAAAAGGGCCAATTCATGGCTCCGTCCGATACCGGAAACATCGTCAAGAAACTGCAGGCGGCAAACGCAGCGGGAATCATCCTCACCGAGCGCGGTACGTCATTCGGCTACAACACGCTGATCGTAGATATGCCCGGTTTAGAAACGATGCGTGGTTTCGGCGTCCCTGTGTGCTTCGATGCCACTCATAGTGCGCAGCGCCCCGGTGGTTTGGGTTCGGCAACGGGCGGAGTCCGGGAATCGATCCCCGCAATGGTTCGTGCCGCCGTGGCCGTGGGGATTGACGCACTTTTCTTAGAAGTCCATCCCGACCCAGAACACGCGCTGAGCGATGCCGCTACCCAGTGGCCGTTGAGCCAGGCGCGTGAACTCCTCGAAACGGTGGCCGCAATCCGCGATGCCGTAACACGCTAAGCGTGGTTATCGGCTCGGTAGATTTCGAGGACGCGTTCGGAGAATTTCTCTAACGTAAATTCGGCTCTTTGACGTGATCTGCCGTGTTCTCCCCGAATTTGGCATTCGCGGGGGTCATTGAGTGCCTCGCGCATGGCGGCGGCCAGCGACGACGCATCGTTTCCAACCGTGATCCATCCATCAATTCCGTCTCGTACCATTTCGGGGAGGCCGCCGGTATTGGAAGCAATCACGGCTCGTGAGAGCGCCATCGCTTCCAGACCCGAATATGGAAACGGTTCGGCCCAAATACTGGGGATCACAACCGCACTCACCCCAGCGACATATGGTTGAACATCGGCGACTTTTCCGTGAAACACCACGCGTTTCCCGAGCGAAGATGCCGACGCTTCTAACGCGGCGCGAGACTCGCCGTCCCCAAAAATATGGATGATTCCCGACGGTAGCTGGCTCGCCGCGCGGATTAATACATCCACTCCCTTCTCCGGGACCAGGCGTCCGAAGAAACCAAAGTGGAATCCGTCACCGAAGGAATGCGGTGTTGCCGCGGGAAAATCGGGAATCCCTGCGTATGCGGTGGTCACTCGACCGGATGGAATGCCCGATTGAACGAGAGCAGATCGCGTCGCATCAGAAACTGCGATGATTTGCGGCCAGAGTCCGGAGTACAGGCGAGCCTTTGCGGAAGACCATCGGGTTGCCAAATGCCGCGTCATGACCCGGGTCGGGATCTTTGCCAACCGAGCTGCAATCCCGGGCACCACGAAGTCGGGCGAATAGTGAACGTGAGCAACATCGTAGCGACCGGCTCGAAAATGCCGCACGAGTTCGGGAATTTGCGAAAACCGATGCTTTCCCTCTAATTTCAATGGCTGAGCCGCGGTGAGATCGGCTAGCCGAGAGTCTGCGGGAGCCAGAACCGTTACTGAATGACCGGCTCCGTGCAAGGCGGTTTGAAGGTAGAGGACGTAACGCTCGATTCCTCCCCAGTCAGAGAGAGATGTGCCGATTTGGACAATGTTCAAAGAACGTTCTCCCGGAGCCACTCATCCGTATTCGGAATCATGTCCGGGTGCCAGTCGTGGCCCCAATCGAGAACTTTGTATCGCTTGACGCCCGGTAAAGCATCAAAGATCGCCCGCACGGTATCGGGGCGACAAGCCGGATCCTTCAAGCCAACCGTCACTTGCGTTGGTACTTGACAGCTCTGGGCATGATAGATCGTGTCGAAGTAGCTGACAGTGTGGGGAACGCGGGCTTCGCCAATCGGGATCTCCGCCATCGCATCCTGCAGTTCCTTCAATGGGTACCGATGCACGCGGGTCTGAAGTTGGCGACCGATTTCACCGAGAAACGGCATATCGGCCACGACGCACTTGAAAATGGGATTCCAGGCTCCGTGCCATATCCCCATTCCTCCGCCTTGACTCATACCGGCGACGCCGATTCTAGATTCATCGACCTCGCTCTGGGATTGAAAAATGCGGCTGAAGATAACCCCGTTTTGAAACATTCGGCCAAAAATCCATGTTTCGGGGCTCTCCGCCCCTTCGGCAAAATATCCTCGCTCGCGGACGTATGCCTCTTGATGGAAAGACGGCTCCCCAAAATAGTTCAGCGATCCACTCACTAGATCGATTCGGGTGCCGTACTGATCGGGAAGTTTCGATTCGCGACCGTACGGTGGTAACCAAACGAAACTCAGCTCGCGATGAGCTCCGACCGGATAAGCAATCCAACCGTGAAGAACTTCTCCACTGATTCCCCGGAAAACAATGGTGTCCACCAAATGGCTTTCGGTGTCATGAAGTGGCGACCGATCCCGGCGAAAGTCGAGTGGTACCGCCCGAGCGCTTTCGTACCGATCACGCCAAAACTCGGCGAAATCTTCGGGGAGATCGGGCAGCGGTACCGTTGCCGGATCCATGCGGTTAGGCAGCTCGAACGGCGCGTTGGAGGGCTTCGACGTGAATACCGGTGGTCATCAGCCATGCGGTCGCCCGTTGGATCTCTTCCGTGGGACCTTCGAGTTCCAGATGCACCCAGCCGGAATCTGGATCGATCTGTGCCTTGATGATGTTCACCCGAACTTGAAACTCCCGCCCAAGTTGCCACAAAATGGGCACTCGAACTTGCTCACGGCTGGCGGTCAGATTCAATTCTACGACGGTCATCAAACGGTAGGATACCTTTGCGAAATGTCCAAACACGTGTCCAGACTCTTCTTAGTTGATGCGTTCGCACGCGCACCATTCACGGGCAATCCCGCGGCGGTAGTTCCGCTCGCGTCGCCTGCGTCCGAGGAGTGGATGCAATCACTGGCGATGGAGATGAATCAGGCCGAAACGGCGTTCTTCTATCCGGAGGATAACGGTTACCGTTTACGTTGGTTTACTCCCTCGGTGGAAGTTGACCTTTGTGGCCATGCAACGTTGGCGACCGCCCACGTACTCTGGAATGAGTTAGGGATTCATTCACCCGTGATCCGATTTTCTACCCGCAGCGGAGACCTCTTTTGCCGGCGAGAGGACGACGGAATCGTACTGGACTTTCCG
>Ga0114959_10002554_pt1 | contig 14804 bp, 17 predicted proteins | sample C_130625_EF_Meta_FD_87317 | JGI IMG/M metagenome (GOLD analysis project Ga0114959, IMG submission 87317) | Freshwater microbial communities from Lake Croche, Canada to study carbon cycling - C_130625_EF_MetaG | ecosystem: Environmental > Aquatic > Freshwater > Lake | place: Lake Croche, Canada...
CAGGGAGTTTGGGCGGTTCGGGTGCATGATGTACTTGCTGCCCGAGATGCAATTGCAGTCGTTGAAAAACTGAAGGAACAATCATGACTGATCTGATCAAACTTAAAGGCTTGCGTGGTTTTGGGTATCACGGAGTTCTAGATCATGAGCGCCGCGACGGCCAAGAGTTCATCGTGGATGTAGTTGTGGAAACCGATTTTTCTATTGCAGCAAAAACTGATGACCTGAGTGCCACGATAAATTATGCGTTGATTGCCGATTTGGTGTTCGCCGAGATCACTGGTCCTGCGGTTAATTTAATTGAGACACTTGCTGATTCAATCGCGCAACGAATTTTAAAAATGCCAAATGTAATCTCGGTTGAGGTAACAGTGCACAAACCTTTCGCGCCAATCGAAGTTCACTTTGACGACGTGGCTGTCACTCGGAGACTGCCTTGATTCAAGCCGCACTGTCAATTGGTTCAAATCTCGGCGACAGATTGGCAAATCTTCAGTTCGCACTCGCCCAACTCTCGATGCATGAATGTGAGCTTGTTGCTGTTTCATCTGTGTATGAAACTGATCCAGTTGGTGGAGTGCCACAAGATTCGTATTTAAATGCAGCGGTTATCGTAAACACCGAATTTTCCGCCGAAGAGCTCTTACGGACAGCGCTAGAGATTGAAAACCTTGCCAATCGAGTCCGAGAAGTTCGCTGGGGGCCGCGAACTTTGGACATTGATGTTATTGACGTGCTCGGATTCACTAACGGTACCGAAGAACTGACGGTGCCGCATCCACGTGCACACGAGCGGGCATTTGTTCTAGTCCCACTTCTTCAAATTGCCCCCGAGTGGAAACTGGGCGGAACTCAGTTGATATCTGACTTAATAGTCAACCTTTCTGATCAAAAGGTTGTTGAGTGTATTGATCTGAAACTAAAAGGAATTCAAGAATGAAACTCGAACGAACTCGGATAAGTTTCTTGATAAAACTGGGCACAGTAGGTGTCGCTCTTGGCTGGTCGGTAGCTCAGCTCTGGCCACATTGGTTTCTTGTACAACTGCCGGTTCCATTTATCAACGCGGCAACTATGTGGTTGCTCGCAATCACGCTTCTGATTTGGACATTTCTGGCCCGTAAACGATTGCATGATGCAAAGCCTGAGAATCGGATGCACCCATTAATAGCCGCGCGCACAGTTGCACTTGCTATGGCAGGATCCCGAGTTGGTGCATTAGTGTTTGGCTTTTACGTGGGGTTGCTAGTAGCAAATTTGCAACTAACGCGCACACCAGATGTAAGCCAGCGCCTTTTCATCAGTTCATTAGTAGCACTAGCTGCTCTAGTACTCACGGCCACTGCAGTATGGCTTGAACGCTTGTGTCAGATTAAACAACCGCCAACCGATGCTGGTAACACAGAACCTGCTTAGACATTTCTGAACGTTGCTTGGGCATCAATCCCGTTCGGCGCAATATTTTCTAGTTGCACAGTCCCCGCGCAAGCCTGAACCAGACGTTCAACAATTGCTAAACCAAGGCCGGTTCCGTGGGCGTCACTTTGGGCTCGCCAAAACCGATTAAAGGCTCGTTCTAAATCCTCTGTGGGTATTCCAGGACCTTCATCTATGACATGGATAGTTGTGTATCTGTCATCTTTAGTGACACTCACAGTGATTGTGGAACCATGTGGAGAAACGTGTAAAGCATTGTCGATGTAATTATCAATTACTTGTTCAATTGCCCCGGGTATCGCAAGAACTTCCATTTCAGCAATCGGTGAAGTTTTCAAATGTACATTCGACTCTGCCGCCAGAGCTTCCCAACTGGCGACTCGCTCTTGCACAATTTTGCTAATTTCAATTTTGATTGGGGTAATAGATGACTGATTTTCGGCCCGACTGAGAAGCAGCAGACCCTCAACAATATTCTGCAATCGCTCGGTCTCAACTAGTGCAGCATCCAATCGTTCCATCGCTGCTGCTGGATCAGTTCTCATCAATTCACTGGCAAGTTCTAGGCGTAACTGCAGCGCAGTAAGTGGTGTGCGTAACTGATGCGAGGCATCACCAGCAAATGCGCGCTGCGCCGCTAAAAGTGTTGTCAATTGATCTGCCATGTTATTGAAACTAGATGAAAGCGATCGAATCTCTGAAGCGCCAGATTCGCTGTCGGCACGAACTTCATGATTGCCGGCTGTGAATTCCTCAGTTACCGCGCGTAATTTATCTAAACGACGGGTAACGCTTGTCGCTAAGAGTAAAGCGATAATCATTGCGAGTAAAAGTGTGATGCCAGCGACAAAAGCGATTCCACGTAGTCGGGTATTTACAATCTGGTCAACAACTTTTGCCGGAAATGTGATGCGCACACTTCCATAAATTTTTTCACCCTTGACCATTGGTACAGCTACGTACAGCAGTTCGTAATTCAGCGTGTTTGAAAAGCGCCGCCCTGTAGCGACTTTGCCTGATAAAGCGGTAACAATTTCTGGTCGAGTGTTGAAATCCTCACCAACCGAGATTGACGGGTCTGTTGATGCAACGATTATGCCGGCCGCATTTGTCACAATTACTACCGCTTTACTTTTAGCGCGGTAGCTTTTGAGAACTTTCTCTAAGTCGGCCTGGTTCTGGGCGCTTGGCTCTTCGACTGCCTCATGTGCATTGCCGACGATTACAAAGCCGTCACGTTCAAGACTTGTAATAATCCGATCATTTTCAACACTTCGTAGGTAAGACGCTAATGGAATATCATGCACAAGAAGTACAACTATGGTTAACCCGAGTAATGCGCCTAACATTCGCCATTTCACGCTGATGGCACTGCCAATCTGAATCCGACTCCGCGCACGGCTTCAATCCAATCGGGGTGATCTAATTTTTTGCGAAGTGAGGCAATGTGCGCATCAACTGTTTTTGTGGTTTGGTACCAATCGGTGTCCCACACTTCACGCATGATGTCATTACGGCGATAAACGGCGCCAGGATCACTTGCCAGATATTCAAGTAAGTCGAATTCTTTCGGCGTCAATGCAATCTCAACCGAATTAACAAAAACCCGCTGACTTCGCCTATCGATAGAAAGCGGTCCAATTGTTTGGTTGGCTACTGCGACTTCACGATCAGGTGCGGCGCTTCGCCGACTGACTGCTCGGATGCGAGCAACTAACTCGCGCATACCAAATGGTTTTACCATGTAATCATCAGCACCAAATTCAAGTGCAAGTACTCGGTCAACCTCTTCGCTTCTAGCGCTCAGGATGATTATTGGGGTTGTGACGTCAGTTCGAATTGCTCGACAGACTTGTTGGCCATCCATGTCTGGTAAGCCGAGATCGAGCAAAATCAATTCTGCCTTTTCGGTTTTAGCCTCAGTTATGGCCGCGGCTCCGGTAGAAACGTGCTTTACCTTAAACCCTTCGTTTTCGAGTCCATCAATCACGCTGGCGGCCACGGATGGATCATCTTCAACAAGCAGAATGTTCACACTTGCAATTCTTACCGTTTTTTAACCAATAAGCCGTATCCAAACCGAATTTGGACAATTTTTGGATTTTCTCGGGATGAGCCTTTACTAAAGGCTGGGTACGGTAGGTGCATGGTTACAAAATTGATTCCCATTTTTACTGTCGCTGGAGTAGTGGCTGCCGGTTCTGTCGCGTACGCGATTAACGCGCAATCGTTAAAATCTGTAACGAAGTCACCAGCTGGAACTTCCACTCTGGACCTTCGCGATAAGCATGTAATTATCCAGCCCAAGAATCCTGTAGATGTCAGAACAGTTTCTCAGAACGTTGGCAATGTTCCAGCGCCCAACTCAACAACTGGCAACAGTCAGCCTACGAGCACAGCCACCCCCGAAGTTCAGAATCCAAGCGCGGGCAACTCCGTGAAACATAAATTAGGCCCAGCAGCAGCTCCAACTACTGTCGCCACACCAGATGTAACAATTCCAGTGTTACCTCCGGCACCGCCCGGATACAAACCTGGGCAGGGCGATGACGGTGGAGATAATGGGCAGGACAGCGGCGAGAATGAAGATTCATCGAATTACCACAGTCAATCGGAGCATGACGACGATTAAGTCACTCCATTATTTTTAATCGATTTCAAAACTAGTCAGGATTCACGATGGCAAAGCCAGTGCAGAAGGCGCACAAACCCCCAGTTCGCTGGCGGGTTAACTTTGTGACACTTGGCGCAGGTCTAGGTTTTGGCGCAGTGGTTGGTAGTTCATTAGTGACATTGTTGCCAAACGTTGGGACACCGGGCGGTGTTGCTAATGCCATTGGAAGTTTGTCCGCTATGACTGGCACGTATTTGTGTCTGATGCTTATGGTTCTTATCTCACGAGTGGCTTGGATTGAGAATGAAGCAGGTCACGACCAAATGGTTCGTTGGCATCGCTCGATCGCTCCTTATTCACTTGTTCTGATCGCTACACACGTTGTTTTCACCACAATTGGTTACGCACAATCATTAGGCAAAGGAATTTTGCACCAGTTGTGGTTACTAATAACTACTTACGGCTGGATGTTGCCTGCAACTGTTGGTTTTGTTCTGATGGTTGTTCTCGGATTCGCATCGCATCGCATCGCGCGTTCGAGAATGAAGTATGAGACATGGTGGACTGCGCATCTGTATTTCTACATCGCAATCGCATTGGCTTTTGGGCATCAAATCAACACCAGTTTACTTTTCATCGCACATCCACTCTTGAAAACTTTTTGGATTGGCTTATATGTTGCCGTTGCGGGACTAATTTTGGTTAGCCGAATTCTTGTCCCGCTGACACTCTCATTGCGCAGTGGCCTAAGGATTGAAACGGTAGTCCGAGAGACTGACAACGTGGCAAGTGTTTTCATCAAGGGAAAGAATCTTGAGCGATTTAATGCAAGCGGCGGGCAATTTTTTCAGTGGCGTTTTTTGACTCCACATTGGTGGTGGCAAGCGCATCCATATTCCTTAAGTGCAAAACCAACCGGCGATCGCATGCGAATTACCGTAAAGCATCTTGGTGATCAATCTTCAAGTCTTGAGCGAGTATTAAAGCCTGGAACCAGAGTTATCGCCGAAGGACCTTATGGAGTGTTTACAGCTAAGCAGCGTTATACCGATGCGGTAACAGCGTTCGCTGCGGGAATTGGAGTTACGCCAATCCGAGCAATGATGGACGACCTACCAAATTCCGTTAACACCACTTTCATCTACCGGGTATCCGATGGCGATCATGCGCCACTTCGAACTGAACTTGATGAATTGGCTCAGCGAAATGGTTGGAACATGGTTTATCTAGAAGGTACTCGAGAGCAACATCCGATGACTGTCGATTACATGTCACAATTTGCGCCAGCACTGTTACACAGTGATATTTATGTTTGTGGACCAAATGGCTTCATGGATAGCGTGATCAAAATGGTGACAGTCGCTGGTGTGCCAGAAAAACGTATTCATCACGAATCGTTTGCGTTTTAGGAAGGGCTTGAAATGAAACGTGCACTTTTTGTAGCAGTAGGCACTATTGCCGGTTTAACGGCAACCCTTCGCTATACCCCTGAAAATCCATTGCTCACGGCAGGCACAGACTTAGCACTTGGCGGAACTCAAACTTTGGGTGGTACGCAATCCGTCGCTCCAGTAACACAGAGTTCTCCAGCTGTACCGGCAGTAGCAGCATCAAAATCAGCAGTTGGAACTCCTACCAAAACTAAGGCGTCACCAAATGTAGTTGGCAGCAAAAATAAAAAACCAAAGCTGGTCACAACTAAATCAGCTACCCCAAAAGCAACTCCGAAAAAGACGGTAAAGCCAGCACCCGGCCCAACTAAAACGGTAAAGCCGACGCCAACGCCTTCGAAAACAGTGAAGCCGACGCCAACTGTCACAGCAACACCAACTCCACAAGTCTTAACGGCGACTGGTGGGGTGCGCTGGCCGGTGGATATGGCACGGTTCAGGTTCGGATCCAAGTATCAAATGGTCGAATGACATCCATCACTCCACTTAGTTGGCCAACAGGCGGTACCTCTAGCGCAATTTCAAGTTACTCAATTCCACTTTTGATCGATGCTGCCCTCAAATCTCAATCATCAAGAGTTGCAACTATCAGCGGTGCGTCTTATACCTCTGCCGCGTTCCGATCAACTCTTGCAAGTGCAATGGCCCAAGCTGGACTGTAATCAGCAATCATGAGCAATTCAAGTTTTCATACTGGTTTAACCGATGAAGGTTGGCAGCGAGCTGTTCACTTGGAAGATGTGTGGGGCACTGTCGTAATTCTGGAAGTGCGAAGCAAGGAACTTGCCTCAGATGTAGAAAATGCTCTGGCAGATGCCGCAAAGTTTCTACACCAAGTTGATGACTGGTTCTCGACGTACCGAATTGATACTCCAATTAGCGCGTTACGGATGGGATTTGCTGATGTAAATCAGATGCCTGAAGTAATCCAAAGAGTGTTAGAGCAATGTGCGCAAATTCGAGATCTCACTGGTGGGGCATTTGACCCGTGGGCTGTGCCAGGAGGTGTTGATCCATCTGGATATGTAAAAGGTTGGGCCGCTGACGTTGTTGCTGATCTGTTAGTAGAGCGTGGCTTTGAAAATGTTTCGATAAATGCTGCCGGTGATTTGAGTTGCCGTGGATTGCAGGCTCCGGATCAAGCTTGGGTGGTTGGTATTCGGCATCCCTTCGACGATCAGGCCATAATTGGCAGCACAGTACTTCTGAATACATCAATGGCCACATCTGGTGAGTACGAGCGTGGGAAACATATCATCAACCCATTCACTAAAGATCGACATTTGAACTTGGCTTCTGCAACTGTCGTTGGACCCGACGGCGGATTGGCAGATGCGCTGGCTACTGCGTTGTTGATAGTGGGACTCGATGGAGTGCAATGGTTTCAAGAATTTCCTGATTGGTCAGGTTTCTTAGTTGATTCTGAGACAATTCATACGTTTGGACCGGCCTTTATGAACTTGGGTGCCGAACTTTAATCTTGTGAATTGTTCAAATTCCCAAGTCGTTCGTTGTATTGCTTTAATAATGCATCGTCATCGCGATCAGCTGCTCGGTCTACCTGCTTAGCAGTGCGAGCGTCATCGCGCGACCATTGCACAGCCACGATTATTAAAAGCATAAGAGTCGGCAGTTCACCAATCGCCCAAGCAATCCCACCGCCGGTGTAAGTAGCATCGAGTTGGTTTGTCAACCACGGTGGTTGCACTTGCGAGTACCAGGTATCGCCGATTGGAGTTGTTGATTGCATGATTGCGAGCGCAAAGAATGCGTGAACCGAAAGGGCAACAAGTACCAAAATTAACTTGGCCCAGTGGGGCAGTCGACGTGGAGCGGGATCGACTCCGATGACTAAAAAGCTGAATAGGATTCCAGTGATTAAGAAATGTACTTCCATCGCTATGTGTCCAATGTGGCTACTCATCAAACCAGCAAATGCAGAAGTGAAATAAATCCCATACAAACTCACGATAAATATCAAAAGCACCAAAAGTGGATTCGTGACAACTTGTGAATATTTACTGTGCAGTAGTGAAATTATCCAGGCTCTTGCGTTGCGCGAATCTTGCCCTGTGCCGGAAGGCAATGCGCGCAGTGCCAAAGTAATGGGCGCACCTAAAACTAGGAAAATTGGCACAATCATGGCAAGAACCATGTGCTGAATCATATGTGCACTAAAACTGATCATTGCGTATTTAGAAATTCCAGCGCAACTAACCCAAATCAGAATTGATACGCCGATCAAGAATGATCCAGTTCGAAGTGCTGGCCAGGTAATTCCACTTTGGCGAAGTCGAACTAATCCAACTACATACAGGGCTGCGCCTATTAGTGCGACTGACAAAATAAACCAGTCTGGGTACCAACCAAGTACATAATTCTTCATAGATGGTGCTGGTGGAAAGTTGAATCCAAGAATATCTTCCGCTGCTGAATTACCGGGCCGGGTAAGACGCGTAGGCGGCGTAAAGTGCAGAGCAACCCCGATGCCAATCGCTAGCGCCATAGTGGTTAGTTCCCAGACGACAAATGCGCCTGCTCGCTGAGATAAAGCTAAGGCTCGGCGAGTTCTGATTGCGCAAAATGCAATGATCAAGAAAAGTACACACTTGGCGAAAACTAGGGAACCGTATCCAGTAGATACTAAATCGCTGAAGCTTTGCATTCGAGTTACGGCAGAGACTATGCCGCTCACGAGCAAAGCAGCGACACAGGCAGATGCCAAAATACTGAAACGATTTACTACAGCTATTTGGCCATTTTTAATGAAAGGGTAGAGCGCAAATAAGGAGCCGACCCAAACAGATATCGAGACGCCGTGAGCGACTGAGGCGGTAATCGCGAGGGAATGATTTCCCAAAGCTGCTGAGTGACTATTTGTCAGTGGATAGGCAACGGCGGCCAGCGAGACAACAAACAATGCAGCGGCCGAGTTCAATGAATTGGCAAGTGACGCACCAAGCGCCACACCTAAGGCAAGAATGCTGCTGATGATAAGGATACGTGACGGCGCAAAGTCAAAAATGTAGGTTTGCAACACACCTGGAGCAAAAGTTTGCTGCAGATTCAAACCTAAAACATTGGCCAAAGTGGTGATTGCCGTGGCTGCATTAAAGATTGCCCAAATGAGACTCAATCGGGTCACTGTCTTAAGCGCTTTCTGCCCAGCCAGAGTGAGATCTGACTTTGTCGTTGGCTCAAGGAAAGTGTGAACAGTCAGCAGGCCAACGATCAATAGGCCGATTAGTACAGAACCTAAAGTAAAGAGTTGGTTACTCCAACTGACCAACAAACCAGCGTCTGGTAACGGTGAGATGCTTTTGTAAGCTCCGCCGGAGGCAAGTAATCCGATGGTAAGGGCAAGAGTTGCAAGAAGCGACCAACTAATTCGAACGAAGATAGGTCGCATAGCAGTTCTTATTTCTTACGCCGTGTTGTTACACCAATACCGAAAAGCAAAACAATTAGTGCAATACCCGCAGCTAAGCCTGCGACATTACGAGTCGATTTGGTGTCAGTAGTTGTTGTCTCAAAACTGGTTAAAACAGGTTCTTGCTGGTAAGTGAAGTCAAAGGATGCGTTAGCAACATGCCCGTCGTCGGATACCGCACGCCAATTCACTTTCACTTGCCCAGGGAGTATTTCTGTCGGCCATTGGATTACTAGTGAGGTGCCATCAAGAGTTGCTTCAGATTCGCTTACAAAGTCTGCAGATGGCTGCTCGACTTGAATGTAGGATCCAGCCAAAATCGGTGCTTCGCTGAAGGTCAACATGATATTTTCTGGTGCTGTATCGATGTTGCTACCTGCTACTGGATTCGTAGAAATTAGCTCGGCGTGGGCATATGCGCTGGGGCTAGTGATTGCAATGATTGCACAAACTAAGCCAAGTCGGACTAAGTGCATTATTTGTCGCATAGTCCAAGCGTACCTAGTTGGTGAGCTCCACTGAACGTTTGCGAGCGGGTGACGGGAATCGAACCCGCGCCTCAACCTTGGGAAGGTTACGCGCTGCCATTACGCCACACCCGCAAGGGGCAACACAGCAGAAAAATGTGCCCTGTGTTTCAAGCCTAGTGTGACGGGCGGGTAATCTAATGGTGTGCTGTTATCTGATAAAGACATTAAAGCTGAAATCGAATCTGGCCGGGTAGGCATTGATCCATACGAGCCAGCGATGGTGCAGCCATCAAGTATTGATGTGCGACTAGATCGCTTTTTCCGAGTTTTCGAGAACCATCGTTACCCCCATATTGACCCATCTACAGAGCAGCCTGACTTAACTCGCGAAGTTCACACAGTTGGTGACGAGCCTTTTGTTTTACATCCAGGTGAGTTTGTTTTAGGCAGCACCTACGAAGTTGTTACCCTGCCGACTGACGTGGCAGCGCGCCTAGAAGGCAAATCAAGTCTTGGCCGTCTGGGTCTTTTGACACATTCAACCGCTGGTTTTATTGACCCAGGGTTTTCAGGTCACGTAACTCTAGAGCTAGCCAATGTTGCTACTCTGCCAATTTTGCTTTACCCAGGCATGAAAATTGGCCAGGTTTGTTTCTTCCGGATGACATCTGATGCGGAACATCCGTATGGTTCGAGTATTTATGGATCACGCTATCAAGGTCAGCGTGGACCAACCCCAAGTCGCTCACATGCTAACTTCCATCGCACAGTAATTACTGATTAACTTCCACATTTGAGGGTGGGCCTTATTCACAGGTTACTTTTACCCACTTTTATCAATTGATTAGGTTTAAGTACGCCGCCTCTGGCGTAAATTAAAGATGTCTGGAGGTTTTGTGCTTTTTCATCGTTCACGCAGGTTGGTTTCTATTGTGACCTTAGTGGTCATAGTGCTGGCGCCTGCATTCGTGAAAACTTCTGTATCAGCCCAGACTTACTCTCAGCAGGAACTGGTTAATGTTGTGCATGCATTGATTTATCGGAATTCTGCCCAGTGGCAAGTAGATGCCAGGCAACTTAAAGTGGCTAAGGTTGTGGCGACTAATGACGGGCTAACTACGGTCCGCTTCACACAAGTAGTAGCTGACGTTCCGGTGGCTAATTCTCTGGTGGCTGTCACTTTGTTATCTGATGGCACTTATCTCTCCCACGTAAGCAAGGTGAGCAGCGCAAGTGCTCTGAGTCCCGCTCGTATTTCTTCGAATAGGGCGAGCCAGATAGCACTGACTGCTTTCAATTCTCAACATCATTTGAGTGATGGCTTAAGTTCCGTCATAGATGTAAGTGATCAGCTTGCTGACCCAGTACTTGTAGATTTCATTTCTGGCGAGGTACAGAGAGTCTGGCAGGTGAAAATTCAAAACCCAAACCATCCCCAACTTGCCAGCATTGTTTTCATCAGCGATTTAACTCAGAAGGCACTAGTAATTCGGCAAATGTCTCGAGCTTTTTCTGAGTTTCCAATGCCATACGTATGTGACTTACAAAAGAGTAAACCCAGCAAGCGGTTTGCCAAAGATATTTCTACTAAACGAATTCGTAATCAGGTGCGTAAATATATTGGCAAAGCCGATGAATACCCCTTGTGTGAAAAGTCTGACCCAGCGCGAATCACTAAATCTTCTGCAGCATCTGTTAAGGCAATTGCCGAGACTGTTGACTACTTTCGTAACAAGATTGGTGTTGATATTGCAGACGAGCGGTATCTGGGAAATATTGCGCCATACGCCAATTTTGGAAAGTCAGTTAGTGCAAGGTCTTTTTGCACCAGATACCCAAAGTCAAGATATTGCGTCGCGACAATTAGCGGCTATACAAATGTCTGCGCCTATAATTCACAAAACCGGAATGTTGATTGCCCACTCGAGAACGCATTTTGGGTACCGTGGTCGTCTTCAGAATGTCATTCAGGCGCGTGTAGCGGCATCTTCTTTGGTGCAGGCTATGACAAAGCAAGCGATGTAGTCGCTCATGAGTTAGCTCATGGCGTCACTGGATCGGATGCATTTCCCACTGGGCTTTGTGACAGTTGTGACGCAGGTTCCATCAGCGAGGCGCTATCTGATTTTTTCGGTGAAGCCGTAGATCAACTAAATGTGGCTCCTGGCGAATCTGCCGACCCTGATTGGAATATGGGCGAAGACATCAATGGTGGGTCCTTCAGAAATTTGGCAATGGTTGGTGACGCGAATTCTTGCGATACTGCCAATGACTGGGTACCGATAAAGCAGTTGGATGACAATTGGGATTCAATGTGTGACCCGCATACCAATTTGGGGCCAGCAGACCGCTTCGCATGGTTAGTTTCAAATGGCGGTAATCAAAATGGTATTGATGTTGCGCCAATCGGGACGGCACCATGGAGTACAGATCATGTCTATGAACTATGTAACAGCACAGGCAGTAACTGCACCGCTACTGTCAACATGACTCGGTTAGCATTCCAGGTCATGGCAAAACTCAATGGAAATATCGCATACAACGATTTTGGAATCGCACTGAACCAAGCGTGCACAGATTTAACTAAAGCCAGAAAGAACCCGTTTCCTAGTTCGTATTGTGATTCGGTTCGGAATGCTTTAAGTGCTACCGGCATCAGAACGCTTGAAGTAACTAATGTGACTCGCGCTTCTCGGTATACGGGTGTGCCGGTGGCAATTGCGGCAAATTTTGGAAGTTCGAATTCTGTTGCGGGCGCAGATGTGCCAATGCGGATATTATTTCGCACCAAGGGATCGCAATTTTGGCAGACACTCGATATTGAAAATACGTCGAGCACTGGTGACGTGAAATTTACTGTAACGTTCCCAGGCACTGGCACTTATCGAGTTGCAACTGTGCCTAGTAATTCAGTTGGCACGTACTCAAGCGCCATCTATTCAGTCAGCTAGCCCGAAGCAAGTTAGTTAAGTCAGACGAGATGTTGCGTGGCCCAAGCATAAATAGCAATAGCCCCAGCTGCTGAGGCATTCATCGACCTAGTTGACCCATGCTGGTCAATGCCAAGAATCTGGGTACACGCAGCCAGCCCTTCAGCTGACATACCTGGCCCTTCTTGGCCAAAATACAAAACACAGGAACGTGGCAATTTGGTATTTTCAAGATTGCCACAACCAGGTACGTTATCGATGCCAATGATTGGAACTTCATTCTCAAGTGACCAGTTTTTAAAATCGTCAACGGTTGGATGATGAAAAAGATGTAAATAACGGTCGGTGACCATAGCGCCACGGCGGTTCCAACCTTTTTTACCGACGATATGAACTCCAGCAACATTGAATGCGTTTGCGGTGCGAACGATTGAACCGATATTCAAATCGTGCTGCCAGTTCTCAATTGCGATGTGCAATGGGCTACGAGAAGTGTCTAAGTCCGCAACAATGGCTTCGACGCTCCAGTAACGATATTTATCAACAACATTGCGGCGATCACCAAACTCCAAAAGTTCAGCATCATATTGCGTACCCTCAGGCCATGGGTGTGGGTGCGGACCCACACCAACTACGGGGTAAAACTCACCTGGACCAAGATTGCTACGGTCTACTTCTTCAGTCATAAATGCAGCGACTACAAGTTAGCCAGTACGCCGCTGATTGCAGCGGTATGCGCAGGCGTCGAACCACAGCATGAACCAAGCGCCTTGATTCCCAAAGCAGTCATGTCTGTGGCGAATGCAGCCATGTCATCGGGGGTTCCGGTGTAAATGAAATCGCCACCAATCAATTGCGGCAAACCTGCATTGGATTGCAGAAGTATGTGCACATTGTCAGGTTTTGCTTCAGCCATCTGCTGGGCAACAATTCGCATCTCGTCTGTGCCACGACCACAATTTGCGCCGATTAGTCGAACACCCATTTTCGCAATCTCGGCTATTGCTGTTGCCGGCTTAACACCCATCATGGTGTGCAAGTTTGTATCGAAACTCAAGGTGACAACAACAGGCATTCCGGGTGCTACTTCATGGGCAGCATCAACAGCAGCTTGGACTTCTGACAAGTCACTCATAGTCTCAATCAGAATCGCATCGCAGCCACCGGCAACTAGGCCAGTCATTTGATCCGCAAAAAGTTCTTTAGCGGAATCGTGCGTCAGTGTGCCTCCGATACCTTCCATCAAGTCACCACTAGGACCAACATCGCCAAACACAAAAACATTTTCGTACTTGTCGGCAACGTTTCGAGCTACTTCAGAACCGGCTTTATTCAATTCAAAAATGCGATCAGCAAGATCATGCATAGCTAGCCGTGGAGCGCTACCACCAAAAGTATTTGTAGTTAGAAATTGCGCTCCAGCAGCAGCGTAAGAATCCAAAACCGCGGCAACGCGGTCTGGGTGATCAACATTCCAAAGTTCAGGAGCGCCACCATCAGTTAGCCCGGCATCCTGCAAAGCAGTACCCATGGCACCATCACCAACAAGAGTGTTGCCAGCATCTAAATAGTCATAAACATTTTTCATGCGGAGTTTCCTAACTCGTCAACCAAAGCTGACAACTTTTCTTCACTAAAATCACTTTCGATTTCTTCAGTTACGCGCTCGGCAGTTTCGCCGGCTGTCCCTGCAGATTCAAGCCAAGGGCCTTGTGTCCACGCGGCAAGGTAGTTTTCTGACGCGATGTCATCTAGGCGCATAGCGACTTCATCAATTGCCTCTTGAAACCGTGGGCTAAAGAGGGCTTTCACTGTATCTTGCCCGTCACGAGCAACGACCATAGAAGGGATTTCGCGCCAATAAGTAATTTGATATTGCGTCACGCGTTAACTCTACTTCACCTGCCTCGGAACAGCATGGTGTTGCTACTCCTGCCAATGTGTTACTGCTGTCAAGATGGGGGTAGAGATGGTAGGCAAAGTACATGAGCGAAGAAACACCAAGTAGGCAAGCTCCATTTTGGCATCACGCACATTCGGGCGAACAGCGTTGGCCAGTAACTGCTGTAGTACTGGTCGTCATTTTGCTGCAAGTCACTTTGCCAACTTCATTAAACATTAGATTCCCACTGATTATTTGTGGCATTGAATTCTTACTCCTCGTATTGATCACGGCCATGAATCCCCGGCGCATTAACCAACATTTACCAACACCGCGAACCCTTGGTTTATTGCTGGCAGCTTTAATGACAGCAAGCAATTTGATTTCAACCGCCAGATTGATTTCAGCTTTGTTACATGGCGGAGTAACCGATGCAAATAGTTTGGTTATTTCAGGCGGTTCAATTTGGTTTACTAACGTTGTTGTGTTTGCACTTTGGTATTGGGAATTTGATCGTGGCGGACCAGGCGCTCGAGCACAGGCCCGTCATCAAATTCCTGACTTTATGTTCCCGCAGATGAGTGACCCAG
>Ga0114959_10002556_pt1 | contig 14794 bp, 21 predicted proteins | sample C_130625_EF_Meta_FD_87317 | JGI IMG/M metagenome (GOLD analysis project Ga0114959, IMG submission 87317) | Freshwater microbial communities from Lake Croche, Canada to study carbon cycling - C_130625_EF_MetaG | ecosystem: Environmental > Aquatic > Freshwater > Lake | place: Lake Croche, Canada...
CCGAGGCTGTATGAATACTGTATTCATACGCGCGCCCGGACGCCCCCCGCCACCCCTCGCGCCTGCGAGACGTAACCAACGCGTCAACCAAACGGCGACCCGGCATACAGAGTGCGCCGCCGCCGTTCGGTGGCTGACCCGAATGTTCCGCCCTCCGAAGGGCGCTGAGCCGCGGCCCCACGGAAGGCGGTGACGCACAACAATACGACAGCAAGAGCGCACAGAACAGAGAGCGTGATGACTGTCGCAACGACTGTGCTGTCTCGCCAAGGAGCAGTGGAAGCAGCGCACCCAGGCGAGACGCTCACGCTGCTGCCGTGCGTCACATTTGCGCTGCATGCTGGTTGCTCGCATTGCAATTCGCAGCGTGGCGGTGGGCAGGCGGTGGGCTTGACACAGTCCCATCCGCACGAGAGAGGCGGACACACAATGTTGCCGGATGCGCAGAGTGGACTGGGGACGCAGCGCACCTCGCAGTCTGGGCAGGCGGCGTTGTAGGTGCTGTTGCACGTGGTTGAACACGTGGGATTGATGTCGCGTTCCAAAGCTCCCGTTGCCGGGACAAAGCACTGGCATGCCGGCGTGTCGCAGACTGGCGTGCAGACGGCATCGCACGAGGGGTCATCGCACATCCAGGAGCACCTCGGAGGTGCCGCATCCGCCAGGGCAAGTGCGGTGCAAAGAATGAGTGACCAGCGCATTACGCAAGCTCCGCGCTCTTGTTTATATTCGCGGCCAAGAGATACAGCAGGCTTGGACCAGCTGAGATGTTCGAACGGGTTACGCGCGTTCGCGAGAATTCGCACGCGTCTCCAGCCTCTCAGTTTCCATGGCAGCCACCAGCGTCCTCCGCGTCGTCAAGCTCGTTGCCCGCGTCAACAAGCAGACGCCCGTCACCGTGCAGCTTGGCACCTACCTGTCCGGCGAGGCGGGCATGCTGGTGCTGGGTGCGTGTGCACCGAGTGCCCTGGCTCTCGGCGCCTCACCCCCCGCGCAGCCACGCAGTACCAGGCGCTGAAGATCAAGGACCAGATGCATCTCCAGACTGTGCCGTGGGAGGTGGGCCACCGCTACGCCCACGTGCGCGCCGAGACGGGCGAGCAGCTAGAGGAGGCTGGTGTGGTTCGCTACGACATGGACAGCGACTTTGTGGACGTCGTGAGCACCAAGCTGGCCCACGTCCTCCTCGCCATCTACCTTGGCGCGCCGCCGGAGCTGTGGGTGGGCCGCCGGCTGTTTGAGATGCAGGAGGACGGCCCGGACGCCGTGGCGGGCCCCCTCACCGTCGTCACCACGCGCGTCACGCGCTGGCACGCGACCGCGCTGGGCGCGCTGGAGCGCGTCGTGGCTGCGCACTAGATGATGTGCTTATTCACACTCTCAACAATTTCCGTTGGCACGAAAAACTCGTTCCCGCGCCGGCGCTGGCTGTAGGCTCTGTTTTCCTCCTCTGCGCGCGCGGGGTCGCGACAGATGCGCTCGTACGTTTCCTTATCAAAGGATGCAAAGCTGTACGGCTGCCGCGCCATTGAGCGGTTGTGGCAGTTGAGCACCGCGTGCTCCGGCGAGCCCAGCGAGGTGCTCAGCATGTCAAGGAGGCCCACGAAGGAAGAGGACGCGTACTGTCTGAGCCGCACCTGCACATATTTTCCCGCCATGCGAAACTCAATCGCCTCCTTGGCAACGCTTCCTGTTTTGCAGTGCGAGCACATGCACTGGTCTGTGAGCGGCACCTTGAGCGCATACTCGTTCCAGCCTTCCCGAAACTCTGGCGTGCCGCCGGCGCACAAAATGGCGTCGTGCAAGCCGTTGTCCTCGAGCGCGAGGTCGCCGACGGAAAAGCTGCGCCCGGCGGCTGCGAGCGTGCGAAACACGTGCAGGAGCAGCGTGTTTACGGAAGGAGGCGCTTGCATACGCATACCAATTACAAAACAATAATACTCAGCCACACGGTCGCCCTCATGATCCAGTTTGGAACCTACGTCTCCGCGGACCTCAGCAGCCGCGTCGCCGAGCTTGAGGCGGCGCTGCTGGAGCGCGCCGAGCAGGAGCAGAAGACGCTCGACAGCCTGGTGAGGACCACGAGCGCCCACTGCTACGCAACGCAGACGCGCGCCCAGGCGGCGGAGGAGGAGGCGGTGCGGCTGCGAGACGAGGTCGCCTCCCTCGCGGCGTCGCTTGAGAGCCAGCGCTCATCAAGCGCCGCCAGCGAGGCGGCGCTGCGCATCTCTGTCGCCAAACAGGCGGAGGCGTCTGCTGCAGAGCTCCTGCGCCTGCGCGACCAGCTGGTGGCGGAGCAGCTGCTGCGCATGGAGCAGGCGGAGGCGTCTGCCGCTGAGCTCTCAAGCCTGCGCGACCAGCTGTTGGCGGAGCAGCTGCTGCGCACTGAGCAGGCGGACGCCCTGCGTGCCTCCGCGGCCGCAGAACTCGCCGCCGCGCGGGCGCAGGCCAAGGCGGCTGCGGAGCACGCCTGCACCCCCCTCGCCGCGACGGAGGAGCAGCTGCGCCAGCTCAAGGCGGTCAGCGACGCCGAGCGCCGCGCAGCCGAGGCGGCGCGCCTCAAGAGCGATGCCCGCCTGGCGCAGCTGCAGCGGGAGCTCAAGGCGGCGTCTGCTGCGCTGCGAGACGAGCAAGCCATGTCCGCGGGGCTGAAGGAGTCGCTCTCTGCGTGCCGCGACGCCGCGGCGCAGGCGGTGAAGCGTGCTGAAGGCGCAGAAGTGAAGGAGGCGCAGGCGTGCGCGATGCAAGACGCCACAACGGCTGGGCTGGACGCCTTGCTCGTTCAGTACAACGGGGTGCTGCGGGACAACGTCAAGATGGGCTCGCATCTGACGGCGACCCGGCTGTACTTGGACGAGCACATGACAACCTTCGCCAAGCTGGCTCGGCGCGCCAACGAGACCCGGAGCGAGAAAGAGTTGCTGACCTTTGTCATCGACTGGTGGCATGCGTACGAGTCCGGCCACATGGCGGCGACTATTGACGCCAAGATGGCCCAGATGATTTCGGGCGACACGCTACGTAAATAGCACGATGAGCACCGCAATCAGACCAACGTGCGCAATTAGAATGGTCTCCAGCTTGGAGTACGGGCACGTGCATTTGCAGTGCGTGGCGTCATACGCGCCGTTGCACCGGCTGCACGCGTGCGCCAGCTGGCACTCCGCGGCGGCGACGCGCACGAGCAGTGCCGCGCACACGAACGCCGCCCACGCGCGCATGTCTCGCCTTCAAGAGACTGCTAAGAAATACAGTGGACTTACAAACGCACCGCCCCAATCCCCTGGACCAGCGGCACGTCCTCGTCCCTTTTCACCTCGCCCAGCGCTTTGCGGCGGCGAGTATGCGAGCGCAGCACCCACGTCCCTGTGACGACGGACCACGCGCAGGCGAGCGAGCTCATCACGAGCGACCACGTGGCTGCGATGACAATCGGGCGGTCATCCGGGTGCGCCTTCATGTTGTACGCCAGGTCAAGCGCGTCGAACGGGATGATGAGTGCCGGAAACACATACCACTGCCAGTTGGGCGTCTCTAGGCTGCAGGCGCCGCTGCCGCAGTGCCTCACAAGGTCGTTCAGCACGGCCAAAATACTGGGCACGAGTGTGGTATGCGGCGCCGCGAGCGCCAGCAAGACATCCACAGTCTTTGGAAGCTCATCACCCCCCTTGTCAAGGTATTGTGCCGCGATGCTGATCCAAAACAGCCAATTGGCAAGATCAACAACCACGAGCGTTAGGCCGGACCACCAGGCGACGTCTCTCCACGAGAGAGGCATACGGCTCGCGCGCTGTCTTCCTTAATACTCAGATGCTACAAACGCCGCCGTTTGGCGATGCACTCGCGCAACGCCTTCAACGCCGCCTGCAAGCAGCCGCCTTCCTGGGCGGTTGGAGCATCTTCCGCGGGCGACGCTTCCTCCTCCTCTTCCGGCCGCGCCTCCTCCAGCCGGGCGAGCCGCTCCTCAATCGTCTTGACGCGGTGGTGAAAGTCGTGCCGCATGTCAACACTTCCGGCCGCCGTTGAAATAGTCCGCATAGTGCGTCACGCAGACGGCGTGCTTGTCTGACAGCGTCACGCTGGCGCGCCCAAAGGTGCCGTGCCGCACCAGCACCCGCTTGGGCCGGATGCGCGTCACGCGGTCCGGACACAGCGTGCTCCGTTCGTGCGCCCGGATGACGTCGCCCGGCGCCTCGTCCTTGTCGTAGCGGGGCCACCACAGCACCCTGCCGGTGGGCACCAGAACGACGGCGCTGGCGTGCCGCCCCGCCAGAGGCCAGCACTGCTCACCCGCAGCCGTCGCCTTGGCGAGGGCGCGCGTGGCGAACGCGGCGGTGCACAGGCGACCAAGAATTGACAGCGCCGCGAGTGCGAGCACCGCAAGCGTCGTTCGCCGGCGTCGGCGCGCGGCGCGCGACCGCTTGCGCCCATAGGCGGCGTCGTGCTTGGCGCCCGTCTCCATGCGATGCATCGTGGACCAGTGCATCACGGCGCAGAGGGCAACCTTTTTATACTACACGAGCATGCGTCGAATGCGCGCGTCCAGCGCCACCGCCGCCTCGCACGCCGGGTCGGCGAAGAGCCACACAGCCTGCTTGGCCACGCCCAGCGCCGCGCGCAACTGCGCGTCGGTCCACTCCTTGTCGCCATCAAACGCAGCCGCCTCCATCCGGTTGGCAAACGTTTTTATCCACTCCGTGTCTGCCCGACCCACGAAGTGCGAGCCCCGGCGCTCCTCTCCCGGCAGCTTCGCCTCCGCCTCAGCTGCGCCGCAATACATGACCAAGTCGTAAACGTACGCCACCACCTTGGCCACGCCGCCCACGCGCACGACCGCCGCTGCCGGGCGCAGCGGCTTGTGCGTCAAGTCTGCCGGCAAAAAGAGGCCGGTGCGCACCGCCGCCAGCTTGGCGGAGGCTGGGTGGGGCACGTGCGGCGCGCCCGGGTACGGCTTGATGACAAAGGGCAGCACCATGTCCCGAAACGCCTCCGGGTCCGCCTTGGCCCGCCGCGCGAGCACCAGCGTGTCTGGCACCCACTGCCGCGCCTTGTCCAGCAGAGTGCGCAGGTCGGAGCTGGGCGCCGAAGCGCTTCGGGGTTTGGCCACCAGCGCCGAAAATCGCGCGTCCGTGGCCACTCGAGCGGCCCCGCAGGCCCCAAACTGCGCCGCGCGCTCCAGGAACCGAAGGTCGTAGTGGTCTGTGACGCCCAGCGCCTTGGCGCACTCAATCAGCGTCTGCTGCGGCAGCACCATCAACCCTCTGCTGCGCGCGTAGGCGAGCGGCTCCATGCGCGCCGCGGTGGCTGGCGGCGGGTACAGCTCGCGCACCAGACTGGCGAGCCGCTCTGAATCGTCTTTGAGAGTCTTCACCACCTGCACCGAAGAAAAGGTGACGACCAGCGGACCGCCCGCCGGAACTTTTAAAAAGGCGACGCGGCGCCCAGACGCCTCATCCCCGGGTCGCGCGCCCCCGTGGTGAAACAAGCCGTACACTTTTCGTCTTCTGTGCATCCCAGCCGCAGGGTCCACGCGGGCAGAGACGCGCACCACGTCCAGCGCGGTCAGCGCCGCCTCGCGCACCAGGCGCGCCATGCTCTCCGTTTTCCGGACGCGCACGGTGAGCGCGTAGTCTGTAATGTCCAGCACCACCCACCCGGCGTCGCCGTCGCGCCTGTCGTTGAGCACCTGCGCGTGGTACAAGCCGCCCGCGTCCAGAACGAAGCGCAGGTGCAGCACCGTGTCACCGTCTGTGCGGGGCCGCCGGGGCCTGGGCGCCGCCGCCGGCGCCCCAGCCAGCAGGGCCCCGTCGCGCCGGCGCTTGCGCTTCAAGTACGTGACCACGTTGTGCATAATGCGCCGCACGCGCTGCGTCACGCGGCGCTCCGAACGCACGAGCTCGCGCCTGAGCGCGCGCGAGGTGATGGGCGGCGACGCCGCTGCGGGGCTGGGGGGAGACGGAGGGGACGACATTGGCTAGGCGTTACACGCGGCACGCGATACGAGGTGGGTCCGCAATCCCTCAAACGCCTCCACCCACTCCTTGAGCCTGGCGGACTCGTCCGCCAAACGCGTCACCGCCGCGATCCACTCCTTGCGGGCGCGCAACACGTCGCACTGAAGCGGAGCCATGGCGGCGTCGTAGTCCGCCCGCGCGCGCGCCAGCTCGTCCAACAACGCCACACCGCTGGAGTCCTCGTGCAAGCCGTCCACGCCCGCCGCCGTCGCCACCGCGCGCACAATGTGGCGGTTGCGCAGCCGCACGCCCCAGTGCGCCACGGTGGCGGTGTAGTCCTTCACCGTGACCTGCGTGTCGCCAGGCAAACCAGCTGACACCATCGCCGCCACCACGTGGCCGTCCGCTTCAACGCCGCTCGCTATGCGTTCCACGGCCAAGGGGAGCATGTCAAGCCACGCGGACGGCACCCCGTGCTCAGCGACGTGCTCGCGCACGAGAGTTTTCGCCAGGATGTTGGCGTGCAGTGCTTTCTCCTTGAGCACCGCGCGGGTGACTGGGTCCGTGTTGTGTCGCGCGAGCCACTGGGCGATGGCGACTCGGTCGTAGGTGATGCCGCACGCCGTGACGACGGGGTCCGCCATCAGCTCGCCCGTGATTGGACAGCAGAGGGCGTGCGGTGGCTGCCCCGCTTTGGGCGGTGTGGGCGGCACCGCAGCCTCGCAGTGCGGTGACGGCGACGGGGAGCGTGGGCGCTTGGACGGAACAGCCATGAGAGCGCGGGGACTGGGCGTGCGACGCATGGAGAGCGTTTCTTTTTCGGCGAGCGACCACGCGAAGGCGCATATTCGAACGCACTCCCCGCGCCATGCCCGTCATCAGCGCCCGCGGCGCCTGGGCGGCGTTGCCAGAGGCGCACGCGCACCTCGCCACCTTTGTGGGCACGCCGCGCGCCTACGCAGACAAGGCGAGGCCCTTCCTGGACGCCTGCGAGAGCCCTGAAGACGTGCGCCGCGCCTCGCTCGCCATGATCGCGGTGCTTGAGTCGGCGCGCAGCGCCACCGAGGTGAGCGCGGGCGTCTGCGTCATGCACGAGTCTCTGGACCTTGGCTACGCCCCGCCGCTCATAGAGTACGGCGCCGCGGCGCACGTGTGCAGAGCCGTCACCGCGTTTTCCGGTGGTGTGGACATGGCCAAAACAGCCGTGCGCGTGCTGCGTGAGATCCTCGCGGCGGAGAGCTATGACTGCGTCTCCATATATTACGGCAGGGTGAAGGAGAGGCACAAGACCAACACGGAGTACAGAGTCGTCATCGCGGCGCTGGGCGAGGCGCTCGCGTCCCTCCGCGAGGAGCTCGCGAACGACGAAGCGGCTGCGCTGCGCGCCGAAGAGAATGCCAGGCGAATGATTGAGGAGGAGGACGCGGCGCGCGTCCGGAAACTTGAGTTGCGCGCGAAACGCGTCGAAGCTGCCGCCCAGCTCGCCGCCGCGCGCGCCGAGGCTGCCCGCGTCGAGGCTGCCGCGGCGTACGAGGCGGCGGCGCAGGAGGCGGCGGCGCAGGAGGCGGTGAAGGCGGCAGCGGTTTCAGCGGAGGCGCAGACGGCAACCGCGGCGGCAACCGCGGCGGCGGCAGCAGCATACGAGGCGGCAGTCAAGGGAGCGCGCGCGACGCACGCGGAGGATGCCAGCCGAAAGCGGCCGTTGCCAAAGAGCCAGGAGGCGGCTTTCAAGGCGAGCAGGCACGTCTGCTTCGCGATGATTGCCTCCATCGGCATTGACGTGACGGACGACGAGGAGCTTGTTTCGTGAGCGCGTATTTATGTGGACACGCCGCTCTATGACACATGAAGCCGCCCGTGGAGCCCTGGGACCGCAAGGATCCCGCCAAAAAGCATCATCACATGTCCAAGAAAGAGGTTGGCAAAGCCAAGGCGTGGGCCAAGGCGCACGGCAAGCCGTACCCGTCCCTCCTAGCAAATATGCAAGTCTTGAAAAAAAAGCACTAGCGGTGCGCCTTGGTCCACACGGGCCCCCCTGGCGTCAGAGCCCACCCCGGGGGCGCCGCGGGTGCGTCGCGCGTGGGCGCGGCGAGCGGCCCCTCCAAGGCGTAGCCGTTGAGCTCCACCTCAGGTTTGAACCCGCAGTACTGGGCGAGCTGCACCCGGGCCTCGGTCAGCGCCCACGAATTTGTTCGCCTGTTTTCGCGATTGTTGGAGACGCTCGTTGACTTGAGCGTGGGATTCATGAGCTCCGCGCGCTGTATCGTGAGGCCAATGTACTTGGCGAGCGGCTTGAGAAACTTTGGGGGGAAAAGAGCCTCATCGTAGGCTCGCACGCGTTCCAGGTCCGCGCCAATCATCTCCCGCATCAAGCGCAGGTAAAGCTCCACGCCTCGCTCAAAACACGCGTCGCAGTAACGCTCCAGCGCGTAAGTGTCCACAATTCTACTTCCGGGGCCATTCACCTCCTCTTCGACGTGCGCCGCTCGACGGTTCAGCTGTTCCGCGCGAAGACGTTTTGAGTGAGGCATATCCTCTCCATCGTCCCCAGCACGCTTTCCAGCCCCAAACTCAACAGGGCGGCGTCCGTCCAGGTCGCCGGGGTCGGCTTCCAGGCCCGCGCGAAGTGCTTCGCTCACGCGATCGCGGCGAAAGGGCATGTAGCTCGTGTGCTTGCTCTTGGTGTTCAAGTGGGTGCTAAACATGGTTTCGCCCAGGTCGTCTCCCTTGCCCAGATTGTCAAAGTAGATCATGCATTGTTCGAAAAAGACATCCGTGTCAAAAGTGAACCGCAGTCGTGGCGCTCGCTCAAAGGCCTCGTGCACTTTGGCGCCCACGCCTTTGCTGCTTCGCGCCTTTTCCTCCATGGCAAATGTCCGCGGGTGCAAGCCGCCGAGCAAAGCAATGTCAAACAGGGTGAGCGGCGCCGAAGTCACCACCGTCGCCTGTTTTTCAAGAGCGGCTTTCACGGCTGCGAACAAGTCCCAGCCAGTCTCCTCTTTGAGCGCGGTCCAGTCCTCGTTGGCCGTCGGCCCTCCCCCGTGACGCGTGGGCCCGTCCGCGCCGCGCCACGTTGCCGTCTTGCCCTGCGTTGGGCCCTCCAACGGGAAAGGTCGTGTTCGAAGTCGCTGTCGAAGACGGTTCACCACGTCGCGTTTCTGCGCCTCCGTGGCGCCGCTGGCCATGACCGCCTCCGCGGCTTCAAAGGCGGCGTAGTTGTCGCACCACGTCGCGCCGTGCGGAAAAGATGCGCCCCAGACGTGCTGTGAGGAGTTGTACCAGTTGAAGCGATTCATGAGCTCGCTGCGACCCGCATCAATGATGTTTCCGCGCACATCAGCGTGCGAGACGATGATGTTTGCCAGCGTGGCTGGCAGCCACTGCAGCTGCGGCGCGCGCGACGGATCGCCAATGACGGCGGGCGCGCCGCCCCTGGCTTTGATGTACTCAAGCGCGTCGTTGCACGCCGCCGTGAACGGACTCGCGCCAAGCTCTGTCTGAAGAAAGGCGCGTGGTTCTAGCATGCGGTCCACGTATTCGCGAATATCCGCCTTGAGCTTGCGAAGGTGCGCGTCCGCAACAATTTGCAGCTCCAGCGTCACCTTGTCATCCTTCTGATACGCGGGGTAAAGCTGTTTCATCGTGCGGTTGCTCTCCATCGCTGTCGTTTCAAGGAGGTTTTTGAGTACGCTGTTGTTGAGCGTGCGCGAGTGCTGTGGCAGGAGCTTGGTGTCGTAGATTCGGCGCGTGATGGTCACCACAGCCCGCAGCGTGTTAAAGTCGCTGCCCACGTCAGGCTCGTCCGGCGGGCCCGGGTCTTTGCTCGCCACGTCGTATGCTCGAGCAGCCGCCGCCGCCTGGCGCGCCAACGTCGGATTGTTTTCACCGCCGTGTCTGTCTGAAAAGCTGTTGCGCAGGATGATCTCGTCTTCCGCCCTCCGCGCGAGGCTTGTGAGCGCCTGCGCCCGTGTTTCGGTGCTGCGCTTGGCGCGTTCGTGCGGCACACCGGCGCCGAACGCTGGCGCGCGCGGCGAGTCGGAGTCTGACGAGGAGCGCGAGGGGGAAGAGAACATGACATGGTTTCCGCAAATGGTATTATACGAACGCTTCTACATGGGCGCCACTTTCGCCGCCACCACCTTGACCAGCTTTTTTTCGAGCGCCGCCAGCTCCTGCTTGGCGCTCTTTTCCAGGCCGGCGCAGCCGTGCACCTCCAACTGGATGCAGCCGGCGCACACCTTGAGCGAGCACTTGGCGCACGTGAGCATCTTTGGGCGGTGCGTGCAGGGCATCGCGTGCCACGCCTTTCCGGCGCCGCTAAATACGGGTCACTTTTTCTGCAGGTTTTCAAGGCGCTCCAACAGCTCCATCATGTCCGGCGCCTCCTCCTCCGCCACCTTGGCCGCCCTGTCAACGCTCGGCAGGTCGAAGGAGAGCGTGAGGTTGGCCTCGTGCGCAATCTGTGCCAGCAGCTCGTCCGCCACCGCCTCATCCTCCTCCTCGTCGTCAACCTGCTCAAAGCTCTCCGCCGTCATCTCCAGCACCGCCTTTTGCTTTTCGTAATTGCGGAGCGTGTGATGCACGCCTGACAGCCCGCCCGTCATGGCGCTCGCCTGAGCCAACGCGTACGTGACGCTGTGCATAACCTGCGGCAAGAGTCGCGTGGCGAGTCAGCACCAGCCGGGGTTGGAGGGGCGGAGCCCCTCACCTGAGCGGTGGTGCTCTGCGCCTCCGTCTCGATGAGCTGCTGCTGCAGGCTGCGCATCTTGAGCACCAGCTTGTCGATGCGCGCGCCGCTCCGCCGCGCGTTGGCGATCGCCACCAGCCCCGGCCGCAGGTCGGCGAAGGAGCGCGCAGACTTTTCCAGGCTGCGCGTGTTGGCAAACAGCTGCTGCTCGTGCGCGAACGCCTTTTTGCGTTCCCGGTCCAGTTTGAGCACGGCGGTGCGGATGCTGGCGTTGGCGCGCCGAATCGTCTCCGTTGGTGTGGGGCCGTAGATGTACTCGCTCGCGTGCTCATACCAGGTCTCAAGCGTCTCCAGCCACGTGTCTTCCGCCATGGCCACCCAACGTGTCGGCAACAAATACTCACTGCGTGGCCCAGACCCGCGCAGAGAGCCACAGGATAGCCTCGAGCTCGCGCTGGCGGAGCCCGGCGCGTCGGTGAAAGGTGAAGTCGCCAAAGTCTTCGTCAAAGAGCTCCAGCGCCAGCCGCCGGTCCGCGCGCTCTTGTTCCGCTCTGGCTGCGCTCGCGCGCCGCTGCTGCTCCTCCGCCTCAGAGGTGTCCGCCGGAAAGTGCGCGGGGTCAAAGACGCCAGTCACCTTGCACACCGGGCACGGCGCGGGCTCGCTGTTGACGTGGTTCAGTCGCCACTCGCGCACGTAGTTGGCCGCGCACTCGCGGTGCAGGCGGTGAGAGCACACGCCGTCCCAGGCGTCGTCGCCGGCGAGGATGTCGCACTGACAGACGACGCATAATCGCACGGCGTCGCGCGCCGCGGCTGCTCGAGTGAGCATTTTAGGGTGGCTGTATAACCAGTTTGCGCCCTCCGCCTAATATCGCCGAGTGTGGAATGTCTGCGCTGACGGAGGGTGACGTTGCGGAGGCGATGCTGGGCCTTGCTGACGTGAAGCGCTGCAGCCACTGCGGCACCACCGCCACGCCGCAGTGGCGCGGCTCGCTGTGCAACTCGTGCGGCGTCTACCACAAGAGACACGGCAGCCAGGTGCCGGACACGCGAGTCGTCGTCTTTGGCCCGGTGAGCGCGGCGACGTTGGCGAGAGCCCAAGCCGCCCTCTCCCTTGCGTATGGCGCAGCCACGCTGGGCGACCCGTCGCAGGTTGCCTCCTTCAACTGGATGTTTGACGACCGCGAGTTCAAAGGCCGCCCTCTCCCCCCGGCGACGGCGTCGTTCAGGCTCGCCCGGCTGCCCAGGTACCTCTTGCCTGGCCACGCACCAGAGATGGACTTGGACGCCAAGCTGACGGAGCTGGAGCGCGAGGTGCAGACCATGCTCGCCCCGCTCGGGCTGCGGTTGATTGACGGGCAGCAGGGCGTGTACAGCGAGGACGGGAGCCTCTTTTACGTTGGCGTCATGCCGGAGACGTATTAATAAAACAGCTCCCAGGGAAGCATATGAGCGACCGCTTTTCGTGTCCCATCTGTCTAGACGCGGTCGCCGCGACGCGCGTGGCTGCCTGCGGGCACATGTACTGCGCGGGGTGCTATTACGACATGCTCACGCACAGCGAGGTGGCGGCGTGCGCCGTCTGCCGGCGCCGTCTCGCGGGGCTTCCCTACCCAAACTACGAAGTGGACTCGCTGCTGGCCGCCGAACACACCGCGGACCCCGCGTTCCTGGAACGCGTGCAAACCTCAAGGCGACGGGCCACAACCGTCGAAAACGGACGCGATGCGAGCGACTTTCTGGGCATCATCACCTCCCTGGAGCACGCGGACACCGCCGCGCGCACCAAGGCGCTGACGGACCTGCTGTGCGCGCTCGAGGCGTCGCATCGGTGGACCTGCGCCGCGCTGGGCACGCCCGCCCTGCAGGCCCTGATCCGGTGCGCGGGAGACGGCGCAATCACGGAGGATGAGCTCGCCGCGGCGTGGCGGGTGCTCGCACACGCGGCGACCCACTTTTGTGACGCAGGCAGGCTGATTGGCTTCGGGGTCCACGTCCGCGCAGCGGAGGCGCTGGTCAGTCCCGTGGCCAGCGTGCAGTCTCGGAGAGCCACCACGCGCGCCGTGAGTGCCCTGGTCCCCTTTCACGCCTCGTTTTTCGCCCCGTTTCTTGAACCCGACTGGCTTGAGCGCCTCGTCCCGGTGGCACCAGCCGCCGTCGCCTGCGTGGCGCTGCATCACTCGTCAGGGCTTGAGACGCTGGCGGAAGCGGGGGTGCTGGGCACGCTCCTTCCGCAGCTCGCGGTGCACGGCAGGGTGCTGGCGCGCGACTTTTTGAACGCCGCCCTGGCGCGCCCATCCTGCGCGTCGCAGCTGCGACAGGCAGCCGCCATCATGCTCGTCAGGCCCCTGCCGCACGCCGCCGCCATTGCAGAGATTGTGGCGCGCGACTCGGACGCGGCGGGCATCATAGCCATCGCGCACGCGGATGACGTGTTGACCGCGGTGCAGGCGGCGCAAGAGTCTGACGACTTTGACGCGCAGTTGTCCGTGCTTGAGCTGCTTCACGCGCTCCACGACAAGTCTGCGGTGCGTGACGCGAACCTCGTGCGAGAGGTGTACGCCTGGATGCACTCCAACCAGGTGCCGGACAGCATCGTGGACTTTGGCAGGTCCTATGTGGGCAGCTGCGCGCGCGAGTGCGCCGCGTGCGCGGCAGCCGTGGCGGACTCGCTTGGGCGCTTAGACACCGCGGAGACGCTTGACTCGGACGCGCTCTACATGCTTGGCGACGTGTGCTCGCACGAGGCGGTGGTGGAGGCGCGCAGCGGCGAGCTGGCGCGCCTGCTGTCCAGCCTGCGGTTCGGCACGCACGCTGAGGTGTACCTGGCCATGTCGCTGGCGGGCACGCCCGCGGGGCGCGCGCTGGTTGTGGAGCACGCGCTGCGCGCGCTGCGCGAACGCCTGGAAGACATGGATGAGCCGACGGCGGTGACGGCGGAGGACGTGATTACACTGTGCTGCGGTACGAATCATAGTGCACCCCCACCGTGTTTCTGAGAAAGAGGGTACGCCCGCACGCATCAGCGCTCTGAAAGTCTGGAACAAACACCTGCTCGTCAACGTCTCGGCCGCGCGTCTTGGAGTACACGACGATGCACGTCACCAGGCGCGAGTTGTCTTGCCGCAACACTTCCAGAGCCGCCTCAACTTCCACATCCGTCGCCATTTCGGTTGGCGAGATGTCGTCTATAGTGACATACCGCACCTTTGCGGTTGGGGTATCGCGCACCTGGCGGCCGTACCGCACAGGGTTTTGCCGCTGAAGCCTGACGACGTCGGCGCGGAGGGTGTCGGCGAAATTCTTGTCGTTCAGCCCCAGGCGAGAGCCCGGCAGACCGGTAAGCGCGTTTGCGATGGAGTAAAAGAAACAGTTGTTTCCGGCGCCGCTGGCACGAACCAGTTCGTACCCTTGCGTGGCAAGATAGCGGTCCACCTCCTCCAAAGTCCCCATCCCGGTGCTGCTAAGGCCTGGCACCGGGGGCGTGAGAGGAGCCGCGGGCGGTGGCGATGGCGGCGGGAAGGGCGTGGGAGCCGCGGGCGGTGGCGATGGCGGCGGGAAGGGCGTGGGAGCCGCGGGCGGTGGCGATGGCGATGGCGGCGCCGGCGGAGGAGGAGGGGCCGGCGGCGGCGCCCGCGGCGGAACAAATGGAGGGAAATACGGAGATGACGTCAGCCGCGGGGCAACGGGCAAGACTACTGGCCTTGCTGCAGCAGCGACGGGCGCGGGCAGAGTGGCGTTGTACGCCATCAACGCGTCCCACTGCTCGCGCGCGGTGCGCATCCATCCGGCGAGCTCATCTTTGTGTGGCGAGTACGGGTTATTCCACACGAGGTTGATGTAGTCATGTGTCGTCACGTATTCGTCGTACATGGCGTAGGCTTTGGGATGAAGCCAGGCGGGGCGCTGATACCCCAGCTCCCAGGGGTACGCGGTCACCGCCGTCATATGCGTCGTTTTAGCAGCCTCATATATAAACACGCCTTGAAAACGTGTCAAGCATATGAGCGTGCGGGTGCTCGTGCACGCGTACATCAACCACGAGTTGTTCAACCCGCCGCAGCCGCTGCTCGTCTATCCGCTCCAATGCGCCAAACAGCTCGCGGAAGATGACGTCGCCTGCCCCCCATACTCTGACCTCGCACGTCAAGCC
>Ga0114959_10002557_pt1 | contig 14788 bp, 18 predicted proteins | sample C_130625_EF_Meta_FD_87317 | JGI IMG/M metagenome (GOLD analysis project Ga0114959, IMG submission 87317) | Freshwater microbial communities from Lake Croche, Canada to study carbon cycling - C_130625_EF_MetaG | ecosystem: Environmental > Aquatic > Freshwater > Lake | place: Lake Croche, Canada...
AGTACGGCGGAACCGAAGTTAAGGTGGACGGTCAGGACCTCGTAATCCTGCGTGCCGATGACGTTCTAGGAGTACTCAGCTAATGCCCGCAAAGGAAATTCGATTTGGAGATGACGCCCGTAAGCAGCTTGAAGCCGGCGTCGATAAGCTCGCCAACGCCGTAAAGGTAACCCTCGGCCCCCGCGGACGAAACGTCGTCCTCGAAAAGAAGTTTGGTTCGCCCACCGTCATCAACGACGGCGTCACCATCGCGAAGGAAATCGAAGTCGAGAACCGACTCGAGAACATGGGCGCTCAGCTAATCCGCGAAGTGTCCAGCAAGACCAACGACACCGCCGGTGACGGAACCACCAGCTCGGTCGTTCTTGCGCAAGCCATCTTCAAGGAAGGCATCCGCAACGTCGCCGCCGGTAGCAACTCCACCGAGATCAAGGCCGGTATCGATAAGGCCGTCAACGCCATCGTCGCCGAACTCAAGAAGATCAGCAAGCCGGTAGAGGGCGAGAAGGGAGCCATCGAAGTGGCGACCATTTCCGCTAACGATGTCGAACTCGGCGAACTGGTGGGCAAGCTCATCAGCCAGGTTGGCAAAGATGGCGTTGTCACCGTCGAAGAGTCCAAGTCCACCGAAACCACCACCGAAACCGTGGAAGGTCTTCAGTTCGACAAGGGCTTCATGAGCCCCTACTTCGTCACCGATGCCCAGCGCATGGAAGCCGTCTACGAAGATCCGTTCATTCTGTTCTTTGAGAAGAAAATTTCCAGCGTGCAGGATTTGGTTCCGTTGCTCGAGAAGGTCATCCGAATGGGCCGACCCTTCGTCATCATTGCCGAAGACCTTGAGAACGAAGCTCTCGCCACATTGGTTTTGAACCGCATCCGCGGCAACCTCAACCTGGCCGCCGTTAAGGCTCCGGGCTTTGGCGATCGACGCAAGGCGATGCTGGAAGACATGGCGATCCTCACCGGCGGCACCTTCATCAGCGAAGATCTCGGCATTAAGCTTGAGAACGTAACGCCCGATCAGCTCGGTAGCTGCCAGCGCATCGTCATCACCAAAGAAACCACCACCATCGTGGGCGGCAAGGGTGATAAGGGTGCCATCGAAGGCCGCGTCAAGCAGATCAAGGCCCAGGTCGAAACCACCGACAGCAACTACGACAAGGAGAAGCTGCAGGAGCGACTCGCTAAGCTGAGCGGCGGCGTTGCCGTCGTGAAGGTTGGCGCGGCCACCGAGACCGCCCTGAAAGAAAAGAAAGCTCGCATCGAAGACGCTCTCGCGTCCACCCGTGCGGCTCTCGAAGAAGGCATCGTCCCTGGCGGCGGCACCGCGCTGCTCAAGGCGGCCGTAGCCCTCGATAACCTCGCGGTAGAAGGCGACGAGCAAATCGGCGTCAACATCATCCGCAAGGCCATCGAAGCCCCCATCCGCACCATCGCCGAAAACGCGGGCGTGGAAGGCTCCGTGGTTGCCGCTCAGGTCAAGGCTACCGGCCTCGGCTTCAACGCCGCCACCCTCGAGTACGGCGATCTATTGGCTCAGGGCGTAGTTGACCCAACCAAGGTCGTTCGCCAGTCGCTCGAGAACTCCAGCTCCATCGCGGGCTTGCTTCTCACCACCGAAGCCATCGTCGCCGAACTTCCCGAAAAGGAAGAAGAAAGCGCCGGCGGTCACCACCACCACCATTAAGTCGGTAGGTAGGTAAGCAAAAGTCCCTCGCCGAACATTCGTCGAGGGACTTTTTGTTTCTCAAGGTAGCCCGCACACGACGTGTGCGGCATTCGAAAGCCATCAAGCGCTACCGGTAAACCAATAGATCCGAAAGGGTTTGGCGAGCAAACGTAGCTCAAATCCCGGATCTGTGGGCGGTTCTCCGGCTGCGGGCGGCGTAATCTTGAGCACACCTGTCCGCCCGCTATAACTCGTGGGGAACCGTGTGCGGTTAACTACGCCGGATACTGCGCCAACGTCGAGCCGCTTCAATCGTCATCGCGACCGTCGAGATGGTCGCCGCGACCCCTAGATAAGCGTATCCGGCCAAAAAGCCATACGTTGCCATGGCCGCGTACATGATCGCGAAGCCTCCGTACACCCTAAAGGCGACCTGAGGATTTTCGTTCAAATACTGTTTTAAAGGCTTCCGGTTAGTCCTGCGAATCACGCCAATATTCTAACTACCGTCAAACGACCACCCTTCGCATTCGACCTATCGGTCCCCCTCTCAACGGGACCAAATGCCCGAACCATCGGTTCAAAATCCGCGCCGAAAGTTTCGCCAGCGCCGAACCGTCTCGTACGCATGGGCGATCACTCCGATGATTGCGCCAACGGCCAAAAAGGTCATCCCAATCACGAAGCCGTAGATCGCCAGGCCCACGTACATTAATGTTAACGCACCAAACACCCCAATCGCCAGCTTAGGCCGATCGTTAAAGTACTGCTTCAGAGCCTCGTTATCGGCACCGGGATACACGCCTCAATTCTATCAAATCATAACCCGGCTGACGTGATTTTCGTCCTACACCTACCGACGAGCACATTATCGGTGTCCCCACTCTGAGTCTTGAATAGGATCATCCACAATAATTCAGTGGATCTCTACCGATTCCCTGATGCCGAAGCCCTTGCCCAGCGCGTAGCCCGTGATCTCACTGAGCTCATCGCCGCCTCCATCGCCAGCGGCAACCGGTTCACCCTCGCCCTCAGCGGCGGATCCACCCCCAAGAAACTCCACCAAATGCTCGTTGCCGAATACCAAAATAGCATCGACTGGAACCAAGTCGACTTCTTCCTCGGCGACGATCGCTTCGTCCCGCCCACCGACGACCGCAGTAATGAGCGAATGATCCGCGAAACTCTGCTCACCCCGCTGGAAATCTCCGAGAGCCAAATCCACTTTCCGTACGCTGACCTCCCCGTCGAAACTGCCGCCGCCCGCTACGACGCCGTCCTGCCCGAAAAACTCGACCTCGTCCTCCTCGGGCTCGGGACCGATGGCCACTCGCTCAGCCTCTTTCCGGGGGAACCCTTCGTCACCGGCCACAAAGCGGTCGCCGCCAAGGCCCCGGTTGTCGCCGCCGAACGCATCACCCTCACCGCCGAATACACCAACCAAGCCCAGACCGCCTGGTTCCTGGTCGCTGGGGCCGACAAACCGGCGGCCCTCAAAAGCATGATGATGGACGAATTCGACCCGGCGAAAACCCCCAGCCAAGCGGTAGCCCGCGTCCACCCGAACTGCCGGGTTTACGCCGATGCCGCCGCTCTGGCTTTTTAGCCGGTTAGGGAAGACCGCGACCGCGCGCCGCGATGTAGATTCGGTACCAGTCGTCTCGTTCCAGGTGAATCCCGTCCGCCTTCGCCGCGTCGGCAATGTTCACGGGGTTGGCCGATCCCACAATCGGAACAATCCCGCTCGGGTGACGCATCAACCACGCTAACGACATCACCGTTCGCGAAACTCCGTACTTTTCGGCTTGCGCATCCAAAACTTCCAGAATCTTCTCGCGCTTATCGCCTTCCGGAACTTCGCCGCCCGCACCCAGCCAGCCGCCTCCCAGCGGACTCCACGCCAGCGGCGTTACATTGCGCGCCTGACACTGGTCGGTCGTTCCATTAACAAACGGATCGAGGTAACCAAGATGCATTTCAAGCTGATTCACCACCAGCGGAAACGGCACGAACTGCGCCAGCAGATCATATTGATTTGGGAAGAAGTTGGAAACCCCAAACCACTTCACCTTGCCCTGTCGGTGCAGAATCTCGAATGCCTCGGCCACCTCTGCCGGCTCCATCAAAACGTCGGGACGGTGCAATTGGTAGAGATCAATCTGCTCTGTCCCCAGGCGGTCCAGCGACTGATCTACCGACCACAAAATGTGCTCCTTCGAGAAATCAAATCGATGGGGAGACTTGTCGTCCCCAAACCGAATGCCGCACTTGGTGGCAATGATCGTCTGCCGCCGCAGCTCGGGGGAATCCTTCAGCAGCCGGCCGTGAATGCTCTCGCAGCCGCCTGCGCAGTAAATGTCGGCGTGGTCAAATAGGGTGTATCCCGCTTCGTAAGCCGCCAAAAGTGCCGCCCGCCCGTTAGCCTCACGCTCGGGCGTAATCTCCTTCGGCTTCCAAGTTCCCGCGATGCGCATGCAGCCATAAGCCAATCGAGATACGGTCAGGTCGCTTTTGCCCAACTGGACAGAGTTCATAGAGTGCAGTTTGCCCCATCCCGAACCGAATTCGCCCGGTTCTGCTCCCGCGGTGAGTAACCATCAACCAATGCGGAATCGACGAAAACTCAGAGGACTGATTCGTGACGGAGGGCCGCATTTCGGTCAACTCAACGCGACTCTAGGGCTAATGAATGAAGGAAACTAAGCCTTTCGACTGTCCCGTTTGAACCTAGAACCAGATTTGTTTGGGGATAAAGTGGGGAACAGTGTCATAATGCGCATTGTCGCTTCGGGAAACGAGAAAAGCTACGTGTTCAGAGATCTGCCTTGATGCTGGTTTTCGCAACGCGCCTTGATGAATTCGATAACCGGAATGAAGGACAACATATCTCATGAGCACAAAATCTCTCTACGTAGGAAACCTACCGTACTCGTTTACGGAACAGGACCTCATCGACGCGTTTTCTGAATTCAGCGCGTCCAACGCCCGTATCGTTCAAGGCCGCGGGTTTGGATTCGTTGACGTACCGGAAGATCTCAGCGAAGCAGCCGTACAGGCTCGCGACGGCGCCCAGATCGGCGGTCGCACCGTCAACGTAAACGAAGCTCGACCCCGCGGTGAAGGCGGCGGTGGCGGCGGCGGTCGCTCCTTCGGTGGCGGCGGCGGTGGCGGCAGCTACGGCGGCGGCGGTGGCCGACCGGGTGGCGGCGGCGGCGGCTTCGGTGGCGGCGGTGGCCGACCGGGCGGCGGCGGTGGCGGATTCGGCGGTGGCCGATCCGGTGGCGGCGGCGGCGGCTTTGGCGGCGGTCGTTCGGGCGGCGGCGGTGGTGGACGTGGTCCCAGCCGTGGCGGCGGACGCGGCTTCTAAGCCCAACTAACCTTCAGGACGGGACCGTTAACGCGATCCCGTCCTTTATTGTTTGTAAGGAAATCGACATGACCAAATCCAATTCGGAATCGCTCATCCTCAACGCCGCCACCTTAACCGAGGTGGTGAGTGAAGCGATGGCTCCGGTACTGGAATCGTTCAATTTGTCTCGATCTGGTTTTGATCTCCTGATCACGGTTCGTACCGGCGGCGGCGTCTTATCCCAGGCCGAAATCGCCCGTCGACTTGGCATCACCCCGCCCACGCTTACCGAAGCCGTCCGCCTTCTTGCCGCGGCCGGGTGGATCCAGCAACGGGTGGCCGAAAATGATCGACGGATCAAGACAATCAGCTTGACGTCGGTGGGCTCCCGTCGACTAAATCGGATCCTGGAAAGTCTGGATCAGTTGGAGGCCAGCCTGCTCGAAGGCATCTCGGCTGAAGAAATTGCCAAGGTGAACGCTATCCTAAAAAAAGCGGCAAAAAATCTCGCCCTGCGGGTAGCAAATTCGCCTTCGGAAGCGTAACCTACGGTAAGGGTCCGTTGACGGATCCGGAGCCACCCATTGTTGAGAATCGTCGGCCTGCAACGAGATCCTATCCCCGAGCGAGAGTTCGTCCTTTTGCAAAACCAGGGCTCCATGCGCGTCACGCTCCGTGGACACGCCATCCTTTCGGAAATGGCAATCTCGAGTAATCGCCTGTCCCCCGGCGCATTTGCATTCTCGGTTGAAGAATCCATCCCCAGCGGAATGTATGTCCTCCTGCGCACCGGGTTTGGCGAGCCTAAATGGGGAAAGACCAAGGAGGGACAACTGGTCTACCATGCCTTCATGAATCGCGCCGAAGTGGCTTGGCCTCAGGAATCCGGTGCCCTCCACGTGCTCAAAACTCAGCACACGTTTTCCGAACGAGCTTCCGATCCCGTCTCTATTGGCTCTCGTTAACCCGGTTCATTGCTGGATCCAGTCCATCTTGAACGCAGATTTCCGCCCCATCGGCGGCGGTAGCCAACGCCGCCTGGATCACCGGTCGCTCCTCGCCGTTGAAGCTGCCTAATACATGGTCCACGGTTTTGCTGCGATCCACCGAGCCGATCCCGATCTTTATCCGCGGATATTCCGTGGTTTCTAGGCTGGCAATGAGGCTCTTATGACCGTTATGCCCGCCCGCACTCCCTTTCGGCTTTAGCCTCACTCGACCAATCTGCAGGTCGAGATCGTCAGTGATGACCAATATCCGATCGGGCTTTATGCCAAATTCCCGCGCGAATGGCAGCACTGCTCGGCCGCTTAGGTTCATGTAAGTTAGCGGGCGAATGAGCGCCACCGCCGTATCGCCAATCATTCCGATGCCGTACCGAGCCTTATGCTTACTTTTATCGAGCTTAATCCGGTGCCGCTCGGACAGGAGATCAATGACCTCAAATCCTACGTTATGACGGGTTCCTTTGTACTCGGCCCCGGGATTACCAAGGCCGACAATCAGCCAAGTCGGAGGGCCGGAAAGAGTCGGGCGTTTTCGAAACATGAAACTAGCCGGTGGCTTGGATCCAACCTTGCTGAATCGAGACAATCAGCAAGATGCCCACCACGATCCGGTAGACCACGTACCAAGTGAAGCCAAACTTCGCCAGCGATTTCAGTAGCCACGCGATACTGGCGTAGCCCACTACGAAGGAAACGACGGTCGCGACGATCACATTCGTAATGCCGGCTTCAAACAGGCTGTGGCGCTCCGAGAATAGCTCGTAAAATCCAGCCGCGGCCACGCTGGGGATACTGAGAAGGAAGGAGTAGCGGGCCGCTGACATCCGATCAAATCCCGAGAAAAGCGCGCCAGAAATGGTGCTTCCACTGCGGCTCATTCCCGGGAGCAAAGCGATAGATTGCCAGAGGCCGATGATCACCCCGTCCTTGACCTGAATGTCCTTCTCCGTCCGGTTCTGCTTGCCAACCTTCTCGGCAATCAGCATCACGATGCCCATCACAATCAGCGTCCCGGCGATCACGTAGAGGGAGCGCACTTGGTCGCTCTTAATCGCATTCTTAAACGCAAAACCGAGAATGAGAATCGGTAACGTGCCGTAGAAAACGCCCCAGCCCATCTTGGCTTCGACCGTGTCTTTCTCGCCTTTAAACCAGTTGAGCCAGCCTCGAATCGCCCGCCCCAGGTCTTTCCAGAAATAGAGAATAACGGCCAGCGTGGTGCCTAACTGAATAACCGCGGTGAATCCGCTACCCGGATCTGGATGATGCATCACGGCCGGCAACATTCTTAAGTGAGCCGTACTAGAAATCGGGAGCCACTCGGTGATCCCCTGCACAATGCCGTAAATTACTGCGTCAATGATTGTCATGCCCACATGTTTTCCTGATTCGAATCAATTCCAAGGTAACGAAGGGCTTCGTATCGAATCCGTTCGCTGGCGCGCCCGTCACCATAGGGGCTGACGGCCTTTGCCATTCGCTCGTACTGGGACGAGTCGGAGAGAAGACGGATCGCCTCCCCATAAATTTCCTGATCATTCGTTCCAACTAGCTGGGCTGTTCCCGCGGTCACGCCTTCCGGCCGTTCCGTGTTGTCTCTCAGTACTAGCACCGGAATACCGAATGCGGGCGCTTCCTCTTGCACCCCGCCGGAGTCGCTGAGGATGAGCGAAGATCGCTGCATCAATTTAACGAACCGCGCATAATCTGGCGGCTCAATCAATCGCACCCGCGGGTGGTCCCGCAGGATTGGCTCAACTGTTGCCCGTACTTGGGGATTGGGATGCAATGCGGCGACCAGCAGTGCGTCGGGAGTTTCGTCCAGAATCCGCCGCGCTGCGCGGGCAATCCGCGCCTGCGGTTCGCCCCAATTTTCCCGCCGGTGGGTGGTCAACAAAATCACGCGGCCCGGATGTTCCGTAAACCATTCCGCCCCCTCCCTCGCCGCCGTTTGCAGAACCGCGTCAATTCCCGTATTGCCGGTCACGAAAATGCTCTCGGGGTTCTTGCCTTCGGCCAGCAGATTATCGCGTGCCCAAGTGGTCGGGGCAAAATGGAGGTCGGCAATCAGACCCGCCGCGCGCCGATTAAATTCTTCCGGAAATGGATTGCGAATACTCGTGGTGCGCAGGCCCGCTTCCACGTGCGCAAACGGCACATCTCGGTAAAACGCGGCTAAGCCCGCCACAAATGCCGTCGTCGTATCCCCCTGGGAAATCACCAGCTGAGTCGGATTAGTGGCCAGATAGCCATCCAGCGCGTCAAGGGCCCGGCTAGTAACGGAGGCGAGCGTCTGACCGTGCTGCATGATGGCAAAATCCGCGTCGGGCGCCAGTCCAAAGGATGCCAGCGCGTCGAGGAGGATCTCGCGATGTTGCCCGGTCGAGACGAGCTGAGTATTGATTCCCGCCACCTTTCGCAGGGCAAGCACCACCGGAGCCATCTTGATGGCTTCTGGACGGGTTCCAATGACACAGAGAATGTTAGCGACGGGCATTATTTTGGACCATAAATACAAGAACAGAACACAACAGCAATGCTGCCACGTACAACACCCAAACGGTTTGCCGTTGCGATAATCCCTTCCCCAGCAACGCGTGGTGGACGTGCCGCTTATCAGCCTGAGTGATCGGAACTCCGCTCAATTTTCGGCGAACGATTACCTGCGCGGCATCGAAAAGTGGCACGCCAAACACGAAGATGGGAATGAGGAGGGAAACGGCCGCGGCCGTCTTAAGGGCGCCGACGATACTGAGGCAAGCGAGCGAAAAACCAAGGATATAGGCGCCGCCCGTCCCCATGATAATTTTCGCCGGGTTGTAGTTGTGCTTCAGGAAGCCAAGTGCCGCCCCCGCAATAGCAGCCGCGACGATGGCCACTCGTGGTTGACCGCCGTATACGCCAATGATCGCCAAGGTTCCCGCCGCAATGGTCGAGATCCCCGCGGCAAGACCATCCACCCCGTCGATCGTGTCCATCGTCTTCGTAATCACAAAGACATAAATCGCGGTGAGTACGATCCCGAATCCACCCAGGGCAATATGCTGCGGTGGGATGGTGAGGGGAATTCCGATCGTCCGAATCTGTACCTGACCAATCGGTCCGGCGAATAGTTGGATGCCCAACCCCGCGGCCAGCAACACGACTAACTGAATTTTCGCACTGTACTGGAAAAGATCGTCGAGCGCTCCGGCTACGACCAGGCCCCCGCCAATCGCAAGCATCCCGATCAGATAAAGCGGAAACGGATTCGTCCTCGGAAACGCAAAGGGAAGCACCAGTAACAGGGCAATGACCATGCCGGCGTAAATTGCTAACCCACCCCAACGCGGTAGCGGCTCTTTGTGAATGCGCCTGTCGTCTCGCTTGGGATCGTCAACCGCCCCTTTCTGAATGGCTAGCCTGCGAACCATCGGGGTCAATATCCAACTGACGGCGAGGGCGATCACACCCGCGAGAAGAGGGAAGTGGAAACCGGGGAGCGGACCGTTGAATCGGGCCGCTTCGGCAAAGAGGTTAGAGAAACCCATTACAGCGGCACTAACTCCAATTCCTCGCCGCGAAGCATCAGAACTTCCAATTTCGAATCGCGAAACAGTTCTTTACTAAATTCATCGGGGTAGTCACCCTCGTAAATGACCCGCTTGATCCCGGCATTGATGATCATCTTCGCGCAGGCGTTGCAGGGCTGACAGGTGACGTAGATCGTAGCTCCCTCGCAGGCAATACCAATCTTTGCCGCCTGCAGAAGCGCATTCTGCTCCGCATGCAAAGCCCGGATGCAATGACCTGCCCGGAGGCATCCGCCCGGCCAGTCGTGAGTGCCTCCGCCTTCGGGGCAGTGGGGAAGTCCGCTGGGCGCCCCGTTGTAACCCGTGGCTAAAATCCGTTTATCTCGCACGATCACTGCGCCCACCGCCCGCCGCGGACATGTGGCGCGGGTAGCAACCAGATGCGCAATCTGCATAAAGTAGGCGTCCCAACTCGGCCGTGGCTGCATCCAACTAAGATTATGGCCCGTGAAGCAGCCTTAATACGGGTCGTTGTTCGACGAACGGGACCGGTAGTACCAAACTGCTAAATATGTAAAGAATGCCGAGTACCCAACCATCGACAATACGACATTGATGGACAGGGGCGGTACCTGGTCACTCGCCGAAAGGCCCGCGTAGCGTGACTTGTTAAGGAGATGGATGACGAAGCCCGACGGAATAATCGCGAGCAGGGCGGATTTCACCCAAAGTGGCGTGATGGTGGCAATTCCCGTCGTCAGGGCGTCCGGCTTGACGCCCTTGAAGAAGAGATACCGCCACATTTACGCCGCGACGAGCTGCTTGCCAACCATGCTGTGGCCGTGCTCGATGTAGTAGTCAAACTCCTCGCGGAATACCTTGACCATGCCCTTCACCGGCCACGCTGCTGCATCTCCGAGCGGACAGAACGAACGTCCATCAATCTGGTCGGCCACTTGCACCAGCATCTCCACGTCACCGGGCTGACCCTTGCCCTCAATAATTCGCTCCAAAATCTGGACCATCCACCGGGTCCCTTCCCGGCATGGTGTGCACTTACCGCAGCTCTCATTCATATAAAAGACCGCCGTGCGCCAACAGAACTTGACGATATCGACCGTCTCATTCAAAACCATGCAACCTCCAGAACCGACCATCGAGCCAGCCGCCATCATCTCCTCGTAGCCGATGATCGCCTCCATCGTCTTCTCCGGATTGAGAATCGGCATCGAACTGCCGCCGGGGATACAGGCCTTCAGCGTTCCTTTCACGCCGCCCGCGAGTTCAATCAACTCACGCAGTGGGGTTCCGAACTCTACTTCGTAGTTGCCAGGCTTATTCACGTGTCCCGAGACGCTGAAAATCTTGGTGCCTCGACTGTTCTTTGTACTCGCGCCCAGCGAAGCCCACCACTCCGCTCCGCGATCGATGATATACGGAATATTGGAATAGCTCTCCACGTTGTGGATGAGCGTCGGCTTGTCCCAAACGCCCTTGATAACTGGGAACGGCGCATGCGGGAATTTCAATCGGGGCATTCCGCGCTCACCCATCAAAGACGACATCAGCGCCGTCTCTTCGCCGCACTCATAACTTCCACCGCCGCAGTGGATGTACAAATCAAAGTTAAATCCTTCCTTTCCGGCAATGCTCTTACCGAGCAATCCCGCGTGGTACGCCTCGTCGATCGCCGCTCGCAGACTCATCGCCGCATCCATGAACTCCGCCCGGATGTAGACGAATCCGTAGTCCACCTGCACGGCGTACGCCCCAATCGTCATGCCTTCAATCAGCTCGAACGGACACGTCTCCAAAAGCTGCTTGTCTTTAAACGTTCCCGGTTCGCCCTCGTCTGCGTTGCAGATCATGTAGTGGACCGACTTCTTCTCCTTCGGCATGCCACCCCATTTCAAGAACGCAGGAGCTCCAGCCCCTCCTCGGCCTCGCAAACCGGCCGTTTTCACCGCATCCACGATCGCCGAACGCTCCATTTCCAGCGCCTTAGTCAATCCTGCGTAACCGCCTTTGGCTTTATAGCCAGCAAGCGTGCGGAACTGCGGGTCGTCGGTGTGCTCAAACAGGAGTTTGTATTCGGCCATGGGCTGTCTACATTTTACGTGGTTTACGTTCGCGACGTCACGCCTGGCAATCTCCCGACTAGCTACCCATCTGCGTAATTCGGCCGCCGGTCACCGGAAGATACGCTCCGGTGACGTATTTCCCAAGATCACACAGGAAAAAAACGCAGGCATTCCCGATCTCTTCACCGCTACCGTGGAAACGCAAGGGAAGCTTCTCCGCAAACCCGCGCGAGCCGTCCGAGTTCGTATCCACTTTCTCGTCCGCCATCCATCCCGGAGCGACCATGTTGACGGTGATGCCCTTCGGTCCCAGTTCATTCGCCAACGATCGAGACATTCCCACCATCGCGCCCTTGCCCGCCATGTAGGCACTCCAATCGCCCGGACCCATGTTCCAGATCTCCGTGACAATATTCACAATCGCCCCGTGGTCGCCGACTGCGGCAGTGGTGGCCCGAACCGAATTCGCGACCGCCATACACCCGAAATTCAGCATATTCTGAAAATCGTCGTCCGTCAGATCAAAAAACGCGCCATGTTGTCGACCCGAGATCGCGTTGTTCACCACCCCAAAGAAACTGCCAAAGTGAGCTTTTGCTTCCGCCACCATTCGTTCGAAATCCGCCAAATTGCGCACGTCTCCCGCCACCGCGATCGCCTTGCCGCCCTCCGCTTCAATCTCCTGGACCGTCTTTTGCGCCTTCTCCGCACTCGCGCTGTAGTTCACGGCCACGTTGGCGCCGTGGCGGGCCAAAACGCGCGAAATATCCCGACCGATGCCGCGGGCCCCGCCGGTTACCAAAATCGTACGTCCAGAGAGAAGGGGCTGCATCCCCTCCAAGATACCAAACCGACCCCGGAGTCGGGTAGCGTTCTCGCCGTAACTATCCCATGAAATTTCTCTGCCTCGGCTACCTGAACATGGATGCCTTCGATGCGGCGCCGGAATCCATCCGCCAAGAAATCCTAACCGAGTGCTTCGCCCAGTGCGTGCCATTTCGCGCCACCGGGAAAGTAACTCTGGAGGAGGGCGTCCAACACTATTCGCTCGCCCAAAGCATTCGACCCGTCAACGGTGAACCAACCGTTACTCCCGGGCCACTCTTTCCCGCCGCGGCTCAGCTCGGCAGCGTCTTTATCATCGAAGCGGATTCGATGGAGGCGGCCATTGCCTTAGCCTCGCTGCACCCGGCCGCTATTCTCGGTGAACAGTACGGATTTGCAATCGAAATTCGTCCGCTGCAATAGGTCAGGCAAGCTCGAAAATACGGTTGTAAATGGTCACCAGCGGCTCTAAGTCAGAAATTTGAATGGCCTCGTCGGCACCGTGCATCCGCACCGGTACCGGCCCGAATTCGGCGACTTCAATCCCGTGCGCGGCAAAAGCCCGGGCGTCCGAAGTACCGCCCCCGGTCGAGGCGGCTGGCCTCAGCCCGGTGACTTCTTCCACCGCCGCTTGGATCCCCGCGGCGACTCGTGCCGGCGGACTCAAAAATGGCCGCGCGCCATCCAGCCATACAAACTCGCAGCCGCTGGCGATGCGCTCCGTCCGCTCCTGAATGGTTGCGTATGATGAGAGCGGAGAGTTCCGCCAGTTAATGCCAATGGCCGCGTCGCCCGGGATCACGTTACTGGCCCCAACTCCCGCCCGTAACTGAAAAACCTGCATGGAAGTGGGCGGAAAAAACTCGTCCCCATCGTCCCACTTCGTCTTGACCAACTCATCCAGAATCGGCGCCAGCGAGTGAACCGCATTCTTCGCCCGGTCCGGGTACGCCACGTGACCCTGAATTCCCGGCACCGTAATCTGCACCGTCACCGAACCCCGTCGCCCCGGTTTATAAAAATCGCCCAGCGTCTCCACGCTTGTTGGCTCGATCACCAGCGCCCGGTCAATGCCCGCAATCTGGGTGATCGCATATTCGGTGCCGTCCAGCCCCATCCCCTCTTCATCGCTCGTCAGCAGAAGGCCGATATTGGTCACCGAACTCTGCGTTAGCGCCGTCACCGCCGCCGCGACACTCGCCTTCATGTCGCACGCCCCGCGACCAATCAGAAGCCCATCCCGGCGCGTCGGTTCAAACGGGTCCGAACTCCAACCCGGGCCGGGCGGAACCACATCCACGTGCCCGTTCACCACCAAGTAAGGTCCATCTCCTCGGTACGCCCACAGATTGGAAGTTTCGTTGCGATTGATGAAAACAACGGTAAATTCCGCCGCTTCCAAAATCGGCGCGATCACCCCAAAGCAACCCGCCTCGTTCGGCGTCACGCTGGGACACCGAACGAGGTCTTGAAGCAGATTCAGGACCGAGCTCATGGCTTAGCCGACAAAGATTTTCTTGTGCAGCAACCACGGACCCGCCGGAATCACGGCCGCCAGTCCCGCAAAAATCGCCCGGGAAATTGGCCAATTATCCTTCGCCCACATCCAAATAATCGCGATGATGTATCCGATGAACAGCGCCCCGTGCACCCGACCGAAAATGGCAACCATTTGTGGCTGATTAGCTAAATATCTGAGAGGCACTGCAATAAATAACAAAATTACATACGAAATGCCTTCTAAAATCGCGAGTCGATGAAACCAGGTAGGAGTTGTCATAAAATTAGTCCCTCAATAGCTCGTTCAGGCTGGTCTTGGCCCGCGTCTGCGCATCCACCGTCTTCACAATCACCGCGCAGTAAAGGCTATGCGTGCCATCTTTGCTCGGCAAAGAACCCGGCACCACGACCGACCCCGCCGGAACCCGACCGTACAGAATCTCGCCCGTCGCCCGGTTCAAGATCTTCGTGCTCTGACCAATGAAAACGCCCATCGAGATCACCGAGTTCGCTTCCACAATCACTCCTTCTACGATCTCCGACCGCGCGCCGATGAAGCAGTTGTCTTCAATAATCGTCGGATTTGCCTGCAGCGGCTCCAAAACGCCACCGATTCCCACGCCGCCACTCAGGTGAACGTGCTTGCCAATCTGCGCACAGGAACCCACCGTCGCCCAAGTGTCCACCATCGTGCCCTCTCCCACGTACGCGCCAATATTCACGTAACTGGGCATCAACACCACGTTATCGCCAATGTAAGCGCCCCGCCGCGCTAGCGCGATCGGCACCGACCGGTAACGATGGTCGGGGTGCTGCAACGGAACCTTGTCCCAAAACTTCAG
>Ga0114959_10002558_pt1 | contig 14788 bp, 8 predicted proteins | sample C_130625_EF_Meta_FD_87317 | JGI IMG/M metagenome (GOLD analysis project Ga0114959, IMG submission 87317) | Freshwater microbial communities from Lake Croche, Canada to study carbon cycling - C_130625_EF_MetaG | ecosystem: Environmental > Aquatic > Freshwater > Lake | place: Lake Croche, Canada...
CTTTTTGCATTTTCAGAGTGATGACGAATCAAGAGAGAATGCGATGCGAGATCGCAATAAAATGATGTTTCAATTACTTCTCCTTCCACAGTCAAAACCACCTGTCAAGGGTAAGAAACGAAAATCATCTTCTATCTAAACATGGAATGCAAGTGGAGGAGATCGCAATAAAATGTTGCTTTAAATTGTTTATCAAATTTCAACTTAGTAGTGTTTTCAACAAAACGAATCGCTGTGTTTTTGCGATTCTGCTGAGACATTTTTGAAAAATCCACTCCTTTTATAAAATTTGACGACAATTTTTTTAAGAGAGGTATTTTTTGTCATGGAGAGAAAAGTGACATATTTAGCTTCTGAAATTCGAATTCAAGAATATTATGAGTCCTTTTTCAAATTGAAACACAACATTCCAGTAACGATTCAAATTCATGACACCAACTTTCTCCTAAAGACAAGTGTCAGACTCGATGAATACGTTTTACAGTTCGCCGAAAATATGCAATTTTATTATGATGAAATACTAGTACTTACATATACTGTTGACAAGAAATGCAATGTCTACCAAAAAGTCGCCAGCAGTGACCTTTTTATTAACATGAGCACATATGATAAAAAGATAGAGCTAGAGTATCTTTTAACTGCCTACGAAAATACTGTTGAATTATTCAACGTTAATAACAACCCAAAATTCACCTATTTTGACGACGCCTTCATCGTACATTTCGATGACGCAGTAGACAGAATGAAAAGTGTCTTACAACTTTGCGAATTGTACAAGACAGTCTACCTTGTGCGCGCTGCACCGTACAGGAACGATGCCCGATTTGCTGATTTTGTCAACGTCTGTGTCTACTCAAATTACTGTGACCAGTATCAATACCTTACAAATAGATGGCATTCATTTACGTTTGGATCGATTGGTCTCGCCATCAGTAACTTGATACTGTTAAAGTTTTGCTTAAAAAATGGTATAGAAAAATTCATGATCCACGAAGACGACGTTGTCTTTCTCAAAGACTTTTGTCACGTCGTGCAAGATATCGCCAGTCATGTCCCACCTGATAGTGACATTTTGTACTGGGGAATCATGCAAGGAAAAAATGAAAAACTCACTGAAAAAAACCAATTTTGGTACCATCGAAACGTAAGTTCTTGGGGAACACACGCATACTCAATCCAAAATAAAGTAGCGCTCGAACGGCTGATAAGTACATACAGTCAATTTTATACATGCATCGACTGCTACAAGTTTGAAGATTTGAAATGTTATGTTTCGAAAGCGAGTGTTTTCATACAGGACGAGCACACGTACCATATTTCCAACATAAAAATGTCAAGAATACACAACGACAAAGATGCAGAAAAACCCAATCACTGGGGTTATCAAATGAGTAAATATGAGGCCACAAAATGGTATGACTGTGTCATATACAATAAAAAAGATTACTCTGCAACCGTCGTCACTGGATTATGGCAACAGTTTACTGATTCGATCGATCAGCTGTTCAACAATGATCTGAACAGCGACAACTGCCTCGTCGGCAAAACGCTTGTCTTCTTTGATTTCGTCGATCGTGAATTCGGATGGGATCAATACAAAATGGAAAAGCTACATCCTCGAGGAGTTCCTTGGCGATGGGCCGGTATTGTACATCATCCATTGCATTTGAAAAAGTGGGAAAAACACCTGAGCGTTTCGTATTATATGACAACGCCCTATAGTAAAAAATGTTTAAAATTGTGTCAGTTTCTGATTGTACTTTCGTCAAGTTTGAGGGACGAAATCACCAGCTCTGGAATCTTGGCCGAGTTCAATATTCCGATACATGTCATGTACCACATTGCACCTGCCCCGAGCAGTACATTCACCTTTGATATAAATGCAGTGAAATATCTAACATTTATAGGATGGTCATTCCGTAATTTTACGTCATTTATTGGAATCTACAACAAGTCATTCAAACGGAAGATACTTCACGGGACACAGGAGTCCAGTCAATTCAATCGATTTATGCGTATTTACAAGGAAGACAACATTCATGGAAAAGATGTCAGTGACATTGAGATATGCGAATACATGACTTATGCGGAGTATATCCAAACCATTCGACAGAGCATTCTTTTCGTTGATTTTGACGGCGTTTCCGCAAATAACGCGATTGTCGAAGCCATTGCTCACCATATTCCCATCATTCTTCCTGATATGACCGCAACAAGATTTTATCTGGGCGACGAGTATCCTTTGTATTTTACAGATCCAAATGAAATTGATTCAATGTTGGAAGATAAGACTCGCATTTGTCAAGCACATATGTTTTTAGTGAGCATGTCAAAACTAAAGTTCACAAAAAGTTATAACATAGCCCTCTTATCAAAACTGATGGATAGCTACGTTATCTAATCTCTTGACGCATACTCACAATTTCAAGCAAGTAGGATCCTTAAAATCGTATGATGTCATCGAGAAAATCATTTATGGGAATTATCGGTGGAACTTGTGTTCCTTATGCAGGGTCGCTCGCCGCATTCATGGCTTCCAGAGGGAAGAAGAAAGTCATCCTTGTTGGTGAAACTCATGGGCTAGTTGGGAATACTGTTGAATTGCAAACGGAGTCTCTCGGGAAGCAGATGCAAATTTTGAACGAAGTCTTTTCAGCCGCTTCAACTGGAGTAAGCGTTTATTTGGAATGTGATAATATGACATTCCAGTTTGCGGATTGTGCGTTTATCACGAAACAATGGATCCCTCCGAATATCTGTTATTTAAAACACTATTTGTCGCGTAAAGCAGCTGATATGGTGAAACTTTCAGACATCAGCGCCTTGAATCGTGAATCACCAGATGGCTATTCGAAGCGGGACAATGATCGCTACGTTGCTGAAATCTTGCGCGTTTGTGAAGACTATGACGTTGTGGTAGCTGTCATTGGAATCGGTCATTTTATTGGATTGATTTCCGACGCTCGTATGTGTGCTATGGACTTGTTTCTGGCAAATACGGTTCCTGAAGCGGACATGATTTCAAAGGTTATTCCAGCCTACAATGATCTCATTGGATCTCGAGACGCAGTAGACTTTGTCCGAGATACCATTCCGTATGTGCCATTTTGCGAGGAGGCGAGAAGTTTAGGAAAGCAGTTGATCGACGAAGTGAATGAGCTACATAGTCGCCCTGAAATGATCAAGAAGGATTTAGCTTTGCTTGAAAGTATTCCTCGTCCTTTTCCTGTCGGGAGTTGCGTCATTCTACACGGTCTGATTAAATCGCCATCTCTGAACAATTGCAACGTTTTCGTTACAGGGCCAATGTTCATCAAGGACGGAAAGATGCGCCAACCTGTGAATCATTTGGGACGAGCGTTGAGCGTAGAATTAAAAAATATGCGTTTGTGCTGAAGCTGTGTCCTTCAGCTTTTCATATACCAAGAAATGAAAACGATTGTTTGACAAGGTAGATATCGTCATGATTGTCTGAATTGTCTGAATTGTCTGCATTGTCTGCATCGTCTTCAACGTAAGTTAATTCGAACCATTGTTCTTTGTTGTCGTCGTCGATAAGTCTGTTTATGATTTCTAAAGTGACTAGTATTCGGTTGTAAATGAACGTATACGATAGATAATCATTATTACCTAACTCTTCGCATTCAAATACGTCTGTTACTAGCGCAATGATCCTTTCAATTCTAAACAGATCATGTGGTATGACGATTGAAATTGGAATCCGTTCTTTTATGGCGCGCACATCATTATTGATTTTCGTGACGAGAGAGTCCATCTCTGGTTTAGAATACATTTGCTTTTCCATCATATCTTCCTTACTTATTATACTAATTAAAAAGATTTATTACGACAATTCAAGTCAAGCCAGAATAGTCATAATAGTTGGAATATTATCTCGCAGTAATATACTAGTATAAGTAATGCTTTCACCATCAAAATTACGTAGTTTACGTAGCTCTTTAAAATCAACGGTATCAGATGCATTATCAGATGCATTTACAAGGAAAGTATGTGAAAAATCCATGTCTGTGATTGAACAATTTAAAACTGGTGTAGATAAGTCAGATAAGGACATTTTGAAAGGTGCATTAATCACCATATCTGTTTTTAGAGGCTCTGAGTTGCATTCAAGTTTTGCTCAAAACGAAAGAGAAATCCTTCGACAATTCTTTTGGGCTTATTTCCTCGTATGGTTAGATACTCATCCGCAAAATAAACAAGAAGATATAATGAAATTACTTAAATCAATTAATCACGATAAAATAGATGAAAAATCCGAAAAAAAATACATCTCAGGTCTTTTGGAACATTTGACAAAAAGCAGTAAAAAAATCGATTTTACGACTATTTCATCAGCTTTATTTACTAAGACAGTAAAAGAACTTGGTAATCCAGAAGTACTTGATCTTGCGTTACTTTTGGCAACGGTACAATTAAACGAAAATAGATGGAACAATTTTCTTAGTCAAAAGGAAGAAGATCGAAAACAATCGAGATCGTCAAGTAAGTCGTCAACTTCCAAGAAAACAAAGCGGCACACGGGAAAAAAAAGCACCAGTAGTGTAGCTTCAAATCCATCTTATATGATAGATATTAGTAGCTCCTCCTCTACGCCAACATATGAATCAGCAGAGATAATGATGGAAGTTAGAGAGAAATACTTATCCGGAGGCGATAAAAGTTCCTATGGTTTGCATGCGATGAATGAAGCAGATGTGAAGAATTATTTCTCGATATCAGTACCCGAAAACCTCGTAAGTATAATTGAAAACAAATGTAACGAGACAAAGGGTCAAAAAGGTGAGATAGGTCGCGGTACCTTCAACAAAGTGTATGATGTAGCGCCATATGCCCTTCGAGTAAGCATTTGCAAGAAAGTGAATGAATGTAGCGAAGAGAAAGAAGCTGAAATGAAGAAAAGAAAATATCTTACCGACGTAATTCTCGCAATCAACATGGGCGAGTTGGCTCCAACGTACTACGATTCCTTCTTTCTGAAAACTATTAAATCCTGTATCAATGTATCTGTCATGGAAAAATTAGAGTTATTCGATACTTACGCTGAAGATATGTCATATAAGCAAGTCATATTCGATCAGCTGTTATCCATGAACAAAACCTTGGAAGAAAAAAATCAAGTTTACTTAGATTTTAAGCCAGATAACGTATTGGTCCGCATAAATGAAAAACAGAAAAAAATAGGTGTAAAAATAAAAGCTATAAAGCTTGTTTTTGGCGACATCGACTCTAAATTCATATGTCCATTGCCATTGATAGATGGTGCTGAGTCATTGAGTACATGGAGCAGAATGTATCGTCTATTTTTTATTGGTCAAATCCCTTTCACTAGAAATCGCAATATATTTTATGACTTGATTAAACAAGATGACATCGACTTCTGGAATGAGAATGTCCTCACATTCATCAGAAAAAAAACAAATCCTGACATCTCAAACATATTCACCCACTACCTACCATGTTATAAAGTTTTACGAAGCCATTTTCAAGATTCTAATTTTAAAGATCTTCAGAAATCCAACGAAATATTTGCTTCATACATTCAACTACCAGATACCATCACAAGTCGTTTGAAACTATTAGTAGAGAAAAATTCTCATCGTTATACTTCTGAGGAAGAAAGAGAAAATTTGTACGTAAATTATAACGCGAATAAATTTCACGACGCATTAAAAATGTGTTTCGATAAAAACGTTGAAAACGGAAAAATTCCATTACCACATAAGATTTACCCACATGATATAGCTTTCTACATTCAAGCGGAGACGACCGATATCGTGCGAAATAAATTGAGAAAAATGGGTCCAGTTCAATTACATGATGATTTAAAGAGACACATGATATTAGAAGAAGTTATTTTCAATGATGAACCTCATTCATTTACAAAACATGCGATTTCTTTCCCCAAAGAAACAAATGAAAGAAGTAAGTCAAAGAAAGATGTCTTATTTATTCTTGTCAAATATATTTGGGAACAGTATCTTCCAAAAGTTGATAAGACCGAGCTTGTTCAAATTAATAAAGGCAAACAAGGTAAAAAAATGTACAGTGTTTGGAATATCGCATCTCGTCGCTTTGAAGACGAATTTTTAAAGGATACTGATAAACCAGTTCTCGAAACAATATTGAACGAGTTGAATTCGCCATCTGATGAACAGATGTTTAGTCTAACCATGCTGAAAAAGCTAGTTCCTGAATCTAATCCTCGCGCAAACTATGCCGAATTTCTGTTTGGTCATTTAAAATATGAATGATGGAACAACGAAGGTAAATAAAGAAAAATAAATTTTAAGTATATTATTTATTAGAACGTTTATCAAGTAACATATCAATTAAACAGTTGTATAAATATTTTCGGTCTGTTCCATAATCATTTACGTCGTTCGTCGTATACACCATAATATTGTTACTCCGTCGTCGTTGATAAATGCAAGTGAATTATTACGAATGAATAAATATTAGGAAATACATAGAACAAATCACATACTCATAATATCATATGACATCATCAGACTACGGTTATGTTCGCTACTACAATGAGCTCGAATCTATTTTGCAAGGAGAAAATCAAGATGAAACAGATCTCTGGCATCTTATTACATGCTTCGTCTCCGTTATTTCAAAAAAGAAAAATTGCCGTATTATTGAAGAAAAACCATTGTTTCGATCAGGACATATTTATATGGTTTGGGACGCCCTCGACCCGTTTGATCGAATTTCTTTCTTCCTGTATGACACAGACGATTTTGAACTAGTATCGCATCCTAGTGAATTTGGTTACACGAATTGGTGTATTCGAAGCTTGTCTCAATCTATCGTCATCACTTGTGAAGAATTCGATGTACCTTCAAATATTGTAATTGGTAACGTCGACATTTTATGTTTGAACCATTTTTGTAACAGCCTCGTTGGTTTCGTTGATTTAACAAACAAAATTGAATGCCTTCATCGGCGTATTCATCGTTCAGCATTGTGTGCAGCAAAAATCATCGCTGGAAAAATCGGTGACAATTTTCCTTTAGCCACTTTTATCGTATCGTTTCTAGTTTTTCGTGAATCTATGCTTTTTGATAAAAATGCAATCTAAAAACCGACATCAAAGTATTTATGTACTAATATTGTCATAAACAAACACCCTAGACCTTTTCTTGTCCTACATTTTTACACTTGTCCACCATAAGCCAGGGCAAGTGAAGGTGCAACTTTTCCAGTATGAAGCATATCCATATAAAACAAAAGATGATCCCTCACGAATTCCAAATCAGGAGCTTGTAAACTGAAAAACTTTCCTTCCGAGCTACATGTCAAGAGTATCGCCGCCAAAAAATCAAAATAATTTTGCGCAGGATCACCTGTCAACGCCTCGCAATTCTTTATGTAGCAATCTGTCAGCACTTGCGCTTTGACTTTCTTGATGACATTCGAATTTTTATTTATGACGAGGACCGCGCAAAGCAGACAATCTATGAGAAAAGGAAACGACCGCGACGGATCGACTCTGTTCTGATCAATTTGCACTTTCAAAGCGAGAAGACAACTGTCCATATTGAGATGTGGTATCGTCTGCTCATTGTCAATGCGGACCATCAATGGAAGGAAGAAATCGAATTTAATTTTTAAGAGATCCATCATCGAACTTGGCAAATGGATGTTGCGAACCGCGTCAAACAATGTCACAACGGCATCTGCCACCTTTTCTTTCATTTCATCGTTTTCAAATGTATCTGGAAATCGGCGACTGAAGACAGTAATGAATTTTCTAGACAGATCAATTCGCTCAATTCTCAAAATGCGAAGAAAACCAGGCACCATTTCCAAAAATACATCTGGAGATGTATAATCCATGTTGCCCAGTACGGAAAAAGGAGAATTGAAAAAAGCAATGATCCCTTCATCGGACGCTAAACTCACAAATTTCAAAAATTGCTTGTCGATAGTATGCTGCACCTGGATATCTAGGAGCCACGCAGAAAAAAGTTTATGATGTTCAACCATGATTCTTTCGGACGTAGAAGCATCGATACATTCAGCTGCGCAATGCATAAATTTCAATAAAGACGTTATGCACATTCGATGATGAAAAAGATATCTATGCAGAAAGTCTGACCACGCATTGACAAAAGCATCAGCGTCGCTCAAAGTTTGATTCAAGTACCTGTCCGCAAGTAACATCGTTCTTTTCATGAATTCAATGCCGCCAGTTTCGTTGAAACAGTAAACGAATGCAAATGATTGGATTGCTACAGAGGACAAGCTCCGAAGAATATGAATTTGTTTGACTGGACTTTCTGTCAAAAACCTCTCCGTGAAATCATCAAAACGAGCAAGCAGTGCAAATCTTCCAGCACTCTCCTCAATGTCAAATATTTTGTCAAATATTTCGTCTGACGTCTCGTCCAATGTTTCATCCCATTCTTCCTTTTTCAATACGTTTGTCAATGGTTTCAAAAGTAGTTGTATGCTGAAACCTCGACGGCAGTACGGACAAAGCGGATTGTCAGAATCGAATATGGTCTGCGCGCAACTCCAACACAACTCTTCCACGCATTCATGTCTTTCTATGAAACAGTTTGATTCCGATAAACATATGCCACAAGAAGTACCCCCTGTTTCATTTGTTTCGTTCATGATGATCAAATTGTGATCAAAAACGAAATCCTAGAATAATACAGTCTTTGCAACACCTATGAACGTCAATTAACAATTCTCTTTGCTCTCCCCATCACAATTTCAAAGAATGAAAAGAAAAGTTCAAGAAACAATTGAGCGCATTAAAGATGAAGTGTCGTCAAAGAATCAGAAAACTTCTATCAAAACGATTCCTGAACCATCCTTTGAAGATTACCTGAAAAAAGAGACGAAAAAAGGAATTCGAATTCACAAAGTGATTGACATTCGTTTCACGACTGAAAGTGATCCCGAGTATTTCGTAACGTGGAATCAAAACATTTACCCGATTGCACCGTGGTATTATGAAAAGGGACGAAAAATCGACAATGAATTACATAAAGGGCTTATGCAGTACGCTGGTGACGATGAAACAATTCGCACCGTTCGTGAATTGACTGCGAATTACAAAATTGTAGCAAAGATTGATCCGTTCCGTGACCAAGTTGCAGCCTCCGAAATTGTTCACAGCAAGTACTTTCGAATTACGTGGAAAGATTCGTGGATCGGAAGAAAAGATGTTTGTTCCAAAGACTTACCGCTACTCACTGCTTTTTTGACCAAGAAAACCAAAGCGATGTTCGATTTCGCTCCACTTCCTATCAATCGTCCTCGTTGATGTTTGAAAAAAATGAAGGTGCAATTGAAGTCAAATAAAATTAAGATTGAAAATATACTTCATCTACACATATTTTCTCACATTAGTATAAAAAAACAATCATAAATATGTTTCGTCACAATTTGACAATAAAAAATATCGGGAAATCTTCCTTAACAAACAAAATACGTAGGTATGGAGTTCCAAACGTCAACAGCGAGCGGACTCCTTTGGAAATTGCACAAGATAAAGAACGCAAAGACGCTTACAAACGCAACTCAAAGAATATTCTTTCTTTTGTCAAAGGTGCGTTCCAGAAATTCTTTCCTCAATTCCGCGAATATACTTTAAACGTAACTTCGAAAAATGTAAAAGAAGAAAATTACTATGCGGTTCTTCGAAACGTCGAACTTTCGAAAACAAAGGGAAAAGCCGTATCTTATGTCGTCAATGGATCCATTTCTCTCAACGAAGCCGGATCAACATCATTTCAGGTCAGCAGGCATATTGTCGGAATCAATAAAGAACAGTGGGACTCTTTTTAATTATGATTTACGCTTGGATGACGGCGTTCGACTCTTTTTAGCCGTTTCTTTCGGTAAGGATGTTTTACTCTTCGTCTGAGGCGTTTTAGGCATTTGTTTCGGTTTTGCAGACAACGGCGGATTCGTAGTCGCAGATTTCATTTCCTCGTTTTGGATATCAGTGGTGAGTTTTTTCAAAGATTTATAACCGTCTTTTGTCAAGGTATCGTTTTCGGCCATTTTCGTCAAAGTCCTGATTTGATCAACTGTTTCAGAAACTTTCTTTGTCTTCTTTTTTCCGAAAAAGTGCCGCAATGCAAATGGCGAAATAAAAGTCGTAGCTGCTGCTGCAAGTAGAGCACTATCTCTGTAGAATTTTTTCGTCTTTGCCTCTTTGTTTGCTGCATTCGGTACTGATGATGGGTTTTTGTTCTTACTCTCAGGTAGAGCACCATTTTTAGGATTCTCTTTTGGCAGGGTACCGTCGGGCTTTTTTTCTTCACTACTTACCGGTTGGGTAACCGGTTCATCGTTGATTGGAGTTGGACTTGGTGTAGTTGGACTTGAAACTTTGTCAGCTTCTTCCGATTCAGCAGCTTCCTCTTCGTCGACGTTTTCTTCTTCTAGCTCATCTGTAGCAGGAGCTTCTTTCTCTTCAATTCCTTTTGGTGGTATTACCGCAACAGCTTTTTCCTTTGCTTGTTTTAGCGCCAAACGTTTTTGTTCAGCCGCAGCTTTTTCGGCTATTTCTTTTTTTAGAGCAACTTGATATTCCTTATCTGCTGCTTGTTTTGCAGCTTCGAGACTTACGTCAGCTTTCTGAATTTGTTCCTCTCTAAAACTTAAATATTCGTTTTCCTTAATAGTAGTGTTTATTTGTGCTCCTGCTTTATTTACATCCGCATATTTATAATCTAGATAATCCATACTCGCTTTGTAGATGCTATTTGCTTTAAAAATTTCTGCCTTATGTATTTTATCAGCTCTTTTAACCTCAGCATTCAATTTGTTTTGAATGGAGTTATCTTTTTCAATTGACTCGTTATATTCCCTGTTGGCTTCTAATTCCGAATCTCGGAAAAGCGTTGTAGCAGTATTTATATTCGACGTCATCGTATCGCTCGCTTTCTTTTCTCGTTTTTCGGGAATTTCTTCAAAATTCTTGTTTTTCTCTCTCGTCGCTTTTTCCAAAGCAATTGATTTGTCAGTCATTGCTTCCTCTATTTCGAAGTTTCCCTTATCTTCAGCATCTTGAAAAGCCTTTAATTTCTTAGCAACCGTATCCTTAAATTCTTTTTCCCTTGTTTCCTCAGCACTTTTGTTTTTGGTACGACGTTTGTCATCTATCGACGATTGCAAAGAACATACATTATTTGCTAATGATATTTCTGCATCATAAATTTTAGTAGCGCTTTCTTTTCTCAACTTTAGAATTCTGTTAATTTTCTTTTCTTTTGCCTTAAATATGTCATCCGCCATTTGGGTTTGAAGACTAAATATTTTTAATACCCTTTCTACATCCTCTTTTTTTTCCGGTTCTCTAACAATTAATGTTTTCATGGCTTCATCATATTTCTCTGTGCTTTCATCTATTCCTTTTTTCTCTTCGTTTTGAATTTCTGTAATCCTCTCTAGGTGATCTTCCTTAGCTTTCTTAATAGCATCTAGGTGATCTTCCTTAGCTTTGTTAATAGCAGCTGTCAAAGATTTAATCAATTCTTGAATTTGCTGCGCCTGTTTAACAGTTTCCAGATGGTCTTTGTATTCCTTAAAAAAGATATCTCTTAGCGAACTTTTTAACTTTTTGATAATGCTGTTTTCTCCACCAATAAAGTTTAACATTTTTGTCATGATTGCGTTATCATCTTGATCTTGAAAATACGGAAATAATTTAAATTTTTTTCTCGCTGTAGTACCAAAACTTGAAACTGCCCATTCTAATTCGTCGCTACCTAGAATAGATTCTTCATTGTGATAGGATTGCAATGTTTTACTTATTTCTATAACGAATTTGCTTTCCTCTAAACTAGATAGTTCGGAAACTAGTTTCATTATATTTTTGATGCTCTTTTCAGCCCCCAAGGATTCATTCAAATGTAGAATAAACTCCTGCTCAATGACTTTCTTGTAAATGTATAACCACATTTTGCGTCGATTTTCAGAAGAGTCAAATTGATCAATTTGCGTTTGAAATGTCGTCTTGTCAATAAAATCGTCCTGAGGATTTTTAATTCGGAATACAGGCTCTATATCGCTTGCAACATCAAAAATCGGTTTGAATTTTGAAAAGGTACTTGAAGAGTTATACGTTTTATCACATGCCATAGGTACTGGTGGATTCTGCGAATTGTACAGTTTAATACAGCGAAAGACTAAATCACTTGTTTCAACATTGGAAATATCACGGTTCTTATATTGTATCGATGTCTGCAAGTGATCTTTGGTACAAGATACAACGTTTGATGAATCGTCACATGCGTCTGCCGAATACTGACAAGACTTGTTAGCTTCCAAATCATTTGATAATGCATACAGCTTATCTTCAGCAACGTCGCTGATATAAAAAGACTTAATAGCCTCCAAATAACTGGGCTGGTCAAATGTAAAGGTACCACCCTGATTGCTGACTACTTTTAAGAACGCTAAACGACCATGTTTACGGTTCGTCATCAATTGATATTCGGAATTTTTGTTACAAAAGAAAACAGAAAACGTTTTTCTAGAACCAGGCGCTAATGTTGTGAACTTCGGAAAATTGTCAAAAACCGATTTTGTAATGCGCTGTTGATGATAATTTGCTGCAAACATGATTGTGTTGAATGGGAAGAGATAATTCATTTCTGCGAGAAGATAGACCAGAATGTTACGTCCGTCATCATTCTCTACTGTCACATCGTTTTCTATATATTCTCCGTTTTCGTTATCATATTTGCATTTATCTCCTTTGAAACATATTCGCTGCAAAGAAAAATGATTTACAGAATAGGGTATAAGACGATTGATAAGGCGGATGAAAGTTTGAAATACATTTTCAGATATTTCGTTTTCTTTCGAGATTATGATGTTACCAAACATGTCAAATATCGTGCAGCCTTCTTTCTCGTGAAATGCACGATAGAAGCAAGATGGCAGAATAAACATTTTGCCATTATATATGATGTAGTAGAAATCGGACAATTTTATTTTCTCGTGAAAAAAATAAATCCCGTTGATACCAAGTACTTCGTTAAATACATTGACACGTTGCAAGTATTTTTGTTGTTCTAAATATTCTTGTTTATCAGATTTATTGGCATCAAAAATTACTTGAAAAGGCTTGACATCACCACGGTCCAAATAGTTTTGATTTTCATTCTCATTCTCGTTTTCATTTTGATTTTCGTTTTGATTTTGGCTGTTACCAGCTTCAATTGTGACTGTACTTTCACTGGCAAAATCATCTGAAAAGCTCAATTCAATTTCTAAATACTTGGTTAGTCTCTTTTTCTTTCGGGCGCTGGACTTGGTGTAGTTAAGACAATTGACACTTCGATTTTCATTTATCTGACTTTCATTAACTGGATCGGAAAGTTGCATCACACGCTGCAAGTACCTTGCGTACTGAATCTTCGTGTATTTGTTACGCAGTTCAAAAGCTGCTTTTTCATTAGCAAACAATTTTTCGACGACAGTTATTATTTGAGAAGGTTTTTTACGTGACTCGCCCAAACATGTAACATAGATGTTACCGATTTTACTTTCTTTGTTATAAATATTTTTGATTGATCGAACTCTGTAAAGAGCTTGCAGAAACTCCGAATAGAGAGTATCGTCTGCAACTGTCAAAACAACATCAAAACTAAAATCTTGAGGAATCTGATAATCAGTGCCTCGGGAATGCAAATGGTCATAAAAAATAACCGTAGGTCCCTTTTGCGTTTGAGCAGTTGTTTTATGGTCGACTAAATTAGAATTTGAAAAATAGCGTAACTGAACATTTATCGTCGCCAATGATTGCATCGATGTGTAGATGTCATCCATTGATGAATATAGGAATTTATCTCCTAGATCAATATAAACAATATTTGTTGCCAATGTTTCTGGCTCACTAACTTTCAGATAAGGAAGCAACGCATTTATGACGTCTTCATCGTCTCCGATAAAAGAAAACTCTTCTCGCGGTCTCTTTCTGGTCCAAGAAGAAGAATACCTACTTATAGAGTTTTTCAAAGTAGAGATGTTCGAAGTAGATTCACATGGTTTCTTAAAAAGTGCTCTCATCGACGCGTATGATCGATAATGAATGTATGATTTTGTATTGGTCGCACTTTCATCGTAATCGTAATAAAGGATATTTGAAAACGTATCACCATCATTATACGGATTTGTAAACTGCAATGTTCCAGAAAACCCAATGAGCATATTGCAGTACGTTGAAGAAGTAGCATCGATCATAGAGGTATATTTCATTGATGTGGAGTACTCAAAATTTGTTTCAAACACGTACATTGTCAAATCTTTTATCATTTGTAGGCGCGGTAAATCTGTAAATATATTTGTTGCTCGTTTATCCGATGGCTGCAAGTATAGAATCTCGCGAATGGAATCGTCCCATGCATAGTAAGGATTTCTTCCGAATGGATCGGTAGACATTGCTTTTTCTGTCATCAATTTTTGAATGAGAAAATCTTTAGCAGGTTGTTGAACACGGTGAATAAAAGACAAATATGTTAAAATGAGAACTTTATCAGGATCTGAAAACTGACTTTTTTCGGAAGGAGTTTTTGAAGTCACATAAGGAACCGCAAAGAATCGCTCATTGTCATCGGCAAATCCAAAGTGGAGATTGTATTGCTTCTTACATAAGTTTGGAATCATTTCACAAAATTTATTGTACCATGGTTTCGCTTCAAATACATTTTTATCGTTGTTTGCTTTATCCTTATTTTGATTGGGCAATGACATAATACCCATGGAGAGCAGTTCTTTTACTCCGCTAGGC
>Ga0114959_10002561_pt1 | contig 14783 bp, 12 predicted proteins | sample C_130625_EF_Meta_FD_87317 | JGI IMG/M metagenome (GOLD analysis project Ga0114959, IMG submission 87317) | Freshwater microbial communities from Lake Croche, Canada to study carbon cycling - C_130625_EF_MetaG | ecosystem: Environmental > Aquatic > Freshwater > Lake | place: Lake Croche, Canada...
GAAGATATTCCTTCTAAATCATTGCTTTTGTCAAATAGCCGTGACGATGATTGTAAAAAATGTTTATCAAAGAATTTCAATAGTGTGTCATTATTTATTATATGATGTTTGTTTGCATAAGACAAGTCGTCTACGTATCGATTCGTATAAATGTTATGTTTAGGAACGGGTTCGATACGAAGCCCTCGAAAAAACATGCAGTCAAAGCGTGCCAATCCTCTTCTGAAAAGATCGAGAATTTCAATGTCCGACGTAGATTCATTTAAATATGGAATAAGACAATGTATGTCACTGTAAAGTGCCAAAGTTTTTGACTTTCCTGGTTCGACTTCCTCTCGATAAACTTCTAATTTATTGAGTGTTTCAGGGTATATAGTCATTTCACCATTAGTGTTCCATGGTTTTACATTCAGAAATGTCGGAGTAATCAGAGTTTTTTGAGATTCCATTCAAGAAAGAAATTAAAATTATCTTTGCTATTTATTATAATCACTTTACAATTTTTATTCAGAATATTCGAGACATGCCTTTATCTTCATCACCAGAATGGATTCAACGACATAATAAGATTGTGGAAAACATACTGAATGACGCATCGTTTTTAACAGAAAATGATAAGTCAGAACTATCATCTATAAAGGATGAAATTAATGGGGCGCGTGGCGTCTTAATAACCAGGCAAAATGCTATTCAACAAACATTAAAAGAAATCAAAAGCCGCGTTGATACTGCTAAATTTAAAAAGAACGTATTTACTCGTGAAACATTGGCAGCGGCTGCCGCTGTAGCAGGTGTAACGGTTTTTGCCCTTAAAAAGTATGTGAATCTTTGGAGGAAAAATAACGACAAGAAGAAAGATGATAGTAGACTTTCAGATGAAGAGCAGGTAAGAGAAGATATTAAAACCATTCCCTTTATTGAACAGGTAGAAAATTACTTGACAAATGCAGTAAAAGAAGCTAAGATTACGATAGAACAGTCCGCAAATCTTCTTGAGGAGCGAGAGAAAGAAATGGGGGACATAAAATATTCTGGATATTTTACTCGTGGACCTAAACTTCCATTGATTCCATTTTTGGAAATTTTGAGACAATATGAACTAAAGGATACGAAAGAGAAGTTGACAGTTTGGGAATACGATATCACCAGGTTCAGCCCCTATAAATCTGATTTATTTGTCGTACAAAAACAATATCTTGACGGCATAAAATCAAAAGATATCGAAAAAAAGAAGTCCGTATACGATCAACTTAAAGCACTCAGGCTTACTGCTAAAAGCGTCGAAGGTGGACGTCGTCGTTCTCGAAGACCGAGAAGAAAGGTAAAACACGAATAATTGAGACAATAAATGATCGTAATCCTATTTCAGTCCTTTTTGCTAAAGCCTCACTTTTTCAAGAAAACTATTTTTTGCATATGCTCCTGATTCTTACATGTTTAATGACGACACCAGGAATGGCATGGAAATTGCCGCCACTCATTAGTCATTATTCATCGCTTCTTGTGCACGCCCAAATGAACCCCATGGTTCCTTTTAAAGCCGACAACGAATTATCAACAACTTCGCTATTTGCAAACTTGATTGTTTCGTTTGATGAATTAAAGCCGGAAATCAATAGTAAACTTTCGTCTTTGGAGTCGAAACAGAATTACAATACATGGGATTATCAAAGTCTCATCGAGTACTTGCCGCTAAATCTTGCAAATACTGCGATGGCTTTTCCTGGACTATCTCCGCTTGAATCTCAGAAACGGATATACCTGTCGGGAATGTCATGCATTCGGAAGATACAACCATCCTTTAATGAAATCAACATTCTAGATTTCTGTTGCGGGATTGGTGTATCCACGGCCTACCTGCACGAGATGCTGCAGCCCTACCCTGGATATGTCAATATGGTCGCCATGGACAACAATCCTTTTACACTTAGTTTAGCCATGGTAGCACATGATCATCCGAAATTCTTTGCGCACGCTTTTCCAAACGATTTTGTCAAATATGAATTGAATGAGTTGGGTAATGGAAATGTCGCCGTCGATTATGAAAATGGATACTTTGATGTTGTCAACTTGTCGTATGTTTTGAATGAATTAAAACAAGACGAAATTGTCAAACTTCTGATGGAAATAAGGCGTGTCTTGAAAAATAATGGAATTATACTTGTCATGCAAAGAACAAGAGACAATTTGGATTGGATGAATGACTGGATGCGAAAAAATGGGTTTGAAGACGTTAGCGTAACATGTCCTTGTAATGGCCATTGTTTCATAAGTGCCAAGAAACAAGAGCGTGTCAAAACCAGGAAAATTTTGATCTTTTCATAAAATGTCGCAGCAGTTGGTAGTTGTAAAGGAATACTTAGCACCTACGCATTCCAACTTTCTATGGGAGTGCACGGTCGCACAAGATGGTTGTTTGACTATATTTTTGTCCATTTTTGTAGCAGTATATTGTTTGATACTATAAGACCGACTTATACACGAGAGACCTCTATCTATAATAAATAAGTACATCTCAAAATGTTACAACCAATGCGTACGACATGTTGCAGCATCACTTGGGATATGTCAACATGGTTGCCACAGATTACGATCCATATGCGTTGAGTCTTGCCATGGTTGCACATGAACATCCATGTTTTTTTGCGCATGCTTTTCCAAACGATTTTGTGAAATATGACATGTGTATTCAAAATGAAAAGTTGGTATACGACACCGGATATTTTGACATTGTCACTCTATCATACGTTTTGCATCCATTGAAGCCACAAGAAATTGTTAAGCTCTTGACAGAAATACGACGAGTAATGAGAAGCAATGGAACGTTACTTGTAATGCAACGTTCAAGAGATGAAACGAAATGGATCTATGAATGGATGAAATCAAGCGGATTTGAAAACGTCAAAGAATCATGTTCATGTGACAATCATTGTTTCATCACCGCGAAGAAACGCCATTCTGTCAAAACCAAACGAATATGTTTTCTTTCATAAGAGGATTCATGAGGGCTCTAAAAGACTTTGAGATTGTATTATTTGATTTTATGAAGTTGCATGTGTTTATAAAAAATGATAGGAGTATGATTTCCATTTTGTAATCTGCATGTTTGCGTTTATTTAAAATAACCATGTTTCCAATTTTCGATATTCAACGTAGAACAGTACCACTGTCACCGTCGTCACCACCACTGTCACCAGCATTTGATGAGCATCAGCTGCAGTTTATTAATACACCCATTACAGAATCCGGCAAACTTTATGGAATTCCAGGAGGAGGCAAGACTACGATTATAATCCACCGTCTCCAAAAAGCAATGGCAGAGAAAACAATCCGTGGATTCCTTGTCGTGACATTCAGTAACGAATCTGTGCGCGATTTTATTGAAAAGGGTAAGAATGAGTCTATTTTCAATGACAATACTGTCAGTACAATTCATTCATTGGCTGGAAAAATCCTTTCATCCCTCCTCAAAAAGAAAAAAGCGGTATCTGGTGCAGGTAGTATCAATACCGTTGTCAGTCGATGTTGCAAAGCTTTGAAATCCTGTTCTAAAGAAGACCTTCGTAGAATTGGTGTTCTCAAAAACGTCCAGTGCATAAACATCGATGAAGCTCAGGATATCAGCCCAGTTCAGTACGATTTTGTACTTCTACTCTCTGAACGAATTGTTGTCCCCTTGGTGCTCGTCGGTGATCCAAATCAAAGTATCTATCATTTCCAAAATGGTTCAAGCAGATACCTTTTGGAGCATACAGGCTTTTCAGTTCAGTTGATTGTGAATTATCGATCTTCTTCTTCAATCGTTGCATTGGTTAATGCACTTATGCCAGTCCCCATGGAAGGGGACACTGTAATGGTTAGTGGAAGGATAACCCATAAGGGCGAAAAAGATATAAAGCCCCAACTTTTGATCGGGTCCATGGAAGAGATTTTGCACGACATTGCTCAAAAAGCGCTTGCCAAAAAAGAAGGAAAGATTATGGCAGTGATTGGGCCTGTGAAACTGTCCAAAAACAAAAGTGGTTCTTTCATAAGTATTGGACTCAACTCTGTCACCAACTACTTTTCAGAGAATGGAATTGCTTATGAACGCCATTATTCCGACAGCGATACTACACATGACGCAGCCCGTAGATCGAAGAAATTGGACCCAGCAAAGATTCATTTCATGACCATTCATGGTTCAAAAGGACTTGAATTTGATACTGTTCTGCTCCTTAATTTTCAATTAGCGACGCAGACACAGCGGCCTAAATCCATGGAAGATTACATGAACTACAAATACTTGTGGTTTGTCGGCATAAGTCGTGCTGAGCGACGGCTAACTATCTACCTTCTCGAAGATCATGAAATCTGGCCAGAGTATGTAACTGAAGTCCAACCTTTTGGAATCATGCCATCGTACAAGATACGTACTCCCATGACAAGCTTGACCCATGATCGCGTTGTCTGGAAAGAGACCCTTCCAGTCTCCAAGCTTAGTTTTGCGTACGTCAAAGACGTTCTAGAAGATCGAAAGAAAGCCGATGAGCTACGTATTCATGAATTAGAAGATTTACTGCTTATTCCAAATAGCTTTAGTGATTTTGTTAACCAGGATTCGTCGCTTCCAATTTCTACAGATCAAGAAAACACAATGGATCCTGAACTTGCTGCATTGACAGGTTTATGGGCAGAAGATACGATCGCACATGCATATCGTGGCGGCATTTCCCCTGGTCTCCAGCGTCTTATCGATGCAATGGATGCCTTTGTGGTGGTTGACAAACGGCATTCCAAGGCATTGTCTCGTCTGAACGCCGCTGTCAATGGAATGAATACGGGGTTTTTGGATTACACAGAATTTCACCACTACAAAACGAAATGTTCCTGGCAACGAGGTGATTCTCCATTGATCATTTTCCTAGAAGAAGAATTCAGGGTCCGACGAATTGCTCAGAAATCAGATGTCCTATTTTTACATTTCGACAACAACGACCAGTGGTTTGAACAAGACGTCTTGCATTCTTTTGTAGATAGCTGCATTTCCAGAATTGAAAGAAAAGATATGTTGTCTATACGCGAGTTATGGTACATTAGTTTATTCCATTACCAATTGCGCCATGAGCGTCGTGATTTATGGTACGATCGAAGGGAGTATAATCTAGAATTACTCGAAGGTGTAGACACTATGTTGAGGGAATATGCACGTTCGTTGCCTGACGGATTTACATTTCAAGTTCCATGCAAGCATGCGATTTTACCGATTCATGGTGCCATTGATGCCGTAAATGAAATAACGAAAGAAATGTTGGAATTTAAGTTTACTCGAAAAGCAACATCGTCCTCTTCGCGACCGGAAAGTCAACATCTTCTGCAGATATTAGGGTATGCGGAAATGTTTGCAGGCAAACGGGCATGCGAATATACACTTCAGCTTGTGAAATTTCAGAATCTCACTATAAAGATTTCTTGTGGAAGATTTGATCTGGATTCAAACCGAAGATATAAATTTGCGGAGTGGTTATCCGAGACTATCGAACAACCTTTTCAAGACGACATTTGGACATACGATTTAGAAACGACGTCATTGATTCAAGGAGATACTATGCCTAGTATTATGGAAATTCACGTGGAAGAATTGTATTCTGGATTGGTACCTATCTCAACGCTCGTGAAAGTACCTACGATGCTGTCTTATGATGAAATCCGAATTGCTGAAATTACAGGATTGACACGTGACATGTGTTCAAGTCAAGGCATATCGCTTTCAAAGCTGCATCAAGAGATGAGCGTCTTGCTTCAACGGACAACGCGTTCTTCTACATTCATTGCACACAATGGCGACGCCTTTGATCATCGCATCTTGTCACATTATTATCCTGCTTTTCAAAACGTAAAACGCCTTGATTCCATGAAATTACTGCCCGTTCTTCTTCTTAGCGAGGAGAAGCTTGCATCAAAACGTCTTGGTTATTTGTATGAGCAGGTCATGGGAAAAGTATTTGATGGTACAGCACACAGGGCTTCTGCAGATGTTCAAATGATGGTGGAGATATTTATGAAGTTAGGAGACAGGAAATGGTTACTTGGGATTTGCTGACCTTAATAATGAAAAGGGGGACAGATTCATTATAGAACGCTCAGATTTTTTCGACAACACGGTTCGATGCTTGCTACCTTGACTGTCCTTCTTTTTGCTGAAGGAGGCATTTGAAGTGGATTTCGGAGCGACCATTACTTTTGACAAATCTTGATTATCGTCAGCGAATATTATGTTGATGCCATTTTCGTCAGTGAAGCCTTTGTCATTATAATCTTTATCAAATCTGACAACTTTTGTGATTTTTCTGCCTGGAATGACGAAATGTGGAATTTCAAATACGTATTTATATTCAGACTCTTCATGTAGAGTAGCCATTTTAGTTGCGAATGTTTTCGAGGTTGAAAGATGTGTATGTTTTGTCAGAAATTCAAAAGCCTCTTGATCGCTTCCTTCCGGTTGCAATATTTCAATAAACGATTTTTCGTAGTTGTTTCTTTCAACAATTGTAACTCGATATTTTATTGAAAGAGGTTTGTCAAATAAGTATGACTCATTCTTGACTTGCAGTGTAAAAGGTTTTTCAAATGGTCGGAGTGTTTGGGAAGTATGATCTTCATAGGATACTAGATGTGTCAGAATATTATGTAGGAATAATCGACGACTATAATTAGTATAAAATGGGAGATTTTGAGGGATCTTACTATGAAAATAAGTCAGATAAGTAAATGAATACTCTTTTGTACTCAGGTTCTCCTCCTCGTTTCCGTTAAAAGGAAACACAATACCACCTTTCAAATACCGCTTCTTTGTAATCCATGACAATCGTGATTGGAACCAAGGAACTTCATCGTTTAAACGAGCGACCAAAATGTCATCGTCTTCAATAGTATTGTCGCCGCGGTCAAATTTATTGAATATGGCTATCCCAGCGGCTGGAAGAACCTTTATTCCTGTGCATAAAAGTGGATCGGAGGTATATACGTCGATATCGACATCGAAGTTTAAGCCTTGAGTACAATTAGGAGGTTCAGAAGCCCCTTTACTTTGAAGGTGGATACGTACTTTTCCTGGGCGCAAAAATTTGATGGTTTGTGTACCAGCATCTAGAGAATATTCTTTTTGAGCATCTACAACAACCTCTAAACAATTTGCGTCAAAATTTGTCAAAAAAACAATGGAGTTACCACCTCCCTTGACGTCACCATTGTCTACGGAGACATTTGATTGATTTTTAAAAGCAAAGGATACAGGGGCATGCTCTAATATTTGTCCACTGGTCCAAGTTTGAATCTTAAATTTACCGCTAGCTACGGCTGCAGTTGCCAAAACGGCTGCTGCTCCTGCGATTTTCCATTTATTTCGACCAAGAAATTTGATTGTTTTTTCAGTCCCTTTTTTCACTTTGGCAAACATGAAGTATATTATACTACTAAATATATATTTTTACAATCATGAGTTCGGATGATTGAACTCACAATATCATCCCCCCATTGTAAAATATGGCTGCCAAAGATGGAGACAATATCATTAAAGAAGTTGTCAGATTGACTTTAATGAAGGATTTAATTTCCAAAAACCTCATTGTTGTCGATGAGCATGAAGGTTTCTATGTATTCTTCCTATCTATTTTTGACAAGGAACATAACCGAAACGAAAAGGAGGTAAGGAGACAGCTTCGAATGGTAAAAAAACACGTTTGGCAAAAGAGAGAGAGGTTCACAATGGTATCAGTGTATTCTTCCTATCTATTTTTGACGAGTAACATAACCAAAATCAAAAAAGGTGAGGACACGACTACATTAAAGAAACGGAAAGCAGATATGTATTATGACACTGCAGCTATTGCATTGTTCAGCGAAATTGACAAAAAAGAAGCTGATTGTGAAGAGATATTTTATGACTTTGAAAAGGGTGGAGTAATGCACTTTCAACTAGATCATCTAGAAGAGGTATTTATAAATATATGCAGATTCTTAGTTCTCACCAAAGTTTTAGACGGAAAAAGAAGAAACATGTTTGAAAGAGAGAGAAGTTCGCAATGGTATGTATTTTTCTCATCTATTTTTGACGAGTAACATGACCGAAATCAAATAAGGTCACGAATCAGCTTCGAAAGGTGAAAAAGAACGTTTGAAGGCAAAGAGAGAGGTTCGCATGAAAGCGTGGGAGTATTGGAAAGGTTTCGTCAAAGAAGGGCCACAGCAGATAAAGGTACAGAGTCAAGAGAGAAAAGATCCGGAAAATGAATATCAAAGGGGACAGAAAGGGCAATGGCATGATTCTTTAACCCCTTCAAATTATGAAACGTCATTGAAGACTTGCAACTCATTTTCACTTCTGAGACAAAAGACGATTCATACTTCTTTTCAAGGATTCGCTGCGGAATCTTGGGATTTCTCAGAGGATGTATCAGTGGACGTATCAGGTTGTGTGTGTGCAGGTGCGTCTGCGGGCGCGTCTGTGGAGTTATCACGGAAGGAGTTGTCTTCTACAGAGAGGCCTTTGACGCTTGCACCACCATTGCAGCGTTTCAATACCTACCTCAGTCCTGCAGCTGGTATGTCACATGTCCTAAGTGACGGAAATTCACCAATCTACAGTGTCAGACGATGTTTTGAGTGGAAAGAAACCTTATGGTCTCATCTCCAAATCATAGTTCCTATCGAGGAGCATTCATTGAAGATTTACTTTGCAGAACATTTGGACAGGAACATTATTCGCCTCAAAATAGATGCATGGTTCATTTTTTTTGAAGGCGATAGCAATGACTTTTTCGTTTGGGAAACGGCCATCAGTGAATCCATGGAAAGAGCCGTTGTATTAAGATCGTTATTGGGAGACTCTTTGTTACAATATAACCCAAATGATCATGTTTTCAAGCTAATGAATTTAAGAATGCCAGTTGCCAATATAAGCGAATACCTTCGTCCTTGTCACCCTGAGATTTCATTCGGACTAGACTTCACATGCCTTGATTTGAAAATCTACAGTAACGAGCTCCTTCTAAGTGAGAAAGCGACAATTGTGCGTCTTAAAGGGAACCATGTGACGGAATATTTCATGATTGACATGTTTTTACCATCCCGTTGGAAGGTGGCGGTTGAAAAACGAGCGAAAATGGTTGATGACACAGATCATGTGATCTCTGGAGCAATTCCAGCTTGTAGCAGTAGTTTAAGTGAGGACAGAATCAAGGATGGAATCAAGTATTTACAAGATGCTCTTGCGTATATCATTGTCCTTGCAAAACTGACAAAAGTCGACGAGGATACGTTCAGCATGTTGCGGACTTTCACACAAAAATCATGGACCGTTGAAGAATTTTTCGGCGAAGGAATGCAACCTACGATCTCAGACGCATTATCAGCGATTCAAAGCGCTTTTCGGGAGAGTCAGGTTGAAACTTCAAAGATTTTGAATTTTATGAAGACGCTTGAATTGATATCTGAAACGTTTGAAATGAGTGGATCATTTTCAGCGTTTCGAGAAATTGATCTTTTTTCCGACCACAAGACGTTTGGCACCTATCTTCCTGCTCTGCGACATTTCAGCGAGGCATATAAACAACAAAAGACTATTTTGAACCATCATGATACGCTTGTTGATGCCGTTTTCTTTGCTGATTCGGAATTCAAACATATATGTTTCATAAGATACTTGGGTAAAATGAAGTCAACTAAACTATCCCTTGCAACGTTTCAAGAGTTTCAAAGTGTGGTAGATTTGCACGTATCTTATGCTTATTCTGATTCTTTCAGCAGTCATTCGGCAAATGATTGTTACCTGCTTCTGAAACAACTTCAAACAAAATTATCGGATTTCGCGGACTTTTTCTCTCGAGAAAGCGCTCTATTTAGTAGTTATCTATCTACAAGTCGTCTTTCAGATATGAAAAGAGATATCAAGGTGCATCTTTTGCGCATCGTAAATAGTTAAATTTGTAAATACTTAATCAGAGTTTCAACTGCTTTCTTGCCTAATTTTCTCTTCTCACTGATTTGTAACTTTTCCAGTATAGTGACATCGTCTTTTAAACCTGCCATTAAATGCGCGAGTGTAGGATATGCCTCGACAACCTTTTGAACGATCGTATCGGAAAAAGAAGGAATTTGTTTCAGTTGCAGGTAGTAGCATGTCTGCGGCGTCATATTTTGCTTTTTCGCAACTGAAATACATTGTTCATAACGAACAGGAGATTCGTCTTTTTCTAAGTATTCTGTTGGCTTCTCTTGCAATTTACGCAAAAGAAGGAGTAGCCAATCGGCGCTTTTTCCAATGTCAGCACATTGAATGACAGGAATTTTGTGCAGAAATTGGAGGCGCAACAAACGCTGGTGTATATAATCCTTATTGTATGCTCCCTTGCCTTCTATGGAGTAAAGATCTCCTTCGATCAGATAGGCTTTGTGACAACTCTCTATACTACGAAATCGCACTTTCTGTTCAGCGTACCTACCATCGCGAAAAGAGGCATAAAGATCCGGAATACTTTTACGTTCGATGACAAAGACGCAAGTATCATCGGAATATATTTGAATATCCCCGACATCTAAAGGTTTTACTTCAAACACAACTTTTTCTCGGTCAATGTTGGTGGAACAAATACGTTTGTCCAACTCACTAAACAATCCGCGCTCTCGAGTATCAACAATGACTCGTATCATATTCTTTTGTAACGATTTCGGCCCATTGTCCTTAAGTTTGACATTTGCAAATAATAGTCGAGTATTACATTTAAAAAAAAACATGTTCGCTTTCATGCAAAAAAAGAGAAAAGAGGCTGAGGAACTGGAAGAGTTCATGAAATTGTCCATGGAAGAGAAACTGGCAAAGTATTGTTACACCATAACATCGCAACAAGATGTTGATGAATCGAGAAATATAGTGATTGGTGATATTTACATAGGTTTTAGATATTTTACTCACCTCTTATCATTTTTCGATTGTCAACAACTCGCTGATTATGCCCTTGAACATATTCGAGAGAGTATGACACAACGTAGTAAATTTCGGCTACATGTATCCATAGAGAACGTCTATATCAAAGACTTGGAGAAACGTCGTCCTTTTGTCGAGTACATGGCAAAAAAGTTAAAAGAAATTCAAGGACTCGAAGTATGCTACATCTATAATGCTCCCTTTTTCTTCCGTCAAATTCTATACATGATTACTCGTCTCATGACAAGAGACGTTTTGGAAAAAATCAAAGTTGTCAAAACTGCGAAAAACGGGACGAAACAAATCGTTCCTGCTGAAAATGTCATGAACGATGATGACGATCATGAACAGCAACAACAAGCAAATATATAAAGCGTACATGTTAACCTTTCTTGTAAAAAAACAGAAAATATGGATTTCCTTTCCAATGCCTCTTTGCGCATTTTGCAAGATCATGACCAGAAAGCAGATCTTATCATTTCACTCGGATATATTCAGTATTGCAAAATGCAAAAAACGGAGAATGAAGAAACTGAGGCCATGGGAAGAATAGCAAAGCAACTCGTGACAGAAATGAAAGAAATTGGAAGCTCAGTGACTTCTGTACTTGCTCCCTTCCAAAAAAACGCAGTCCTTGTTTCAAAAGGACAGGTTGGAGAATTGATGACGAAGACTTGGTTAGAAGATACGTATAGAGATGCCATAGTCGAAGATACGCGAGGTAAAGAGGGATATGGTGATTACCATATCATATTTCCAAACAATGTACGACTTATGATAGAAAGTAAAAATGTCAAATCTTCACAAAAGCAAAGGGATTATGGGAAATTCATTGGCAATGCTCTTAGTCTTTTCAACGAAGGCAAAATTCATGGTGCATTATACCAGAGCCATAACAATGAAGATCGCACTATGTTTCCAAATATGCAACATAATCCCGGAATGACCTTTTTAGACCCAAATAAAAAATGTATGGTCGGAGTCTTGATTGGAAAATCATGTTCGAGAGAATCTTCGACTTTGTTACTGAATGTGATTCGCGATCACGTAGAAGCCCATTTGCTTCACTTGCCTCTCCAAATTCCAACATTTGAAGAAAATGATGACAAAATGTCGCTGAAAGAATTGTACAAGACAAGTTCAGAATTGCTTGACTACCTCGAGAAAGAGAAAGATCATTGTCGCAGTCAATTGAAAATGTATACAGAAAAGATGACAAGACTCGCAGCTCTCAGTGAAGATGCTTCTCGCGTTTTGAAACAGGAAACCGTCAAAAGAGGACATCAATTTTTCTTTTCATTGAAGACAAAGAAGACTTCGTCGGTCTCGACGTCGTCATCATCGTCTGTCCTTTTTTTCGAAGTGGACACGTCAAAGTCGTTTTTGCATTAGAAATACATCTTCTTTGATTTGTTCACCTTTCGTATACTTCCGCTTGACATAAAATGGAAACATGGAAGTTTCGCACCAAAGACGGACGATGCCGTGTTTGAATCGTTTCGCGTACTCTTCTCCTGCCTCAAGCAATACGGATCCGAATCCTTTGTCTCTTTTTTCGGATTGGACGATTAAATTGCTGATACATGGATAAAAGTTGAGCGTATCGACTGCGACGCAACCAATAAACTCGTCGTTGTCCGAGAGAATGAAAAAGACGTTTCCTGATCCCATACTCCACGTTTTGGAAATGAACTCGTCACTAAATTGCAGCTTTGAATTTTCGGACGACGCCCATTCTTTGTTGAGAGTTTCAATGGCGGCCAATTTGACAACAGTAGAACATAGTGAATATGGTTGAAAAGTATACGTTTCAAAACTTGCCACAAAGGGATAAATCGTGCCAGTGTCTGCTTTTACAATCGATAATTCAGGACAATTCGTTATCGTCATTTCTGAAAATTGAAGAGGGCGGTGAGAAGCGTTGTGGGACATTGCCAACGATAATATATCATGCGGCGATTGTATTTCTTTCTCCATAATTTTAATTTTACGTGTCGGATGGTTAACATCATCATCTTTGCTGCTGCTCCATATCACCCAAAATTGTAACCCAATGAGCGTAATAATGAGAAACAGAAGAACGAGTAGTTGAAAGAAGAGCATATTTTTCTATGTTATAGTTTTTTCAAGAGTCTTTTATTTCGGCACATAAATCGCGAAGAATCTAATACGTTTGAGTGGCGTTCAAGAAAGCGCTCCATGACATCGTAAAGAGAGCATTTGGTGCTGCAGTCGAAGGAGCATCCGATCCTGAATAATTGGTCACAATGACGAATTCATACACTTGTCCATTGATAGGAATACCTAGAACAACACGAGTATCATCTGCGGAGAGTCTCACATCGATGTAAAAATTACCTACCTTGAAGCTACAATCAACCACAATTATGCACTTGTTCTGACGATGGTGGACGAAGACGCTCAAGTTACTTACAGTCCACCCTTGAGCGTCGTGGATAAAACCTTCACTTATACTTTTGTAGATCTGTCGGATATCATGTCTTACACGATTTCAATGCAAGTATTTGATACTGCCACGAACGATGGATCAAACCAAGTCGCCATTGGAACTTATTCACCGTCCAAAGTATCTTGTTTCCTCAAAGGAACGCTGATCTTAACAGGTAATAAGAAGACTTGGGTGCCAATCGAGACTCTTCGTATTGGAGACCACATTTGGTCGCCTTCTCAAAAAGACTCTGCAAAAATCACCAAGATCTTCCATCAGAAATATTCTCAAAGAACAGATGTGACAATGCCATTTAAAATTTGCACGTCAGACAGACGTTTCAGTGTCATCGAAGACGTCTTCATTTCACCGTTACATGCCATATATGTCAAAGATCGGTTTATGGAAGCCTTAACAATTCCTGGTCTCCAGCAGTCACTTCCGTCAGACCAAGAAGAAATCATCTATTACAATTTAGAGCTTAATGGAAGTTTAGATCCGTTCAAGAACACCTTCTGTGCAGGTGGTCTTATCGCCGAAAGCTGGGGCAATCGTACTTCTTTGTCTGAAAACGCCGTCTAGCAAAACAATTGGTCGTAAAGGTGATGTACTTTGACTGAATGGTTGCGAACTAATTGTTGTTCACCAATACTTAATATATTTTTGGAGGTATCTGGAAGTCGATGCAAGATAGTTTCTGTCCCATTGATGATTTTCCACCAAATAATATTTTCTTTGTCACGGATGACATCCTTCTTTTCCTTTTTTGGAAACAACAAATCGAGAAGAAAATCGACTTTTCTTTCCGTTCGAGTCAACATGTTTTCTAAATCACTGGCAAAAGTTGTCATGGATTCTACGTGCAAAACGGGAAAATAAAACAAATGGGCGAGAAATAGCGGAAACATTCGCTTCTCCCTTTGCAAAGCGAAATACAGGGCGAAAATGGTCTTTTGCAGCGCTCCGTAGACATGACCCTGGTTTAAAAGTTGCCAAGCATTTTCAAAAGTGCGAATATTTGCCGCCAAAAGTTTTAAACGTGTTTCCATTTCCTGTGAAGAGAACGAAAACCAAGAAACTTCTTTCACAGTAGAACCGTAATCTTGGTAACCTATCCCAGACGCAGTTTCGACAAGCAAATGGAACAATGATTCTTGCATTCGATTGGTGTAGTAGGAAAGATAAGAAGACGATTTCAATCTATCTGGAATTTCGGTTTCCCGAGGAAGAAGATGGAACGCTGCCTTGTTGGATTTCCAAACTTGTCGAGAAACACTCGATTTTAAGTATATGTATTTCTTTGACCGCATCTCCTCTCTACTTGTTCTACACTTTTTCCATAAGTCGAAAGTTGTAGAAACCGTCGTGGTA
>Ga0114959_10002565_pt1 | contig 14775 bp, 17 predicted proteins | sample C_130625_EF_Meta_FD_87317 | JGI IMG/M metagenome (GOLD analysis project Ga0114959, IMG submission 87317) | Freshwater microbial communities from Lake Croche, Canada to study carbon cycling - C_130625_EF_MetaG | ecosystem: Environmental > Aquatic > Freshwater > Lake | place: Lake Croche, Canada...
CAAATCTTTACATACGGGTGAGATAATTGATTTGTTAAGTCAAAACTCTATTTTGGAAATTTTGAATTGTATTTTGAAATGGTCTTTTGATCTGAATCTTGTTTTATTTGGACAACAGGTACGCTACTTTCCTCAGTTTGAGGACAAAATGAAAACGTCTTGTTTAGCGATGAATAAGATTCACTTTCAACAATTTTTATCCGGTCTTAAGGATGATCTGCGATTGGCTAATCATCCACTGTTTCCGAAAGTACAACTTGAAGCTGTTTTAATGAAATACACCCAGCTGTTTAAATAATTATGTTTATCGACTCCCATTGCCATTTAGATTTTGATGAATATGCCAATCAGTTGGACGATATTTTGCTCAACATGAAAAATGCTTCAGTTGAAAAGGCTCTATGCATCAGTGTTGACATACCCGATTACCCAAAGGTTTTGTCTTTAGCAACCCAATATCCACACTTGTACGCATCGGTTGGTGTTCATCCAGATTATGAAGATACTCCTGAGCCCACCAAAGAGTGGTTAGTTAGCCAAGCGCAACACCCTAAAGTAATTGCAATTGGGGAGACTGGGCTTGACTATTACAGGATGAGTGATCGTTCTTATGAGTCATTAGAGTGGCAAAGAAATCGTTTCCGAATCCATATTCAGGCAGCCTTAGAATCTAAACTACCTCTTATTATTCATACGCGTGCTGCCTCAGACGATACGATTAGAATTTTAAAAGAAGAGGGGGCTGACCAAGTGGGTGGGGTAATGCATTGTTTTACTGAGTCTAAAGCAGTTGCACAAGCCGCTATTGACCTTGGTTTTTACATATCCTTTTCTGGGATTGTGACATTCAAAAATGCGCTTGAAATCAAAGAAACATGTAAGTTTGTCCCCCTCGATCGCTTATTGATAGAAACAGATTCTCCTTATTTAGCTCCAGTACCTCATCGGGGTAAAGTGAATCAGCCGGCGTGGGTTAGTCATGTTGCCCAATATGTTGCTGAATTAAAAGGGATTCCTGTCGAAGATCTCGGTGAGATCACCTCTCGTAATTTTCACCAATTATTTAACATTTAGGTTTTTTATGCGTTTACTACCCATATTTTTTACTTGTATTGGCATTTTCTTTACAACATCTCTTTATGCTCAGAATTCGAAAGATGAATTTATCCCGGAAATAGACACCTTTTTTCGATATATTAGCTTTGATGATGTAGAGGGAGTAAAAAAATCATTAAAAAACAAGGATTTAAGTCCTAATATCTTAAGCAAGTATGGTGATGCACCATTACCTTATGCGGTAAAAGAAGATTCCTACAAAGTATTTAAGTATCTATTGCAAGTCCCTGATATTGATATTGATATGGAAAATAAAAGTACTGAAAATGCCGTGATGATGCTGGCTTTTAAAGGCAAATTAGATCTTATCAAAATGATGGTCGACGATTTAGGTGCAGAACCCGATAAGGACGGATGGGCTCCATTGCATTATGCCGCGACTAATGGTCATTTAGATGTCGTTCAATACCTGATCAGTAAGGAGGTTGACGTTGATGCTCAAAGTCCTAGTGATACTACGCCTTTAATGATGGCGGCGAGATATGGCCATATTAAAGTGGTTAAATATCTCTTGGATCATGAAGCTGATCTTTCTATGCACAATACACAAGATCTAACTGCCATTGATTTTGCTTTAATGAATAACCAGAAGGAAATTGCTGATGGCCTAAGATCGCGTTGGAAGAAGTTATATGGCACTGATTATGTAATGAAGCCTAAATGACTGTCCTAGAAGTAAGATAGTTATTGCGTATAATAATTATTATGTTAAATAAGATATATCTCAGAGAAAGTACCTAAATGAAGTTTCTACACACCATGCTCAGGGTTACTGACCTACCAGCTTCTATAGCCTTTTACACTGAGGTTTTGGGGATGAATTTAATCAGAACAACTGACCGTCCAGATCAACAATATACTTTGGCATTTTTAGGTTATGGTCTAGGAAATAAAGAGAACCAAGGTGAAATTGAACTAACCTATAACTATGGGGTTGATCAATATGAGCATGGGGGTTTTTTCGGACACCTTGCCCTTGGGGTTGAAAACGTCGCACTTACCTGCGAAAAGATCAGAGAAAAAGGCGGCAAAGTGACTCGTGAAGCTGGTCCAGTCAAGGGTGGTAATACGATTATTGCCTTTGTTGAAGACCCTAATGGCTATAAAATCGAATTAATTCAACTGGGGTCTCACGGATGAGCGACGATTTTGGTTCAAATGCCTTTGAAAATGTAGATTCACCGTGTATTGGTATCTGCTCAACCTTATTTGATGATGTGTGCAAGGGTTGTGGTCGCACTATTCTTGAAGTTTCAAACTGGGTAGCTATGACTCCGGAAGAAAAAAAGTCTGTTTGGGTGCGTATTACCCAAGAAGCAAGCGCAATGAGATTTAAGAATCCAGATTAATATTAATTCTCAAGACCTTGATTAGTAAGGTATTCTTCATAAGAGCCAGAGAAGTCGTTAATAGTTCCATCCATTTGAACTTCTAGAATGCGATTTGCTAGACCTGAGACAAACTCGCGATCATGGGATACAAAAATCAATGTCCCCTTAAATTTTTCAAGCGCAATTTGCATACTCTCAATCGACTCCATATCCATATGATTTGTCGGTTCATCAAGGGCCAAGACATTGTGTCTTCCAAGCATCAATTTACCCCAAATCATCCTGCCTTTTTCACCACCCGAAATAACTTTGACGGATTTAGTGATTTCTGGCCCGGAAAATAATAGTCGACCTAAAATGCTGCGAATAGCCTGATCATCGTCACCAGGCTTTGCCCAAAGACCCATCCAGTCGGATAAATTCATGTCTTTAGGAAAGCTTTCATTGGTGTCTTGGGGCATTACCCCGACATCTGCATTTTCCGCCCACCTTACTTTTCCGTGATCTGTAGCATGACCATTAAAGCGTTCACTCAGTATCGTATTTAAAAGGGTCGTCTTCCCTGCTCCATTTTGTCCAATAATGGCAATTTTTTCGCCAGGTTGAATGGCAAGGTTGAAGTTTTTAAAAATAGTGCGATCGTACTCTTTAGTAATGCCTTCACACTCGACCGCAATATTGTGCAAAACTTTTTCTAGTTCAAAACGGATAAATGGGTTTTGACGTGAAGATGGCTTAATATCCGCAACTTCAATTTTTTCGAGTTGACGTTGTCTCGATGTCGCTTGACGCGCCTTTGATTTGTTAGCTGAAAATCGCCTCACAAAGTCTTGTAACTCTGAAATTTTATCTTTGGCTTTTGCGTTATCCGACATTTGCTGTGCTCGTGCTTGAGCTGATGCAAGCATATAGTCATCGTAATTGCCTGGATAAACTCTTAATGTCCCAAAGTCCATATCAGCCATGTGGGTGCACACAGAGTTGAGGAAATGTCGGTCATGAGAAATAATCACCATGGTGCTGTTACGCTCGTTAAGAACATCTTCTAACCAATGAATCGTATGAATATCTAAGTTATTCGTTGGTTCATCTAACAGTAATACATCTGGGTCTGCAAATAAAGCTTGTGCTAATAAAACCCTGAGTTTCCAGCCCGGGGAAACAGCACTCATGAGGCCATGATGTTGATCGATCGGCACTCCTACACCAAGTAAGAGCTCCCCTGCTTTTGCTTCTGCCGTATACCCACCATATTCTGCATATTTGGCTTCGAGTTCTGCCGCATGCATATAATCATCCTCAGATGCATCAGCATTTGCATAGATTGCATCACGTTCTTGTGCAGAGGCCCACATTTCTACATGGCCCATCATGACTACATCTAATACCCTTAATTCTTCAAATGCGAATTGATCTTGACGTAATTTACCTAAACGAATATTGGGCTCTAGCATCACATGCCCAGAAGAAGGCTCTAATTCGCCACCTAAAATTTTCATAAATGTAGATTTGCCACAACCGTTAGCGCCAATTAAGCCGTAGCGATTGCCACCACCAAATTTAACGGTGATATTTTCAAACAAGGGCTTTTGCCCAAATTGCATGGTGATATTAGAAGTTGCTAGCACGTGAGAACTCAGAAAAAATTAGATTGAACGCCAATGAAGTTTTCTATTTTAGCATTTGCTGATTAATCTTATACCAGCGGCAATTAAATACTTGTTAAGATGAACCCATTCTGATTGGCACTAATTTGTCCAGTTACCCCAATTGGAAGCGTGATTTTGTTCCGACAATGCCCAAAAGGCAGTTGATTAAGTATTTGAGTTTTGGCACCTATTCGTAACAATTCAGATTTTAAAAGCTCAATACATGAATGAAGGTCATAGCCAGCATCATGCGTACTGAGTTGATAACTTGAAAAATCACCGAAAATAATGGCTTGTTGCGTCTCTAATATACCTGCCTGAAGTAGTTGAAGAAGCATACGTTCAATACGATATGGGTGCTCATTAACATCTTCAATCACTAGTATTCCATTTTTAATGATTGATTTATCCGGAAAAAAAGCTGTTCCTAATAAGCTGGCAATAATACTTAAGTTGCCTCCCCATAACAGGCCTTCGCATTCAAAGTGCTGGTTATCTAGATAAACTTGTTTGGCATCTACGGCGGTGTTTAGGGGCTGATTTTGAACTGCCTGTTGAAAGCTTTGCATGGTAAAACTTGAGATCTCATCCCTTTCACAACCAAAGTCGTAACTGAGCATGGGGCCAGAGTAGCTTTTACGCCCTTTTTTTGCCAATAAACCTATTTGTAGGGCAGTCAGATCACTATGACCAATAATTATGAGCCCTTTATCTACAGCAACGGCTAAGCTATCCCAATCAATACCAGGTAATAAACGACTGATTCCATACCCTCCTCTAATTGCTAAGGCAATACACGGTCCAATTGTCGCAATTAATTCCGGTAAGTGATTGATTTCATTTAGTCTTTCTGTATCAGTCCCAGCAAATCTCTGAAATCCTCGTTGAGTACACTCTGTATTGTGGAGTTTGAACCCTTGCTCAAGCAGATACTTATAGCCCCTATCAACAGCGTCCAGATCAATTGCTTTCCCAGAGGGGGCAAAACAAGCAATTGGTAATAAAGGGGTATTCATACGAATATTTTACTCTTGGGTCAGTCGTTTATTTTTAAAGAAGTCTTTTAAAATTTCACCACACTCGTGGTCTAGAATTCCGCCTTCAATCTGACAATGATGATTAATCTGTTTGTTATCAAAGACATTTAAAACACTGGTTGCAACACCAGTTTTAGGGTCATTTGCACCATAAAATACTTTAGCAATTCGAGAGTTCATAATCGCGCCGGCACACATCAAACAAGGCTCCAAAGTAACATAAAGACTTAAGTTTGGTAATCGGTAATTATTGAGTTCTATACCTGCTTTACGTAATACAACGATTTCAGCATGAGCGCTTGGGTCATTACTTTGAATCGGCATATTATGGCCACGAGCAATTTCCTGATTATCTTTTACTAAAACAGCTCCCACTGGAACCTCATCTTGTAAGGCTGCAATTTTCGCCTCATCTAAGGCGATGTTCATCCAATAGTGATGATCAGTCTGATTCATCAAACACATCCGCCCAACAGTTGGGAGTTTCGAATAGTCGCAGTTGTTTTAAACAAATGCGTCCTTGGTATTTTTTTAAAAGGACTGGGGCTAAGATATCAAATGCAATTTTGGCTAAATTTTCCGCCGTTGGAATACCTTCGATGACTGTGGTTTTATGCCCAGGGATGGTATTTAAAAATTCAATCAGCGGAAGGTCACGATTCGATACAAAAAACGAGTGGTCCCATGGATCAATAATGAATTCTTGGATGATTGCTTTGATATGAGCAAAGTCCATCATCATGCCTTCATCAGTAGCGCCAGTAGTATGTATCAGCTGACCTTGAAGAGTCACTTCGATTTGATAACGATGGCCATGTAAGTGGCGGCATTGCCCGAGGTGATTGGGTATGCGATGTCCTGCATCAAATTCCATTCGTCTAGTGATTTGAAAGAGTTGCATGTGTTTCTTTACGGTAAGTTTAAAAATTTATGCTGTTGAGTACTTAAACGCCATAGGGGGCGCTCTTTACATAACTCAATAGCGAGTTGGAGGTGTTTTGCTTGAGACGGACTATCCATTGCTTGTAAAAAGAAATGTCGAAAATTCATTTGTTCAAAACGCTTTAATCGTTGCAAAATCAATTCTTTTTGAGGGATAAGGTCCTTTTGGGGAACTATGTACTTGATTTCATCAGCTTGGAGAACAAGCAAATCACTACCATCTTTCGGACTTACGCAAACCCAGTCAATCCCATTTGGGGGAATAATCGTGCCATTAGTTTCTATAGCGATTTGAAATTGTTCTTCTTTCAGTATTTTTATCAGCTCTGGATCTAATTGCAGGAGAGGCTCTCCCCCCGTAAAAACGACATAACGATAGTTGTGAGAACGATTCATGGTGGTCCATTCTTCGACAATCGACGCCGCTAGCTCTTGTGCAGTACTAAATTTTCCACCACCAGGGCCGTTGGTTCCGACAAAATCAGTATCGCAAAATTGACAAATAGCGTTAGCACGATCTTCCTCTCGTCCAGACCATAGATTGCATCCTGCAAATCGGCAAAATACCGCGACTCGGCCAGCGTGTGCACCCTCACCCTGCAAGGTGCTAAAAATTTCTTTTACTGTATACATAGGTATCTATTTTAAACTTGAACAAGGGTAATTATTTTTAATTGATAATAGGTAAAGACTTAGTCTAAAAAATACATTTGATAAGCGATGACAAAAATAGAATCCACAGATCACATAAGAGCTAATTGCAAAGACGGAATTCTGGAATTAGAAATCTATCGACGTGACAAGAAAAATGCTTTAACAGAGGCTATGTATCAATCCTTAACTCAAAATATTCAATTTGCGTATATCAATCAAGACATTAGGGTTATTTATCTGCATGGTCAAGAGGACCTTTTTACCTCTGGAAATGATCTGAATGAATTTGTTAAATTCAATCCAAGCGAAGAATCTTGCGCCTTACAGTTTTTAAAAACCATCGCCAACTGTCCATTACCGATTGTGGTCGCTGTTGGGGGTGATGCTATTGGAATTGGTACTACCCTACTTTTACACTGCGATCTAGTCATCGCCTCAACTCAGTCTAGGTTTCAATTACCATTTGTCAATTTAGGCTTATGTCCTGAAGGGGCTTCTAGCTACTTATTACCTATTCAGGCTGGCCATAAATTAAGTAATGAACTGTTATTGCTGGGGAATTCTTTTGATGCCTCAGTTGCGCACCAAGCAGGTTTGATCAATTCGTCTTATCCCAAAGAGCAAATTTTGCAAAGAGGGCTCGAGATGTGTAAGCAATTGGCAAGTAAGCCCTATGATTCAATAATGTCCACAAAACGATTACTCAAGCAACATCACCAAAAGATCACCAATGATGCTCTGGAAACCGAGTTTTCAGAGTTTCTTCATTTGTTGCAACAACCAGCCGCAAAAGAAATTCTTCGTGCTTTTTTAGAAAAAAGAGCTCCCAATATACCCATTTCTAAACTCCATTAATTGCTATGTCCGAATTAACTATTCCAGAAGGCTTTTATCAACACCCTATGTCTGAAAAAGCTGAGAAATTTCTCAGTCTACTAGGACCTTGGTACTTTAAAAACGCAGTCCATGAGAATGGGCGTGCAGAAAGAGTCTTTGGTATTCATATTGAAGACAAACATACCAATATTTGGGGATCTGCCCATGGGGGAATGTTAATTTCGATGGCAGACTCTGCGCTTGGATATAACCTGTCTAGGGCAACGGACCCTCCTCAGAAATTAGTTACTGTTCATTTAAATGCTGACTTTATAGCCAGCCCAAAACCTGGTGATTGGGTTCATACAGAAATGAATATTCATAAAATTGGTGCCAAAATGAGTTTTGCCGATTGTTATTTAAAAGTTGGTGAAAAGTTAATCCTCAGAACGAGTGGTGTTTTTGCTGTATTACAACGTCTTCAAAAAGTGAGTGCATAGATTAATGTCTACAGAAAAAGATATAAAGAAATTTTATTATTGGGAAGACTTTGTCAAAGGTCAAACGATTGAATGTGGCTCACTGACGATTTCCGAATCCCAAATTATTGACTTTGCCAGTCAATATGATCCCCAACGTTTTCATGTGAATAAAGAAGCTGCCGAAGTAACGCAATTTAAAGGCCTTATTGCAAGCGGTTGGCAAACCGCTGCATTCATGATGCGTATGGTATGTGATAGCTTTATGGTTACTTCTTCATCAGTTGGTTCCCCTGGAATTGAAAGCCTGAAATGGATAAAACCAATACGCCCTGGAGATACTTTAAAAACGATGGTTGAAATCTTAGAAACTAGACCACTCAACAGTAAGCCTCATCTAGGAATGATCTTATCTCGGTGGAGCTGCTATAACCAACATAATGAATTAACAACAACGATCGAAGCATGGAACATGTTTGAAAAACGGCCAAGTAATTAAATAATCATGCCAAAACTACATGTTCTAACCAATAAATCTGAGTTAAAAAAGGAACAAATCAGCGATAAAGTCGTCATTGTTCTTGATATCCTCATCGCAACGAGTTCTATTGTGACTGCTTTAGCGAATGGTTGTAAAGAAGTCGTACCCGTCAGAAATTATGATGAGGCCTTGCTTTTACAACAACAAGAGCAATATCAAGGATATAAATTCTCTGGGGAACTCAATGCTGATACTTTGTCGGGTTTTATTCAACCTACACCTATTGCGCTTCTTGAAGCTGGCATGCAAGATTCGCGTTTAGTGTATTGCACAACTAATGGCACAGTTGCACTAACTGAGTGTAAAAATACCCAAAACACTTATGTGGGATCATTGTTGAATGCTCAGGCTGTAACCAATCACCTTTTTAAAAATTATGCCAAGAGTAATATTTTGATTGTCTGCTCAGGCTCAAGTGATCAATTTAACATTGAGGATTTTTATGGCGCCGGATATTTTGTGGAGTGTTTATTAAATACTTTTCCTCATAACGCTTTACAACTATCTGATAGTGCAATGGCAGCGAAAATTTTTCATGACAGCGGTTCTTCAATTGATTTATTAAATCTTTCAAGAGTAGGCCAGCTTTTAAATAATAGAGACTGGCAACGTGAAGTAGTTTTTGCAGCACAAAAGGATATCTACCCTATAGTTCCTTATTTAACATCCCAGGGAAACGTTGAGCTAATTACATGAGTAATCAAAATCTTCTATTAGATAATCGCACCGTTGTTATTACTGGTGCTGCTAGTGGCATTGGTTTAGAACTGGTTAAACAAGCAAACCTTCGGCAGATGAATATTGTATTGTCAGATATTAATTTCGATATGTTGCAAGAAGTGAAAGCGCAATTGAAACTTGTCGATAGTAAAACATTACTTGTTAAAACAGATGTGAGTCAAGAAGCTGATATTGCAAATCTTTGTAAATTAAGTTATGAGCGCTTTGATTCCGTTCAGTTGCTTTGTAATAATGCGGGCGTATGTTTAAACCGCTTAAGTTGGGAACATACTGCGGCAGACTGGGAGTGGTTAATTGGCGTCAATCTACATAGTGTTGCCCACGCAATGCGGCATTTTGTACCTCACATGCTCAAACAATCCGAGAGATCTCATATTGTAAATACGGCATCTGTTGCTGGACTTATTAGCACTCCAGGTATGGCCGCCTATAGTGTATCAAAACATGGTGTTGTTACATTATCTGAAACACTGTATTACGAATTACAAGAATTAAAATCGAACTTAGGGGTTTCTGTCTTATGCCCTGCCTGGGTACCAACTCAAATACATCAGTCGCAGATAAATAGGCCTGAACGTTTTGGTCAACACCAAGATGCAAAGGATGAGCTCTCTATTGAATATGAAAAGAATATGGCTCAAGCAGTTCAATCAGGCCGATTAACTGCTACTCAAATTGCTGAAGAAGTTTTTAAGGCTGTAGTTAAGAACCAGTTTTACATTATTCCTCATCAACGAATTAATCCTTTGATTGAACGACGTATGCAATCTATTCTTTCGCTAACAAATCCCGAGGCTCTTTAAATGACGATGAAAGCTCTATTATGTGAATCCTTTGGACCCATAGCACAACTAAAAATTAAAGAACTGCAAGATCCAGCTCCCTTGGCTAATCAAGTTCTTGTTGAAGTAGCTTATGCTGCAGTTAATTTTCCAGATGCGCTCATGGTTCAAGGTTTATATCAAACGAAGCCTCCATTTCCTTTTTCGCCAGGACATGAAATATCAGGGGTTATTTGTGCTCTAGGTAGTGATGTGAAAAATTTTAAAATTGGTGATCGCATATTCTGCGCACCAAGTTATGGTGGCTTTGCAGAGAAAATTGCAGTTGATGTCGACCGTGTAATACCTCTTCCAGACTCAATCCCTCTAGCTATGGGAGCAGCAATAACTTTAACGTATGGTACTTCTTTGCATGCTTTAAATAATGTGGCCAAACTGCAAGCAGATGAAACAATCCTTGTTTTGGGTGCATCAGGCGGCGTTGGTGCAGCCGCTATTGAATTAGCTAATGTCATCGGCGCGAAGGTAATTGCTTGCGCATCATCGGATACGAAATTAGACTTTTGCAAAAGTCTTGGGGCTCATGAGTGCATTAATTATGAAAAAGAAGATTTAAAAACACGTATCAAAGAAATAACGCAGCAACGGGGTTGTGACGTTGTTTATGATCCCGTTGGTGGTCATTATTCGGAGATTGCACTACGCAGTTTAGCTTGGCGAGGTCGTCATTTAGTGGTTGGTTTTGCCTCTGGTGCGATACCGAAAATACCCCTGAATCTAGCATTGCTATCAGAAAGAAATATCATGGGAGTCTTCTGGGGTGACTGGATACGAAGGAACCCAGATTTACATTTGCAAAATATGGACTTTATTATGGAGCTGATTCTACAAAACAAAATTAAGCCAATAATTACGAAAACGTTTGCTTTTCAAGATGCTGTAGAGGCAATAGAACACTTGGCATCACGACAAGCCATGGGTAAGGTAGTCGTTGCAATTAACCCCGACATATTGTGAAGTAATGAATGATTAAAAGGAAAAACATATGGGACTCACTCAGATTGAGTTAAGTAATAGAGTTGCATTAATTACGATGAATCATCCTCCAGTGAACGGTTTGGGATATGCATTGCGAGTTTCTATTATTGAACGAATTCAAGAGGCATTACAAAACGATAGTGTTGGTGCAATTATCATTACAGGATCAGAAAAGGCTTTTTCAGGTGGCGCTGATATTAAAGAATTTGGCACTGTAAAGGCAATCACAGAGCCTCATTTGCAATCTGTCATTCGAGTTATTGAAAACTCTCCAAAACCTATTATTGCTGCTATACAAGGTGTTTGTATGGGCGGCGGATTTGAGTTGGCCTTAGGTTGTCATTACCGAGTAGCGCTCATGAGTGCATCTGTTGCGCTTCCTGAGATTAAATTAGGACTCATTCCAGGAGCTGGCGGAACTCAGCGTTTACCTCGCGTCATTGGTGTTGAAAAAGCACTTAATTTTATTTTGTCAGGTGACCCTCTTCCTGCAATTACTTTCAAAGACTCGCCTTTGTTTGACGCTTTATACGAATCTAATTTGATTCATTGTGCAATTGAATTTGCTGAGCAATTGATTGATGAGAAAAAGCCACTCAAAAAAATACGTGACATACCTATAGACTATCCAAATTTTGAAAGTTTTTTGCAGTTCTCGCGTAATACAGTGAAAACAGTTGCTGCGCCTTATCCTGCAGCTCTTAAGGTGATTGATGCCATATCAGCAGCAATCACACTACCCTTTGAAAAAGGGATTACAAAAGAACGAGAATTTTTTCTTGATCTGATGAATACCTCTGTTTCTAGGGCAATGCGATATGCCTTTTTCGCCCAGAGAGGTACCGCTAAAATTGCTGATATTCCGTCTGATACCCCCCTTCGTGAGATAAAAAAAGTAGGTATTGTTGGAGCTGGAACAATGGGTGGTGGTATCGCAATGAATTTTGTGAATATTGGTATCCCCGTCATTCTTCTTGAGACTTCCCAAGATAAACTTGATAAAGGTTTATTGACAATTCAATCCAATTATCAAAATACGGTTAAAAAAGGAAAACTAACCGTAGAAAAAATGCAAACCAGATTAAATCTTATTCAATCAAGCTTGAATTACAGTGATTTACAAGACGTGGATTTAGTCATTGAAGCGGTTTTTGAGGAGATTGGAGTTAAAGAAATTGTTTTCAAACAACTGGACATTGTCATTAAACCTGGTGCAATATTAGCTACTAATACATCGACACTCGATGTCAACACAATTGCAAACTTTACCAATCGCCCGCAAGATGTCATTGGTATGCATTTTTTTAGTCCCGCCAATGTCATGCAACTTCTCGAAGTGGTTCGTGGTGATAAAACCTCAAATGACGTAATTGCTACGGTCATGAAACTGGCGCAAAAAATCAAGAAAACCCCTGTTGTATGTCGTGTTTGTGATGGTTTTATTGGCAACCGAATGGTTGAGCAATACTTACGAATGGCAGGATTTTTACTTGAACAAGGGGCAACACCTTGGCAAATTGATAAAGCCTTAGAGGATTTTGGCATGATTATGGGACCTTTTCGGATGAGTGATTTGGCCGGAAATGATATTGGTTGGGCTATCCGTAAACGTCGATCTATTGAGCAACCTCTTTTGAAGTACTCTAAATTTGCTGATGTGATTTGTGAAGCTGGAAGATTCGGTCAAAAAACAGGTAAAGGTTGGTATGCCTATGAAAAAGGCAATCGTAAACCTCTACCAGATCCCGAGCTTGAGTCTATGCTGATTCAATTTAGAGCAGATCATGGATTTAAACCAAGAAAAATTTCTAATGATGAAATTGTGCAATTTTGTATCTTCGCTTTGATTAATGAAGGGGTACGAATACTTGAAGAAGGAATCGCTCAACGTGCTTCAGACATAGATATTGTCTACCTTACAGGCTACGGATTCCCCGTTTACCGTGGTGGTCCCCTTAAATATGCGGATGAAATCGGACTATTTCAAGTAATACAAGTTTGCAATAAATTTTATCAATCCACTAATGACGTTTTTTGGAAACCAGCTCAGTTATTACAAGACTGCTTAGCCCAAACCAAATCACTCACAGGCTCATAAAATATTCTGAGGAAGATATCATGACAGATGCAGTAATAGTATCGACAGCGCGTACCGCATTAGCTAAGTCATGGCGAGGTAGCTTTAACATGACTCATGGCGCCGTTTTGGGTGGTCATGTAGTCAATGAGGCAGTTCGCCGCGCCAAAGTTGACCCAAATGAAGTTGAAGATGTCATTATGGGCTGCGCCAATCCTGAAGGTGCTACAGGACTTAATATCGCAAGACAAATTGCTCTTAAGGCGGGGCTTCCGGTATCTGTTGGCGGTGTCACGGTCAACCGCTTTTGTTCCTCGGGATTACAAGCTATCGCAATGGCTGCGCAACGTGTCATTGTCGATCAGGTCCCAGTGATGGTTGCTGGCGGCGTCGAGTCAATATCGTGTGTTCAATTAGAAATGAACCAACACATGTTACTTGAACCTTCTTTGCAAAAATCTAAGCCTGAACTGTATTGGTCGATGCTCCAAACGGCTGAACAAGTTGCCAAGCGATATAGCATTAGCAAGGATCTTCAAGATGAATACGGCGTAAGAAGTCAAATTCGCGCAGCAAAAGCGCAAGAGCAAGGTCTTTTTCGGGATGAGATCGCTCCGATTAAAGTGACGATGGGTGTTGCTAATACAGATACAAAGATGTTATCGACACAAGAAGTCACAGTGAGTGAAGATGAAGGCATACGTCCAGACACTAATTTTGAAGGTGTTCAAAAAATCCGGTCTGCCCTGCCTGGTGGTGTAATAACTGCTGGTAATGCGAGCCAATTTTCCGATGGAGCTAGCGCGTCAGTAGTGATGAGTGCAAAACTCGCGGAAATAAAAGGCTTAGAACCCCTAGGGATTTTTAGAGGGTTTGCTGTTGCGGGATGTGAGCCTGATGAAATGGGGATTGGTCCAGTATTTGCTATTCCTCGACTGCTAAAAAGATCAGGCCTAAAAATGTCAGATATTGGTCTTTGGGAACTTAATGAAGCATTTGCGGTTCAAGTTCTTTATTGTCGAGATAAATTAGGTATCCCAGATGAGATTTTAAATGTGAATGGTGGCGCAATTGCTGTTGGCCATCCGTATGGAGTTTCAGGTGCTAGGATGGTTGGCCATGCATTAATTGAAGGCAAGCGTAGAAATGTTAAGTATGTTGTTGTGACGATGTGTGTTGGTGGGGGCCAAGGTGCCGCAGGTTTATTTGAGGTTTGTTAGGGTTTAATTATGAAAAAAGAGTATTTTGGTGTACATGTACCATTTATCGCTCATTTAGGCGTTGAGGCTAAGATCATTGCAGAAGGTGAAGTTGAGTCGGTATTAGAGCTACAACCTCACCATTGCAATCCGCTTGGATATTCTCATGGTGGTGTCATGATGACTTTGCTCGATTTCACAATGGCGATGTCAGCAAAGACTAAGGCTAAACACACTGGAGTGGGATTAACAATAGATATGTCGATTGTGTTTATGAAAGGCGGTCAAGATAAGTTGATCGTAAGGGGTAAAGTCCTGAAAAGTGGAAGGTCCATTCATTTTTGTGAAGCGTCTGCGTTTGATGTGACTGGTG
>Ga0114959_10002566_pt1 | contig 14764 bp, 13 predicted proteins | sample C_130625_EF_Meta_FD_87317 | JGI IMG/M metagenome (GOLD analysis project Ga0114959, IMG submission 87317) | Freshwater microbial communities from Lake Croche, Canada to study carbon cycling - C_130625_EF_MetaG | ecosystem: Environmental > Aquatic > Freshwater > Lake | place: Lake Croche, Canada...
CCCAAACCATGCTGAAACGGGCCGGAACACCCGAAGATGTGGCTGATGCCGTTTGCTTCCTAGCCTGTCATGCCCCTTATGTCACCGGGCATATTCTTCCGGTAGATGGCGGAAGGCACGCGTACTTGTAGCAGCAGTCTCGGGTAGAATTGCAAGCCTATGAACGCTCCCTACCCACCGCAACGCTCGAGAAACTTCATCCGCCTGCAAGATCATTTGCAAGGTACGGTAGGCCGTGCCATCGGCGATTACAACATGATCGAAGAGGGCGATACGGTCATGGTTTGTATGAGCGGAGGGAAAGATTCGCATGCACTGCTGGATATCCTTCTTGCGCTTCAGCGCCGAGCACCCGCGAGCTTCAAGATCATCGCGGTGAATGTTGACCAGAAACAGCCTAACTTTCCTGAGCATGTTTTGCCGGAATATCTATCCAAACTCGGCGTAGATTTTAGAATTGTCGAGGCCGATACCTATTCTGTTGTGCGCGAAAAAATCCCTGAGGGCAAAACAACCTGTTCTCTTTGCTCGCGCTTGAGAAGAGGCATCATTTATCGCGTCGCGCGCGAGCTTGGGGTCACTAAGATTGCGCTTGGTCATCATCGAGATGACGTGCTCGAAACGCTGTTCTTGAACTTATTCTTTGGTGGACGCCTTAAAAGTATGCCCCCCAAATTAGGAACGGACAATGGCGAATTTGTTGTCATTCGGCCTCTGTATTACTGCACAGAAAAAGATATCGCCGCCTACGCACGGGGCATGGAGTTCCCTATTATTCCTTGCGATTTGTGCGGCTCTCAAGAGAACTTAAAGCGTCGCACCATCAAAGAAATGCTGCAAGGGTGGGAAAAGGAAGAACCGGGTCGACTCGACAATATTTTTAGGGGCATTCAGCACGTCACCCCGTCTCACCTTGGGGATTTGAAACTCTATAACTTCTTGGGTCTTAAGCCAGGAATGGCTAAGGGCGCGCATGATGAAGTTGAGGGTGACACCTTATTTGATCCACCTGCAGAAACAGGTGGATTTTTGAAGCTGGATCGCGCAGAAGGCGACCGTATTCACTTCGTACGCCGGGCGAAGCCCGTCAGTCAGGGTTTGACTCTAGAAGATCCACGTATCGATTCAGAGTAAATCCAGCGTAGCGCTTTTTTGTGATCGTTGTGACTTGTTCTGAACGCTCTTCTTTTTAACTCAGACCCAGTCTTTGCCAGATCGTACTGACATGGCCTGCACTGTTCATCGTGTAGAAGTGGAGACCAGGCGCACCCGCAAAGAGCAAGCGATCACACAAGCCTGTGACAATATCCAAACCAAACGCTTTGATCGATGCACTGTCATCGCCATAACCCTGCATTTTGCTGCGAATCCATCGAGGAATTTCTGCCCCACACGCATCTGAAAAGCGGCAGAGCTGCGAGAAATTATTGATCGGCATAATGCCAGGCACGATAGGAATATCTAAACCCAGCGCTTCACATTCGTCCACAAAGTGGAAATAAGCATCGGCATTATAAAAATATTGGGTGATGGCTGAATCAGCGCCTGCATCAACCTTGGTTTTGAAGTTGCGCAAATCTTCTTGTGCATTGCGCGCCTGAGGGTGCACCTCAGGATAAGCCGCGACTTCAATGAAGAAATGATCTCCTGTTTCTTGCCGGATAAATGCAACGAGATCGGAAGCATAGCGAAACTCTCCCGCAGACATCATGCCGGATGGCAAGTCACCGCGCAGCGCTACGATATGGCGTATGCCATGGCTACGGTATTCATCCAACACCTCACGCAAACTTTCGCGAGAGGAACCAATACAAGACAAATGCGGTGCCGCGGATTGCCCTGATTGTTGAATCGCCACAACCGTTTCTAAAGTGCGGTCACGGGTTGTACCTCCTGCCCCATAGGTACAAGAAAAAAACTCGGGGCCCAATTGTGATAGTTGACGTTGTGTTTCTTTAAGACGCGTCACGCCATCCTCGGTTTTAGGAGGAAAGAATTCAAAACTATAAATACGTTTTTTACTGAGCTGGGTCTGCAATTAATTTAAACCTAATCTTAAAAGTGCATCGAGGGGTGAGTCTTAGACTCACCCCTCGCGAAGTCACAAAACAGCGGCCCGAAACGGCAAGGACCTGACCGCTTGTATCTTAGTAACGATAGTGCTCAGGCTTAAAGGGGCCAGCCTGGCTGATGCTCAAATACTCAGATTGCTCTTTGGACAACTGGGTTAAGTTTGCACCAATTTTCTTGAGGTGCAGATGGGCCACTTTCTCATCCAAGATCTTGGGCAAGACATACAGGCCCACTGCGTACTTACCAGGATTGCTCCACAGCTCAATTTGCGCCATCACTTGGTTAGTAAAGGAAGCAGACATCACAAAACTGGGGTGACCCGTAGCACAACCTAAGTTGACCAAGCGACCTTCAGCTAAGACGATGATGCGCTTACCATCAGGGAAGGTCACCATATCCACTTGAGGCTTCACGTTTTCCCATTTGTATCCACGGATTGAAGCGATTTCGATCTCTGAATCAAAGTGACCAATATTGCAGACGATTGCATCATTTTTCATACGCTTCATGTGGTCATGGGTGATCACACTCACGTTACCGGTTGCCGTCACAAAGATGTCGGCTTTATCGGCCATCTCATCCATGGTCACGACACGGTAACCTTCCATGGCGGCTTGCAGTGCGCAGATTGGATCGATTTCGGAGATGCATACCGTTGCGCCCATGCGTGACAAAGACTGAGCACTGCCCTTGCCCACATCACCATAACCAGCAACTACAGCCAACTTACCGGAAATCATCACATCCGTCGCACGCTTCAAGCTGTCGACTAAGGACTCACGGCAACCATACAAGTTATCAAACTTGGATTTGGTTACAGAATCGTTGACGTTGAAAGCGGGAACTTTCAATTCGCCTTTTTTGACCATTTCATTTAAACGATGCACGCCGGTGGTGGTTTCTTCGGAGATACCGCGAATATCAGCGAGTAAATGCGGAAACTTTTGGTGGGTGATCAGGGTAAGGTCGCCGCCATCGTCCAAGATCATGTTGGGGCGCCAGCCATTGGGCCCAAATATGGACTGCTCAACGCACCACCAGAACTCTTCTTCGGTCTCGCCTTTCCAAGCAAAAACAGGAATTCCCACCGCAGCGATTGCGGCAGCGGCCTGGTCTTGGGTTGAGAAAATATTGCAAGAACTCCAACGCACTTCAGCGCCCAAATCAATCAGTGTTTCAATCAGCACTGCAGTCTGAATGGTCATGTGCAGGCAACCTGAGATGCGCGCGCCTTTCAGAGGGAATTTGCCCGCGTATTCTTCACGCAGCGCCATCAGGCCGGGCATTTCGTTTTCGGCAATGCCGATTTCTTTGCGGCCCCAGGCTGCGAGGGAAATATCGGCGACTTTGTAGTCGTGTTCTGAAACGTTTGGAACTGCGCTCATGAAGAGACTCCTAAAAGATCTTACTTAAGGGTTAACTAACTTGTTTTATCCAGCAAAACCGTGTGCTTTTGCCTCACTCTTGAGCGCATCCACTTTATCAGTGGCTTCCCAAGTGAATTCCGGCTCTTCGCGGCCGAAGTGGCCATAGGAAGCGGTTTTACCGTAGATGGGGCGCAGCAAGTTCAAAGATTGGATGATACCTTTGGGACGCAAATCAAATACATTTTGCACCACCTCGGCGATAGACTCATCCGAGATCGCTCCAGTTCCATAAGAATTCACCATTAAGCTTACGGGGCGAGCAACTCCAATTGCGTAAGCAACCTGCACTTCACACTTTGAAGCCAATCCCGCAGCCACGATATTCTTCGCAACATACCGCATCGCGTAAGCAGCTGAACGGTCAACTTTGGATGGATCTTTACCCGAGAACGCGCCGCCACCATGGTGTGCAGCACCGCCGTAGCTATCTACAATGATTTTACGGCCTGTGAGGCCGCAATCCCCCATGGGGCCGCCAATGACAAAGCGACCGGTGGGGTTAATCAGATAGCGGGTGTCTTTCAGCATTGAAGCCGGGATGACCGGTTTCACGATTTCTTCGATCACCGCCTCGCTCAACTGAGCGTGCGATACATCAGGATCATGCTGCGTGGAGAGAACCACGGTTTCAATGTGGCTGGGCTTACCGTCCACATAACGCACGCTGACCTGGCTTTTTGCATCTGGGCGCAAGAATTTTAGGCGGCCGTCTTTGCGCACTTCCGCTTGCCGCTGAGTTAAACGGTGGGCCAAATGAATCGGCAAGGGCATCAATACATCGGTCTCATCACAGGCGTAGCCAAACATCAGGCCTTGGTCACCCGCTCCTTGGTCTAGATCCATTCCAGCGCCTTCGTCCACGCCCTGAGCAATATCCGGAGACTGACGATTGAGCGCAGTCAATACGGCACAAGTCTGGTAATCGAAACCGATTTCAGAGCTGTTATAACCAATTCGTTGAATCGTATCGCGGGCGATATCGATATAGTTCACATGAGCATGGGTGGTAATTTCGCCTGAAATCACGCATAGACCGGTGCTCACCAAAGTTTCACAAGCCACGCGAGCATGCGGGTCCTGCGCTAGAATTGCATCTAGAACAGCATCAGAAATTTGATCGGCGACTTTATCCGGATGTCCTTCGGATACCGATTCCGACGTGAAAAGGTAATTACTCAAGAGTGTTCTCCGACTCATATCAACATAACCCTCCAGTATACGCATCCTTTGTGAAATATTTTAGTCACAGTTTTTCAATAATTGAGCTTTCTTTATGTGGCTGAGCCGCGCGACCCAGGGGCTGGTGTGGCTCCTTTCCTTACCCCCTTACCGGTGGATTAGGAGATTGGCCATTCCGCTTGGTCTGATGGCATGGTATTGCGCCGGGGAAAGGAGGCGTATCACCTTGATCAATCTACGTTTATGCTTTCCTGAGTGGTCTGAAACGAAACGCATTCAGATTGGCAAAGCCCATTTCATCGCCTTCATGCGCTCCATCTTATCCATTGGCTTACAGTGGTATGCCTCCCGCGCGCGCTTGCAGAAAGAGGTGCGCTTAATCAATGTTCATCACTGGGATGCGGTACGAGACCGCCCCGTGATTTTGTTGGCCCCGCATTTTTTAGCCTTGGACGTCATTGGCATCCGGTTGAGTGCGGAGTACCCCCTGATGGCGCTATTCGGAAAACACAAGAATGCGCAGATTAATGCACTGATATTTGATAAACGCACCCGTTTTTCAGGGGGATTTTTATATTCTCGTCAGCAGGGATTAAGACAAGTGATCAAAGATCTCAAAGCGCCTCGCGCATTTTATTACCTGCCCGACCTTGATTTTGGTTCTAAAGAATCTCTTTTTCTGCCTTTTTTTGGCATTCCTACTGCCACTACCCCTGCCCTATCCCGGCTTGCTCAATTAACGGGCGCTACAATTATTCCTTGCGTTCCCCGAGAACGCCCCGACAAACTTGGCTACGAAGCGTATTTTTATCCTGCTTGGGATCATTTTCCCAGTGATGATCCCGTTGCTGACACCCTGCGCATGAATGCCTTTGTTGAAGATAGAGTGCGCGAAATACCTGAGCAATATTTGTGGTCTCACAAACGTTTTAAAACACGCCCACCAGGGGAACCCAGTTTTTATGGCGACGATAGCCATTAAGCTTAAAAGCCTGAAAGAGTATGATGCACTTGTGATCAAGATTGAGGCAGTATGAAGTTAGCGTTTACCAAAATGCAGGGATTGGGTAATGACTTTGTCATGCTAGACGGGGTCAGACAATCGTTCAGTTTAAGTTCTAACGAAATTCAAGCGATCGCTGATCGACGCTTTGGAATCGGTTGCGATCAAATCCTGATCGTTCATCCTGCGCAATCTCCTGAACATGCTTTTCGCTATCAAATCTTTAATGCTGATGGCTCTGAGGTAGAAAACTGCGGAAACGGTGCACGTTGTTTTGCACGTTTTGTATTGGAGCAGGGGCTCACCACTGAAAACCAGATCACCGTTGAAACTTTAGGGGGATTGATTACACCCCAATGCCTGGAAGACGGTAAAGTGAAGGTAGATATGGGCGAACCCAAAACCTCACCTCAAGATTTACCCATGATGAGTTCTGTTGCTGGGCCTTTTCAGCAACTTGAACTCAACGGCGTACATCGAGACATTACTGTGATCTCGATGGGCAACCCGCATGCGGTGCAACGTGTACAAGATTGTGCCCATGCCCCCGTGGCGATTGAAGGCCCCTTAACCGAGCATCACCGCGTATTCCCTAAGCGGGTCAACGCCGGTTTCATGCAAATCGTAGATCGCGGCACAATTCAGTTGCGCGTTTGGGAACGCGGTGCGGGTGAAACCCTTGCCTGCGGCACCGGAGCCTGTGCCGCGGTTGCCAGCGGGATTTTGAGGGGATGGCTAGATCATCGTGTGGAGGTTCATACTCATGGTGGTGATTTAAAGATTGAATGGCAGGGGCCCGGTCATCATTTATATATGACGGGTGACGCTAAAACCAGCTTCTCGGGGCACATGGACCCCTCTGAACTTATAAGGAATCGACCATGACTTTGCAGTCTGATGAGGTGTGCGCATGGCTGCGTACCCAACCCCATTTTTTCGATCAACACCCTGAATTTTTGCCTACCCCCAAGCGGGAGTCAGAAAACGGGCAAGTAGTTTCTCTCATCGATCGTCAACTCCCGGCCTTGCGTGACCGCAATCGAATTCTTGAAACGCGGCTAGCAGAGCTCATTGAAATTGCGCGCGAGAACGATGCCCTGTCTGACAAAGTGCAGTCCTTCGCTATTGAAATCATGTCTAAGCGCGAGCCCGATCAAGTGGCCGATGCAATTTTGGAAGGGCTCCGCGAAGGCTTTAAAATACCTTATGTTTCGATGCGTCTTTGGGGACATGCATTAGGACGAGACGACAGTCCGTGGAGACAACCCGTATTGGCTGAACTCCAAACTTTTGCGGTAGGTATGAGCCATCCCGTTTGCGGTCATCACCCCATTTACGAAGTGAATCGTTGGTTTGGAGAAGATGCCCCTCGGCTCAAATCTTTTGCTCTCGCTCCTTTGGGCCATCCTGCGTTTGGCTTACTGGTACTGGCCTCTGAAGAAGCGGATCGGTTTTATCCAGAAATGGGTACCTTGTTTCTGGGACGTTTAGCGGCCCTCGCAACCGCAGCCATTGAAAGCTGTGCCTCGCTGGTTTACCACGAGGCATAATAAATAATGAATGCGGCTTGGTCGAATCCGGTCAACGCTTTTTTGGCAGAACTCACTAGTACGCGTCGGCTCTCTCACCATACAGTTTCGGCATACAGGCAAGATTTAGAAAGCCTGGCAAGTTTGCTCGCTACTACCCCTCCAGAAGATGTAGACCCCAGCACCTTGCGACGTGAACTCGCCCGGGCGCACTCGGCGGGCATATCAGGGCGCAGTTTGGCGCGCCGTCTTTCTGCTTGGCGGAGCTTTTTTGATTGGTTATACCCAAGCCTTTCCAAACCTAATCCTGCACGCGGAATCCGTGCACCACGTTCAGAAAAGCGCCTCCCTTCCGCACTGGGGGTGGATGCTGCAGCAAGCTTAATGCATCCCGCACCGATCCCTGATACCCAAACATCCCAGCCCGCCCAGCCATCTTGGCTGAGTGTTCAAGATCGCGCGCTCTTTGAATTGCTCTATTCGTCAGGGCTGCGTTTAGCGGAATGTGTGGGATTAGATTTAGATCGCCTGGATACCCATCAAGGGCTGGTCACAGTATTAGGTAAGGGCAGCCGGACCCGAACTATTCCTGTGGGAAGTGCTGCACTAGAGGCAATTGCGCACTGGCTCGATGTTCGCGCACAGGAAGGCATTGGATCAGAAGAAAGTGCTGTATTTATTGGCGTCCGAGGGCGACGCATTTCTCCCAGAACAGTGCAAGAACGTTTGGCACGCCATGGCGAACGCTTGGGTTTACCACAGCGCATTCATCCCCATATGCTCAGACATTCCTGCGCCTCACATGTACTACAATCGAGCGCAGACCTCAGAGCAGTCCAAGAACTGCTCGGGCATGCCAGTATCGCTTCCACACAAATTTATACGCATCTTGATTTTCAGTCACTCGCGCTGGCTTATGATAAAGCGCATCCCCGCGCGCAACGTACTACGCCGCAAGGCAACAAAAAAGGAGAAGCCCCATGAAGTACCGTCGTCTCGGCCATTCCGGCCTGAAAGTTAGCGAACTCTCTTTGGGTTCTTGGGTGACTTACGGGAATCAAATGGATGCGGGGCTGGCCGCTGATTGCATGGCTGCCGCCTTTGAAGCGGGCGTGAATTTTTTTGATAACGCGGAAGTGTACGCCAAGGGTGACGCCGAAGTAGTGATGGGGGAAGCCTTTCGACGACTGGACTGGGATCGCGATTCTTTTATTGTTTCGAGCAAGTTTTTTTGGGGGATCAATGACGGCGCAAACCGGAAGAATACGCTTAACCGTAAATACTTATTGAATGCGATAGAAGGCTCACTGGATCGATTTGATCTGGATTATCTTGATTTAGTATTCTGCCATCGTCCTGACCCCGAAACCCCGATTGAAGAAACTGTTTGGGCCATGCATGACATGATTGACCGCGGTTTGGCTTTGTACTGGGGAACCTCTGAATGGTCTGCACAGGATTTTCTGGCCGCGTGGGAAATTGCTGACCGCCACCATTTGCGCAAACCCATTATGGAACAACCGCAATACAATCTGTTTCATCGCGATCGCATAGAAGTGGAATATGCCCGATTATATGAGCACTGCGGTTTAGGTCTCACTACATGGAGCCCTTTAGCTTCAGGTGTATTGACCGGAAAATATCGCGACGGCATACCAGCCGGTAGCCGGGGTACGTTGAAGGGTTACGAGTGGCTTCAAAACGAACTCTCCGATGAAGGCAAACGGGCAGCTGCAGAGCGACTGCGCCCTATTGCAGAAGAAATAAACTGTAGCTTGGCTCAGCTTTCCATTGCATGGTGTTTGCTTAATCCTCGCGTAAGCACTGTGATCACGGGGGCTAGCCGACCAGAACAAGTGGCAGAGAACATGAAAGCCGTTGATATTGCTGATCAGATCGACGACGCCATGAAAGCCCGAATCGAACAAGCTATTGCCGGTTAACACGCTCGTGAGGGAATAAGGAGGCGTAAGGGATCCATTCAGTATGCACTTCGCTTAGATCGAAATGCGCTTCCATGCACCTGAACGCCACCGCGCAAACAACATTACGGCAAGAAGCAGAATATAGATTAAGGCGGCGATCCAGCCGCCTAAGGCTCCCCATCCATACTGCGGCAGAAAGTTCACATAGCCTTGGCCTGAGGCAAACGATAGCGCATGCGTGAGCGGTAAAAAAAACAACCAACTGGCCAACAAGAGCCAAACTGTTGGTACGCGAACATCCCCTGCTCCGCGTAAACAAAAAGCACAGACTAGATTAATGGCATCAAACAATTGATATCCTGCTGCCACCCAGAGCAGGCCACTCGCCAAGGCCAAGGTGGCTGGCCCATTGGGGTCTAGTGGATCGATAAACCCTGCCAGCATTGCGGGCCCAAGCCATGCAAATATCAGTCCCAAGCCACCCATATAGGCCATTGCTATCAGTATCGTTCGATTACCGAGCTTCATCGCCCACTCTCTATCTCCGGCCCCAATCGATTGCCCTACTAGGGTCGTACCTGCCATACCAATACCAATTGACGGCAAATAGCCGATTGAGGTCAACATCATCACTAGCTGAGTGGCAGCACCATCTATCGCCCCTAGCTTTGACATCATCATCTGAAACAGTGCAAATCCGATGACATCCACTGCGGGAAATAAACCCGTTGGGACACCGATATGAATGACTTTTAAAAAATCTTTTGCCTTGCTGCGCCAATGATGGTGTGTCTCAAAACTGCGTTGAAAAGTAGGCCCCAAGAATATCGCTAAGCCTACGATCACCCCTAAGATTTGCGCCAGAGTGGTTCCATAGGCCGCACCTGCCACACCCAGACCGAACACATTGATACATAGCGCGTTAAAAAAAACATTTCCTATTGCTGTAATACCCATGATGAGCAAGGTAATGCGAGGCTGGCTGATGCCATTAAAAAACCCCGTCAAGGCCCAAAGTGCGACAGAAAAGGGACCACCCCATAAACGCGGGCCCCAGAAGGCCAACGCCTGGGTTTCAATTCCTGGCGCAAGACCAAAGGGATGCAAAATAGGAAAAGCCAGTGCAGCAAAGAGCCCACAAAGCGGTGTAATTGCGAGAGAGAGCCATAATGCTGCCCAAGTTACTCGAGCAGCCTGATCGCGCTGGCCGGCTCCATAGGCTTGCGCCACCAAGGTTTGAATGCCAAGCCCAACGCCCCCCACCACAAAAAGACACATCATCACCAAGAAAAATATTGCCCCTACCGCCGCTGTGGCCTCGGTTGAAATACGCGACACAAACCAAGTGTCAGTGAGATTTAAAACCGCTTGTAAGGCGCTATTGAGAAACATCGGCCATGCAAGATTGAGCACTGCGCTCAGATCAATATGGCGCTGGCCTGCACTGTCCCAACGTACAGCAGGGACAAGGAATGGTGAAGGCTTCATGGCGTTCATTTGGCTGAAAACCAAGCGCTCAAAGCACGGGAGTATTCAGGGGCAGCAAACCATAACACCGTCGCAAACATCGCCGTGGCCAAAGCGCACGTTTGAAACACATTAAGGATGCTGGCCCCCCAAGAAAACAATAAGATTGCCATGACAGAGGACAGGATCATCGCAAACGCATTCATAACATTATTCGCAGCAATCATGCGTGAAACCTGTTTGGGATCTGAGCGAGACTGAATTAAAGCATACAGTGGCACAATATAAAGCCCAGCGCTCAAGCCCATCCCGATGAGGGTCAGAATAATGGCTACGCCGATAGGAGAAAGTAAGAAAACTGTGACACCTATGTCGGATATCGGTGCATTGGCAGTGGGTTCACTGGCGCTCGAGATCAGAGGTAACACACCAGCAAATGCTGTCATCCCGATCAAACCAAGTATGACTAACCCCAGATTTAACCCTTGCTTTGAAAAGCGCTCACACAATAATGACCCAACACCAATCCCTGCCGATAAGGCTGCCAGTAGCAAGACGGTGACGGTCTCATCCCCATTTAAAATCTCTTTTGCGTAGGATGGAAATTGGGTTAAAAACGTGGCCCCGTAAAACCAGAACCACGAGTTAGCAAGGAGTGCCATCCACATTGTGCGGTCGCGCTGAGCCACTAAAATAGTGCGCCACGTTTCGCCCAATAGGTTGGTGTTGAGTTTGAGGTCAGGATCGGCTGAAGGCGCAAGCGGAATCCAACGGCAACTGATGTAGCCCGCCACGGCCAAAAAAAGAGTAGCAATACAAATTGGCAGAACACCGATTTCATGTGAGGCCACCAAGCCCCCGCCTAAAAGGGTACCCAACAAAATAGCTAGGAACGTGCCCGTTTCAACTAAACCATTCGCACCAACCAACTGGGTTGACTTGATATGCTGGGGCAGTAAAGCATATTTGGCCGGGCCAAAAATAGTGCTATGGCACCCCATCAGAAAGAGCGCTATGAACAATAGTTCTGCACGATTGCTGATAAAACCCACTGCTCCCAAGAGCATGATGCCAATTTCTGCAAGCTTGACCCATCGCATGAGTGCTGTTTTCTCGAACTTATCTGCCCACTGACCTGCACGTGCTGATAAAAAAATGTAGGGCAAAATAAATAGCGCTGCAGCAAGATTGACAAGAATGGGCCCGCTTAAACCCAGAATGCTTCCTCCGCGATAGGCCAGCACAATCACCATGGCATTCTTGAACACGTTGTCGTTTAAGGCCCCAAGAAACTGGGTAATGAAGTAAGGTAAAAAATAGCGCGAGCGCAGGAGCGCGAACTGGCTATCTTCCTGACTATGCTCCCGATTCATTTGGCTTTATACCTTGCGAAATCAATATTTGTAATTTGTTTGGGACTGGTTTGTTCGCATCGATTCAGAACGGTCCCCATCATTGATTCAATTTTCTGGAACAACGATGACTCTGCGGTAATCCTTCTTGCCTCGCTGTAAAACCACATTCGTGCCTATCGCTAAGATCAAGGCTTTATTTTCGATCTTTTCGCCGTCTAAACGAATACCGCCTGCCTGAATCATGCGTATTGCCTCGGAGGTACTGGCGGTCAAGCCAGCGCGCTGTAGCGCTTGCGCAATGGGCAAACCCTCTGCCGGCGCCTCTAAGTTCACTTCTGGGATGTCATCAGGGATGGCATTACCTCTGAATCGGGCTTCAAAATCCTCTAAGGCCCATACCGCTTGATCGGCCCCATGAAAACGCGCCACCATTTCTTGGCCTAGTTTAACTTTGATATCGCGGGGATTACGGCCCGCATCCACTTCCTTACGCCAAGCTGCAATGGTAGGCAGTGACTCGAATGAGAGGAGTTCTAAGTATCGCCACATCAAGGTATCTGAGACCGACATGAGTTTACCGAACATGTCTCTGGGCGGCTCCATAATGCCAATATAATTGCCCTTAGACTTACTCATCTTATTCACCCCATCCAAGCCCTCCAACAAGGGCATGGTAAGAATGCACTGCGGGCGCTGGCCTGCCTGTTTTTGTAATTCTCGTCCCATCAATAAATTAAACTTTTGATCGGTCCCACCCAGCTCAAGATCTGCTTTTAATGCCACCGAGTCATAGCCCTGTACCAAAGGGTATAGAAATTCATGGATAGCAATAGGTTGCTCGGCTTTATAGCGCTTTGCAAAATCATCGCGCTCTAACATGCGCGCCACCGTATGCGAAGCAGCAAGGCGAATCATATCGGCTGAACTCATTTTGCCCATCCACTCAGAGTTAAATGCAACTTGCGTGCGCTCTGGGTCCAATATTTTAAAAACCTGTGTGCGATAGGTAACAGCGTTTTCTGCTATCTGCTCGGGGGTAAGTGGAGGACGGGTATCATTGCGGCCCGTGGGATCGCCGATCAAGCCGGTAAAATCCCCAATCAAAAAAATGATTTCATGGCCTAGTTGCTGTAATGCGCGCAATTTATTGATCAGCACCGTATGCCCCAGATGTAAATCAGGGGCGGTGGGGTCAAATCCCGCTTTGACACGCAACGGCTTACCTTCTTTCAGGCGCGCCACAAATTCTTGTTCTGGCAGAAGCTCTTCGCAACCGCGTTTAATTTCAGCTAAATTTTGTTCACTCATCTTTTACATCTCTTTGCACCAGCCATTGTAAGCTCATCTTTTTGGACCATACAAAATCATGGCCACACAGCATTCGACCCACACTTTATCGCAAAAGCCATTCATTGGCCTGATGTCTGGAACCAGCATGGATGGCGTTGACGGGGTATTGGCTCGTTTTGACGGTAGCACCGTCTCTGTTTTGGCCAGCACCCATCTTGAAATGCCAGAGGCGCTGAGAGCCGAATGCTTGGCATTGAATCATCCAGGCCCGAATGAATTGCATCGCGCTGCTGTTGCGGGCATCGCCTTATCAAGACTGTATGCTGAGACTGTGCACCTGCTTTTAACCAACGCACACTATGCGGCCACTGAAGTGGCAGCTATTGGTTGTCACGGCCAAACAGTCCGCCACCAACCCAGTCTTGGTTACACCCTACAATTGGTGAACGGAGCCTTGCTCGCTGAGCTAACGGGCATTACCTCAGTGGTAGATTTTCGTTCGCGTGATATCGCAGCGGGGGGGCAAGGCGCACCATTGGTGCCCGCTTTTCATCAAGCTGTATTGGGTTCATCTTCAGTGCACAGAACGATTGTTAATATTGGCGGGTTTTCTAATTTATCGGCCTTGAGGCCTGGGCAAGCTGCCATCGGGTTTGATTGCGGCCCGGGCAATGCCCTAATGGATGCCTGGATTCAAGAGCATCAGGGGCTTAGGTATGATCACGATGGCGCTTGGGCCCAATCGGGGGCCTTAAATGAAATGCTACTGAATCGCTTGCTTGCACATCCTTTTTTTACACTTTCACCACCCCGTAGCACAGGTCGCGATATGTTTAATATGCCCTGGCTCAAAGAGGTGCTGTCATTTAGCGGTTGCGTTGCTATTCCAGCCCAGGACGTACAACGTACTTTACTGGAGTTGACAGCGCGTGCCATTGCAGACGGCATTCAACAATTTACACCAAGCAGCGCGGAGGTGTGGGTGTGTGGAGGGGGGGCATACAACACGGCTTTGATGAATCGATTACAAGCCTTACTTGCCCCGCGCCTGGTGAATCGTACTGGGGCAATTGGCATGCAAGAAGATCAGGTAGAGGCGCTGGCCTTTGCCTGGTTAGCGCAGCGCACTATTCAGGGAGAAGCCGGTAACTTAATCAGTGTGACTGGAGCACAAGGCCCCAGGATACTTGGGGCAGTGTATCCGGCTTAAACTGAGAACGATGAACCACAACCGCAGGTAGAGGAAGCATTGGGATTGCGAATGACGAACTGCGCACCTTCTAGTCCCTCGGTATAGTCAATTTCAGCGCCAACTAGGTACTGATAACTCATGGCATCGACTAATAATTGCACGCCGTTTTTTTCCATCACGGTATCGTCTTCATTCAGGACGTCATCAAAGGTAAATCCGTATTGAAAGCCAGAGCAACCGCCTCCTGATACAAACACGCGCAATTTCAACGCATTGTTCCCTTCTTCATCCAAAAGACTTTGTACTTTAGCGGCAGCACTATCG
>Ga0114959_10002568_pt1 | contig 14757 bp, 10 predicted proteins | sample C_130625_EF_Meta_FD_87317 | JGI IMG/M metagenome (GOLD analysis project Ga0114959, IMG submission 87317) | Freshwater microbial communities from Lake Croche, Canada to study carbon cycling - C_130625_EF_MetaG | ecosystem: Environmental > Aquatic > Freshwater > Lake | place: Lake Croche, Canada...
AGCCTACTACAACGCAAGAAATTAGGAGACAGAATTTTAAAACGTATTCTGGATTTTGTGGAGACGTTTATTAATGGGATGGTGGGGTAAGGAAAAGCTATTTACCGAATACAGAACCTGACGATTTAAGATTCGTCAGGTTTTTTTGTATATGACCCTTAAACTTTAACAAATGAAAGTTTAGCTTTTGAAGACCTCGTCAAACAAAATTTTATGTAATTAAATATGGGACTAAACACCGTTAAAAATGCCTATTCCAAACTGTTCCAAAATTCTTGGAATAAATACGGAATAGTGTTCCAACAAAAAAGCCTTTATACGTAACGTATAAAGGCTTTTTTCGATTTTTTGCTCCCTCTCCTGGGCTCGAACCAGGGACCCCATGATTAACAGTCATGTGCTCTAACCAGCTGAGCTAAGAAGGATTGTTGTTAATCTTGATGCAAAAGTACGAATTATGCCGTATTCTACAAGGGATTATTTGAAAAAATATGAAAGAATATGTAAACGACTTGATTATCAGATTTTTAGATTCAGAAATAAATTAGGTCATGGGTACATGTACAACCATTTTTGTCTCAAAAAACTCTTCGGTGAAATAATCTGATAGTTCAAAAACTCTACTTTTCTTGCCCAATTCTTTTATTTCTTCTTTCAAATCCCCTCCTTTCAAGTACAAAATCCCATTTTTGAGTTTGTTATAATTGTTGATATTGATTTTCCCTTTTACCCAACCGTAAAAAGGCAATAATCTAGTTACTGCTCTGCTTACGACGAAATCAAATTCTCCCTCCACCAGTTCAGCACGCATTTGTTTGGCCTTTATATTTTCCAAACCCAATGCCTCAGCAATTTCATTAACAACTTTTATTTTTTTTCCAATGCTATCTATTAACAAAAATTGACAGTTGGGATACAAAATAGCTAAAGGAATACCTGGAAATCCTCCGCCTGTGCCAACATCCAAGATTTCTGTAAAGTCTTTAAAGTCAACAATTTTAGCAATTGCTAAAGAATGAAGAATATGCTTTTCGTATAGATTATCAATGTCTGCTCTTGAAATCACATTTATTTGTGCATTCCACCTACCATATAACTCTCCTAACTGCGCAAATTGTTGTTTTTGCTTATCCGTAAGCCTTGGAAAATATTTTTCTATAATTGTTGAGTCTGTCATCTTTTTTGTATTGATTACACTATCTGCCAGAAAAACGGTTGATGACCTCAACTTCACTATCGCCACCTCATTTTTTGTCTTCTTGGTATAAAATTAATGATGCCCATAATCAGAAAATAAAACGCAAAGACACCATCCCAAAAGGGTAATGTGATCATTTCAAGTGTATTATCTAGGCTTTTATTGACTTTAGAAAACACAATCCATTGACTAATTAATCTAAACAAAAAAACGCCTAGTATCCAGTAAACCAATGGGTTATGAAAAAATATTGGTACTAGAATCGAGAAACTAATCCAAGTTAAAATATGACTAGTTCCTAATCCTCCTAAATTAATTTTATGTTGAAATTTATAATATTTATTCACCGACAGGTGTCTCCTTTTTTGTCTGTACCACGTTTGCCAAGTAGTTTTTGGAAAAGAATAGGTGAAGGTTTCCGGATTTAAACAAATCGCTGTATTGTGTGCATTCGCAACGTCATTCATAAATAGATCATCGTCACCGCCCACAATATTGGTATGTTTTGCAAAGCCATTATTTTTGAAAAACAGTGGCTTTCTATACATTAGGTTTCGGCCTACTCCCATGTAAGGCATACCGATCAAAGCAAATGAAAAGTATTGAACTACAGTATTGAAAGTCTCGTATCGAATAACATTGTTCAAAAAACCCTTCTTTTTAAAGTAAGGTGAAAAACCTAAAACAATTTCTTTATCAGGAGTTAAACATTCCATCATTCCTGCGATCCAATTGCTGCTCTGTGGGCGACAATCAGCATCAGTAAAAAGAAGATTATTATATTTTGCCGACTTAATGCCCAGTGTTAGTGCGTATTTTTTAGAAGTTAAATGATCGGGCGTTTCATCTATTCGTAAGAATCTAACCTTTTGGTATTCAATACATTCTGTTAATAAATAATCAAAGGTCCCGTCCCAAGAACGATCATCTACGATGATGATTTCAAAAGTATCATAAACTTGACTATTCAAGATTGGTATCAATGATTTCAAGTTTTCTATTTCGTTCCATGCACATACGATTACTGAAACGCCTTCAGTAGTTCGAATTTCATTTTCGGGTATTTTGTGGCGATTTATTTTATTAAAAACGAATAAAATAAAATACAACTGGAATGCCACAGAAATTATAAAGATGATGAGTAAATGTGTTATCAAAGCAGTCTATATCAAGGGGTTAGTGAATTTGGATTGCAAAGATAGTTCATTAAGTATTATGGAATAGACAATAGCGTATAGTTTTTATGAATATATTGTAAATTTGTAGGTAAAAGCGCAAGGCAATGAGCCATTGGCAATGGACGATACACATTAAAATAGTTAAAATTAAAAATCGTAAAATTGCGTGGTTATGCTGATTGCTCACAACTCAAAGCTAAAATATGAATTTCGATATACTAACGACCGACCCTAATTCAAAAGCACGTACAGGGGTAATTACGACCGACCACGGACAAATCCAAACGCCTATTTTCATGCCCGTGGGTACAGCCGGAACGGTTAAAGCGGTTCATCAACGAGAGCTTCGAGAGGACATCAAAGCCCAAATTATCTTAGGCAATACCTATCATTTATACCTTCGTCCCCAATTAGATATCATTGAAAAAGCGGGGGGACTTCATAAATTTAACGGTTGGGATAAGCCCATCCTTACAGATTCGGGTGGTTATCAGGTATATTCTTTGGCAGGAACGGGGCGTAAGATTAAAGAGGCAGGTGTAACTTTCAAATCGCACATTGACGGCTCAACGCATTTTTTTACTCCCGAGGGTGTCGTGGATATTCAGCGAAGTATTGGAGCGGACATTATAATGGCTTTTGACGAGTGTACTCCCTATCCATGTGAATACGGATATGCCAGAGAATCCATGGAAATGACGCACCGTTGGCTGAAACGTTGTTGTGAACATTTTGATCAAACAGCCCCAAAATACGGATATAATCAAACACTTTTCCCTATCGTGCAAGGAAGTGTTTATAAAGATTTAAGGATAAAATCTGCCGAGGTAATCGCCAGTTTTGAGCGTGAAGGAAATGCAATTGGAGGTTTATCGGTTGGCGAACCTGCCGAAATGATGTATGAAATGACAGATCTTATAACGGACATTTTGCCGAAAGATAAACCACGCTATTTGATGGGTGTGGGTACTCCAGCCAATATTTTGGAAGGAATTGCTTTAGGGATTGATATGTTCGACTGTGTAATGCCTACCCGCAATGCCCGCAATGGGATGCTGTTCACAACCGAGGGAACAATCAACATGAAAAACGAAAAATGGAAAGCTGATTTTTCGGCAATAGATTCAGGGTTAGACTGTTCTGCGAGCCAATTTTATACAAAAGCCTACGTTAGACATTTATTAAAAGCAGATGAAATGCTTGGTGCGATGATTTGTAGCGTTCATAATTTAGCCTTTTATTTATGGTTAGTCGGTCAAGCAAGAGCGCAAATACAAGCCGGTACGTTCAAGGTTTGGAAAAATAAAATGGTGGTAAAATTAATGCAAAGACTTTAACCATTTAATCGTTTAATTGTTACAAATGAAGTTTTATAATTACTTTTACTAAAATTTTATACAAAATCATTCCTCAAATTATACTTATAATGAACCACATTTTTAAAAATATTCCTACAAGATATTTCTTATCTTTCAAACGATTGACCTTGCTAATATTTTTGACGTTGATTTCATTGAGTACATACGCCCAAAAGCCTAAAATTGACGATTTGACCGATAATCAAATTAAAGAGTTTTTGCAAAAAGCCAAGGCAAGTGGCATGAACGAATCTCAAATTGAAAAAGCTGCTTTAATGCAGGGTTATTCTCCTGCCGATGTTGCCAAAATGCGTGATAGGCTTAATAAACTAACGAATGAGAATGAGAAGAAAAATACGAATGAGAATGAAATTGGCTCTCGAAAGACAAATGCCATCCAAGCTGGAAAAAATAAAGTAACGAGAGATAATCCAAGTAAAAACAAAAAAGATAAGGATGATGAAACGGATAAGGATAGTGAAAAGGATAAGGATAAGGATAAGGAGGAGGAGGATATGCCAAAAGATTCTTTGGACAAAGAGCCTCTAAAACCAAAAGTTTTTGGCATGGCCATGTTTGAAGCAGGTGGATTATCTTTTGAACCAGATTTGCGAATCGCAACCCCAAAAAATTATCAATTAGGTCCTGATGATGAATTAAATATTGATATTTTTGGAAATGCTTTGGATAATTATAACGTAAAAGTAAGCACCGAAGGAACCATTAGAATATTAAACCTTAGCCCAATTTATGTAAATGGACTTTCGATTGAAGCGGCATCTGAAAGAATTGTAGGGCGCTTACGGCAACTATATCAAGGAATTAACGTGCCTGGAAGTGGCATTTCAGCTCAAATCACCTTGGGAAATATTAGAAGTATAAAGGTTGCGATTACTGGTGAGGTAACAAAACCCGGCACCTATACGGTTTCGTCTTTATCAACAATCTTTAACGCCCTCTATGCAGCAGGAGGCCCATCCGAAAATGGTTCCTTCCGTAATATTCGAGTGATCAGAGATAATAAAGTGGTAAAAATCCTTGACTTATATGACTTCTTATTGCGGGCCGACCAAAAGGATAATATTAGATTACAAGACCAAGATGTCATCCGAATTGCTGAATATGAAACCCGAGTCGAAGTCTCAGGCGAGGTAAAACGTCCCATGATTTTTGAGGTTGAAAAGACAGAAAATTTAAAAGACGTTTTGCGTTTTGCAGGAGGATTTACCGACAGAGCCTATACTTTCACCATTGGTTTAAAAAGAAATACCTCCCGAGAACAAAAATTAATGAATATTTCGCAGGATGAAGTGGCTACTTTTATACCCCAAAGAGGCGATAAATATACCGTTGGCAAAATTCTTGAAAGGTTTGAAAATAGAGTTACGATCAAAGGCTCCGTTTTTAGAGAAGGTGATTTTGCGATTGAGTCAGGCGTAACGACTGTAAGAGAACTTATCAAAAAAGCTGAAGGATTGCGAGAAGATGCTTTCTTGAACCGTGCCACAATAAGCCGTCAAAAAGAAGATAACGACTTAATCGTGATTGCCTTCGATTTAGGAAAACTAATACGAGGCGAAATTGCCGATATTACCTTGAAAAGAGAAGATATAATTACGGTTAGAAGTTTAAACTCTTTAAGAGAAAAAAGAATCATAGCAATTGATGGAGAGGTAAACAACCCGGGGAAATTTGTATATGTAGAGGGGTTAACAATTGCGGATGTTATCGTTTTGGCCGATGGCTTTACGGATGGTGCCAGCAATGCAAAAATTGAATTATCACGCAGAGTAAAAGACGATACGACTGGATTGGACAACGATCAAAACGTGAGAATTGAAGAATTTGAAATTGATAAAAACCTGATAATTAATACCGAAGATGCTCGAGTAATTTTACAACCTTTTGATAAAATATACGTTCGCAAATCTCCCAGATATGAAAATCAAAAATCAGTTTATATAGAGGGAGAAATAAATTATCCAGGAGCATATACCATAAAAGACAAATCTCAGAGAATCACTGATTTGATTAAATTGGCCGGTGGGCTTAAAAATGGTGCTTTTCCTAAAGGGGCTACTTTTAATCGAGACACAACCAAAATTGCGATTGATTTGTCTTTGATTATCCTAAATCCATCGGTCACAGAAAATATATTATTGCTCGACGGAGACCGAATATTTATACCTCGTGAACTTCAAACGGTAAAACTATCGGGAGAATTATTGAATCCTATTTCGGTAGCTTATCGTCCAAACCAAAGCCTTAAAGATTATATTTCACAGGCGGGAGGGTTTACAGACAAAGCTGCAAAAAACAAAGTGTTTGTAAGATATGCGAATGGATTTTCAGACCAAAGCAAAACATTTTTGTTTTTTAAAACCAGTCCAAAAGTAGAGCAAGGTTCTGAAATTATTGTGCCAGCTGTACAGGAAGACCTGTCAAAGAAACTATCTACGGGAGAAAAAGTAGCAATTCTTGGGGCAGTTTCATCGATTTCTTTAATCGTTATCAATATTCTTAATGCCTTGAACAAATAACACTAATCCATTGGAAACGAATAAAATAACCGAAAATACAGACCCAGAAATGACCATAGATATTGGTAAAATATTCAAAGTCATCAACGAAAATAGATGGACAATTTTGATTGTTACGATTGTTTCAGTTGCTTTGGGCATTTTTATTGCCATCAATATTCCGAACGAATATTCGTCCCAAGTCCAAATCCTGCCTGAACTAGAATCAAAAGATGCTGCTGGAGGATTAAGTAAAATCAAATCATTAGCTGGATTGGCAGGTGTGGATTTAGGCGGTTTAAGTTCAACCGAAGCAGTTCGCCCAGATTTATATCCAAATATTTTGCAAAGTACCCCATTCTTGATGGAAGTAATGCGCATGAAAGTGTTTGCGAGTAAATACAAACGCTCAATGAAAATGTCAGATTTTTTAGAAGAAAATGCTAAGAAAGAACTTTTGACTCGACTTTTTGGAGAACCAGATGATGAGGAGAAGGATATGCCAGTAGTTGATCCTAAAAATATTCCTTTCGAAACTATTCGGCTTGATTACAAGCAAAACTTAATTATTAAGGATTTGCAGAAACGAATTGGAGCAACCTTGGATAAAAAAACGGGCGTGATTAGCATTGCTGTAAAGATGCAAGACCCCGTTATTGCCGCAACGATTGTCCGTTATGCGCAAGACTATTTAACCAATTACGTGGTAAAATATCGTACTGAAAAGACATTAAAAGATATAAGTTTTTTGGAAGCTCGCCTTAATGAAGCCAAAAGCAGATATGATAATGCACTTTATTCCTACTCAAGTTACCAAGACCGTAACAAAGGTTTATTTTTAAACATAGCGAAAGACGAAGGCAAGAAAATGCAATATGAAGTGGATTTGTCCTATAATCTTTATTCAGAACTTTCAAAGCAATTGGAAGAGGCAAAAATTAAAGTTCACCGAGAAACCCCGATCTTTAAATTGCTTGAACCCGCTCAAATTCCTTTAAAAAAGAGCGAACCCAAACGTTCAATAATGGTAATTGGATTTGCATTTTTAGGATTAATTATGAGTATTTTTTACGTACTAGTACGAAATTATAAATCATTAGAAATATTTGGTTGAGCATAAATAAAGTAGCCAACAAGATCAGAAGGCTAAAATTATCGATAAAAATAAACTTGTGCCTTTGTGGCAATATTTCCTACGCCCGTGAAACTTATCAGTATTATACAAAATCTTGGAGCCAACCTTCTGATAATTATTCTTGGATTGGCTGGCTCTATTATTTTAGCTCGTTGCTTAGGCCCCACTCAACGGGGTATTTTTGCCGCTATTATTCTCCTTCCAACCATTATTCAATTTTCCGTCAATTTTGGCTTATCCTCAGCTACCATCTACTTTACAGCCCAGCCTTTATCCAATAAAAATGCAATTTGGAGCTGTCTTATTATTTTAGGGGCTATTCAGAGCATTATTGGACTTCTCATTGGCTATTTTGTTATCCGTTTGTACCTTCACAAATACGGATTAGGCATTATTAATCTTGGAAATTTATACCTTCTTACAATTCCATTCGGCTTATTTGGAATGTATGCCACCTATATATTACAGGGAGCATCAAATTTCAAAATTATTAATTCCCTAAAATGTATTGTTCCCATTGGCTACTGTGCAGGTATTGTTTGGTTCAGATTTCATAATAATTTATCCATCGAAAATCTTGTTTATTTACAATTGACAATTCAATTTTCTTTTTTTATTGTGGCAATATTTTGCCTTAACAAAATACTTTTAAATCCGTTTTTATTCAAAATTGACACAGAACTGATACGACAAATGCTTCGGTATGGCGTAAAGGTTTGGTTTGGGGATATTTCTCAAATAGTTAATTCTCGAATTGACCAGTTTTTGATTGGCGGAATTTTAAGTAGTCGAGATTTAGGTATTTATACCATTGCGACAAGTGTTTCCGGTTTTACAGGCGCTTTTGCGGAGGCAGTAAGGACAATTATGTTACCCTCCGTGACTAATAAAGAATTACTCAAAGAAAAGATTAATGAAACCCTTAATTTTTTTAAAAAATACTGGATAATTAGCATTTTTTTTCACTTGATATTCGCATTGAGTTTACCCATTATTATCCCTTTGGTCTTCGGAAATGCTTACGATGAATCAATCATCATTTGTCAAATCTTAACAATCGGTAGTTTTTTTTTGAATGCTAAATCGGTTTTAGGAGGAGGAATTTTGGGTATGGGTTTCCCAGAAATCATTAGTAAAGTAGAAATAATTGGAATGATCATTTCTTTGATATTCAGTGTTATTCTGATTAAAGTTTATGGTTTAATTGGCATACCAATTTCCATTTCTTTTTCCTATTTTTGCCAGTTCTTAGGGCTAATTTTATTGACAAATAATAAAGCAATTAAATTTCAAAAAATCCTTTGCATTTCTCCAAGCGAATATAAAGAATACTTAAATTGGTTGAAAAATACTACTAAATATTTTAAATGAAAATCTTGTACGATAGATTTTCAGGTAGAAATTCATTGTCTTTAACACACTTTCCAAAGCATTAATCAAATACCTAAGAGTGCTTAAATCTTATCCCCTGATAATGAGAGAAAGTCTATTTTTTGCTAGTTACTTTGATTTAACTGCGTTGTTGATCAGTTCGAGTTTGCTGTTTCGTTACGGCAAAATCTCACTCTATCATCCAGCAACAACCTATTTAGTTTTTCACTTTTTCACCTTTACTTTTCGTCTGATTGCTTTATGCAATGGAGCATCATTTTTTTTAGCCGAACAGCTTGATTATTTTACCGAAATAGAAAGTGACGAAGTTTTTCGAGCATCTTTGTTGGCTGATTTGGGCCTCATTTCTATGACAATTGCTTGGCTGTTGGAGGCTAACAGAAAACAGGCTTCCAACACTTCAAAGTCAAGCATAATATTAGATGAAAATGCACTAAAAATCGTACTTTTCATCTCCATTCCCATAGGCATTTGGGGTATTTTTTCTCAATTATACATCCCCGGTTTGGCAAAATCACAATTTCATTTTGGTGGTTGGGAACATTCAACTTATATCATAAATGCTCAGAACTGGTTAATTTTAAGCTATTTGGTTATCATTTTCAAGTATGGATTCAATAAATTTTATTTGATCATTACCATAATTTGCCTTTTTATTCTTGGTCTTCAAGGAGAACTTCGTTATCGAGTGTTGGTTCCATCCATATTTTTACTTTTTCTTTATTTACACAGACAACAAAGAAGATGGCTATCTCCCCGTTTTGTGTTTATTATTTTAGTGGGAACTATAATTTTCTTACCCATGAAATACTTAGGAAAACTGATTCAACAAGGAGCCTCAACTGAGGATATGATAGAATTTGCCTCTGAATATCGAGAAAGTTTAAACATTGGGGCAAATGCAGATTTTGCGTTTTTAGATATGTACGCTTCTACCTTAACGCTAATTGACCAACGTGGCGTATTTTACTACGGAACAACTTATCTTACCCTATTTTTAGTGCCAATTCCACGCCCCCTTTGGCTGGAGAAACCCTCAATAGTGCAATGGATGACTGATATCTCAACGCCCTCTCGAAACCTGAAAGAATTAGGCTCAATTCCAACAATTTACGGTGAAGCTTATGCTAATTTTGGATATTTAGGGATCATTTTCGTCCCCTTCTTATTTGCCAAATATGCAGCACGCTGGTATTTTAAAATTCTCCATACCCATTCACAAGCTGCCAATCTATACCTTTACCTATATTTTGCTGCCATCATTGTTCAAGTTTACCGTGATGGATTAATCTCAGTCGTAATCTTCCTTTCTGCCTATAATATTCCTGGATTTTGTGTTTATTTTTTCAGCATACTTCAACAAAAACGGTCTTGAATCAGCAACAATTACATATATGGATGAATATTCCTAGTTTTCATCAGGCTGACTTGTTTAATGAACTAGCACAAAAATATGCTAAATTTGAGGTCATATATGCACATTCACAAGATGAAAATCGAATAACGCAAGGCTGGAGTTTTGAAAATATTCAGGACTATAAATCAAAGACAATTGGGACTGATTTAAGTTATTCAGCTTTGATTTTTCACGTATTCAAACACCGAAAAGCCACACATATTGTCAACGGTATTTGGGCGGAAAAATCATTTTTATTCGTAATAATTCTTCTAAATATTTTCAAGTCAAATTTTTTAATCTATTCCGAAGCTCCTGAACCAGCAAAAGAAAGAGGTTTTATTAAGAAAATTATCCTAAGTTTTATCGTAAAACCATTTGCTAAATTATTGATTATCAGAGCCAAAGGATTTTTGGCAGTTTCTATTTTTGCCGTTGAATATTTTGAATCACTAGGCGCAAAAATTGATAGAATTTATCGGTTTGGCTACTTTAGAACGTTAAAGGTTAATGACAAAATAACCGCTGAGAGTGGCTACAAGCCTTGTCAGGGGTTGATAAACAACAGTTCTGTTGTGTCCTTAATTTTCGTAGGGCAACTAATAGAAAGAAAAGGGATTTTACAATTGTTAGATGCCCTAAAAGTAGTTGCTGAAACGAACACTAGCTTTCACCTCAACATTATTGGAACTGGAACATTAGGGCCGATTTTACGAGAGTTTATTAATAAGCATCAACTTCAAAATAGGGTCAATTTATTAGGAATTATCGACTCAGAAAAAATTACTACTTACGTTGAAAAGGCGGATTTATTAATTCTTCCTTCTATTTTTGATGGTTGGGGAATGGTCGTAAACGAAGCTTTACAATGCCGTGTTCCCGTGCTTATTTCTGATCAATGCGGCGCAAAAGAGTTAATAAAACATCAAAAAAATGGACTCGTTTTCAAAGGAAATGATTTGAAATCTTTGATGCAAAATATACGTTTGTTTTTACGACTCTCACTCGATGAAAGAAATTCAATGAAATTTTGTGCGAGTGAAATGGGGAAAAAAATCAGTATTCCAATTGTTAGTAATTATTTGAGTCTTTGCCTAAATCACTGTATAAAAGCACAGCATTCAAAACCAACCGCCCCTTGGCTCGATGAATAAAAGAAAAGTTTTACTTATTGGCATCCTTCCACCCCCGATCAATGGTCAATCACTTGCTTTTCAAGCACTTGCAGATGAATTGGAAGCAGAAATTTTGCTTATTTCTGGTCAACGAAATACTAATATTTCCATCACACTTGCCAAAATTTTCAGCTTTTTGGGGTTACTAATTCAGTTGGTTAAAAAATTACTTTTCTATAGATACGTAGTTTATCATACCATCTCGCAATCAAAAAATGGGTTTTTAAGAGATTTTTTGATTGTAAATATTTCAAAATTTTTCGGCAATAAAGTCATCGTGCACATACACGGAGGAAATTATGATGGATTTTACCAAGTTCAAAAACCATTTATTCAAAAGAAAATTAATGGCATGCTAAAAAGGGTAGATTCTATTTTAGTGTTATCGGAAAGTTTGGCAAAAATGTTTGATTTTAACCCTACGCTAAAGAAAAAAATCAAAATTGTTCAAAATGGATTACCTTGGAATATTGATAAAACCCAAACAAATCTCAAGGAATTGCCCATTTCAAAAGAATGTCCCATCAAGATACTTTTTCTTTCCAATCTGATCGAATCAAAAGGGTATTTAGATGTTTTGGAAGCAACTTCTATTTTAGTAAACGAATATGGCTATAATATTGAAGCAAATTTTTGTGGAGAATTTATCCATTATGACGATGCCAAAAGATTTGCCACCATATCAGAAGCAAAACAATATTTTTATGCTTTTATTGCCAAAAATAACTTAGCAAGCCATATAAATTATCACGGAATCGTTGAGGAAGCAAAGAAGAAGGAAATATTAACAGAAACTCATTTTTTTATCTTACCCACAAACTATATCAACGAAGGTCAACCTATTTCAATTATTGAAGCATTGGCCTATGGTTGTGTGGTACTAACAACTGGTTATCGGGGGATTCCAGACTTAATAACTAATAATGTATCAGGGGTGTACATAAGATTTAATCATCCCAAGGAAATAGCTTTTGAAATTCATAATTTGATTAACTATCCGAGTGAATTTCAAAGAATTTCGATAAATGCCCATCAAAATTATCTCAAAAATTTCACGAAGGAAAAACATATAAATACTTTAATAACTGAAATCGAAAATCACACTTTTGAACACAAAAATGCCATAGATTTCCATTCCGAAATTGCCGTCGCATTTGATAGAAAATATGTGCAATCCCCTCAATTTCAACACCGTTTTGAAGTTTGGAAGACGCTTTTTGCACGGTATATTAAGCCCGAAATGGCAGTTTTGGATGCGGGGTGCGGTTCAGGGATTTTTAGTATTTATTTAGCGCTAAAAAAATGTATTGTCGTAGGTGTTGATGGCTCGGAAAAAATGATTGAACTTTGTAATCGTTATCAAAGCATAAATGACTTGAAAATTTCTTTCATTCAAGCAGTTTTACCTCTGGAAAATATTGAAAACTTTGGCAAACAAAATGTTATTTTGTGTTCCAGTGTTTTAGAGTATATTGCAGATTATGAAGCTGTTATTGTGCAATTCAAAGCATTATTAAAACCAAGTGGGATGCTCATGATTTCGATGCCTAATAAAGATAGTTGGTACAGAAAAATTGAAAAATACATATTTAAAATCACGAAAAAACCGTCTTATTATCAGTATATTCAACACATATTAACCGAAAACGAATTTTCAAAACAGTTAATGTATCACGGTTTTGAATTGCAACAACTTATATATTACCCCAATACTACTATTTTTTCTAAATTCATAAGAAGGCTTGGTGTAAAAGAAAAAAACACGCATACGATGTTCGTGGGAGTCTATAAATTACGATAAATGCGCATTTATTCATGGCATGACTGAATATACAAAACACCATTAATAAATGAAGTATTTTAGTCATACCATGAATTTGGCGGTAAATAATTGTTGAACTTTAATTGATATGATAAAAATCCTAAATATAGTCGGAGCCAGACCCAATTTTATGAAGGTCGCTCCCCTTCACCGTGCTTTTGAGAATCATCCAGAAATTGATTCTAAAATTGTTCATACGGGACAGCATTTTGATGCTAAAATGAGCGATGTCTTTTTTGAACAGCTTCAAATGCCAAAACCGCATTACTTTTTGGGTATTGGCGGTGGTTCGCATACGGAAGTTACGGCCAACACAATGCTTGCTTTTGAAAAGGTTATTTTGGCAGAACAGCCTGATTTAGTTTTGGTGGTAGGCGATGTAAATGCTACGCTTGCTTGTGCATTAGTGGCCATAAAATTGCATATTCCCGTTGCTCACGTAGAAGCAGGTTTGCGAAGTGGTGACCGTTCAATGCCCGAAGAATTAAATAGAATTTTAACCGATAGCGTTTCAGATTTTCTCTTCATTACTGAAAAATCGGGTGTGGAAAACCTTAAACGAGAAGGCGTACTCGATGAAAAGGTATTTTTTGTGGGAAATGTGATGATTGACTCTTTGGTTTATTATCTCGAAAAAGCCCGGCATACAACTATTTTAGAAGAATTGGGTTTATCGAAAAATGAATTTGTGGTTATGACCATGCACCGTCCCGCCAATGTGGACACAGAGGAAGGACTAAAAGCAATTTTATCAATTATTGAAGATACCGCAAAATACAAAAAAGTGGTTCTACCCATTCACCCAAGAACGGCGAATAATTTAAAGAAATTTGGACTTCATGAACCATTAAATGCGATTAAAAACCTTATTCTGACCCAACCACAGGGATATTTAGAATTTTTACAGCTGATTCAAAATGCTTCGTTAATTATTACCGATTCTGGCGGCATTCAAGAAGAAACGACATTTTTAAAAGTGCCTTGTTTGACTTTTAGGGATTCTACGGAACGACCAATTACAGTTGAAATTGGAACTAATCAGTTATTAGCCGACTTAAATCCTCAAACGGTTCACTTAAAATTAGTAGAAATTTTGAATGGAAAGACCAAACAAGGACAGATTCCACCACTTTGGGACGGAAAAACAGCGGAAAGAATTGCAGAGATTTTGGTATTGAAATTACAAACACCTGAATAGTCTACGGATGAACCCACAATAGAATTAGAATTTAATAGATTTATAGAGAACGACATAACTTTTTGGAATTGGAACTTCCCGAAAGTTTAACCCATAACGGAGTTATTTCGAGAAGTTGAACCAAATTAATTAAATTTAATTCTGAAAAGTTATGTCCCAGTCTGCAAACGGATAATGTTATTGAAAATCAACCTAAATCATTTTCCGCTGTAGTCTATTTTTATTCTTATTTCAGCATTATTTTTATTATTCGATACGGAAGTATCAAGCTACAAACCATGAAACAACTTGTTCAACACCTACAAACTGGCAAGACAATTTTAGAAGAAACACCTGTTCCGCAGGTACAGAAAGGTTGTGTATTAATCAAAACTGCGTGTAGTTTG
>Ga0114959_10002571_pt1 | contig 14755 bp, 15 predicted proteins | sample C_130625_EF_Meta_FD_87317 | JGI IMG/M metagenome (GOLD analysis project Ga0114959, IMG submission 87317) | Freshwater microbial communities from Lake Croche, Canada to study carbon cycling - C_130625_EF_MetaG | ecosystem: Environmental > Aquatic > Freshwater > Lake | place: Lake Croche, Canada...
GATCCTGCGCGATAGCTTGCAGCGTCTCAGCCTGCTTGAACTGTGTCTTCCCGATCTCGTCCAGAGTTTCTCGAGTCGAATCAAGGAACTCGGTATGACTCTTGACGATGGGCACCACGACGGTGCCGTGGAGCGTCACCGCGGCATCTCGCAGGAACCAGACCAAGACGGCCAGTAGCAGCACGGGCACGCCGAAGCGCTCCGCTACGCGAAACCCGGCCTCAACAAGGGACAAGGGACGGGGGTCGCTCATCGTGAACTCCGCTGAAAACCACAATATGTAGGCTAGGAGCCTTATCTAAATTGTAGCAGCGGAGAGTTGGCCTCTGAGTTCATCCAGAGAGCCCGAATTGTCGATGGTTCTGGCGATTAGGTGCTCGCTGACGCCAGCCTCGCTCTTATGATCGGCCGTGCTGGCATCCAAGCATCGCCAGTCTGCTCGAGTGACTCTCCATACTTCGCCGCCTGCGTTGATGATCGCCTGTGCCTCGTTGTCGAAGCGAACGTCGGTGACTACGACTCCGCGGCCGGTGGCGAGGTGCGGGATGGCCCGCTCCATCGCGATCCGCACCCAAATCTCGGGATGGATGGTATCTCGCCCCCACTCGGTGCCCATGCTCTGAAGCATCTGCCTGGGGCTTTTCCCGAGCCACGGGATGACCGCTTCCTTCACGTCTCGCTTCTGGAGGCCAGCCACCGAGATGCCCGTGATCACCGATATGCACTCATAGAGCGGGTCGGCGAACGCCATCTGATGAAACGAGCACCGATCCGAATCGATCAGTAGCTCGGCGACGGTGTTTTTCCCAGCCCCCGCCGGCCCGCAGAGTCCGATCAGCATTTTCGTAGCTCCCCGTCAAAACGCAGCCATTCTCCCAGTTCGACCGCCAGCAGCCGCTGGCCGACGCCTGCTTCCGCGAGCATCTTCTCGGCCAGTCTGACGTTTTCCTGCCATCGCTCGGGCGTGGCATTACGGAGCGAAACGAGGCCGACAACCTCGCCGATACCGGCCATGATGATCGCCCTGGCACAGTCGCAGCAGGCAAACCACGGGCAGTAGAGGCTCGCGCCGGCCGTTGACACTCCGAGGGCAGCGGCCCGGTAGATCGCCGCCCGCTCGGCGTGCTCGATGAAAAGGTACTTCTCGGGGGCCACTCGCCGCTCGTCGGTGGCGGTCACGCCTGTCGGGAATGAGTTGACGCCGTAAATGGCCCTGGTCTTTGTCACCAGCACGGCTCCGTTTTGCGTCCTGCCGTCCTGTGAACTCATGGCCGCGAACTGGCACGCCTGCCGCAGGTAGTCGATCTCGTTCATTTCGCCGGCCCCGCTATGTGCATGGCGGTCAGGCCGCCTTCGGGTCTGTAGATGAACGTCTCCATCGCCTGTCGGCTTCCAATAAAGCCGTTGTCCGCGTGCCACGAATCTGGCGGGCAGATGGCCGGGGCCGTTCGGACGATCACGCCGTCGATAGTTTCGATAGGTCGCTGCCACTCCGCGGCCTGAGAGTGAAAGTGCCCCGTGTGATATTCCCGATACCAGCACCTCGCCCAATCGGCTGGAGCCTCGAGCGCCATCATCTGCGGCAGACGCTTCTTCGCTCGGTGCCCGTGAGTGATGCCCAGCAGATTGCTGCCGTGCGAGAGATACTGCCGTCCGGTAACCTCCCCCGAGACGGTGACGCGGCCGTCGTTACGGAACCGCTCGGCCAGGATTCTGGCGAACATCCACGTCAGACTCTCGTCGTGATTGCCGTTGACGATGGCACAGTCGGTCGGTGCGGTGGCGGCAGACCGCTCCACGATCCCCAGAAGCGAGTCGCAGCCGACCTGAATGATCTTCTGGATGCGACCGTCTTGGTCTAGCGGCGTGCCGCTAGTGGTCGTTCCCGCGACGTTATCGACGTGGAAGAGGTCGCCAAGAAAAAGAATCGTCCTGCGGGCCGGCTGGGCAACGGCGAGTAGCTCGTCGGCGGCGTCCCGCACAAGCCGGTCAGCAATCGACAGATCGTAGTCTCCGTCGCCAGTCGCCTTGCTCCAGGCCCGTTTACCGTAATGGCAGTCCGCGACCACCAAGACTTGCCAGAGGTCGCCGCGGGCCTTCGGCTTGATCGGCTTGTGCTTGATGCGGGGCAGATTGGCCGCCGCGATCATGGCCTCGACGGCCTCTTTGATCCCCGGCCCTGCTTTTGGCTTGAGCCTAACCCAGACGCGGTGAAGCTCAGTGACCGTCGGCTCGCCATCGGGGCCGGCGGTCGCCACCTCCCACTTGGTCGCTTCGGATGCTGCCACTTCGTAGCGGGTCATATCCGCTTCGATATGGGCCAGCAGATCGTCAACGGTCTTGATGCGGCGGCTCGTCGAGCGGGCCTCAAGCACCTCGCCCTCACGTCGCTGCGTCACCTGTTCGGCGTCGGGGGCCGGCTTCGGCGTAGCCGCCGCTGCCGCCGACGACAAGATATCGCCGGTCAGCCCTGCGTCAGCCATCGTTGCACCTTTCGGTAGCCGGCGATCTTGTAGCCTCGATCAGTCAGCTTGGCGATGATCGTCTTCGCCATCTGCGATGCGGAGACTCCGCTCTCCTCGGCGGTCTGCCGCCACGCGGCGCGAACATCAAGGATCGCGCCTTGGTGTTCGCTTGACAGAACGTCGAACCAGCTTGCTGGCTTTGGCGTCGGTTTTACGCTTTGCAGGATGTCTTGAGTCAGCGAGTCCATTCGTGCCTTTCAAGTAAATCATGCCGTCGTCATCGGGTATGCCGCCGCCCTCGACTTGCTCGTCGTCGTCGTCGGAGAAGACGAAGTCCTTGGGGGGGGGTGCTTTTCCCATGAGAGTAGTGTGGCTCAGTAGGGTTTAGTGGTCAATCTTGTTCTCAACGGCCGACTTCAGGCCAGCGTTCGTCAGCGGGCTAGCTTGCAGGCTGCTAGCTATCGCCGCCACGTCAGACGTGTCAACGTGCGACGGAAGAACGACTTGCAGTGCCGCGTTGGCGGCGCGCTCGACGACCGCCGATATGAACGCGCCAGCGGTATCAAGTGCGTTTTTTCGTTTCTGGCATCCGCAGTCCTTTCCAGTAACTTGCTTGACACGCTCTGGGGTTACCCCCACGGCAGACAGTCCGCGGGATATAGCCGTGCCGATAGGTATCGGCGGTATCACGATCCTTCGCGACATTCTCTCGTCGGCTATTTTGTGAGCTAGCTCAACAAGTGTTCGACACTCGCGGTATGTCGGCAGTTTTTTCGCCGCGTAGCCGCAGCGCTTGCATCGAATCGTGCTTGCGTCGAAGTCGCACATCAGTAGTGCGGAACTATCGAGCCTTCCAGCGTCTGAATTATATTCCATGAGACTTCCGAACCTCCAGCTTTGATCTTGATTACGCCGTGCCTGCCTTCAAACGTGTAGTAGTGAGAGTGCTGAATGTTTGACTGAGCAAACGATTCTCCCCAAGTTGGCGGGTTTATGTCTTTGATCGAAACAGACACAAGCCCGTCGCTCCGAATCTCAACGACAAGCCATTCCGTGTTCGTCTCAACAGTCCAGTCAGATCGAGACGGCTGCTCATTCGGAACTATCTCCGCAAGCATCGGACACGTTGCGTCTTGAATGATAACGGCGTCAAAGCCATTGCCTATCGGAGGATGCGTGTACACCTTTTCGTACAGAGTGGAGTTAACGACCCATAGCACCGAAAACGGGCACAGCGCCTGATCAAGTCCGTCTTGCGTGATGTATGCGGTCGCGCCGCGACCTTGAAGAAACGGAACGATCTGAAAACTTGCCTTCTGCACGGTATTAGTCGGCGAGTCAAGCTGATGGACAACTTTCCAACGCGAATTATTCGGGCCAATTTCGACGACATCCTGCCGGTCTGGGCAGCACCGCGTCAGCGTCACGGTGCCGCCCTGTTGCGGCACCGTTGAGTGCTTGGGAGTGACAGAAGTCGGAATCGGGTCTACTTCCTCGTAGGTGACAATGAAATCAGTGCCTTCGACTGGGGTAAAGTATTCCCACGTTCCGCTGCTGCCTCGCTTGATTGGCAGCGACGAGTATCCGAGCGCATTCCAGTTCCAAGTCCATTGAGAACAGAAATTGTCGCGAGTTCTTGTGACACGAATCGTGTTTGGTATTGAGTATTGAAGCGAGTTGCAGGAACCAAAATATTCATTTTGCCAATAACCGCTGAAAACAGATATATTTGAATCTAAGACAAAAGTACCTGTCTGTTCATGGTAATAATCAGGCGGGTCTTGATTATAGTTAATGTTCCCAAGCGAAAGCGTTCCCGCTATTTCGACCGTGATCTCCGGTGGTGGGCATTTCCCGGTTTCAACTGATCTTGTGAGATTGAGGTAATCGCTCCCAAGGTTTCCGCTTGGAGAGGGACACATCCAATCGCCCTCAAACAAGCCGTCGTCGTCGCCGCCAAGCGTGAACACTCCTGGGTCGCGAAGATACAAATTCGACGCCTCGATGGTGACGGTGTTTCGGCACGGCCCGTTTTCAAGCACCCACAGTAAATCTCCGCAGTAGAATGCAGAGTCGTCAATCTGAGCACCAACCCAACCCCAGTACCCGATTGCTTGACACGTTCTGGCTTCATATTTGTAGTGGCAATTCCCGTATGCGTCTTTGTACCTCCGCAGCGGGACGGGGTTCCACACGTCCTGCCCGTGGCATGGCTCCGTCGATGCGCTTGAATACTTCGATCTCTGGAACGTGACTGTGCGTTTAACAGGATCGCCGTCAGCCTTAAAATCAGCGCAAAGGCTCACGCCGCAAAACTTCGTAGGGTCGTCAGCTTTCATTGTGAAAGTGCTGCCGCTTGACGTGAAATCTACCGTGCTATCTCCACTAATAAAACCAGCGACAAGATCGGTGTCATAAATCCACCCGCCGTCGGACGAAACCGGCGATCCGTAAAGCGCAAACGGATCGGTCGGCAACATTACATAGCCGTACTTCGCAATACTATATAGGACGCCTTCGGTGTACGGCGCAACTTGATCCGCTGCCCAAAACGATGCCGTTATATACTGCGAATCCGTTCCGCTCGCGCTTAGTCGCGTAAAAAACATTTGATCGTTGACCGGTCGTGCGGTCAGCGACGGCGTCTCAAACGTAACATCGGCGTCAGTCGTGAAGTTGTCGCTGTAAATGGTGTATGTGTAATTGTTTGGCGAATTCGTCGTGAACACAGGCGGCGTCGGAGTGGTTGAGGCCGCAACGCCCATGAGCTTTACCGTCAAGTCGATTGCTGCGCCACTGTGCCCGTCATACGTTACGCGATACGTCGCCGTTTGAGTCTCGTTCAGCGGAAGTCCCCGAGCCGCTCCGCTCACGACAATCTTGCACACATGCACAACGACTTCGGTTGGAACCCGCCTGAGTCCGACCTGCTCAGGCCTTGATACCGCTCGTGAATACCCGTCAACGCGAGTGGTAATTGCTTGCGGGTTTGAGAAGGTGGTTTCAAGCGTCGTTGTGTCTTTGTTAACGAACCGAATGCAGCGATTGAACTCAATCGCGTCGTCGCAGTGCGATCCGCAACACGGGCTACACGGCGATCCGAGCATGAACCCCAGCGGGTACAGTCCAGCCGCAAATGCGAAGACTGCCCAAATAACAAAGAACAGCGGTTCGGTCGATTCGATCATCTCAGCACTCCGCAGCGATCAAGTACCAAGCGGTGCCGTCCTTGGCGATGGCGCAGTTCTTCGTGGCCGTCGAAGTGGTGCTGATGTTCGCAAACAAATTCGTTGCCGTCACTGTATTGGGCGATACCGCCGTGTTCTTAATAGTCACGACTTTGTCGCTGTTGATCGACCATGCTCCGGTGAACGTGCAAACGCGGAACACCTTCGGCACATATGTCGGCATTTCCTGGTGAACCGTCGTGATATTCTCTTCCGGCCCGCCAGGAGCAAGAGCGTCCACCTTCGCGATTGTGCTTTTCAGCTTTTCGCGGAGGCTTTCACCGATCAGATATCTGCCGTTTTCTGCCATTTATTGAACGCTCACGCCGCAAACGCTGAAGTCGGGCGAGGCCGATGCCGTCGTCGCCGTTGAAGTGAGTCTTGGATTTATGTTGACGTTGATAGTTCCGTAAACAATTGACGAATAGTTTGATCCGCTCCCATAGGTAACTGAGTACCTATAGCTAGCAGGCGAGTTTTCCAAGCTGAGTTCGTCGTTTGTGATCTTCTTGTAGCTTGTGCCAAAAGGGATTGTCACGTTGACCGCTGTTCCATTTCGAGAACACGTCAGTTGCGTGCTGGGGCGATATGCGAAAACTGCGTACTGCGTTGAGGACAACGTGCTGGCTGTTCGGCGGCTCGCGATGTACTGCGACTGATTGCCTGGGACGAGAGTTATGTTGCTCGTCGAATACGAGTTGCCTACCGGAAAGCCTGCAAGCTGATAGCTTTGCGTTAACACAGGAACCGCATAAGCAGAAAAGGAAGACGAGCCGCTCGTATTGCAGAGCGCGACAGTCACAACGTATGACTTCGCCGCTGTGACCTCTACGGATCGGGCTACTGGTGTAGTCAACGCCACAGTATGTCTCTCTCAGTAGGTTACTGGAACCAGCGGATGCCAAATGCTGAAAAGTTGTCGCCGAAATCCATTTCGGGCTGCAAGCAGAGCCGGTTGATCAAGACCCCTCCTGCCGCAAAGTCTCGAGGCGTCCCGTCGTCGTTGAGCGGGATAGGCTGGGCACACGGTATTTGCGTGAAACCGCCATCGTCGCTGCCAGTGGCCGAGACAGTCACCATTGCCCTGACTTTCCCGGTCGCGTTTGACGCAAGCGCGGCGGGCTTATCTCCGTTCATTTTTACGCGGCCAAGTTCGTGCTGAAGCACGAGCGCCTTCTGGTCTACTTTGCTGTCGCCCAGGCCTGTGTTGATGATATTGAAGCCAGTCTGCGGTACGGCAATGTCCCAGCCGATGGCCTCATAACCATTTCGGGTAAAAGTCCAGTGCGAGCGAACTGCAAAGCTAAACGTCACCTTGAAGCCGCGAAACGTCGTCGTTCCAAATTGCTCGACGACAGGCGTTGAGGCGATACTCTGAAGCATACAGCAGTGGACGCCAATTGAGAGGCCGCTAAACGTGAATGCGGACTGGTTGACATATCCGCAGTACCCAAGCACGCTGCTCATGTCTGTGGTTGAGTATTGGTCGATATTAATCGTGACTACTGGTTCTAGACGAGTAATTCCATCGACCAAGTCGCCGGCTGGATTCGTTGCCGGCGAAACGGCTGCGGAGGAGCCGCCCGTGACTACCTTTCCGCTCCACGCCGCAATCTCAGAAAGCGACGTTGTCATTGAGTAAAGCGCGGGCCGAACCGTCGGGTCTTGCGACTTCGGATCGGCGACTGACGGATCAGCGCCGGGGCTGCTGCGATACTCAGCGGTGACGACGCAGAGCATCCGGTCGTCGCCCTCATGCGAAGCCTCGACGCTCACGCACGGGATCGGATTTGCAGCGCTGTAAAGGTCGCCGATGTTGACCTTAATCGTTTGAAAGATATCCCAGCTTTCATCCGGCTTATTGAGCAGTACCCGCCACTTGCGTGTGGCGCGATACGCCGAGCCGCCGCCGTCGGAGCTAAGTGAGAAGGCGTTGCCCTGCGCGAGTTCTGAGACTTTTCTTGGCATGATTTAGAGGAGAACGCCTGGGTTGGCTTCCTTGATGGCGGCAATGAGAGCGTCGAACTTCTGAGTCTGCTTGCGTAGCTCGGCGAGGTTCACGTCCTTCGCCGAATCGTCGCCTCGGATAAGGCGGGTGAGTTCGCTGGCTCCCTGACTCGTCGAAACGTCGGAAACCTGAAGAGCCTTGCGGGACGGGCCTTGCAGGAGGGCGTTCTGACGCTCCTCCTCGAACTGCTGGAGCATTGGGGCCAGTTCCTTCATCTGGTTGTTGACGGCCTGCTTCAGGAACTCGGTCGGGTCTTCTGCGCCGAAGATGTTGGTTCGCATTTCCTCCGCGCGAGCGTTGATGTCGGCAGCAGCGCCATTGACGATTTCCTTGTCAAAGCGCTCTTTGTCAGTCATGCCGAGGTCGCGACCACGGTTCGCACGGTCGCGATTGTTAATTTTTCTTTGGTATGCCCGAGTTTCATGTTGTATTTCATTTGTGCCTTGGTCAATTTCGTACTCGATCCTGTCTCTTGCCTTGCGGACTTGTTCTTGAAGACGTTCCCGTTTTCTAAGGTCTCCATTCGACAGACTGCCGGATGCCGCCTCACGTTGCGCTAAATCTGCTAGTTCTTTTTGTGCGTTCGCGATGACCTCGCGATTTTCTTGTACCTTGGGAAGTCCTTCAATTTCTTTTCGTTTCTGCTCAAGCCTGTCCTGAAGTTCTTGTGCTTTTTCACGATCTTCTCTGCCGTTGCCTTCAGCATTCACTGTTCGTTTCATGTCCTCGTTTGTCGGAGAAGGCGAGTTAATCTCTCTCTGTATTGCCTCTTCTTCTTGACGCCGACTGCTCTCGATGATTTGCCCGATACCCCCTGTTACGCGGTCAAACACGCCACTTGATGCAGACCTCTGGCGGTTGTATTCGTTTTCCCTCTCTCGAGCAGCGATACCGTTATTGATAGCGTCAAGCTGCCTTCGCTCGGCGTCGGTGAGGGTTCGGATGAGACTTTCACGCTGCCGCGTCAGTTCAATCTCACGCTTCCTTGCCGCATCCAGTTCGTTCTGCTCCGCTGGCGTGATCCCGCCGATGGCGGCCTTGCCTTCAAGGTCTTTTCTTCGCTGAGTCTTTGCCTCAAGCTCGTCGGTGATCTTGCCCATTGCCGGCGATGCTTGGATTTCTTGGCGTTTGTTGTCTAGCTGCCTCTGGGCTTCTGCGATGCGCGCATTGTCCTGAATTAACTGAGCCTCTGCTTGATCGCGAGCCTCCCTTGTGCCGGTCTGAAGTGGGTTCTCTTCAAACGCCCGCTGTGCCGCTTCGGCACCAGACTCAGACTTTTCACGCGCTCTCTCGCCAATCCTGCGAACTCGCGCGAGGGCAACCTCCAGGGCGGCGATGGCTTCTGCGAAAGCCGCCGCTGCCTCCGATGCTTTCTGAGCGGCCTCAAGCGATGCTTCCGCTGCCTTTATCTCGGCAGCCGCGCCCTTTGCGGTGGCTACCTCAAGGTTTTTGCGAGCTTGAATCTCAGCGTCGATGGCCGAAATCAGTTTTGCCGTTGCACCAGTACGTTCATTGGCAAAACGCTCTCCGCTCAACCCAGAAAGAGCCGAAGTGGCACGCTCGCCGCCGAATGTGCGGCCGAGTCGAAGTTCTCTGGCACGGGCGTCAAGGTCAGCCATCTCCCTCTCGACCTGGGCGATGTTCGCTGCGGCCTCGTCTACCTTCTCTTGCCTCTTCTCGGGAGTTCTCTCGTTCTGAGCCTCCTCGAGCTTGTCATAAGCAGACCTGAGTTTCTTTGCTGATGAGTCAAGTTCTCGCTGGAACGCTCCCGCAGACGGGACGCCGCGTTTGATCGCTTCGGCCACGTCCTCCTGGGCTTGGCTGATCTTGGCCGCCGGCCCGCGAGAAGCCTCGGCTATCTTGTTTGCTAGGTCGTCTATCTCCTTTACAAGAGGAGCCTCTATGCTGGACAGGGCTGAACGCAATGCCAGAATTTGCGTTTTGGCCGCTTCAGCCTGCGAGGAATTGAAAAAGCCGCTTTCAACTTGAGACGAAAGCTCGCTGATCGTGCTCTTGAGTTGAACCTTGGCATCGCTAAGACTTGCTGCCTCTTGAACGCCTGCGGATTTCTCGCGAAACGGCGCTGCTGCGGCCTCTCCCGCACCAGGGTTGTCTGGATTGAATTGATTGACATCGCTCTCAATCGCATCGGCCATTGCCTGAAAGGCTTCTTGGATTGTTCTCTGCACGCCAAACGTATTAAAAGACGGCTTGCCGGCCGCCCTTTCCGCCGCGGCGTTCTCACGATCCTTAGACGCTGCCATTTGCGTCTGGAAGCCAACAATCTCGCCGGCATTACTGCTCTTTTCAATCTTGTTTTTAAGTTTTTGTTGCTCTGCACGCTCTTTAATAACAGCCGGGTCAACATCGACGAGGTTGGCTTCTGCCGACTCCTTCTGCTTCTTTGTTATGGCGTCAAGCTGTCGAGTAAATTCAGACGCCATCTGACCGCCAGCAGAGAACGTGCCCTGCGACATGGAGTCGCCAAGCGAGCGAAACGCTTCAGCCAAGTCTTCTACGAGCGTCTTCTGTCGAGCGAGGGCATCATTCAGTGCCTTTGTCTGATCCTCTGACGTCCTGCCATTGTTGATCCACTTGTATAGACCAACGGCTGCCTGCCCGCCGAGCACGGCACCGAGGCCGATAAACAGGCCGGTCGTGCCTCCCGCGATGAACGCAAGCTGCGTGATGTTGTTGCTGACCGCCCGAAGTTTCTGATCCCACCCGCCGACGGAAGACAAGAAGTCATCGACCGCGAACGCGGCTTGATTTAAGGCAAGGGAATACTTGTCAACCCCGCCGCGGCTAACGTCTCCAACGTCTTTGTTCAGAGCCTTGCCTTCTGCGGCCGTCAGGTTGCCCGCAGCCACGGCCGCAGCAATCAGCTTGTTGATGTACCCGTCAAGTTGCTTCTGAGTTTGACCAAACCCGAGAGTGCCCTCGTCGGCTGCATTGCCAGCGTATCTAGCCAAGTTGTTAAACGCAGCGGCAACGGGGCCATTTGCTGAAACGCCAACGGCAATGAGTTTTGACCTGATTACGTCAAGCTGTCGTTCGGTTTTCGTAAATGCTGACGTGTTGATCGCATCGCGAAGTGTGCCCTTGAGTCTTGCGCCTTGCCCCGCGCGTTCCAGCGTTTTCCCGAGAAGAGCGGCCTTGACTGTCGCTTGCTCAATTTCGTGCGACGTGGACGTTGAGTCCAGCTTCTTGAGTTCGTCTCTTACTTGATTGATTGCGGGAATGAACTTGGCTTGCAGCGGGATCGGCAGCCGCTCCAATTCGCTTTGCAACGACCCGACCGTCGCTCGAAGCGATAGCAGTTTGCGATCTGATGTTCCGAAGTCGGGGTCAAGGTTGCGAAACCCACCTGTTCCAAGTCGTTTTTGCTCTGCCGCCTTACCGGCCTGCTCTCGCCGCTGGATCATCGCGATCTCGGCTTCGGCCGCCTTCTGGGCTTGCGCCTGTCGTTCAATTTCGGCGGCCTTGGAGCCTTGCTCACGCCTTTGAATCATCGCGATCTCAGCGTCGGCCGCCTTCTGTGCTTGGGCTTGGCGCTCGACTTCGGCCTGCTTCTCGGCCTGCTGGACACGCTGGATCATCGCGATCTCGGCATTCGCTGCGTCCGCTGCGCCCTTGCTCGCCGCTGCATCGGCACCAATTCGTCGTTGTAGCTCGTCGTTCAGTTGCCTTTGAACGGCAAGCTGCGACTGGTACGCTGCCGTAGCACCAGCGACGTTGCCGTTGATGAGCAGGCTTTCATTTTCCAAGGCCGCCGCAAGCCGCTCAGTCTCAACCGCTGCCGCACGCTGCTGGGCAACAAGGTTTGCAACGCCGTTGCTGGATATGGCGGCAGGAGACATCTGGGCGGCCTGCGACTGCAATGCTGCCGACCGTTGCATCTCAGACGATAGCTCTGGCCGCTGGAACCGAAGCTCTTGCCCCGTGGCGAGGCCGGAAACCATTGTTTTGGTTTCATTCATGCGAGACATGGCGGCGACTGTCTTTGTCACCTGTTTCTCAACAGCCTCAAACTGACGCACGCCTGCCGTGCCGGTGCGATCAATCGTCTCAGACAGTCTCTCTGTCGCCGTCTGCGCCCTAATCATCGCAGGCAAGAATTCTGCTTGAACTCCAGCAGACAAGCCACTCATCGTTTTCGCAGCGCCAGCCAGGGGTTTGCCTATCTGCTGCGAAACAGAGTAGACGGCCTGCATCTGCTTGATGGCTTCGGCGAGGTTGGCTTCCTTGATTCCCTTGAAAGCACTAAACGACAGCTTTTGCGTTGCGGCAGCCGTCAGTGCTCTCTGAAGCCTTTGCGCGTCGGTATATATGCCACGCAGCGCAGTGCCAGCACCACTCCGAGCGGAGGTCAGGGAGCCCTCCATGCTGCCGGCGAACTTCTTCACCTCGGCCGCAGACTTGCTCAGTTTGCTGTCGAAGTCGGCGGTGTTCGCCGAGACGATTGCACTGATCTTGCCGAGGTAGCCGTTTGCCATCGCGTCACCCTGTCGGAGGTGCAGTCAACTTTAGTAGCTCATTTATCATCTGATTCTTGGTCTGCTCGGGCTTGACTACTGTTGGAATGAACACGGCTTCGTCGGGAATATCGTGCTTCTTGTAGTTCCCAGACGCGGCCATGATCACCCGGCAAAGTCGGGCCGTCTGACCCCAAGGGTCGGGCAACGGCCACCGCTGGTCATATGCGTACCACTCGGCAATCTCCTTGCTATCGACTTCTTGGAGCAGACGTTTGACGCTCATGCCGAGCGTGGCGGCTAGCCTGAAGTAGAAACGCCGTTCGGGGCGGCTTCTGAATCTTCCCCCAGGGCATCAACTGCCTCCTGCGTGAAGGCATTCAGCTTCCAGCCGGCCTCGAAGAGGCGATTGATCACGACCGACGACTTGTCGCCGAGGATGCCGGCCTCGTCGTCGTTGAACAGACGCTTGCCGGCGTCGTCGCAGAGGGCCAGAAGCAGGAAGCGAATGCGAAACGCCTTCATCTTCTGCTCGGAGTAGCTCTCCTCGAAACGGTCGCGGTCGGTGCCGGTAAGGACGCGAAGAAACACGTCGCCACCCCACTCAGGAACAGCGATCTTCTCCTTCCGAACGTCGTCGGCTGCCAGGATGCTTTTACGGTCAAGTGCCATGTCTATCTGCTCCAAGAATCAGTGATCGCAAGCATCCTGCCTGCTTTAGCCTGTGTAGTCCGTAATAAGAAACTTGAGAGTACCGCTGACGACCTCACCAGTCCTTGCAGCGAGCGATGCTGACTGGCATACAGCGCGTCTGGACACAGTAAGCGCTGTTCCAGTAGTGAATGTCAGCGTGCCTGTCTGCCGCACAATCCCTTGCGGGTCGCCGAAAGAAATAAAGTCTACGTTGATGGCGCCGCCGACCCAGTCGCCGGTCGGCACCATCACCATATACCCCGTGGCATCGCTCACCGATGTCATGTCCGCAATAACGGCAGTCGGTGTTTCGACGGATATGCCTGTCACGTTGCCAGTGAAGGCAGGAGTTCCAGACCAAGTAATCGTAGCGCCCTGCGCGGTAAACCCGGCCATGACGGGTTACCCCCTCAGAATTAAGCGACTCGCCAAGTGATACTGCCCTTGACGAGGTCGCCGACGCTGCCGCCAAGGCTGGACGAGGTGAGAGTCGCGCTTCCGCTGAACGACAAGCCGCCCTGGCCGCTGATCGTGATCGTGCCCGTCTGAGCCGTAATAATCGCATTCGCGATGTAGTCGCAAGAGATTTCTCGCTGCACAAACGTGGCGACATACTGACGACGTTCGCCGGGGTTTTGGCCGAGGTGTGAGCCGTCTGCCGTATCGATCGTGTCGCTGACATTGAAACTCGTAGCGGTAATTGTCGTACCGCCGTAAACGACTGACACGCCCATCGCAGCATTACCGGCCATGTGCGCCTCCTTGCGCTAAAGTCTTACTCAGTGGCCTCTTGCCACCGAATTTGAAATAGTTGTCGAACTTCGTATGCGGGCGGGAGTTGCGCTCCCACGGCGGCTGGGTCTAGATAGTCATCCGTCTCCGACACGAGCCGTATATCACTAATTGTACATCCCGAGAGCGTCCCCGTGCGGCCATCCAAGGCAAGCCTGACCTCATCGGCAAGCTCACGGGCGGTATCGTAATAGAGTGCCCAGGAGGCTATCTGAAGGTTCACAAGCGGTTGATATATCGGCCCAAGCAACGCCGACTCGCGTGTGATGTTGTTCCTCTTGTAGACGCAGAACGGCAGAACGGCGTTTTTCGGCACCGCGACTGGGTAGACCTGAAACCCGACCAATCTCGCCACGGCGGGCGTGGTGATCAGACGTTGAAAAACGTGTTTTTCGGGTGAAATGATCACGATGACAGCCTGTCCAGTGAGTTTTGGATGGCGGTTCTGAGCGTGTTGAACACGGCCGTCTGCTGCTCGCCGATGGTCTTCTCCATCGCGTGCTGGGCTGGCATCGCTCCGTATGTCTCTCCTGGGTGAAGCGTGACGGGGTGCATTCTTCCGTCTGTGACTCCGAAGTCGTGAGGGTATCCCTTGCCCATTCCGGCTTGCCGCGTCGCCTCGTTGATGCTGCCCATCAAAAAGTAATAGCCCTTCGACATATTCGCGAACTGAGTGTTATTCGCGGATGAGTGACGCCGCATCTTGCCGTTGATCATCTGATGAACATTGAGATACGTTCGGCGGCCCTTTGTCCCAGGCTTCCTGGCGTCACTACCAAATTCGTGAAGCCAAGCTGCGTTGCCCGATGCTTGCTTCGACGTGGCACCCGCTGTGCCGGTTTGCCACGGGCCTATGATCGCCACGGCCGCCGAATCGTAGGTCTTCGTTTGAATGCGAACTGACCTACTCAGGTTGCCTGTCACATTGTTGATCTTGGCCTTATAACCCTGCTTAATGTGCTTGCCGGCCTTCTCAACGCAGTCCTCGAGCGCCTTCGGCTCGCCCATCTTTGCCCCGAGCATCTCCAGCTTTTCGGCGAGTTCGCGGATGCCGGCCGTCTTGACCGTGACGAACGCATTCGTCAGTTGCTTTCC
>Ga0114959_10002575_pt1 | contig 14749 bp, 12 predicted proteins | sample C_130625_EF_Meta_FD_87317 | JGI IMG/M metagenome (GOLD analysis project Ga0114959, IMG submission 87317) | Freshwater microbial communities from Lake Croche, Canada to study carbon cycling - C_130625_EF_MetaG | ecosystem: Environmental > Aquatic > Freshwater > Lake | place: Lake Croche, Canada...
ACCGCGCTCGCGGCCGCCGCAGGCCGGCATTCGCCCATGTTAAATTCGCCGCAAACGACACCGAGGAGACCCCGTGTACGCAGGCCATTACGCTCAACTGAACCCTGACCGCCCCGCCTTCATCATGGCGTCGAGCGGCGAATCGGTGTCCTACGCCGAGTACGACGCCCGCACCAATCGACTCGCCCATCTGCTGCGCGAACAGGGCCTCAAGCGACTCGATCACTACTCGGTGTTCATGGAAAACAATGCCCGCTATCTCGAGGCCTGCGGTGCCGGCGAGCGATCGGGCCTTTACTGCACCTGCATCAACTCCTTTCTGACCGCAGACGAGCTGGCCTACATCCTGAACAACAGCGAGTCACAGGTGCTGATCACCTCGATCGGCAAGGTGGAGGTCGCACTCAAGGCGATCGCGCAAGCGCCTCGCATCAAGTGCTGCCTGGTGGTCGGTGGCGCTGGCGCAGGGTTGCCGGCGCGTGTCGGCGAGTGCATCGTCAGTGATTACGCAAGCGCAGTGGCTGACTGTCCGGCCACACCGATTGCCGATGAATGGCTCGGCACGCCGATGCTCTATTCATCGGGCACCACCGGCCGGCCCAAAGGCATCGTCAGACCCCTGCCCGAAACACCCCCGTCGCAACCGCTGCCGCTCTTCGATTTTCTGACCAAGCTGTGGCGCTATCGTCCGGACATGGTCTATCTCTCACCGGCGCCGCTCTATCACTCGGCGCCCCAGGCCGCGGTGTCGCTCACGATCAGACAGGGTGGCACCGTGATCATCATGGAGCACTTCGACCCCGAGCAATACCTGGCCCTGATCCCGAAATACAAGGTCAGCCATTCGCAGCTGGTGCCGACCATGTTCAGCCGGATGCTCAAGCTGCCGCAGGCCACACGCGAGGCCTACGATCTGTCCTCGCTTGAAATCGCGGTTCATGCCGCAGCCCCCTGCCCCGCCCAGGTGAAGGAGCAGATGATCGAATGGTGGGGGCCGATCATTCACGAGTACTACGGCGCGACCGAGGGCCTTGGATTCACAGCCTGCGACAGCGCCGAGTGGCTGGCGCATCGGGGCAGCGTCGGTCGGGTGCTGCTCGGTGATCTGCACATCCTCGACGACAACATGCAGCCCTCGCCCAAAGGCACGCCCGGCGAGATCTGGTTCAAGAGCGGATCGCCCTTCGTCTATTTCAATGACCCCGAGCGCACCGCCGAGACACGCTCGGCCGACGGCACGATGAGCACCGTGGGCGACGTGGGTTATGTCGACGATGACGGCTTTCTCTATCTCACCGATCGCTCGACTTTCATGATCATCTCGGGTGGCGTGAACATCTATCCGCAGGAGTGCGAAAACCTGCTGATCACGCATCCCAAGGTGGCCGATGCCGCGGTATTCGGCGTGCCGAACACCGATCTCGGCGAGGAGGTCAAGGCGGTCGTCCAGCCGATGCCCGGCGTGGTGGCCGATGACGCGCTTGCACAGGAACTGATCGCGTTTTGCCAGCAGAACCTGGCCAAGCTCAAGTGCCCGCGATCCATCGATTTCATCGACGCCATGCCCCGGCTGCCGACCGGCAAGCTCTACAAGAAGCCGCTGCGCGAAAAATACTGGGCCGGCCACAAGAGCCGCATCGTCTGAGGCAGGCCAGGCGGTCTGCATGAAAAAGCCGGCCTGCGTGGGCAACGCAGGCCGGCTTTTTTTCAGCTCATGAGGCGCCCAAGCACCGCGGTCAGCTCAGATCAGGACTGACCGCCTTCCAGGAAGCTCTTGAGCTTGTCGGCCCGTGACGGGTGACGCAGCTTGCGCAGGGCCTTGGCTTCGATCTGACGGATTCGCTCGCGCGTGACATCAAACTGCTTGCCGACTTCCTCAAGGGTATGGTCGGTACTCATCTCGACACCGAAGCGCATCCGCAGCACCTTGGCTTCGCGCGGCGTGAGCGAATCGAGCACTTCCTTGACCACATCGCGCATCGAGCCGTGGAGTGCGGCATCGGCCGGCGCCAGCGTGGCGGTGTCTTCGATGAAGTCGCCCAGATGCGAGTCGTCGTCGTCGCCGATCGGGGTTTCCATCGAGATCGGTTCCTTGGCGATCTTGAGGATCTTGCGGATCTTGTCCTCGGGCATCTCCATCTTGACCGACAGGGTCTGCGGATCGGGCTCGTTGCCGGTCTCCTGCAGGATCTGGCGGCTGATCCGGTTCATCTTGTTGATGGTCTCGATCATGTGCACCGGAATACGGATGGTGCGAGCCTGGTCGGCGATTGAACGCGTGATCGCCTGGCGGATCCACCAGGTGGCATAGGTCGAGAACTTGTAGCCGCGACGGTATTCGAACTTGTCGACCGCCTTCATCAGTCCGATGTTGCCTTCCTGAATCAGGTCGAGGAACTGCAGACCGCGATTGGTGTACTTCTTGGCGATCGAGATCACCAGTCGCAGATTGGCCTCGGTCATTTCGCGCTTGGCTTTGCGCGCCTTGGCCTCGCCCATGGCCATCTGCTTGTTGATGTCCTTGAGATCGGGCAGCGGCAGGACCACACGCGCCTGCAGGTCGATCAGCTTTTGCTGCATGTCCTGGACCGCCGGGATGCTGCGACGCAGCCGCTCGATATAGGGGCTGTTGATCTCGGCCTCGCGCTCGACCCAGCGAAGGTTGGTCTCGTTGCCGGGAAACGACGCGATGTAGCGCTCGCGCGGCATACCGACCTTGTGAACGCAGATCTCGGCGATGCCACGCTCGAGCGTGCGAACCTCGTCGACCTGGCTGCGCAGGGTGTCGCACAGGCGCTCGACCATTTTCGCGGTAAAGCGAATGGTCATCAGCATTTCCTGCAACTCGGCCTGCGCCTTGAGATAGGGCTTGGACTTGTAGCCTTCTTTCTCGTAGGCCACCCGCATGCGGTCGAACCACAGGCGGATGTGATCGAATTTCTCGAGCGAGGCGCGGCGCAACTCCTGCATCTTCGCGGTATTGGCGCTGTTGGCGTCGGCCTCGGCGTCTTCGTCGTCGCCGAAATCGGCGGCAGCGGCAGCCGCCACAGCCGCCGGTTGCGGCGGCGTAAAGTCTTCGACGGCGTTCGGATCGATCAGGCCATCGACCGCTTCGTCGATGCGCATGGTCTCGGCGCGGATCTTGTCGGCCGCAACCAGCACCTCGGCGATGGTCGTCGGGCAGGCCGAGATCGCCATCACCATGTACTTCAGGCCTTCTTCGATGCGCTTGGCGATCTCGATCTCGCCTTCGCGGGTCAGCAGTTCGACCGAACCCATCTCACGCATGTACATGCGGACCGGATCGGTGGTGCGACCGAATTCGGAGTCGACCGTGGAAAGCGCGGCTTCGGCTTCTTCTTCGGCGTCTTCATCGGAGGAGACGACCGGTGTGTTGTCGTTGATCAGCAGCGTTTCGGCGTCGGGGGCACGTTCGTAGACCGTGATGCCCATGTCGCTGAAGGTGGTGATGATCGAGTCGATCGCCTCGGCGTCGACCAGATCTTCGGGGAGATGGTCGTTGATCTCGGCATAGGTCAGGAAGCCGCGCTCCTTGCCGAGCTTGATCAGCAACTTGAGCTTGTTGCGCTTGACCTCGAGCTCCTCCTCGGAGTTGCCCTGGTTATAGGCCAGTGCATCGCGGATCAGTGCCTTTTCGCGGGCGCGTTTGTCACGCGCTTTGGCCTTGGGCGGCGGCGGAGCCGGGATGACGATCTTGTCCGCCTCGTTATCACCGTCTTCGAGCGCATCGACCGGGTCTCCGGCGGCCAGATCGTCATCGGCGTCGGACGGCACGGCATTGCGTTTGGCCGACGCAGGCGATGCACCCTTTGCGGACTTTGCGGTCTTTTCAGCCTTGCCCGCCTTGGCAGGCTTGGATGCTGCGACCGGCGCCTTGGCAGGAGCCGTAGGGCTTTGCGCGGCTGGCGCCGCCACTGAATCAGCGACGGCAGCAGCCTTGGTTGACCCGGCCTTGGGTTTGACCACCCGGGCGGGGCTTGCTGACGCCTCTGCGGCCGGGGCGGCACTGACAGCCGCCGAAGCAGGTTTCGGTGTGCCCGCTTTGCTTGCCGCGGACTTGCTTGCTGCGGACTTGCTTGCTGCGGCCTTGGCTGCGGGGGCTTTCGTCGGGGCGGACTTGGGCGCTGCGACCTTCGGTGCAGAGACTTTCGCGGCTTTGGACGGGGCAGTCTTTGCCGCCTTGCTTGCCGGTGCCTTGACCGCCGCGGCCTTGAGGGTCGGTGATTTTGCAGCCGGCTTGCTGGCTGCAGTCGCGCTCGATGCCCGGGAAGAAGGCGCCTTGCTGGAGGCAGCCTTGGACGACGCGCCCTTGGCTGTCGTTGCCTTCGCCGAACTTGCCTTCACCAGGTTTGCCTTGGATGACGCGGGCTTGGCGACCACGGGCTTTGCCGGGCCTGGCCGTGCCGAACTTGCGGCAACCGACCGTGATGACGTGGCGGCCTTGCTGGCCCCCTTGGCGGAGGCCGGCCGGGCGGTGGCAGCCTTGGCCGCTGACGCCGCCGCCGGCGAATTGCCGGCAGAGCTGGCGACCACCCTGGCGGGCACCTTCGAAACGACCTTTTTTTCGGTCTGAGCCGCTGCGGATTTTGACGTCATCGATTTTGTGGTTGCCACGTTTGCCTTTGTCACTTTTGAGGATGTCTGGCTGGCTGCGCGAACTTTCGTTGCAGCAACCGACCGTGCCCGCGCAACGGTTGGGGCGCCCGGACCTGCCGCCCTCGCCAGCTTTTCGGGCTGGATTTTGATTGATTTGCTCACAACCGGTCCTCGCAAGGAAGAGACGTCGGGGAAACCTTTGATTATAACTTAAGCCGATCACCCGGACGTGAGGGCTTTGCGCATCGATTGCAAATCCGCATAGCGATCACGATCAGCCTCCGACTGCAGCCCTCCTGCGGCGAGGCGATCGATTTCCTCACGCACCTTTTGCAGACGCAGCTGATTCAACGCGCCTTCGAACTCACGCCTGGCCTCGGCAGGGTCCAGATCGGACAGCAGCCCCCGATCGGCGGCCGCCTCGGCCTCGAGCGCCGCCGCCAGCGGGGGATCGGCCTCCCGGACCGACTCGATGACCGCGGCAAAGCTCGCGCCCGACGGCAGCGTGGCGAGTCGCGCCGCCCAGTCGATGATCGGCTCAGGCAACAGGTCGGTCGACCATGACTCCTGGGCCAGGATTGGATGCAGCGCTAGCAGCAGCCTGGCCCTGCGCTGCAGGTCGGGCAGCGCAGCCTGCATGACCGGCATCCGGCGCCAGTCGCGAGACGGTGTCCATTCAGACTGGCGGGCGCCTCGCTCCCGGGCCCACCCCGGTCGCTCGGTCGAATTGCCCCTCGACCCCGACTCAGCGCGCGACGGGCCTGCGCGCTGCACCGGCGCATCGGGCTGGATGAACTGAAGGAGATCCTCGCCACGAATGCCGACCCGCGTGGCAAGGGCCTGAACAAGCTGCATGCGCAAGGCGGCCGGTGGCAGCGCCAGCAGCAAGGGGCGCGCTTCGGCCTGGAGGCGGGCACGGCCCTCGGGTGTCGAAAGGTCGACCCGCGAGGACAGTTCGCGCAGCAGGAACTCGGACAAAGGCTGGGTGGCGGCCAGTTGCGCGACAAAGCCCTCGGCACCGTGGGCGCGCACGAAGCTGTCCGGATCGTGCTCGGGGGGCAGAAACAGAAAATCGATCCGTTTGGTATCAGCAGCATGAGGCAGACAGCCCTCGAGCGCCCGCCATGCGGCCCGGCGCCCGGCCGCGTCGCCATCGAAAGCGAAGACGACCCGGTCGACCAGACGCAGCAGTTTTTGGGCGTGCAAGGCGGTGGTGGCCGTACCCAGGGTCGCGACGGCGTTGCGAACGCCGTGCTGCGCCAGCATGACCACATCCATATAGCCTTCGACGACGATGACGCAATCGGCGGCCCTGATCGCGTCGCGCGCCTCGAACAGCCCATAGAGTTCGCGGCCTTTCGAAAACAGCGCCGTCTCGGGTGAGTTGAGGTATTTCGGCTCGCCCTTGCCCATCACCCGGCCGCCGAACCCGATGACCTGACCTCGCGGGTTGCGGATCGGGAACATGATGCGATCACGGAAGCGGTCGTAGCGACGCCGGCGCGGGCCGTCGCGCGCGCCGTCTCGCGAACCGCTGGCATCGTGGCTGTCGGCACCGTCCGGCTCAGACTCGATGACCAGCCCGGTGGCAACCAGAGCCTGGGCCGAGTAATCGGGGACGGCCGCCTCGAGACTGCGCCAGCCGTCCGGCGCATAACCGATGCCGTAGCGGGCCGCCGTCTCACCGCTCACGCCCCGCCCCTTCAGGTAGTCGATGGCGGCATTCGCCTCCCGAAGCCGCGACTTGTAGAACTTTGCTGCGGCAGCGAGCGTCTCCAGCAGATCGGGGTCACGTCGGACGGCATCGCCCGGCGACGACTCCTGAGGCACGGTCAGCCCGGCCGAGCGGGCGAGTTCGTGAATCGCATCGACATAGCCGAGGCCAGCCTGCTCCATCAGAAAGCCGACCGCCGAGCCATGCACGCCGCAGCCGAAGCAGTGATAGAACTGCTTGGTCGGGGAGACCGTGAAAGACGGGGATTTTTCGCCGTGAAACGGGCACAGGCCCAGGAAGTTTGCGCCAGCCTTTCTCAGCTTCACCGAGCGGCCGACCACGTCGACGATGTCGACGCGGGCGAGCAGTTCCTGGATGAAAGACTGGGGTATCACCCCGGCAGTCTAGCGCGCAGCAAGCCGGCTCTTGACCATCGCCGAGACAGCCGTGAGGTCGGCACGTCCAGCGAGCTTGCCCTTGAGAATGGCCATGACCTTGCCCATGTCCTGAGGACCCGCAGCACCCGTGGTGGCGATTGCTGCGGCGAGCAGTGCTTCGATTTCGGCGGCATCGGCTTGCGCCGGCAAGTAGACCGACAACACGGCAACTTCGGCTTTTTCCTGGTCGACCAGATCGGTGCGCCCGGCCTGCTCGAACTGGGCAATGGAATCGCGACGCTGCTTGATCAGCTTGTCGACAATCGCGGCGACCTGGGCATCGTCGAGGGTGATGCGCTCGTCGACCTCGCGCTGCTTGACCGCAGCCAGCAGCATGCGGATCGCACCGAGCCGGAGGGTCTCGCGGGCTCGCATCGCCGACTTCATGTCGTCGGTGATGCGGTCTTTCAAGGAGGTGGCCGGAGCGTTCATGCGGTCATGGTCCGATCGACCCGGGCCACAGCAGGCCCGGCGAACCGGCCGTCCCGAGAAGAACTCAGTCGGGCTCTACTTAGTAGAGCTTCTTGGGCAGCATCTGGCTGCGAAGGCGCTTGTAATGGCGCTTGACCGCCGCTGCTTTCTTGCGCTTTCGCTCGGCGGTGGGCTTTTCGTAAAACTCGCGCGCGCGCAGCTCCGTGAGGAGGCCGGTTTTCTCGATCGTGCGCTTGAAACGGCGCAAAGCGACGTCGAAAGGCTCGTTCTCTTTCACACGGATGGTCGTCATAAGCTCAGTTCTCTCTTTGTTCGCTTGCTGTCGGGTGCGTGGTGCTGGTTTGGTGTGCTGATCTGTGGCGCTGCCAGTGGTACTGGGTAGTGAGAATTGGCGTATCAGCGCTTTAGCGCCTCTACCCTGCGCGTCTACGCTTTCAGCTTAGCCCGCCAGTCTAGCAGCGCGCGGATCGAAATACCAGCCCCGGGCACATGCCGCATCGTGCACCGCCGGTCTCCGACGGATGGCCTGGCACGATGATTGATTACGACAGAGACTGAGCACAGAACGAATCGTGTCTTTTTTGTTTCTACTCGGGAGGATGTCGATGCACAACCCTCTGACGCCGCCATCGGGCGGATCGCCGTTTTCAGTCGCCGGTTTCAAGCAGATCTACTCGACACAAACCGTCGAGACCGCCCTGGATGAACTCCCGCCCGGCGCCAACGAAGGCCTTCGCACCACTTACGAGAAGATGCTCAGGGTGGGCGGCGAACGTTTCAGCGTCAAGCCAGGCAGCATGCCCGACTTCGACGAACTCGAGCGTGAACTGCCGAATTTCAGCGATGTCCTGCACGACCTGCGCAAGCAGCTGGCGCTGTGCCTGGCGAGCGATGACCCGCTCGAAGTCTCACCAATGCTGCTCCTGGGCGCGCCGGGCATCGGCAAGACCCACTTTGCCCGGCGCCTGTCGCAACTGCTCGGCACCGGCTACGGATTCGTCTCGATGAGCTCGCTCACCGCGGGCTGGGTGCTGTCAGGTGCCTCGTCGCAGTGGCGAAATTCGCGCACCGGCAAGGTCTTCGACACCCTGGTGCATGGCGACTATGCCAATCCGGTGATCGTGATCGATGAAATCGACAAAGCCTCGGGCGAAAGCCACTACGACCCGCTCGGCGCGCTCTACTCGCTCCTGGAGCACGATACCGCCCGCAGCTTCACCGACGAGTTCGCCGATATCCCGCTCAACTGCTCCGACATTGTCTGGATTGCCACCGCCAACGAAGCCTCCCGAATCCCCGAGCCGATCCTCAACCGGATGAATGTGTACGAGATCGAGCCGCCCGACGCCAGCGGCGCGCGACGGATTGCGTCCTCGATCTACAGCGATATCCGGGCGTCGCACCACTGGGGAAGCGCCTTTCCTGAAGTACCGTCTGCGGCGGTTCTCGACAAACTGTCAGCGATTGCGCCGCGCGAGATGCGCCGCGAACTGGTCGGCGCCTTCGGTAATGCTCGGCTCGAATCACGCGACGAAATCTCGCCCGGCGATCTGGCCGCCCGCAATGCCAGACGACCGAGGATGGGCTTTTAATGAGCGCGGGTGGCGCCCACTGATGCCATCGCCTGGGCGGTGCTGTAGCCGCTCGCCCAGGCCCACTGAAAGTTGTAGCCCCCCAGCCAACCGGTGACATCCACCGATTCACCGATGAAGTGAAGGCCGGGAATCCGCTTGACCTCAAGGGTTCGCGGGTCGAGCTCAGCAGTGGCCACGCCCCCCGCGGTGACTTCGGCCTTGCGATATCCCTCGGTGCCGGCCGGCAGGACACGCCAGTCGTGAAAGGCCGCCGCCAGCGCCTGCAAGGCCCGGTTGCCAAGCTCGGCCAGACGCCGCTCCGACAGCGGCCGGGGCAGTCCAGCCAGCGGCCCGGTGGTGCCAAGGTCGGCTTGCGAGAGCCAGGCCTGAGCCAGGCGCTTTGGCACGATCGAGCCCAGCGCGGTTCCGAGCTGCTGACGGGTGCCTTCGCGGGCCTCGAGCAGCCGGTCGGCGATGGCCTGGTCGGGTGCCAGATTGATCGACAAGGGCTCGCCACTGCGCCAGTAACTCGACACCTGAAGCACCGCCGGACCCGACAGTCCACGGTGCGTAAAGAGCAGGTCTTCGGTAAAGCGCGGTGCGCCGCGCTGCCCCGGGACCGCGAGGTCGACCTCCAGAGCGAGGCCCGCCAGCCCGGCAAACGGCTGCCAGCCGTGGGCGGTGAAGGTGAGCGGCACCAGCGCGGCACGCGGCTCGATCACGCTCAGGTCGAACTGGCGGGCGAGCCGGAAAGCCCAGTCGGTGGCACCGATCTGCGGAATCGACAGGCCGCCGGTGGCCACCACCAGCGAGGCGCAACGAATCTCGCCGGCATCGGTCTGCAAGGCAAAGCGCGCACGGCGACCGGCATCGGTCGGTCCATCGGACGACCGGGAGGCATCGAGGGGGCCATCGGCGAGTCGCATCACCGCGTGGACCGCACAAGGTCGAAACCAGTGGACGCCACCGCGCTCGCACTCGCTGCGCAGGACATCGATCACCCGCTCCGACGAGTCGTCGCAAAAAAGTTGCCCGCGATGCTTCTCGTGCCAGGAGACGCCATGCGATTTGAGCAGCGCCATGAACTGCACCGGCCGATAGCTGCGCAGGGCGTGACGCGCAAAACGCGGGTCTTCAGACAGGAAGCGTTCAGGCAGATCGGCCTGCAGATTGGTGAAGTTGCAGCGCCCGCCCCCTGAAATTCTGATCTTCTCGGCAAGGCGGGCCGAGTGATCGATCAGGGCGACCCGCAGGCCCAGCTGGGCCGCGACGCCCGCACAAAACAATCCGGCGGCACCCGCACCGACAATGACTGCGTCAAACTGTTGCGCCATGAGCCTTCGTTGACCCGAAGGCCTGGTCGAAAGCGTCAGATGATAGCGGGGTGTGGCGGCCAGACCGGATTCCGAGCGCGAGGAGCACCGCGCCGACCTGTTGTTCAATGGCCTGCGGCACCGGCCGCTCGCCGGCGAGCACCGACTGGATCCAGCGTGCGGTCGCCGACGCATCGGCGGCATCGGGCAAGGCCGGCAAGCCGCCGGCCGCCGCAGTCTGGGCAGGGACGACCACTTCGCAATCGCCATCGTGAACCCAGTCGATCTGGGCGGCTTGTCGCGTGCTGGCGACCACCTCACCTTCAGTGCCCCGCATCAGCAGGGCCGGTCTTCGGCTGCCGGCAAAATAGTCGTGCTGCAGACGCTGACATTCCGGACGGGTGAAGCTCGCCATCCGCAGACAGTCGGGCGCAAGGGTCGGGTTGATCAGCTTGGCCAGGGTATGGCCGATTGTGCGAACGCCGAGACGGTCGCGCAAGGCAAGCAGACCCGCCAGCGGCGGCGACAGCAGCCCGACTGGAACGAAAGCCGGCACGCCACGGTCGATGACATCGGACGCCTGCCCGATATCGCGCACCGCACCCAGCCCCATGGCAGACATGATCTCGGCGGTAGTCGTCCGACCTTCGTTGGGAGACGCCCCGTGCACGACCACCTGAACCCCGGCATCAGCCAGCAGGCAGGCCAGCAAGGGCACGAGGTTGGGGGTGTGGCGAGCGCCGTTGTAGCTCGGAATCGACACGCAGGGCCGCGCCGAATCGACCGGCACACGATTCAAGCCTGGCTCGAGCACATCGAGGGCCGCACGAACTTCATCGAGCGACTCTCCCTTCATTCGCAGGGCGATCAGGATCGCGCCGAGTTCAATGTCGTCAAAGCGTCCGTCGAACAATGACGCGAACATCTGCAGTGCCGTGTCGTAAGGCAGACTGCGGGCGCCTTCGCCACCGCGGCCGATTTCCTTGATGTAGCGCTGGGCATCCATGGAACCTCCTCGTCTGGAGGGTCCACAGCAAGCACCGTGCCGGGAACACCGCACGATTGCTGCGCATTGATGTTGGATGACAACAACGCTCCTGACCATTGGTGTAGGAGGACGACTGCACGGCAACAGGTCGCTTGCCCTTTCTCACCCACGATCCGCCACCGGCGCCGCACAAAAGCGTGCGGCATGCACCGCGCCGAGGCTGTGGTCGCCGGTGCGTTCGGTGAAGCCGTCGACCTCAAAGCAGGCCGATGCGAGCGCCCTTGGTAAACTCGACCGATGCTGACGCTCGGTATCGAAACCTCCTGCGACGAAACCGGCGTGGCGCTCTACGACAGCGAGCGCGGGCTGCTGGCGCAGGCGCTGCATTCCCAGGTGGCGATGCACGAACGCTTCGGCGGCGTGGTGCCTGAGCTGGCCTCGCGCGACCACATCCGACGGCTCCTGCCGCTCACCCAACAGGTGCTCGATGAGGCCGGGTTGGCCAAATCGGCCATCGACGCAATCGCCTTCACCGAAGGCCCGGGACTCGCCGGCGCCCTGCTGGTGGGGGCGGCGGTGGCCCAGGCGCTGGGCTATGCCCTGGCCAAGCCGGTTTTGGGCGTGCATCACCTCGAAGGCCATCTGCTGTCACCGATGCTGTCGGCCGACCCGCCGACCTTCCCTTTCGTGGCCCTGCTGGTCTCGGGCGGCCATACCCAGCTGATGCAGGTCGACGGCATCGGCCGATACACGCTGCTGGGCGAATCGGTCGACGACGCTGCCGGCGAAGCCTTCGACAAGAGTGCCAAACTGCTTGGCCTGGGCTATCCCGGCGGCCCGGCGCTGGCGGCGCTGGCCGAGCACGGCCAGGCCGGCCGCTTCAAACTGCCACGACCCAAACTGCACTCGGGCGATCTCGACTTCAGTTTCTCGGGGCTCAAGACCGCGGTCGCGACCCGCATCGATCGCGGCCTGCCCGACGATCAGGCCCGCGCCGATCTGGCCTGCGAAGCGCAAGCCGCGATTGTCGAGGTGCTGGTGGCCAAGTCACTGGCCGCACTGCGCCAGACCGGCCTGTCCACGCTGGTGATCGCCGGCGGCGTGAGCGCGAACCGGCGACTTCGCGAGCAACTGGCCGATGCAGCGCTGCGTCACGGCCTGCGGGTGCATTGCCCCGAACCCGCGCTGTGCACCGACAACGGCGCGATGATCGCCTTTGCCGGCTCGCTTCGACTGCAGTCGCTGATGCGAACCGGTGCCGAACTGCCGCAGGCAGGGTCGATCGATGTCCGGCCGCGCTGGCCGCTGCGCTCGCTTGCAGCCGCCTGACACCGGTCGGGCGCGGTCCGGACAGGGCAATGCCACCGCCGCGCTCATGTCCCTGGCTCATGTCCCTGGCTCATTTCCATGGCTCATGTCCCTGGCTCATTTCCATGAGCTCAAGTCCCCATGCAATCGGCCGATAACGGACTAAGGCGGATTTCCGCAGGAGACACCATGTTGACGGTTGCGCCCAGAACGCTGGAGGCCTGGATCGAGGCGATTCACAACGCCGATATCCCTGTGCTTGCCAAGACGGCGATCGCTATCGAGGCCATGCACGAGAATGAAGACGACATCGCCGCCCGCGATATCGCCGAAGCGGTGCTCGACGACCCGCTGATGTCACTGAAGGTGCTGGCCCATGTGGCTCGCAACCGCCCGGCACGCGTGGTGACCGACACCGAAACCGTCACCGGCGCCATCCTGATGATGGGCATCACCGCTTTCTTTCGGACCTTCGGCCAGCAGGAAACCATCGAGACCCGTCTGAGCGCCTTCCCGGGCGCAGTCGACGGACTCGAACGCGTCCTGCGCCGCTCGCATCGCGCGGCACGCTTTGCGATCGGATTTGCCATATACCGGCAGGACACCGACGCCGAGGTCATCCAGGAAGCGGCGCTGCTGCACGACTTCGCGGAGGCCCTGCTGTGGTGTCATGCGCCCGGCCTGGCGCTGGAAATCGAGCGTCGGCAAGCTGCCGACCCGACCCTGCGCTCAGCGAAGGTTCAGCGCGAGGTGCTCAATATCGAACTGGCTGATCTCGAACAGGCCCTGATGAAGGACTGGCGGCTGCCCGAACTGCTCCAGCAGCTCACCGACGACCACAACACTGCGGTGCCCCGAGTGCGCAATGTCATGCTGGCCACGGCGCTGGCCCGTCACAGTCAGAACGGCTGGCGCAATGCCGCCTTGCCGGACGACTTCATCGCCGTCGGCGAATTGCTCAACCTTTCGCCCGAGGCCGCACGCGGATTGGTTCGCGAGCTTGACGCAAGCGCGATGGCCGAACTCGACTGAGGACCGCGCAGCTTCAGGCGGGGCCGCACGCGCTGCGCGCGGGCTCAAGGCGCAGACGCCGGTACGCGGCGCTTTCGCAGCAGGGTCAGGTTGGGACTGATGGCGATCATGACCATGCCGAGCAGCGCAATCGCATCGGGCAGGTTGCCGAAGACCAGCCAGCCGATCGGAATCGACAGCAGCATCTGCAGATACGACCACGGCGTCAGACGCGAGGCGGGAGCCAGCCCATAGGCCCGCGCCAGCAGCAGATGCCCGGCCGAACCAAGCACGCCCAGCATGCCGAACACCACCCAGTCGAGCGCGCGCATGCCGGGTATCTCCCACCAGCCCGGCGTCCACCAGAGGGGCGCAGCCAGCGTCATGATCGCGGCCCCCGCCAGGCCGCTGTAGAGCACCTGCACCTCGGGCGAATCGGCATGCGCCTGGGCACGCGTCAGCGTCTGATAAGCGGCGTTGCCCGCGGCCGCCCCCAGCACCAGCAGCGATCCGGCCAGCGGCAAGTCGCTGCCCGGCCGGATGATCACCAGTACGCCGGCAAAGCCGAGCGCCACCGCGGCCCAGGTCTGCCAACCCGGGCGCTCCCCGAGAAACAGGGTGGCAAAGACGGTAACCAGAATCGGGGTGGTGAAAAAGACCGCCGCGCCCTGGGCAAGCGGCATGGTCTTCAAGGCCGCGAAATAGAGCATGGTGATCGACACCATCAGCAGCCCGCGCAGGCCCTGTCGAAAGGGATGAGCGGTCTTGAGAATCGACAGTCCGCGGCTTGGCATGAACACCGCGAGCACCACCACCAGATGACCGAAATAGCGCGACCAGGTCGTTGCTGCCACCGGCACACCGCGCATGCCAAGCCATTTCCCGCTGGTATCGAGCAGGATCAGGCAAGCGAGTGCAGACAGCATCAGCGCAACGGCGCGACCTTGGGCGGAAGAAGGCATCTTTGCTAGTCTACCGGCTCGACCTGAAGCCCCCTTTAAGCCCCCTTTAACCCCCCCGAGGAGCACACCATGCAGACCCTGGCACAGGATATCGAAGACGATATCGCACAGGCCACCGCCGCCTTGCGCGTCGATACCGTCTCGATGCTGTCCGAACTCGTCGCCCTGCCCTCGCTGCTCGGCGCGGAGGCCGGCGCACAGGACTGGATGGCCGATCGCATGGGCCGCATGGGGCTGGCGGTCGAGCGCTTCGACATCGACGAGGCCAAACTCAAGCAGCACAAGGGATGGTCGCCGTCGATCATCTCCTACGACGGTCGCCCGAATGTGGTGGGCGTTCACCGGCCGAGCGAGGTCAAGGGCCGATCGCTGATTCTCAACGGCCATATCGAT
>Ga0114959_10002578_pt1 | contig 14724 bp, 14 predicted proteins | sample C_130625_EF_Meta_FD_87317 | JGI IMG/M metagenome (GOLD analysis project Ga0114959, IMG submission 87317) | Freshwater microbial communities from Lake Croche, Canada to study carbon cycling - C_130625_EF_MetaG | ecosystem: Environmental > Aquatic > Freshwater > Lake | place: Lake Croche, Canada...
CAGATGGCGCGCGCGGTCATGGCGTGTGCGATACCACCCGCATGATCGCCCTTCAATCGCGGCGGCAGACTGCCTATGTTGATGGGATGAACACTCCATCCTTCCGCGTGACCGCGCGCGCCGCCACCCGCATCGCTGAAATCGCCGAGGCCAACGGGGGCGGCGCTTTGCGCGTGGCCGTACTGGCAGGGGGGTGCAGCGGGTTTCAATACAAGTTCGACCTGGATCGGGAGCGCGCTGAGGATGATGCGGTGATCGAGCAGGGGCCGGCCGTGGTGTTCATCGACCCGGCGAGCCTGGATCTGCTGGCGGGGTCGGAACTGGATTACAACGATACGCTGATGGGGGCGCATTTCGCGGTGCGTAATCCGCAGGCGACGGCGAGCTGCGGCTGCGGGACGAGCTTTGCCATCGATTGAGGGTTACGTTTGAGGCATGGCGAGCGGGCTCGAACTTTGGATGATGGGGCGTTGCGCTTTGCGTATGAGCCTGGCGTTAGAGACGATGGCTTGCGATGCCGGCACTGTCTTGCGTGATCCTGGCTGATGATCCTGACTGATCCGTTCCTCCGTTTTGCGAGTTTATCATGTCCCTCGCTCTGACATCTTCGCCCGACAGTAATCCGTCTGCTGGCCGGCTGAACCGTGTCCCGGTGCTGGATGTGATTGAGCGGATGCCCGGGCCGCCGGATATGGTGGAGAGGCTTGCCCAGGGCGGCTCAACGGACGGGCTTGGCCAGGTGGCGGGGGTGGGTGTTGCGGCGTTGGGGGGGCTGGTGGTTGTGTCCTGTGTGTCGCCCGCCATCCCGCGTCGCGCGAAGTTGGCTGCCTGAGATGCGGTTGGCCACGTGGAATGTGAACTCCATCCGTCAACGCCAGGGCCATGTGGAGCGCTGGCTGGCGCGGGTGCAGCCGGATGTTCTGATGCTTCAGGAGATCAAATGCGAGGCGCCGGTGTTTCCGGCCGAGGCGTTTGAGGCGCTAGGCTATCGCAGTGTCGTCGTTGGTCAGAAAGCGTATAACGGTGTGGCCGCCTTGGCGCGGGTGCCGTTCGAGACCATCCACACAAGGCTGCCGGGGCTTGCGGATGATGACGCCCAGGCCCGCTATATCGAGATCGACGTCGCTGGAACGGGGGGCGGCACCCGAATCATCGGCATCTATCTGCCCAATGGCAATTCCGGTGCTGAGGCCGGCTATGCCTACAAGCTCGCCTGGATGGAGGCGCTGCGCGCTCGTGCTGACGCCCTGGTGGAGCAGGATATTCCGTTTGTCATCCTCGGTGATTACAATGTCGCGCCCACGGATGAGGATTACGCGCCGGGCGCTCTGCCCAGTACCGATGCGTTGGTGCGGCCTGAGACCCGTGCGGCCTATAATGCCATCGTCTGGCTCGGCCTGACCGATGCCATCCGCGCGCTGCATCCGCATGGGCGCGTTTATACGTTCTGGGACTACCAATCGGCCGCCTATCAGCGCGATTCCGGCCTCCGGATCGACCATGCGCTATGCTCGCCGACAATGGCCGAACGTCTCACCAGCGCCATGCCCGACAAGCGCGAACGCGGTGAGCCTCAGCCATCGGACCATGTGCCGGTGGTGTTTGAGTTCGCCTGAAGGGGAGGCAAGCGCTTGCCGCCCGTGCCCAGTTGCCCAGAGCATAGAGCGTTTCCGCCGCTGACGGACGCCTGGGCCACGCTCTAACTCTTTGTTGTATCGCGTGATCGCAGCCGGTTGATTCAACCGGCTGCGATCATGCTCGAAGCCCCAATGCCTTCCTTCAGATAACCAACTCGATCACGAACGGTCCTTGACGTGTGTTGGCGGTCGCAAAGAGTGCGTTGAAGCTTTCCATGTCGGTGGCTTGGGCGGCTTCAACGCCCATGCCGTTGGCGATGCTGACCCAGTTCAGGTCTGGGTTGCCGAGGTCCATCATATCGAGTGCGGTTCGGCCGGGGTTGGCGCCGACGCCGGCGAGTTCGCCGAGCAGGATGGCGTATTTGCGGTTGGAGAGGATGACGGTGGTGATGTTCAGTTTTTCGCGCGCCTGGGTCCAGAGCGCCTGAACGGTGTACATGGCGGAGCCGTCGGCCTGGAGATTGACGACGCGGCGATCGGGGCAGGCGACGGCGGCGCCGGTGGAGAGGGGCAGACCGCAGCCAATGGCGCCGCCGGTGATTTGCAGCCAGTCATGCGGCGCGGCGTGATGGGTGCCGGGGTAGAGGCCGCGGCCGAAGCTGACGCTTTCATCGGTGACGATGGCACCTTCGGGCAGCAGCGCCTGGAGGGATTGGCCGAGGGCCTCGCTGGTGACGGCGCCGCAGGCGGGCTCGCCGCGCGGGGCGGAGGCGGGGGCGACTTGGGCGGCGTTGAGTTCCTCGGCGAGGGCGGCGAGGGTGGCGGGCAGGTCGTGCTCGGTGCGCGCGAGGACATGGACCTGCGCGTCGGCCGGGTACATGTAGCCGGGTTTGTTCGGGTAGGCGAAGAAACCCACGGGCTTCTGGGCGCCGACCAGGATGATGTGCTTGGCGTCGGCGAGGGCGGCGACGGCCTGGTCGACGGGGTAGGGGATGCGGTCGATGGCGTGGCGACCGGCGCCGCGCTCGATACGGCCATTGGAGGTCTGGGCCATCAGGGCGGCGCCGGTGGCGGCGGCGATGGCGTGGGCGGTGGCGAGCGGGGCGGCGCGCAGGGCGCCATTGCCGAGGACGATCACCACTTTCTCGCCGGAGCGCAGCACGCGGGCGACCTGGGCGACGTAGTTGGGCGGGGCGGCCTGGGCGATGGGCGTGGGCAGGGCCTGGGCGGGGATGCCGCCCTGATCCCAGCAGGTGTCGGATGGCAGGATGAGGGTGGCGATCTGGCCCGGCAGGGTGCGGGCGGCCTGGACGGCCATGGCGGCATCATGCCCGACATCCTGCGCGCGCATGGCGGTGCGGACCCAGCCGGAAACGCCGCGGGCGAAGCCTTCGGTGTCCGCGGTCAGTGGGGCGTCAAGCGGGCGGTGATAGGTGGCCTGATCGCCGACGCAGTTCACCATCATGGTGTTGGCGCGGCGGCCGTTGTGCAGGTTGGCCAGGCCGTTGGCGAGGCCGGGGCCGCAATGCAGGAGAGTCGCAGCAGGTTTGCCGGCCATGCGGGCATAGCCGTCGGCAGCCCCGGTGACGACGCCTTCGAACAGGCCGAGGACGCAGCGCATGCCGGTGATTCGGTCGAGCGCCGCGACGAAATGCATCTCGCTGGTGCCGGGATTGGCGAAGCAGGTGTCGACCCCGCAGGCCAGCAGCGTGGTGACCAGGCTTTCCGCACCGTTCATGGACATGATTCCCTCTTGGCTTTACGAGGAGAGGGTAACGCCCTCGAAGATGGGCGCAAGTCACCCACGTCTCGGAGGAGTCCACGCATGATTATTTTGTATCCGGAAGACAGCTATCCCGACCAGTCCGTTGAGCGGGAGGTCTATGGGCCGGATGCGACGATCATTGTGCGCGATGTCGAGGATCTGATGGAGCTCGACCAGGCGGATTGCGATGAGGTGGAGGGGCTGTGCGTGTTCCGGCGCATGGTGCCGGCGCATGTGATCGCGCGGTTCCCGAAGCTACGGGTGATTGTGCGTATGGGCGTGGGCTATGACCGGGTGGACCGCAAGGCGGCGGCGGCGCGCGGGATCATGGTGTGCAACGTGCCAGATTACGGGACGATGGAGGTGGCCGATCACGCTGTGGCGCTGGTGTTGGCGCTGCGGCGGGGGATTGTGCTGCATCATGAGACGCAGCGGCACACGCCGCCGGCGGCCTGGACCTACACGCGCGATCCATTGCTGCGGCGCCTGTCGGTGCAGCGTTTTGGTCTGTTGGGTCTGGGGCGGATCGCCACCGCGGTGGCGCTGCGGGCCAAGGCCTTTGGGTTTGATGTGGTGTTCTATGATCCGTTCCGGCCGAACGGCGCGGAGCTGGCCTTGGGCATTCGCCGTGTGCGGAGCCTGGATGAGTTGATGGCGCAGTCGGATGTGTTGAGCGTGCACACGCCGCTGTCGCCCGAAACGACTGGGCTGATCGGCGCGCGGGAGCTGGCGCTGATGCCGCAAGGGGCGATTGTGGTGAACACGGCGCGCGGGCCGATCATCGACATCGATGCGCTGGAGGGCGCGCTGCGCTCCGGGCATCTCGCCGGCGCGGGGCTGGACGTGATTCCGGTGGAGCCGCCGGTGGAGCCGGTGCCGGGGCTGTTGCGGGCGTATCGCGACCGCGAGGCGTGGTGCGAGGGGCGGCTGATCATCACGCCGCATTCGGCGTTCTTCACGCCTGAGGCGTGGGAGGATATTCGCCGGAAATCGGCCGAGACGATGGCGGCGGCGCTGAGCAACAATCCGCAGAACGTGATTCCGCCTGAGAGCTACTGAAGTCTGCGAATCTGCTGGGGCGGCAGGGCTGCGATCAGCGCCTGCACGCTCTGGCCGAGGCTTGGATGGCGCCAGTTGGGCTCGATATCGGCCAGCGGGCGCAGCACGAAGGCGCGCAGATGGGCGCGCGGGTGCGGTAGGATGGGGTCTGGGGTGTCGCGCACCAGATCGCCCATGGCGATGATGTCCAGGCCGAGGGTGCGCGGCGCGTTTGGCGTGCTGCGGACGCGGCCTGCGCGGTTCTCGATGTTCTGGAGCCAGCGGAGCAGGGTTTCGGGGGCAATTGCGCCGTCGAGTTGGGCGATGGCGTTGATGTAATCGGGTCCGCCGGGCGGAATCGAGGCGGTTTCATACCAGGGGGAGATCGCGCCGAGTCGCAGCCCGGGCAGGCTGCGTAGCGCCTCGATGGCGGCCTGGCAGGTGGCGCGGGCGGATTTTCCATCGGCGGCGGGGAGATTTGCACCGAGAGCGATCATACTGGCTTGCACAAGATTCCGTGAGTGGGAAGAGTGGATCATCGATTTTGGCTTTCAGTCACACACTTGTGAGGTTAAGCTCCGTCTGTGTCGGGCGGGCAGATTTTCGGGTCGCATTTGAGATTTGCAGCGAATAGCTCTCGCTGGCCTGCACACATGAATCCATCTTGGAGCCGAGGGTCAATTCCCATGCATTTTCTGCCGAGCGAACGAGTCGCCCTCTTCATTGACGGAGCGAACCTATATTCCGCGTCACGCAACCTTGGATTTGACGTTGATTATCGCAATCTCCTCGAATGCTTTCGCAAGCGGTCTCATGTCATTCGCGCGTATTACTATTCGGCCGTGCTGGAGACCGAGGAGTATTCGCCGCTGAAGCCGCTGACCGATTGGCTTGCCTATAACGGCTACACTTTGGTGACGAAACCCGCCAAGGAATTTACCGATGCGCAAGGAAGGCGGCGTACCAAAGGCAATATGGACATTGAGCTTGCCATCGACATGCTGGAGCTGGCGGACAAGATCGATCATGCGGTGTTGTTCAGCGGCGACAGCGATTTTCGTCGCCTCGTCGAGGCGGTGCAGCGTCGTGGCGTGCGCGTGTCTGTGATTTCCTCGATTCGCACCTCCCCGCCGATGGTGGCGGACGAACTGCGGCGTCAGGCGGACCAGTTCATCGATCTGGTGGACATCGCGCCGGAGTTCACCCGTCGTCAGATGGAGCCGCGTCCGCCGCGCAGCCTTGATCGCCCGAACGGGGACCGTCCGGTTGGAGATCGTCCGGTGGTGGTGGAACGCGCCGGGGAGCGTTTGTCTGAGCGGCCGTTGCGGCTGACTCCCGCTGATCCTTATGCCGATCCTCACGACCTGACCTGAAAGTCCCGACCCGTCCCATGACCAGCGCTATCGCCGACTTCCTCGATGACAACGACATCGAGGCTCCCGCGCGGGATTGCGGTCTGTGTCCAAGGCTGGTCGCGTATCGTCACGCGAACCAGGCGGCTCAGCCTGCCTGGTTCAACGGTCCGGTGCCGAGCTTTGGCCCGACCAATGCGCGGCTTTTGGTGGTGGGGATGGCGCCGGGGGTCAAGGGCGCCAATCGGACGGGGCGGCCCTTCACAGGGGATCATGCAGGCGAACTGCTGTTCTCCACGCTGCTGCAATTCGGGCTGGCGGTGGGGCCGTACCAGGCTGATCCCTCAGACGGGCTGGTGTTGAACGATTGCCGCATCGTCAACGCGGTGCGGTGCGTGCCGCCGGCGAATCTGCCGGAGCCGTCAGAGGTGGGCACCTGCAACCGGTTTCTCTCGGCTGAGTTGCAGGGGCTGACGCAGGTGAAGATCGTGCTGGCGCTGGGCGTATTGGCGCACGCTGCGGTGCTGAAAGCGTGCGGCATTCCGCCGTCACGCATCCGGTTTCGGCATGGGATGGTGCATGAGCTGCCGGATGGGCTGCTGGTGGCGGATAGTTATCATGTGTCGCGGTATAATACGTCGACCAAGCGGTTGACGGTGGAGATGTTTGAGGCGGTGATGTTTGAGGTGGTGCGGCGCATGCGGGAGGGATAGTTCGCCGTGGGAATTTGGTGCAGTTCCATGGGGCACTCGACCCATAAGGCACTGCACACGGGACACGATTTCTCGGTTTGATTTCGTCTGACCGATGTTCGTATCTTCTGAGTCTGAGATGCTGCGTCGTCGGCTGTTAGGACGGTTTTTACCTGGAGCTGTTTTTGGCCCGACACCGGTAAAGTGAGTGCGTCGCACGTGCCGGATCTTGTGCGATGTGGACCACACAGGCGTTGTCACCGCGGAGTTTCGGGAGCGGGACGTTTTCAATTGATGTGCTTGCGGTGGCTCGACAAGGCATCGCCGCCATCGCCTGGGTCAGTTCGATTGCTAACTCGCAGAACATATGTCGCAAAGGCTGAGAAACCTCGTGCACATTGCCACAGACTGCTTTGTGTTAGGTGAGGCGAGCCAACGTTGCGAGTTCCGCCACTCGATCGGCAAAGACGAAATAAAAGATGAACACATAAGGATCGGATGCTGAGAACTCCGCAGGCGACGGCGAGGCGCGCTGCAAATCCTCGGCGTTGAAGCCGGCGGCGTCGTGCCACGCGCCGTTCAGTTCATAAACACCGATATAGCCCAGACTGGCAAGGAAAGCGGGTACCTCGCGCGTGGAGGACAGCCGATGCCGCTCCTCGATCTCTACCGAGAGCACTGGCTGGCAACGGCGCAAGGTGCCCTCCGCCCCCAGCAGCACTTCCATTTCAGCTCCCTCAGCATCGATTTTCATGCCGGTGACGGCCTCGAGGTGGAGACTGTCGAGCGGTATCACCGAGACATCATAACGGAGGACCCGGTCGATCCGAGCATCGGCGGCCTGCATGGCGCGGTAATCCTTCACCATGGAGGCCCATTGCTCCTGGGCCACCCCTTCGACAGAGGGTACATCCAGCGACAACCGACCATGCCGGGCCCCCAGCGCCTCGGGGCGGCAGGTGATATTCTGCACGCCGCAAACGGCCGCTTGCAGACGGGCAAAGGCCGTCGGCAGCGGCTCGAAGGCCAGCACGTCTGAGCCGGGGAGTTCTGCCAGCGGCAGCGTGATCATGCCGTCATGTGCACCGACGTCGATGAGCAGGCCGGGGCGGTGCAAGGCACGGTGAAAGGTCATTTCGTCCATACCGCCGTTTTAGCATGTTGGGCCAAACAGAGGCGAGATACTTGAGCACCTCCGTCAACGCCGCGATGTGTTCGACGGCCCATGCGACATGCCAGGCTACCCGTGGCGGAACCCGGACGCGTCGTGTCCCGGGACGTGGGGGCTCTGGCCTTTCGTGCTTGCTGCGAAGCTTGCCACCACCTCGGCCATCACCCCGCCCCACTTCCCGCCCTGGCCGGCCGCAACAGCCGCCGGTTTGGATGCCATGGCGTGTTGTTCGACGGTCACCGCACGGGCATGCGAAAGGCGGTACACCAGTTCATCAGCTGGTAAGGCTGGCCGAGCAGGGCCGTGATGTTGGCCTCGGGGCGGTGGCCGGTTGTTGAATCATATTCGTATCGATCCTGCGCCACGGTGCTGTCGCTGTCATGCAGGCAGCCATGGCCGAGATGATGGGAATGATCGGCGTAGCGCAGCTCACACCCATCGCCGGGCGGGCGCGCGAGGCGAAGGGTGATGTCGGTCTCGCCCAGCTCTGCCGCAAGGACCGGGATGACGCCCTGCGCATCGGTGACGGTGAAGCCCTTGTCCGTCCAGTCGCGCGCCTCCTGGCCGATATAGGGTGTGCCCCAGGCCAGCGGGGGCACCGGGACGTGGAAACGCACGCGGACGGCGCTGCCCTGCTGCTCGGCCGTGAGCGGGTGCAGTGGTCGCCAGTCCTCGCCCAAGGTCAGGACCTTGTGCATCACCTTGCCGAACTGAGCGCCGAGCCAGCGATAGCCGTTGGCGTCCAGATGCAGGCCCTTGGCGGTCACGGGGTAGGCGGGGGCGGCGAGGAAGATCTGGGTGTCTTCCAGCGCCAGCTCGAGCTGCGCCTGGGCAACGCCCATGTCGTCGGCCGCGAACACACCGCCGAGTTGGTAGGTGAAGACGGCGGGCGGCGAAGGCTGGGCTGCGATGCCCTTGGTGACGTCGTTGTCAAAATCGGCGAGGAAGCGGCGGAACACGGCTTTGTAGGCGAGGCGGTCATTGGTGCCGCCATCGAGCGCGCGGCCATTGTGCTCGCCTTGCAGCATCAGCAGGGCGGCGATGGCGTAGTCGCCGCGGGCGAGGTCGCGGGCGAGGCGGGCGCAGTCGCGCAGGCGGTTGAACAGCTCGGGGGCGGCCCCTTTGGAGAGTGCCTCCAGCGTGCGGCCGCCGACGCCGGCGCTGCTGGCGAGGATGCGGCGCGGCGGGGCCGCGCTGCGGGTTCGGCCGCGCCATTCGGCGATGGCTGCCTCCAGCACCGTTTCGCCCAGCGCCGTTGCTTCGCGGGGGAGGCTTGCCACAGCGTCCGGCGCGAGCAGTCTTGGACCGTTCTGTTCCTGGACGGTTGCAATCAGCGGATGAAAGGCGGCCTCACCCACCGGCTCCCATCGCGGTGCGTTTTCCGAGGCGGGGCGGACTGAGTGGCCAAGCATCAGGCTGTCATGGCGCGGGGTGGTGGAGAGCGCCGGCCAGCCCTCCCAGCCGCTGGACAGCGACTGGCCGTAGGCGATCACATGGTTGATCGCTCGGTCAGCCTGGGCGATGCGGCCCGGTGGGAGATAGGCGATCGGCGGCATTCAGCATCCCATTTGAGCAGCGAGATCGGTGATGTCGGTGGCCACCACGTCCCATGCGCCGGTTGCGGCGAAGTCGCGGCTTTGTAGCGGGCCGTATTCGGTGGGGCGGGCAAAGAACGCGGTGCGCAGGCCGAGGGCCTGGGCGGCGGCGAGGTCGTGATTATGGGCGGCAGCCATCATCACCTCGCCTGGCGCGAGGCGGAGCTGGGCGGCGGCGCCGAGATAGACCTCTGGGTCTGGCTTGAAGTGGCGGAAGGTCTCCGAGCCGAAGACCACATCCCACGGGATGCCGGCATTCTTGGCCATGTTGACCAGCAGGGCGATGTTGCCGTTGGACAGCGGGCCAATGATGAAGCGGGCCTTGAGCCTTGTGAGGCCCGCGATGCTGTCTGGCCAGGGCTTCAGGCGGTGCCAAGCTGTGGTGAGGTGGTCGCGGTCGGCGCCGTTCAGACCGTCAATGCCCATTTCGGCGATGATGCGGTCCAGCGAGGCGCGGTGCAACTCGTCAAGCACCGTCCAGGGCAGCTCGCCGCGACGCACACGGTCCATCGAGGGGGCATAGGCCTGGCGCCAGCGATCGACCAGGCCGGTCCAGTCAGCGGGGATTCCGCGCATGGTGCCGAAGGCGCTCAGCTCGGCGATCAGGCTGCTGCGCCAGTCGACGACAGAGCCGAACACGTCAAACAGGATTGCCTTCACCTCGGTCATACGCGCCTCCTCGGAATGAGCGCTTGTGGCGCGGTGGAGAGCAGGTGACAAGAAAGAAAGGTGGTTGGCCCAGCCCCGGCCCGGCGCCAGGGGCAGTGCCCCGTCGGCATGGGCCTTGCGCTCACCGGGGCGCTCAAAGGGGGGCGGTCACGGGGGCGCTCAGATGGGGGCGCTCAAAGGCGGGCGCTCAACGGGTTCTTTTCCCCGTTATCGCAATGGAGACCGTGCCCGCTTGTCGTAGGCCGCATCGGCTTCCGGTGCCGGCGATGTGCCTGGAATCATGAACTCCGACGCGGCCGGACTGCGCGATCCGCGCAGTTTTTGCGATTCGACGCCTCGTGGCGCGTCCTGCCGCGGACGGCTGCTCTCCCGCTACCGATGCGCCTGAATGAACCCCTTGATCCGCGGCGCGATCTCGGCCGTGAAGCGCCGGCCGTTGAACAGCCCGTAATGCCCGACACCTGGCTGCTCCAAATGGTCGCGCATGGCCTCCGGCAGACGATGCGCCAGCGCATGCGCCGCCTTGGTCTGGCCGATGCCGGAGATATCGTCCCGCTCACCCTCGATGGTTTGCAGCGCGGTTTCGGTGATCGCCTCGGGGGTCACGCGCACGCCGTGATGGGTGAAGGTGCCGCGTGGCAACGCGTGCTCGAGGAACACGGCCTCGATGGTCTGGAGATAGAATTCGGCGGAGAGGTCCATCACCGAGCGGTATTCGGTGTAGAACGCGCGTCGTGAGGCCAGCGTCTCCTGATCGCCTTCCACCAGATGCATGAACATCTTCCAATGCGCATCCATATGCCGGTCCATGTTCATCGCCATGAAGCCGGCGAGCTGCAGGAAGCCCGGATAGACGCGGCGCATCACGCCCGGATAGCCGAACGGTACACGCTGAATGACGGTGCCCTCGAACCAGGCGAGATCATGCTTCTTGGCAAACGCGTTCACCGCCGTCGGCCCCTCGCGGGTGTCGATCGGGCCGCCGATCAGCGTCATGCTGGCGGGGGCGGTGGTCGGGTCCTGGGCGTTGAGCACCGAGACGGCCGCCAACACCGGCACCGCGGGCTGACACACCGCGATCACGTGCACATCGGGCCCCAGAAGGCGGATGAAGTTGATCACGTAATCGATATAGTCGTTCAGATCGAAGCCGGGGCCGGACAGTTTCATGTCCCGCGCGTCGTTCCAGTCCGTGATGTAGACCTCATGGTCGGGCAGGAAGGCCTGCACCGTGCCGCGCAGCAGGGTTGCATAATGACCCGACATCGGCGCCACCATCAGCACCTTGGGATCGTTCGGGCGCGAGACGGCGCGCTTGAAATGCAACAGGTTGCACCAGGGCAGCACATGCGCCAACTCCTCGGTGACGCCTACGGTTTCGCCGCCGATCATCGTCTCGTGCAGGTCAAAGGCCGGTTTGCTGAACACGCGCGTGGTGTGTTCGAAGCTGTCGAGTGCGGCCACCGTCATGCGGTTCAGCGCTGTCGGGCGCATCGGGTTGAGCGGCTGATCAAGCAGGGTGAGCGCGTGATGCGCCATCGCCCGCATGGGGACAAGACCGGCACGGTGCATCTCATACAGCGCGTAAAGCATCTCTGTTCCTGCTTGCGTTGGTCAGACAGCTCGGCCTCATGGCCGGTGACAAGGCTGGATAGTGCGTCTCGGCAATGGACTATAGGCCTCTCTTCCATAAGAATTGGTCAAGAGCAAGGCACGTGGCCACATAACCGGGCAGCCTGCCACACGGGGGAGAAAGTTAAATGAGCGTATCAAAGGCGCATGCGCTGCACCGGCTGTTCGATCTGACCGGCCGTGTGGCGCTGATCACCGGCGGGTCGCGTGGCCTTGGTCTGCAGATCGCTGAGGCGCTGGGCGAGTTCGGCGCCACCCCAGTGCTTGCCGCCCGCAGCCGTGACGACCTCGATGCAGCACAGGCCCATCTGGCCGCGCTTGGCATAACCGCCCACATCATCGTGGCCAATCTCGCCGACCCGGACGGGGCCGCCGCCCTCACCGCCGAGACCCTGGCGCGCGCCGGGCGCATTGACATCCTGGTCAACAACGCCGGCACTGCCTGGGGCGCACCCGCCGAGGAGCATTCCCAGGAAGCATGGCTGAAGGTGATGAACATCAACCTCAACGGCGTGTTCTATCTCAGCCAGGCGGTGGCGCGGGACGCGATGATCCCGGCCAAAGGCGGGCGCATCCTCAACATCGCCTCGGTGGCCGGCCTCAAGGGGCCACGGCCCGGCTCTGCCGGCACGATCGCCTACAACACCTCCAAAGGCGGCGTGGTGAACATGACACGCGCGCTGGCCGCCGAATGGGGCAAGTACAACATCACCGTCAATGCGTTGGCACCGGGCTGGTTTCCGTCCAAGATGACACGCGCGACGCTTGAACGCCGTGGAGACGCCCTGGCCGCCAGCGCCCCGCTCGGCCGGCTCGGTGGACCTGACGACCTCAAGGGCGCCGCCCTGCTGTTCGCCTCGGACGCCTCGGCCCATATCACCGGGCAGATTCTGGCGGTCGATGGCGGAACTATCGTGACGTGACGCCCAAAGCCGTAGAAGGGGACACCAAGTGAACGATATCGCTGCCAGCGCCACGCTGCATATTCGCCCGATCACGCCTGGCGTGCAGTTCGGTGCCGAAATCGTCGACCTCGACCTGCGCGGCATCGACGACCATGTCTTTGCCGCCATTCATGATGCCTGGGTGCGACATTCGGTCCTGCTGTTCCGCGGCCAGGCGCTGAGCGACCCTGACCTGATCGCCTTCTCCCGCCGTCTGGGCGATCTCGACCACGCGCCCAACCAGGAGAACGGCCGTCGCATCGCCTCGGGCATGCCGGAGCTTTATGTCGTCTCCAATGTGCGCGAGAACGGCGTTGCCATCGGCAGTCTCGGCTCGGGCGAAGCGGTGTGGCACACCGACATGTCGTATCTGCCGAGCCCGCCCAAGGCGAGCCTGCTTTATTCGCTGGAGGTGCCGGAGGTCGGCGGCGACACCTCGTTCTGCGACATGTATCGCGCCTTCGATGCTCTGCCCGAGGCGCTGCGTCAGCGCGTGATGGGGCTGCGGGTGAAGCATGACGGCACCTATAACAGTGGCGGCTATGTGCGCGAGGGCGTGGTGCCGACCGAGGACCCGCGCGCGGCACCGGGCATGATCCACCCGCTGGTTTGCACCCATCCGGACAGCGGTCGGCAGATGCTCTATCTCGGCCGCCGTCGGATGTCCTGGATCGAGGGTATGGAACTGGCCGAGAGCGAGACGCTGCTTGACGAGATATGGGATCATGCGACGCGGGCGGAGTTGGGCTTCACCCATCATTGGGCGGTGGGCGATCTGGTGATGTGGGACAACCGCAACTCCATGCATCGGCGCGACCCGTTTGACGACAACGCGCGCCGCGTGATGCACCGCACCCAGGTGCGCGGCTCCGCACCGCCGGCGGCGTGACGCATCAGGCTTTCCGGCGCGGGGGGCAGCCTTGCCCTGGTGCCTGTCTCGGCAAGCCGGCCTGCATCGGCGTTTGGGTGATCAGGGTATCTCCGCTTGAATCTCGGTGAACTTTGTTTCGCAGCCCTGGTGATGACGGTGGCGGGGGTGGTGAAGGGCGTCGTCGGCATGGGGCTGCCCGCGGTGGCGCTCGGGCTGATGGGCCTCGTGATGCCACCTGCCGCCGCGTCTGCCCTGCTGGTGGTGCCGGCCAGTGTCACCAATCTGTGGCAACTCGCCGAGGGTGGCCGAGTTGGCACGCTGCTGCGCCGGCTCTGGCCGATGCTGATCGGCATCGCGGTTGGTGGCTGGCTCGGCCAGGGTCAGATGACCGGCGCCTTCGCGGCCGAGGCGCATCGCGCGCTGGGGGCTTTGCTGGTGCTCTATGCGGCGCTGGGGCTGCTGTCCTTCCGCCCGGCCGTGCCGCAGCACATCGAGCGCCTGGTGGGCCTGCCGGTGGGCATCGTGACCGGCCTCGTCACGTCGATCACTGGCGTGTTCATGCTGCCTGCGGTACCGTTCCTCAACGGGCTGGGACTGGAGCGGGACGCGCTGGTGCAGGCGCTCGGCTTGTCCTTCACCGTCTCGACGTTCGTTCTGGCGTTCGATCTGGGCGGGCAGGGGGCGCTGGATGGAGCGATGCTGCTTGGGTCTGGCGCTGCGGTGGTGCCGGCACTGGTGGGGATGCGCATCGGTGCCTGGCTGCGCGGGCGGATTTCGCAGACGCTGTTCCGTCGGTTTTTCTATGCCGGCATGCTGATGTTGGGAGCGACGTTGGCCCTGTAGAGACCGTGTGGTGCCACGACACGGCACCTACATCGCGAACGCCGTCGCCAAAATCCGCGCACAGCGCCGCAACCGCAGGTCATCGGCCAGATGCCGCAGACATGCGCCGCGCCCGCCCTCCCACGCATCCGCCATCGCCAAAAACGCCCCAGGCACCGCCACCGCCAGCCGGGCCGCGAACGCCACCGGCGTCTCCGCCACAACGCCGAAGGGCCGCAGCAGGCGGGGCGGGAAATCGGCCAGATTGAACGTCAAAATCCGGCCCACCCCGATCGCGGTCGCCACCACATGGGCGTCAGATCGCTGGGCGTCACGGTCACACGCGGCCAGAACCCGTTCCAGCGCCGCCGGGTCATGCGCCACCATCGCCGCCGGATGCGCCGCACAGATCGCCGCCCGCTCGGCGGAGGGATCATCGCCCGCCCGGAGGCGCGCCCGTTCCCATTCATCCCACAGCCGTTCCGACCAGATCGGGCGAAACCCGCCATGCGCCGCCAGGGTCAGCAGCATGCGGCGCAAGGCGGGGCGGTAGAGGACGCAGGCGTCCAGCACCACCGCCTCCCTCAGGTGCGGCG
>Ga0114959_10002580_pt1 | contig 14715 bp, 26 predicted proteins | sample C_130625_EF_Meta_FD_87317 | JGI IMG/M metagenome (GOLD analysis project Ga0114959, IMG submission 87317) | Freshwater microbial communities from Lake Croche, Canada to study carbon cycling - C_130625_EF_MetaG | ecosystem: Environmental > Aquatic > Freshwater > Lake | place: Lake Croche, Canada...
GTTAGGTTGAACAGGTTGTTAGAGCCAAAGTTGAAACCACCAAAGGCGTATCTCTTGTTTTCATTTTCCATTTTATTTTCCATTTCTTCTTGATGTTATTATTATACCAGCGACCACTGACATTAGTCTAGGTATTCTTTCCATTCTTCTAGGTCTTCACCTAAGTATTTTAGTGTTTCTTCGTTTAGTGGCATTACGCCTTCGTAGTCTTGGCAAGGGAAACAACTCTCGAAGTGTCCAATGTTCATACAAAATACGCAAATGTTCATAGTTTTTTCCTTTCTTGATACTACCATTATACAGCCTACCACTGACATCGGGGAAAAAACCAGGAGAAACGTAATTACCTTCGTAAATCGTTTCGGGCGTGTCGGGGCGTGCGTGATTCCAGGCAGATTTGACGTGCGGCAATTTTGGTGCAATTATTTATTGTATAAAATAAATAACTGCAACCAAAACTAAAACTAGAAAAATAAAAATCACTCTTCATCTTCCTGCTCTTGAAGAAAATCTATGTATTCATCAACAGAAATTTGATACATGATTGGGTCGCAGTTTGCAAGAATTTGAGATGCATAAAAATCTGTGTATCCAATTTTGTATGGTGGATAAACTTCGTCCATCATCTCATCAAACTTTTCTTCTAGTTGTTCTTGAGTAAACTTTTCTCTAATGTCCATTAGTTTTGCTCCTGTGTTTGAGAGTTGAAAATGTAGTCTAAAAATTCTTCTAGGGCTTGAGCCTGTAAGACATGATAACTAAGCATTAGTTTCCTTTTTGTTGTGAGTTGATAACGCTCCAAGTGTGTAAGCGTGTTCAAAGATTTCTTTTGGTGTAAGTAAGTTGTTGTCAATCAGCAACTGATTTCTTTCAATCCACTTAGCAAAATCTTCTTCTCTGCTCTTGTAGAATTCTTCCATTAGTTATTTTCCTTTTCTTTTGAAGTTTTGATTTGAGAGATAAAGTCTTCTCTCATTGACTTTTGGATTTCTGCCAAAGCAATTTTCCAGTCTTCCATTATTTATTCTCCATCTTATTTACAATTTGAGCAATCAACGCTTTTTGTTTTTGAGTTAGTTGTCCAAAACACAAACCAAAAGCATAGGCAGTTGGATTTATTCCAGCAATTCCATCTTTTGTTTTTAGTTCTGCCAAGATTTCCATAGTGTCAAAGTCTTTATCTAACAATTTATTTTCCATTTCTTTTGATTAGTTCAATTATACAGGATACCACTGACATTTACTTGCTAGGCTCATTCGAACAGATGTTCGACTTATTTGCTAGGCTCACTGTCGTGGCTCCTTTTGTTGCTTTATTTATTTATACATCTATTATTACACACAAAACGCCATTTGTCAATAGCAAAACACCCTTTGTTATCAAACTGTTATAATTCGGGGGCGTGCGGAAATTTCGGGGTAGTTAGCCCCAAAATTATTTTGATTAGCGTTTGCGTGATTTGATTATGAAACCAATTGCTAACACTAGCGAACCGATTACTAATTCAGTTCCAACCAAAGACCACTGACCAGATAACACATTGTAGTTTTCTTGGTCGTTGATTAGGGCAGTGTAAGAATAAGCATCAGCAATTACAAAACTAAAAATTCCTAGAATTAGAGTTGAGATTACAAGAGCAACTTTTACCATTTTTATTTTCCTTTACTATTTATTTTATTGAGAATAAGTCTTCATTGCGAGCAAAATTTCTTCCATACCACTCATCATCAACTTCAATTTCGCTTAGTTGAATTTCGCTCATTGGAGTTCCGTTGAATACTAAGTCGCCTAAGAATTGTGGCATTTCAAAGTCTTCTTCAAGATAAATTGTATTACCATTTATGTATCCACAGCCAGTTCCAAATTGTTTGGCGTTAGGGAATTGGTCTAGGCTAACTTCAAGCCAAGCGTGTCCAGCATCACTAATTACATTGAACTTCATTATTTATTCTCCATCTTATTTACAATTTCAGCCAACTTTTTACGCTGAGTTTCATTTAGCAAACTCCAACACAAACCAGACAGGTAAGGGTATGGAGCATCGGCAGATACCGAAGCCTTTACTTTTAGGGCTTCTACTACTTCATAGATACTTGACTTTTTATCTAACATTTATTTCTCATTTCTTTTCTTATTTACAATTATACAGGATACCACTGACATTTAGCCTAGTGGATAGCGGTGGATGTGTTCATCAACCAACTTCTCAAACTCTTCGCTTGTAGCGAACTCAATTACAGTTCCACATTTGGAGCATTCGGCAATTTCTTTACTCAATTTATTTCTCATTTCTTTTTTATCTACTTACAGTATAAGCCTAACCACTGACATTTAGGCGGACAAACACACCTTTTTATGCCTTTATAACAATAGTGTTATCAATGTTTTTCGGGCGTGTCGCTGGGGGCGTGCGGCAAAAATTTTTGGTTAGCAATTTTATTTTACTAACACAATTATTTTTTATAAGTTATTTAGTTTTTTTAGTTGAGCAACAGCATCAGCAATCATTTTTTCAGCAGTCGCATTAGCATCAGCATCAAACTTAGTTCCAGCAATTCGGTAATTTACTAATTCAGTAATTCCGTCAAAACATTTTTCTTTTATGTCTTTTTGGAAGTAGTAAGAATTACCTGTATAGACCATACCGCATTTTGGACAGTCTGCGGAATACTTAGTTCCGCCATTTACTTTTTGATAGTATCTTTTATTATTCATTATTTCTCATTTCTTTTTTTGTAGATTATTATTTATTTAGTTTTGTTGGCGTTAGATACTTATTTGCTAATTAGTTTATTTGCTATTTCTAGGCTCACCTAATTAGGCTCATTATCTAACGAAGATTATTTATTTATTTAGTTTTACGAATAACGCTTGTAGTTCATCAAACTCACTAGCGAGCATACAATCGCTTTCTGCGATACGCATAAGTTCCTTGTATCTCATTTTCATCTCATAAGTAGTCATTTAGACCCTTTCTTTTATTAGTTATTTATTTATCTATTATTACATTACCACTAACCACTGACATTTGAGCCTGTTTTTAGGGTGTTTCGCAAATTGTTTACCTATTGTTTACTTAGTAAATACTTGACTAGGTTTCTCTCTGCTGGGGTTAGGGGAATACCTGCTCTCGCATACTTGGCAAGCATTATGGTTAGTTCTGTTTTTTTATCTTTCATAGTTTCACTATACACCTAACCACTGACATTTAGGGGTGTTTTTAGGGTGTTTTGAGATTATGTTATCATTTCGTTATAAATCGGCGTGCGGTTTTTTGGGGTAGTGATACTACCACCAAAGCCTAGCCATTACATCTAGGAGCGTGATAGGCTACTGCCTTAGCAGAACCCCAACGCTTACAGGTAGGACATTGGGTATCTCTCACATACACAACAGGAGCAGGAGCAGGGTTTAGATAACCCATACCCTTACTGTCCCAATACACTTCCTTAGCGTATTGAGCGTCATCATCATAGTCATCATAGTAAGTCATTGCTGACCCCTTTCATTAGTAGGAAACTTTTAGCAACTTATTTGCTTAGGCTCACCGATTTCTCGTTTATTTGCTAAGGCTCATTTGCTTTATACTTATACTGTATACCCTACCACTGACATTTAGGGGCAAAAACACGCCTATTTTACCTATTTATCATTATTCGTTATCATTTCGTTATAATTGGGACGCACGCCAAAATTGGGGGTATGTCAATAGCGACACACCCACCAATCTAATTGAATAACATATCCATTAGGCTATACCCTGCCATACAACCAGCAAGGCTACCCCAATGTATTTGAGAGATAAACGAACTGATTACTGACCAACCTGTAAGCAATGCTAGCCCTATACCTGTAAGAATAAATGGCTTCTTAGTCATTATCTTTACCCTTCTTGTTTTCAGCAAATAACTTATACGCTATTGCCAATAGGATTACTGTTTCAATACCCATTACACACACCTACACTTATACACTTTTAGTTTATTATCTTTTAGAGATACACTAGCAATACTAAAACACTGCTTACAAGCAAACGCTTCTATCTTTGCTACTGCTAAGGGCATTACTGCTTTACCCATACGAACAACACGACTAACAAGATAAGTGAAATCAGCCACAACTAATTCACCGCCTTAGAGTTTGCTCTGCCTACTACTTCAAAGATAAACTCATTCTTGGTTAGTTCCATAGTGGAACGGATAATTTCTTCAACCTTTTCCCAACTATGAACTTCATAGATAGGGGCTACGCCTGTTGCTACATCTGTGATGATTAGAGAATAGATATTCATTTAGTATTTCTTTCTTTTAGGGGTTTGATTATTCTATTATAGGGTATACCACTGACAAACTACTTTTTGATTATAGTAGCGTCTTTGTTTTCTAGTAAAAACTTGATTAGGTCTAGGTGATGGATAGCAGACACGACACGCTGACCACCAAAGGTGTATTCTACTAGGGTGTATTTCTTGCTTTCATTATGAGACATTATTTTCCATTTCTTTTGATACTACTATTATACACTTGACCACTGACATTAGTCTTGGTGTTCGCATTCAAAACACAAGAAGCCACCACAACCAAAGCAGTAGTCAATTTCATCTGTGGTTCTGTCGCAAACTAAGCAATCAAACATTTTTTATTTCCTATTCTTTGTTATGTTTCTATTATACACTTGACCACTGACATTACCAGTATAAACACACATTATTAGGTGTTTCGTTATCAAACTGTTACCTTCGGGGCGTGCATATCTAAAAATATCTGGTAGATGTGTGCTCACTAAATAAATTTGATTTCTTTATTAGAAACCCTGCATCATACACATAATCAAAATATTCAGATTTTGTAGAAAACAAATTTTTTCAGTTTTTGGCGGTATGTTTATTCTCTTTTGACATAATATGAACCGTAACTGTCATATTTGACATACCAGTATGCTTTGCATTTGTCACATTGCCATTCTTTCTTGGATGTTAGATAGTTTTCTCTGGGTAGATAGCATCTGTGCGTCTTTTGAGAGGTATTAATCATTTTGTATTTATCATAAATAAAGTTAAATACAAGTACGAATATCATTGCTGCTAAGAATATTAGGATTTCCATTATGGTAGCCTAACGTCTGGGGTATTGCGAAGCAATCCATGCTTTATCAGCCAAGCGTTAACAAGTTTGTATGAAATTTTGTTCTGATTGGCTATTTCTTTTGATGTCATCTTGGCTGCAACGCATGCTTCAAGATATTCTTTTGATTCGTAATGCTTGATATAAGGAACTTTGTCTTCCATAAGTCTCTCTCTTTCGGTAGATATCTATTGTATCACAGATTTTCGAGTTGTTTCAACTTATTTTTTGCATAAATGTGACGGTATGTTGAAGCAAATGCTTGTTTAAATCTCATTTGAACACCAATATCTTTTATGTTTGCTGCAAGCAGATATGGTCTACATATTTCATCTATGTCTGTTTGTTTTAGTTCGCTAGAAAATTTCCAGTATAGCCAGAAACGCTTGATAGGGGTCATAGAATAATTATACGCATAGTTTTAGGCAAATGACGTAAAAATCGGTTGTAGGGGCATTTAAACCTTTATTTGCCCTATTGCAGATGTATTGCATACTTGGCTTTGTTATGGTTTGGTGTCTCATATTTTCACCGTTTCAAAAAACTCGAAACACTCAAAAGATGGTGTATAATTATTTATATTATGTCAATAACTGATTGGACTGGACTTATCCTTAGTGGATTATCTATTGTCGCAATTCTTGTAGGCGGTATTCGCTGGTTTATCTGTGCCGAAATTAAAAACCTGTCAAACGAACTTAAAAAAGACCTATCAGAACTCAAGCCTAACGGAGGGTCATCAATGAAAGACCAGGTTAATAGATTAGAAGAAAAATCACATAGACTAGAAGAAAAAATTGATAACCTTTATAACGTTCTTATAAACGAAGGTGTCAAGACTAGCAAAAATAAAAAATCAGAAAAAACCGAACTTTGATTATTAATATAATATATATAAACTATAATATATACTAATATATAAATATATAATATATAGCCCTTATCTCTATAGATAAGAGGGTATCATACTTTTTCAAATTTGTCAAATAGAAAACACAGAAATCCCTAAAATGGTATAATTAACCATAGAGCCAGTGTCTGATACTCTCTCTCATACCCACTTCAGGCACTGGTTCTCTTATTTATAGTGTATAATAATCTTATGACTAATACAATCCCCGATAATTTTGGAGCAGACCCAGCATTTGTGCAATGGAAGGTCGTTCGTGGCGATACCGCCAAAATCCGTATTGAATTCTACCAAACCAACGGAGAGACACTTTACGATATCTCTACTTGGACTTTCAAGAGTTCTGCCTATGACCTAAAAGATGGTGGTTTTGATTTATTGACAGTAACTGCTGGCACTGGATATGTCGATATCACCGCTCCTGCATCACTAACAAAAACATGGGGTACTGGTCAGTCAACTGTTGTTACCGAGATGTCATTTGATTTGCAAGTAACCATCAGTTCTGAAATTTGGACACCAGTTATTGGTAAGATTACCGTACTTGCTGATGTGAGCATTAACGCCTAATGCCTACCTACTACTCGCCAGCAATCTTAGGGCAAGTTGTCCCTAACAATACCAATGACGTAATTATTAAGATTATTAATCAGGGTCAAACTCCAACAATTAGACTTATTCCAATGCCAGGAGCCAAAGGCGATACAGGTAGCCAAGGAATTCAAGGAATTCAGGGAATTCAAGGAATCCAGGGTATCCAAGGACCAGCAGGTGCTTTGGGGAACCTAAATGTTGCTGGCGGTCTATCCTATAACTCTGGCACAAACACTATTACTCTTTTAAAAGTAGACGCAGGTGAAATCTAATGGCTAATATTGTTAAAATTGTTCCTAAAACTATTACCCCAGCAGTTGTGAAAATTGCTGGATTGGTTGGTCCATCTGGAACTTTTTCAAACACTACAGCCCCAACACATAGTTATGGACAAAGCGGAGACACAGTAGGTATGGTCGCATTCGACTCGTCATACTTTTACTACTGTACTGCTAACTATGTAAATAACTCAACAAACATCTGGAAACGAATACAGTTCCCATCCACTACTTGGTAGTGCTATAATAGATATCGAACAAAGGATTTATGTATGAAAATTGCGGTATACACAATTGCTCTTAATGAAGAAACAAATGTACAGGAATGGTATGATTCTGCTAAAGATGCAGACTACCTTTTGATTGCCGATACAGGCTCAACAGACAAGACTAAACGTATTGCTAAAAAACTTGGTATTAAGGTAGTCGATATCTCTATTAAGCCTTGGCGTTTTGATGATGCTCGCAATGCTGCCCTTGCCTTGCTACCAGATGACATTGACATGTGCGTATCTCTTGATATGGATGAAAGATTGTCAAAAGGTTGGCGAGAAGACTTAGAATCTATTGACCCAAGTTTTACTCAACTACAATATAGGTATGTATGGTCTTGGAGAGACCCTAAATCTAGAACACAACCGCAGGTCGAATATCTACTCAATAAAGTACATGCAAGACATGGATATAGGTGGAAGCATATTGTTCACGAACTACCTGTTCCAGATAGAAATGAAAACCACAAAGAAGGTTTGCTAGAAAAGTTTCAGATTTATCACTATTCAAATCAACACGAAAATGTAGGAAGATATTATGATATGATTCTAGATGCTTTTAAAGAAGAAAAAGAAAATATAAGATATTGGGTTTATAGAATTGCCTCTTTAATGGAAACAGATAAAGATAATGCTAAGAAATTAATATTTGAATATTTAAATAAATTTAAGAATGAAATAATCTCATCAGAAAAAGCAAGACAATATAAAAATTTATTTGTTTGTACACTAAATAAAAAATATCTATATAAGGCTTATAAACTTGAGCCACTAGAAAGAGAATTTTTAATAGATATTGCTATGGTTGCTTTTATAGAAAAGAAATATAGAAAATGTAAAAAATATTGTAAAAAGGCTATTGCTATTAAAAAAAGAAAATTGGACTATCAATATAAAGAGTATGTTTGGGGATACCTTGCCAAAAATATGTTATATGTTTCCAACCATAATATGAGATTTAAAAATAGAAAAAATAAACTTTATCTAAACGTCAATTCCATGACATCATCTAGTTTTGACCTATTTAAAGACTAAGTTGTGCTATAATTAACGTATGGCTACTCAAATTGGTACAGGTACAGGCACAACGCTTGCCACATTTATTCCAGACTTAGCGGATACCGCAAATGTTCAAACTGCTCTTAAGCAGTTATATTATGGAACTACAAATGCAACTCTAAGTCAGACTACTGGAATATATGGTGCTCTATACACTCTTTATACTGGTAATCCAACTCTTTCTGGTAGCCTTACTTTGGGTGCTCAGTCTGTTCAATACCCAACACAACTGACCATTACAGAATCAACACATGCAACATCTAGAAGAGCAGGTGTAAACATAGGCTCATCATGGCAAATTGGTCAAGACTCTGGTGGAAATGGAACAAGAGATTTTTTTATTTATGGAAATGGTGCTAATAGACTAATAATTGCAACAGATGGAACAATTACAATTCCTGGCAACGTAGTTATTAATGGTACATCAACTACCATTAATTCAACAACGCTTAATGTAGACGATAAACTTATTGAGATGGGTGCTGTCACTTCTCCAACAAACACAACAGCAGATGGTGGAGGTATAAGTCTTTTTGGTACAACAAACAAAACTATTATTTGGGATAATGCAAACGCTAACTGGACTACATCTGAAAACTGGAATCTTGCAACTGGTAAGACACTTAAAATTAATAACGTTGACATTGCTTCTGGAACAGGTGCTGACCTAGTTCTAGGTGCTAACGCATCTACTACAATTGCTATTGGTGCTAATGGTGGTACCGCAACAATTCTAAACCCAACTGTAACATTGACAAATGCAACTGCACTTAATTTAAATGGTGCTACATCAGTCACAGTTGCAGGTTCAGCCGCCACAACTGCTAACGTTTTTAACACAACGCAGACTACAGTAAACGTAGGTCAGGCAGCCACCACTCTCAGCCTTGGTGCAACAACAGGAACTGGAAGCATTAGAAATGCAACTGTTACATTTCCTAACGCAACAGCAATGACTTTAGGAGCCGCATCTCCAACAATTACTTTTGGTACAGGTCCAACCCTGACTACAGCATCTGGAACAGTAACACTTTTCAATACTGGAGCAACTACTCTAACCATGGGTGGAGCAGCAACAACCATGACCATTGGTTCAACTTCAGCAGGAACTACTACTGTTCAGGCTGGTACAACCTTAAACCTAAATGCTCCAGCAGTAAATGGTAACGCAGCCACTCTTGCGTTATTTGCTACTCCTGCAACAATTACTGGTTTTGCCGCTGCAACATCACTAACACTTGGTTCAACATCTGCTGGAACACTCACAATAAACAATCCAACTATTGCAACCAGCGTTACTACTGGAACATTGGCTTTATTCAATACAGGTTTAACAACAGCAACAATTAACATGTTCGGTAGCGTAACATCTGGTACTGTTAATATTGCTGCATCAGCAACAGGTACAAAAACAATTAATATTGGAACCAGCACAGGAACAAACACTATTGCTGGTGGAACAAAATTTAATGGTTTAATTTCAACTAATGCGGCTGCACCAACTATTGCAAGTGCTGCAACCATTTCTCCAACTACACAAATAGTATTTGTTTCTGGAACAACTCAAATTGCAACTATTACAGCACCTGCACCTATTTCCACTACTGGTGGACAGATTACAATTATTCCAACAGGTGCTTTTACAACAACAACTACTGGTGGAAATATTGCATTAGCATCAACTGCTGTCGTAAGCAAAGCATTAATTATGACATATGATACTACAACTACTAAATGGTATCCGTCTTACTAAATAGTAGGAACAATTCTTACAAATCTTATTTGACTATTACTATAATCAGATAAATATTCAATAACTGTAGTTCCATAGTAACTATTAGAGTTTACTATTTTACCCTTTCCAATATAAATACCAGAGTGATAGAAATTGGTAGAACCATTATAAGCAAATACAACAATATCTCCTAGTTTTGGATTAGAGACTCTCTTGCCCACATGTGCTTGTTTGTTGGCGGAATGTGGAAGTTCAATCCCAAATTGCTTATATGTCCAAACAACCATTCCAGAACAATCCCAGCCATATATGCTAGACCCAGAAAAAACATATGGAGTTTTGTTTACACGATGAAATATCTTCATCAGGGTTTCTTTCATTTTGTTTGTATTTTTATTTATTTTGGCAGTGTGAATTAAGTTGGCTGTCATGTTGGTTGAATTAATTGAACTTTTGACATCCACCTTTGTAGTAGGTATTTCAGCGGCACTGGCTTGAGGGGTAACACAACCAGTCAGCGTCAAACTTAAAATTCCTGTAGCGAGTAATCTTTTGATTTTTAAATTATTCATATTTTCCTCCTTTAATGGAAAAACACCTTTTTGAAGGGTGTCGTATATAAATTATACCATGAATTAACCTAAATGTCACTATCATATGCTATAATTAAAAAATACAACACTTGAAAGGTGGTTAATCAATGTCTATTGATTTTAATTCATTACTTACCGTTGACGAAAGAACTTCGGTAGTGACACAAAGAATCCAGCAATTAGCAGTAGAGGCTTACCAGTTGAGCCTTAACCTGAATGTAATTAACGCACAGGAAGAGCCAAATGAGCAAGCACAAACAGAGATTAATAAAAATCTAGATTTGCTTGAGCAGATGATTTCTGTTTACAAACAAGAACTCGATTCTCTAGCGGTAGTTGAGGTGGCTGAGTAACATGCCAACTATGCAACAGAAGAGGGGAACTGCAAGTCGTTGGACTTCCACTAACCCTGTTCTGCTTGCTGGTGAAATTGGTGTAGAAACCGATACCAATAAAATTAAAATTGGTGACGGTACTAGTACTTGGAATAACTTAGATTATTTAAGTTTAGATACTAGAGATATTGCTTACACTCACACACAGAATGCAAATCTTTCTGTATGGACTATCACTCATCCACTTGCTTTTAAGCCAAATGTCATAATAACCGATTATAATGGTAATGTTATAGAATGCGATATTGAATACGTTGGCTCAAATCAAATTAAGGTAACACTGTCAGAAGCGTATATTGGATATGCGTATCTGTCATAGAAGGAGAATAGGCAATGTCTAGAAAATTTTTAACAGGTATAGATTTAAACAACAATCTACTGATAAACCCAGTGTTGAATAACACACATGCTTCAGCAAATACAGCAGGTTCGCTATATTACTCAGGAAGCAAACTAGTATTTGGTACTGGTTCTGCTACTGCTACCGTTGCTACTATGGCAGACACAGTTACCGTTGGTAGCACTGCCATCACAATTGGTTCATCTGCAACCACAATCGCAGGTCTTTCTTCTGTAACCTCAACAACTTTCGTAGGTGCTCTAACAGGCAACGCTACTACCGCCACCAACACACAAGGAACCCTTACCTTTGGTGCTGGTCTTACTGCTGGTGGTGCTTCATTCAATGGTTCAAACGTAACTATTACTGCAGTAACTGCCTCAACTTCTGTTGCTGGTATTGTTCAGTTATCTGACTCTACATCAACTACTTCTTCTACTGTTGCTGCTACATCAACTGCGGCTAAGGCTGCTTATGACCGTGGTAGCACAGGTGTAACTAACGCTGCTACTGCTCAAAGCACTGCCGATGCTGCTTTGCCAAAGGCTGGCGGTACTATGTCTGGTGCTATTGCAATGGGTAGCAACAAGATTACTGGTCTTGGAACTCCAACAGCAACTGACGATGCAGTTACTAAAGCATATGTAGATAGCATTGCTACAGGAATTAACGCTCACGATGCTGTTTCTTACGCCACAACTGCTGAAATTACAGGAACTTACTCAAACGGTGTTTCTGGTGTGGGAGCAACTCTTACTGCAACTGGCTCACTGGTAATTGACGGATATACTGTTGTTTCTGGTGACGCTGGTACAAACGTACTTGGTGGAACTGGTATGCGTCTTCTATTGAAAAACCAAACTACAAACACTGACCAAAACGGTATTTATACTGTAACCGCATGTGTTACTGGCACCAGTTTTACTCTTACTCGTGCCTATGATTATGATGCTCTTGGTGAAGTTGCCGCAGGTGACTTTACTTATGTTCTAAATGGAAATGCAAATAGCAAGTTTACTTTTGTTCAAACTAGTAAGCCTACTGCTATTAGCGGTGTAGGTACTGCTGCAAACGCCATTACTTTTGGAACATTTGCTAATGGTAACATAAGTAGTGTTGTTAGTGCTAACCAAGGTGGTACTGGTGTAAACAATGGTTCAAACACTATTACTTTGGCTGGAACTCTACAGACCACTGGTGCGTTCTCTCAGATTTTCCGTGCCACTGCTAACACAGACATCACGCTTCCAACTACTGGAACTCTTGCTACCCTTGCTGGAAGCGAAGCATTAACTAACAAGACTGTAAACAAACTTACTATTACTGCTCCTGCTACTGGTTCTACCCTTACAATTGCTGAAGGTAAAACATTTACATCAAGCAATACTTTAACACTTACTGGTACAGATGGTTCAAGCCTTGCAATTGGAACTGGTGGAACACTTGGAACTGGTGCTTTTGCAACTATTGCTGACTATGTTCCAACATCAAGAACTGTTTGGGGACAGGCATTAAGTTCAAATATTACCAACGCTCCATTAACAGGTGTAACCACAATTACTGGAAATACTACATTGGGTCTATTATCTGCATCTAATGCGTCTACTGGCTATACAACTTCTTTAACAGGTGGGGCATCTACTGGAACTACTGGTCAGGCTGGTGGTGATGTTAGAATTACTGGTGGAGCATCTACTTCAGGAACAAATCTAAACACAGGTGGTTCAATAACCATTACTGGTGGTGCGGCTAATACTAGCCAAGGCATTGGTGGAAGCGTAACAATTAATGGTGGTCTTGGAAGTTCTGTGGGTGGTGGTGGAGTTATTACAATTGGTTCAACAAACACTGATTCAGTTTCTATTGGTTCTTCTAGTAAAACTACCACAATTTATGGTACTACAGCAACATCAACACTTACTGCAACTAATTTAACTGCTACAACTATTAACAAAGTAACTATTACTGCTCCTGCAACTGGTTCTACTCTAACGATTGCCGAAGGCAAGACTCTAGCAGCAAGCAATACAATGACACTTTCTTCATCTGCCGATGGAAATAATCTTAACATTGGTACTGGTGGAACTCTTGGTTCTGCTGCTTTTACAGCAACTTCTGCTTATCTTGCTTCTGGTGTGACATCTCTTCCATCAGTAACTAGCGTAAACGGAACAACTATTCCATCTTCCGCAACACTTCTGACTAATGGTGGAGCACTTGGTACTCCATCTGGAGGTACACTAACGAATGCTACTGGTCTTCCGATTAGTACTGGTGTGTCTGGTCTTGGTACTGGTGTAGCAACTGCTCTTGCAGCAACACCTAACGCAACTGGTGGTGTTGTAACTTTTGGTGGTAATGTTGGTGCAGCAAATGCTACTACTGCTCTCGCTGGCAACTCTAGCACTCTTGTTGCTACAACTGCATTCGTTGCTAATGCAGTTTCATCTGCATCAGGTTCAGGACTAAAGAAATATACAGCAACTAATGCTTCGCTTACCCCATCTACTGGAACGGTAACATGGACAGTAACCGCAGCAACTCACGGTATTGGTGCAATTGGTTCCATCATTCCATCTCTTAAAGAAGTTTCTTCAGGCTCTACTGTCGAACCTGATTTTGTGATTAATGATACTACTGGTGATGTTACAATTTCTTGGAATGCTGCATCAACAGTAGCCTCTGGAACCTACAGATTAACTCTTATTGGTTAATCTGCTATAATTGATTTATGAGAAGCGTAATATCTGGTATTCAAATACCTACCGATTCTAGAATTAATATTGATGGTGGTTTAACTCTAGACTCTCTTGCTGGAACATCTGGTCAAGTTTTAACTTCACAAGGTGCAGGTGTAACACCTATTTGGACTACTGTTTCTGGTGGAGGTTCTGGTTTTACTGGTGCAGGAACATCTATTACAGGTGTTACTGGAACTTTAGTATCTGGCAGTGGAAGCGTAACAAATTCATCACCTTTGTATATCTCATCGGGTGGTGCTAGTGGTGGATTTGGAGTAAATACATATGTTGCAACATCTGCTGATTTATACCTTACATCTGGTACAGCGTCTGGATTTAATACTGTTACTGGAAATGTGTATATTGAAGGTGGGGCACCAACCTATGACACTATTGATGGTGGTTATACTAATGGAAATATCTTTATTGGTAAAAGAAATACAGGTTCAGTATATATTGGTAATCCAGATTTGTATACTGGTTCCAATTTTGGAGCCACAAATATTTATATAAATCCTCAATATGGTAGTTTTGTTAAATATACATATATTGGTAATGGAGTGTCTAGTAATGCTACTATCTCTTCGAATGTTGATATTGCTAACTATGCTAGTCCATATGTAAAAATTGGCACCAATGCTGGAGGTGGTGGTCTTATTGAGATTGGAACTCAA
>Ga0114959_10002581_pt1 | contig 14711 bp, 10 predicted proteins | sample C_130625_EF_Meta_FD_87317 | JGI IMG/M metagenome (GOLD analysis project Ga0114959, IMG submission 87317) | Freshwater microbial communities from Lake Croche, Canada to study carbon cycling - C_130625_EF_MetaG | ecosystem: Environmental > Aquatic > Freshwater > Lake | place: Lake Croche, Canada...
AGGTTATTAGTTACGATGAATTATTAGAAGTTTTTTGGAAAACTCATGACCCTACCACTTTAGATAGACAAGGCAATGATGCTGGACCTCAATACAGATCTGCTATTTTTTATAAAAACAATATTGAAAAGCAAAAAGCAGAACATTATAAGGAGGCTCTAGGAAAATCAGGTGCTTGGGCTAACCCTATAGTTACAGTTATTGAACCCTTTAAGAACTTTTATTCTGCAGAAAAATACCATCAAAATTATTATAACGAAAACCAAAATCAAGGATATTGTAGGTTTGTTATCCAACCAAAATTAGAAAAATTCGAAAAAGTGTTTAAGAGTAAATTAAAAGCACACTAGTATTTATTTAAAATTGGTTCTTCGGAGTTCTAATAAGTTCAATGCGTTTGGTTCAAAATTGATCAGATTGGTTTGAGTTAAATGAAAAGCCATATCATACCATATTGGAATAACAGGCGCATCATTAATAACCATTTGATCCATTTGTCGATACAATTCATAGCGTTCCTCGTCATTGATGGTTACCAATGATTTCTCATATAATAAATCGAATGCAGGATTTTTATATCTTGTGTAATTTGGTGGTGCTGGATTTTTACTATAGAACATTGCCATATAATTCTCGGCATCTGGATAATCTGCAATCCAAGAGCCTCTAAAAAATCCAGCTTGTGATTTGGCCGTTTGTTCTAGCAATAAACTTTTTTGAACAACTTCTACTTGTATATTAAATCCAATTTCTTCTAATTGTTTGGCTATAAAACTTGCTATATCACTGTAAATAGCAATGGTTAATAATTTTATAACTGGCAATTGATTTTGTTTAGAAAATCCAACATCTAATAATAATTGCTTTGCTTTTGTTGGATTGAATGTATAACCTTTTACCAATTCTGCATTGTGAGATGGTAGTCCTCTTGGCACAAAACCCGCTTCGGCAGGTATTCCTATTGAATTACGCATATACAACATCAATTGTTGTTTGTTGATAGCATAGTTCATTGCCTGACGGATTGCTTTTATTTTAAGCGGTGAATTTTTTACGATTGGATTGCTTGAATCCACTAAAATTCCTAGATATTCTGTATTCAAATAGGGTTGCTTTTTCAATAAAATTTTTCGATCCCACTCCTTTCTTAATTCGCCTTTTTTAGTAATAACTTCGTCTTTGAATGATGGATCAATGTCATTGATAAAACTTAAATTGCCTTGTTGAAATTGTAAAAATTCAGTTGCTTTATTATCAAAGAATGATACTTTAATTGCGTCTAGATAGGGTAATTTTTTTCCAAAGGCATCCTGTTCAAAATACTGTTCATTTTTATGTAGAATTAAAGCCTGTCCCTCATCCCATGATTGAAATTGAAATGGTCCAGAACCACAAGGATGACGCCTAAAATCCTTTCCATATTTTTCTACAACTTCGTGTGGTACAATGCTACAATACTGCGTACTTAATATTCCTAATATGGGTTGAAATGGTTTTAATAAATGTAATTGAAAAGTAGAATCATTTAATGCTATAAATGGACGTATTGAATCCACGCGATTATTGAATATCCAAGCACCACTACTAGCTGTTTTCTTATCTTGAATTCTATTGAAACTATAAACTATATCATGGGCTGTTAGCGCTCTGCCTTTTCCGTTTTTAAAAGCTTCATTATCATGAAAGTATATACCTTTTCTGATATTAAAAGTATAGGTTAATCTATCTTCCGACACTTCCCAATGTTTGGCTATTGAAGGCACAATATGTAAACCGGTATCAATTTCTACTAGTGTGCTGTAAATTTGATGAATTGCCCACATGATAGACTGATTCTTTGCAAATGCAGGATCAAGGGTGGCAATTCCAGAAGATTCATTGTAATAAAAAACCTTTTTATTATTGTTAATAGGACTGCTACAATTCATTAGAAGAAAACAAGTTGCCACTAATATTATCAAGGTCAATCGCATAAATACTGAACGTTTTAATGTAATATTAGGTAACATAACAGTTCGAATATCTTATTTTTATTGCATGAATACAAAAATCTGCTTACTGAGTTTTATCTGTATGGCTACTGTTGTATTAACACAGGCCCAAAATAACAACAAAACAGTCCATTATACGAAGGATGATACGCTTAGAGGCTCTATCACTCCCGAAAGGTCGTGGTGGGATGTTCAACATTATGCGGTACATGTTACGCCAGATATATCAACAAAAACAATTAATGGTTTTGTTGATATTAGTTATAAAGTAGTTGCTAAAGGAAGTAAAATGCAAATTGATTTGCAACAGCCTTTACTTATTGATAGTATTTTAAATATTGGCAAATCAACTGCTACTCCATTGGTTTTTGAACGTAGTGGAAATATTGCTTATGCGATTTTTGAAAAACAACAGAAATTAATGAGTATACATACAGTAAGGATATATTATCATGGCAAACCTCAAGAAGCCAAAAACCCACCTTGGGATGGTGGTGTAACTTGGTCTAAGGATAAAAATGGCAGTCCTTTTGTTACAACCTCTTGTCAAGGATTAGGGGCTAGTGTTTGGTGGCCTTGTAAAGACCATCAAAGTGATGAACCAGAAAATGGTGCGAGTATTTCTATTACAACTCCAGATTCTTTAATGGATGTTTCTAACGGACTCTTACAAGAAATGTTAGAGAACAAAACAGCACATACTAAAACATGGAAATGGGCAGTAAAGAATCCTATTAATAATTATAGTTTGTCAATGAATATTGCAAAGTATGCTAATTTCTCCGACACCCTACATGGAGAAGCGGGTATACTCCCCTTAAATTATTATGTATTAAATGATGATTTAGAAGCAGCAAAAATACAATTTCAACAAGCAAAAAACATGTTGCATTGTTTTGAATATTGGTTTGGAAAATATCCTTTTTACGAAGACAGTTATAAATTGATTGAAGTGCCTTATTTAGGTATGGAACACCAAAGTGCTGTTACTTATGGCAATAAATTTAAGAATGGGTATTTAGGTAGAGATTTATCTGGTTCAGGGTGGGGCTTGAAATGGGACTTTATTATTGTACACGAAAGTGGACATGAGTGGTTTGGGAATAATATTACTTCAAAGGATATTGCAGACATGTGGATACATGAAGGTTTTACTAGTTTCAGCGAAACCTTGTATACAGATTGGGTAAGTGGTAAACAAGCTGGCAATGAATACAATTTTGGCATACGTAGAAATATCAGAAATACTAGCCCTATCATAGGCGCATATGGTGTGAACGGAAAAGGCGGCGATGATATGTATTACAAAACTTCTAATATGCTTCAAACAATTAGAAATGCTATGAATGATGATGCAAAATTTCGAACTTTATTACGGAACTTAAATGCCAATTTTTATCATCAAACAGTTACTGCCATAGATATACAAAATTCTATGACTACTGATGCAGGCTTTGACCTATCTAAAATATTTGATCAGTATTTAAAAGGCATTCAAATTCCAATATTAGAATTAACAGTTAGTACTGATTCAAAAAAATTATCCTATCGTTGGACTAATTGTGTAGAAGGTTTCAATTTACCTATCTATGTAACTACTGCTTCAGAACAAAAGAAATTATTACCTAAATCTAATGAAGTATCTACGATTGATTTAGCTCCTGGTGAAATAAGTTTTTTTAATGCAAAAGCAATTGAGTTTAATTATTATATTAAAGTAAAAGAAATCAAAACGGCCCAATAAATTTGATGCACACCAATTATGGGAAGTATACGAAAACAAACAATCATCTCAAGTATATTGGTGTATTTTGGCTTCTTTATTGGAGCGGTAAATTTATTTTTTTATACTAAAATTGGGGCTAATCATGGTGCGTTTACATTAGAGCAATTTGGCCTAACCCGCATCTTTTTTGATTTTGCTCAAAACATGTATTCTTTTGGTAGCCTTGGTATTATTCCAGTTATCTATAAATTTTATCCATATTATAAAGACAATTTAGCCAAACAACAAATTGACCTAATGACCTGGTCAATGGTTACTGCTTTTGTTGGATTCATTTTGGTAGTATTTGCTGGTTATTTTTTTCAACCAATCTTTTTGCACCAATACGAAAGAGGTTCAACATTAATGGTAACCTATTACTATTGGATGTTTCCATTTGCACTAGGCATGTTATTGTTTTCGGTTTTAGAAGGATTTTGTTGGGCTTTGCAGAAAACAGTCATCTCTAATTTTTTAAAAGAAACAGGTTTACGTTTAGTTACTTTCGTATTCATTGTATTATTTTATTTTAAATGCATTTCATTTGCCCTCTTTATTAAATTATTTGCTTTTTTATATTTGATCATATTTTTTGTTTTAGTGATTTATTTAATTAGAACCAAACAATTGCATTTTAGTTTTACGGTAAGCAGGGTAACAAAAAAGTTTAGAAAAAAAATGTTGTCAATGCAAATACTTGTTTTTTTAGGAACTTGTATTGCTTCTATAGCGGCCACTATTGATAGTTTTATTATTGCCAAATTTCAAGGATTAGCAGTGGTAGCCATTTTTGGAGTGGCACAATATGCCGCTAATATTGTACAAGTACCTCAAAGAAGCATTCAATCCATATCTGCAGGTGTATTATCTAGGGCTTGGAAAGACAAAAACATGTTGGAAATTGCTAGAATTTACTATCGCTCTTGTATAAATCTTTTAATCATTTCACTTTTTATTTTTGGAAATATTTGGTTGAATGTATTTCAAGGAATGGAACTAATGCATATCCAAAAAGAATACGAGAAAGGATTAGGTGTGCTGTTTATACTTGGAATGGTTCGTATTATTGATGCAGGAACAGGATTAAATGGAATGGTAATTAATACATCAACCTTTTGGCGTTTAGACTTTTATAGTGGTGTGATTTTATTGGCATTTAGACTACCCCTCACCTATTATTTAATTAAAAATTATGGCATTATAGGATCGGCATTTGCAGAATTAGCAGCCTATAGTGTTTATAATTTTATACGATTTGAATTTTTGCGTCGAAAGTTTAAACTACAACCATTTAATAGTAAAACCTTATTTACATTAGGGTTTGCATTAATAGCCTATTGCATTAGTTATTTATTATTTAATGGAATACAAGGATGGTTTGGCATTTGTATAAGAACAACCGTCTTTTCAATATTATTTATACTTACAATTATATATGGAAATATAACTCCAGATGCTGGTCAATTAATTGAACAATTTAAAAAACGATTTAGTAATAGGTAGTTTTATTTTAATCTTGCGCCACCTCTAAACTTTGGTGCCCAATATTTTTCATTCAAGTCACTAATCATTACACCACCACTTGTTGCGGCATGAACAAACTTGTTATTTTGTAAGTAAACACCTACATGGGTTATCATTCGTTTTTTTCTTCCAGTTGTATGAAAAAACACAAGATCTCCTTCTTTTAAATCTGGCGTTTCCAATTTTTCCCCAGCATTATATTGCTCTTCTGCTGTTCTAGGCAAGTTAACGCCATACACATCTCTTAAAACTATTTGGGTAAAGGCTGAGCAATCTAAACACTCTTCGGTGGTTCCTCCCCAACAATAACGAGTTCCCCACCATTTATCTATTTCTTGTAATAAGGCAATATTGTTTAATCGATCAATAGTTACACCTATTAAAACCGCGAATTTTAATTGTAAATAGTTACTATTTTCTACAGTAAAATTATTTGAAATCATTTCAGACCTACCCTTGTTAGAACTTTGATTTTGTTTACTTGTAGTATTTGTGGAGCTAGTTTTGTGTTTGTTGGTAACCGTATTTCCTGGTGTAACTTCAATATTATCAATAAACGTATTTTTTTTATTACTATTTGTTCGTTTCGTTACAGCAACGTTTTCGGTATTGTCTTTAGACGATAGTTGTCTAAATGACCTACAACTTGAAAATGCAAGTAGTAAAATTAGATATATAAATAAATTGAAAGGTTTCATTGCTAGCGCTGCAATATAAGTTCCTAGACTTAGATTGGCAAAACTTCAATCAAAAAACAAGATTTAACTTCAAATTAGTCAATTTGTGGATAAATATAATAGGCTTAAATTTCTATCCATTGTGGAAAATTTTAGTGACAAAATGAGTTCTATTCTATCGATATTTGGTGTTCATTCAGTAATAATTAAAAATCGACTTAATCAGTTCATTTTATTTATCCGTTGCTGATGGCTAATTATAAAGCGGCATGTCTACATTTTCTCATTTACACGTTCATACCCAATACTCTTTATTAGACGGTGCTGCCAATATTGGTAGTTTATACAAAAAAGCCGTAAAAGACAATATGCCAGCACTCGCCATTCCGATCATGGTAATATGTTTGGGGCTTTTGAATTTGTTAGTCAGGCTTGGAAAAACACAAAAGTTGTAGGAAAAGATGCCGATGGAAAAGATATTTTAGCACCAATTGTAAAACCAATAGTAGGTTGTGAGTTTTATGTAGTTGAAGATCGATTCATTAAAACTTTTACCAAAGAACAAAAAGACAAAAGATACCACCAGGTTCTATTGGCAAAAAATAGCGTTGGATATCAAAACTTAGTTAAGTTAACTTCCTTAGGATATATAGAAGGGATGTATAGTAAATATCCAAGAGTAGACAAAGCATTAATTGAAAAATATCATGAAGGGATTATTGCTACTACTTGTTGTATTGGCGCATACGTACCCCAAACAATTTTAAATGAAGACGAAGAGAAAGCAGAGAAAGAATTTAAGTGGTGGTTAGATTTATTTGGAGAAGATTATTACATAGAAATTCAAAGGCATAATATTAAAGAGCAAGAAATTATTAATACAACACTTTTAAAATATGCCAAAAAATATAATGTTTCTGTAATAGCAACCAATGATAGTCATTATACTGAAAGAGACGATTATAATGCACATGATATTCTACTATGTATCAATACTGGCGAAAAACAATCTACACCAGGTTTTGATGATTTTGTAAACGACGAAATCCAACTAAAAAATAGGCGTTTTAAATTTCCTAATGACCAATTTTATTTTAAGACTACCGATGAAATGAAACATCTTTTCATTGATATTCCTGAATCAATAGATAATACCAATGCCATTGTTGATAAAATAGAAGTACTTAATTTAAAAAAGGATATTTTATTACCTGCTTTTCCAATACCAACATCGTTTCAAGTACATAAAGATTCCAATTTAAACCAATGGGAATTTTTACAGCATTTAACAATGGAAGGTGCTAAAAAAAGGTATACCGATATTACGCCTGAAATTCAAGAACGATTAGACTTTGAATTATTTACTATTCGTACAATGGGTTTTGCAGGATACTTTTTAATTGTAAGTGATTTTATTAAGGCTGGCAGAGAAATGGGTGTATTTGTAGGACCAGGTAGAGGATCCGCTGCAGGAAGTGTGGTAGCTTATTGTATTGGCATAACCAATATTGACCCTATCAAATACAATTTACTATTTGAAAGGTTTTTAAATCCAGACCGAAAGAGCATGCCCGATATAGACACGGATTTTGACGATGAAGGTCGTCAACGTGTAATTGATTATGTAGTTGATAAATACGGCAAAAATCAGGTAGCTCAAATTATTACTTACGGCACAATGGCTGCAAAAATGAGCATCAAAGATGTTGCTCGTGTGTTAGACCTTCCATTGTCTGAAAGTAATTTATTAGCCAAATTAGTACCCGATAAACCTGGAACTGAATTAAGACGTGTATTACATGCTCCTATTACTACAAAGGAAGCCGAAAAAACACACGAAAAATCCTTAGAAGAAAAAGAAGGTTATCAACCAGAAGATATTGACAATGTAAAGAAACTCAGAGAAATATACAAAGGCACAGATATTCGTGCACAAGTATTAAAAGAAGCAGAAAGACTAGAAGGATCTGTTAGAAATACAGGTATACATGCTGCTGGAATTATCATTGCACCAAGAGATTTAACCGATTTAATTCCTGTTGCCATTTCAAAAGATTCTCCATTATGGGTTACACAAATTGAAGGAAGTACAATTGAAGAAGCTGGCGTAATTAAGATGGACTTTTTAGGACTAAAAACCTTGTCAATTTTAAAAACTGCTCTTGAATTAATAAAACAAAATCATGGTGTTACAATAGATTTAGATACCATTCCTTTAGACGATGAAAAAACATATTTATTATACCAACGTGGCGAAACCAATGCTACGTTTCAGTTTGAGAGTATTGGAATGCAAAAATACTTGCGTGAATTAAAGCCAGATAAATTTGCAGATTTAATTGCTATGAATGCCTTGTACAGACCTGGTCCTATTGCCTATATTCCAAATTTCATAGATCGTAAACATGGTAAAGAAGCCATTACCTATGATTTAGCGGACATGGAAGAATACTTAGCAGATACTTATGGCATTACAGTTTATCAAGAACAGGTCATGTTGTTGTCTCAAAAAATTGGTGGTTTCAGTAAAGGAGATGCCGATGTGCTTCGAAAAGCAATGGGTAAAAAAGATAGAAAAACCCTCGATAAAATGAAGGGTAAATTTATTGATGGAGCCACTGCCAAAGGACATTTAGCAACCAGTTTAGAAAAAATTTGGACCGATTGGGAATCATTTGCGCAATACGCTTTTAATAAATCGCATTCAACCTGTTATGCTTTTGTTGCTTATCAAACAGCTTATTTAAAAGCGCATTATCCAGGAGAATATATGTCGGCAGTATTGAACCATGCCGGTGGAATTGAAAAGATTACTTTTTTCATGGAAGAATGTAAGCGCATGGGAATAAAAGTTCTAGGACCTGATATTAATGAATCTTTAAAAGGCTTTGCGGTAAATAAAAAAGGAGAAATTCGATTTGGAATGGGTGGTATTAAAGGTGTAGGTGAAGCTGCGGTTGAAAATATTATTGCGGAAAGAGAAAAGAACGGATGGTATAAAGATATTTATGATTTTATAGCACGTGTTGTTCAAAAAAGTGTTAATAAAAAATCATTGGAATGTTTGGCCTATTCTGGTGGATTTGATTGTTTCACCAATTTTCATCGCGCACAATATTTTAACATAACAGACGGCGAGAAACTAACTGGCCTAGAAAAAATAATTAATTATGGTCAAGCCAAACAAGCGCATAATATAGGAACTACTAATACGCTTTTTGGTAATTTATCTGCTGCTATGGAAGTACCTCATCCAAAAATAGCTACTTGCGAGCCTTGGACGCTAACAGAATTACTCGATTACGAAAAAGAAGTAACGGGTATGTTCATGAGCGGTCATCCACTCGACCACTTTAAATTTGAATTAAAATATTATGGTATTACCAAAATCAATGATTTCAACGAAATTAAAAATACCATTTTAGAACAATCAAATCCTGGAAGGAGTTTACGAGTAGCAGGTTTGGTGATTGACGTGCAGCACCGAGTTACTAAAACAGGTAAGAATTTTGGATCATTTTCAATCGAAGACTTTACGGGTAAAACAGAGTTCTTATTGTGGAGTGAAGATTATGTCAAATTCCAAAACTATTTAGAAAAAGGTCAGAACATATTGTGTAATGGTTATTTCAGACCAAAATACAACCGACCAACAGAATTTGAATTCAAAATAACAAGTATGTCTTTACTAGAAACGGTTAAACAATCTTTAACTAGATCTATTGATATCAGTATACATCCTGTTGGCGTAACCGCTGAATTAGTAGATTTTGTGGATAAGAATCTCAAACAATTTCCAGGAAAAACAACTTTACGGTTTAATATTTATGAACCAAAAGAGAACCTCAAACTCAGTTTATATAGTTTAGAAAGGAGTTTTATGATGAACGAAGAAATGGCCGACTATTTATTAAATAATCCAGATTTTGAAATTAATGTAGGACTTGTTAATACCGGCCAATAATATTTTATATTCAATTGCCATACTGCCCCTGTGGCAGTTATAACGTCAATAAATGCATTAGTCACATTGGTGGAAAAGTCAAAACAGCGCAAATGCATCTTTGGATATATATTTGATACACTTTCTTAATAAATAAACACTTAAAAAGATAAAAATGGTTTTAGAATTAACAGACGCAAACTTTCAAATCAATGTACTTGACAGTGATAAATTAACGCTAGTAGATTTTTGGGCAGAATGGTGTGGACCTTGTCGTGCCATCGGACCAGTTATTGAAGATTTATCTAAAGAATATGATGGTAAAATTAATGTAGGTAAGGTTAATGTAGATCATAACCCTAATTTGAGTGTGAATTACGGTATCACTTCTATTCCTGCAATATTATTTATTAAAGGTGGTCAAATCGTTGACAAACAAATAGGTGCTGTACCTAAAAGTGTGTTAGACAAAAAGATTCAATCTCATTTATAGTTCTTTAATTTGAAAAGTATCTAAGAGGCTTCATTTCGAAGCCTCTTTTTATTTAAGTCTGTATTGGAGCGTATAATTTTATTATCTTTCAAACTTATTCAAATAGCTAATTTTTTGCTTATGGAACGCTTCCACGGTATATTAGGAATTATTTTAATACTTATGATTGCTTTTTTGTTTTCAAACAACAAAAAACGCATCAATTTAAGATTGGTTTTTAGTGGTATGCTTTTACAAGTTATAATAGCTGTTTTAGTTTTAAAAGTTCCTCCAGTAACTTGGTTTTTTCAAAAGCTAGGTCATGGAATGGAAAAGATTGAAAAATTTGCAAGAGAAGGTGTGGCTTTTGTTTATGGAGGAATTATGGTTAATGCACCCACTGGTATGCAAAATTTTGGACAAGGAGGTTTTGTATTTGCCTTTAGTGTAACTGCAACAATCATTTTAGTTTGTGTGTTGGTAGCTATTTTGTATCATTTTGGCATAATGCAAATTATTGTTTCCATCATAGCTAAAGCCATGAATTTTATCATGCGAGTAAGTGGTGCTGAAGCTTTAAGTAATGTGGCCAGTGCCTTTGTAGGTCAAGTAGAAGCACAAGTAATGATTCGTCCTTATTTAACTTCTATGACTAAAAGTGAATTACTAGCCAGTATGAGCGGAAGTTTGGCTTGTATAGCAGGTGGAATTTTAATTGTATATGCCAATATGGGTGCAAAAGCCGAATATCTATTAACCGCTAGTTTAATGGCTGCACCGGGTGCATTGGTTATTTCAAAAATTGTATTCCCAGAAACAGAAGAGTCTCAAACAATGGGAAAAGTAAAATTAGAAGTAAAGAGTCCGTACAGCAATATCATTGACGCTATTTCTCATGGTGCAAGTGATGGCATGAAAATATCAATTAACGTTATTGCTATGCTAATTGGGTTTATTGCATTGATAGCATTTATTAACTACGGATTTGGAAAAATAGTTACCGGACTTACTTTAGATAGCATTTTCAGTAAATTATTTTACCCTATGACATGGGCAATGGGTGTACCAACTGTAGACGTTGCAAATGCTGCAACATTACTTGGTCAGAAATTAACCATTAACGAATTTGTTGCCTTCAATAACCTTACCAGTAAAACAGTGCCAATTGTTTCTGAAAAAGGTTTATTAATAGTAAGTATAGCCATTTGTGGATTTGCCAATTTTAGTAGTGTTGGAATGCAAATTGGTGGAATTGGTGAACTAGCACCATCAAGACGCGCAGACTTAGCTAAACTTGGTTTGAAAGCCTTACTATGTGGCACTTTGGCCTCCTATTTATCTGCTAGTATTGCAGGTATTTTAATGTCGGTATAATCATTTGCTAGACTATCTCTTAACCAATAAATAAATTGCTGTTATAACAATCTATTTTGGTTTAATTTTGTGGAAATTCTTCGGGTTATGATGCAAACACAAACAGGTATCACTGCTTTGGTAGCGGCTGAAAAAGATATACAACTTCAATTAATTGGTGAAAAGATTCTTAATCATCACCGTATTAGTTTTGATGAAGGTGTATTATTATTTGAAAAAGGGTCACTCTCCTATTTAGGTGCATTGGCCAATTGGGTCAGAGAACAAAAACACGGCAATAAAACTTATTTCAATAGAAATTTTCATATAGAACCAACCAATGTCTGTGTATTTAGTTGTCAGTTCTGTGCCTATTCAAAATTATATGCACACAAAGAAGAAGGTTGGGAATTAAGCATCGATCAAATGATGCATATTGTTAAAAGTTATGATGGAAAAGCCGTTACAGAAGTTCATATTGTAGGAGGTGTACATCCTAAAATGGATATGGCATTCTTTTTAGAATTATTAAGCACCATTAAAGCCCATCGACCAGAATTACATATTAAGGCTTTCACGCCAGTTGAACTAGATTATATGTTTCGCAAAGCCAAATTAAGTACCGAAGAAGGTATGCGATTGGCGCATGGAGCGGGTTTAGATTCATTACCAGGTGGCGGTGCTGAAATTTTTCATCCAGAAATTCGTACCCAAATTTGTAACGATAAAGTAAATGCTGAAGGTTGGTTGTCGATACATAAAGCCGCACATGAATTGGGTATGCACAGTAATGCTACCTTACTTTACGGTCATATTGAAAAATATTGGCATCGAATTGATCATATGGAAAGACTACGTCAATTACAAGATCTAACTGGCGGCTTTAATACTTTTATCCCTTTAAAATTTCGCAACAAAGACAATGATATGAGCGCTGTTCATGAATCTACTATAATTGAAGACATGAAGATGTACGCAGTATCTCGATTGTACCTAGATAATTTCCCACACATTAAAGCCTATTGGCCAATGTTGGGTCGATTAAATGCACAATTAACCCTGAGTTTTGGCGTGAATGATATTGACGGGACCATTGATGATACAACTAAAATTTATTCAATGGCAGGTAGTGAAGAACAGTCTCCTGCAATGAGTACCGCAGACTTGGTTAATTTAATTAAACAAGTAAATCGTCGACCAATTGAAAGAGGAACTTTATACAATGAAATTCGTGATTATTCTACGGTAGATATGAGTACGTTTGAAGCAGTGTAATTTTTATCAATTAACACTCGGGTAAACTAATTGGAATATTAATGGCCAATCCACCATCGGAAGTTTCTTTGTATTTGCTATTCATATCCAAAGCAGTATCCCACATGGTTTTAATTACCTTGTCTAAACTTACTTTTGCAAAATCTGGGGAACTCTGTAATGCCAATTGAGATGCTGTAATTGCTTTGATAGCACCCATGGTATTCCTTTCAATACATGGTACTTGCACTAATCCACCAATTGGGTCGCAAGTGAGTCCTAGATGGTGTTCCATGGCAATTTCTGCAGCCATCAAACTTTGTCTTTGAGAACCTCCCATTAATTCGGTTAATGCAGCAGCAGCCATGGCAGATGATACGCCAATTTCAGCCTGACATCCACCCAATGCTGCAGAAATGGTAGCACCTTTTTTAAAGATACTTCCCACCTCAGAAGCAGTTAATAAAAAACGAATAATTTGTTCTGAAGTATTGCCATTACAAAATGCAATAAAATATAATAAAACGGCAGGAATCACACCAGCAGCTCCATTTGTAGGGGCTGTTACTACCCTACCAAATGAAGCATTTTCTTCGTTAACTGCTAAAGCAAAACAACTTACCCAATCTAAAATATAATTAAAATCATGTCCTCCATTTTTAATACACAATAACCAACTATCAAAATCGTGGTAAGATTGATTTTTTATTAGCCGTTTATTTAAATCAAAAGCCCTTCTTCTTACTTGTAAACCACCCGGTAATTCTCCTTGTGTATGACAACCACAATAGATACAATCTTTCATGGTGTTCCATATATTTAACACGCCATTTTTAGTTTGTGATTCTGATCGCCAAGCAGATTCATTTTCTAAAACTATTTCACTAATACTTAAACCTTGCATACACCAATGCAATAAATCAGCAGCGTTATTAATAAGAAATGGCAGGTCTATTTGTGGTTTCTTTTGGTTGACTTCTTGTTCCTTAACTATAAAGCCTCCTCCAATAGAATAAAAGGTTTCACAAACAGAATCACCTGTATTAAGTTTTACTAAAAAAGAAATGGCATTTGGGTGAAATGGTAATGATTCAGATGTTAAAAATTGAATTTGTACAGAAGGGTTAAAATCAATGGTATGGGTATTGTGTAAGCAGAGTTTATTAGATTTTTTAATCGTTTGTATTGTATTGGAGATTGAGTCAATCTCAATGCTAACAGGATCTTTACCCATTAATCCTAATAAAATAGCTGTATCTGTTCCATGTCCTTTTCCGGTTTTTGCCAAAGAGCCATAGAGTAAAACAGTGATATTGCTAATTGTATTGAGTTGGTTATTTTCTTTGAAACTTTCTAATAGTTTTAACGCTGCACGCCAAGGGCCTAAGGTATGGGAACTAGAAGGTCCCACGCCAATTTTAAACATATCAAAGACCGAAATGGATTCATGTGGCATGACAGCAAAATTGTTACTCAAATTTAAGCTTAAATAAAGCTTTAAAAACATATTATTTAATTTTGAAGGCAGTTAATATATTTGAGTATGATAAAGCATTATTTAATCTGTCTGTGCTTATTAATTGGCATTATTGGCCATGGCCAATCTATTAATAAACATAGCAGTGATTCTAATTTCATTGAATCATTATTAAAACAATACCCTACCTATTTTCAGGATATTTTAAATAAGAGAGATAGTTTCAATGTGCAAATTATTTACACGCAAATCAAT
>Ga0114959_10002582_pt1 | contig 14706 bp, 9 predicted proteins | sample C_130625_EF_Meta_FD_87317 | JGI IMG/M metagenome (GOLD analysis project Ga0114959, IMG submission 87317) | Freshwater microbial communities from Lake Croche, Canada to study carbon cycling - C_130625_EF_MetaG | ecosystem: Environmental > Aquatic > Freshwater > Lake | place: Lake Croche, Canada...
GTAAACGTCTTATCATCTTTCGTTTTTATAGTAGTATCTATGTCTATTTCTTTATCTTGTCTAACACCCGTACAAATTGAGATAAATAACACCGTAAAATATAATCCAATAAAGATATATATGTAAGACACTTTCATTTATATAAACCAAAAAAATAGTTGTGATGAACAAAGATAGTAAGAACAAAGAGATTGATTGTCATATTATTCGCCGAAGCGGGAATTCCCGTTTCGGGATTAGCAGAGACAAATCGTGATCGAACATCGAAATCGAGACTGGTTTCGTTTAGAATCCACAAAAGAGTTGATCAATGAATTATCCTCCGATGGGAGGATCCTCCCATCGGGATTAGTAGAGACAAAACGAGGTGGAAATAATAAATCAAAACAACGGTTAGGCTCTTGGATTCACCCTGATCTCTAACTGGATTTCTCCTAAATTCACCATTCAAGTCAGTAAGTGAAAAATTTTTTAAAGTTTAGAATGACGATTGAATTGACGATTGAATTATAACTTTTATAGTTTTAAAAATATTTCAAAAGTTATAAAAGTTATAATTCAATTGAATTAATGTTTCAATCGAATTGACGATTCAATTGACAATTGAATAATTATAATCTGGGTTTTATTTTTACATCAACACACACAAAATTTGTGTGTGTTGATAAAATTATTTTTGATAATTGAAATAATAGATTTTTATAATTCAATCATTTCAATCATTTTTATTTTTAAACTGTTATCGTTTAAAAATTTTTATTTCTAAAAATATTAATCTGCTATCATTAAAAAAATATATTGAAACTTCAACAAACTTCAACAAACTTCAACAAACTTCAACAAACTTCAACAAACTTCAACAAACTTCAACAAATTTTAACAAACTTCAACAAATTTTAACAAACTTCAACAAATTTTATTAAATCGCTATTTAAACCTTTGTTTATATATAAAAACATGGAATGTGAATTTTGTAAAAAAGAGTTTTCAACGAAAACAAATTTATCAGTTCATCAAAAAAATGCAAAATTCTGCCTTAAAATACAAGGTACAAATAATGATACTTATAAATGTGAGTATTGTGAAAAGATACTTACAACCCAACAACGTTTAAATGATCATCAAAATAATAGTTGTAAACTAAAGAATAACATTAATTATGAGCAAAAACTATCTGAAAAGGATAAACTCTTCGAGCAGAAACTATCTGAAAAGGATAAACTCTTCGAGCAGAAACTATCTGAAAAGGATAAACTCTTTGAACAAAAACTATCCGAAAAGGATAAACTCTCTGAGCAAAAGATCGCTGAAAAGAATGAATATATCCTTAAACTAGAAGAAAAGATTGAAAAATATGAGAATAAGTTTCTTAATATGGCAAGCGAACCTAAAACAACTAAAAATACAGTTGTGATTAATACTGCGTTAAACTTAGAGAAAGAGAATGTCACTAAACTACTTGATGAACACATGACAAAAGATGTTGTTTCAGGTGGTCAGAAAGGGTTGGCACATATGGTATATGAAAAGATGTTGAAAGGACCTGATGGGAAACTTACATATAAATGTGTTGACCCAAGTCGACATAATTTCGAGTTTTTAAATTCAGATGGGATTATTGAGAAGGATATCAAGGCGATGAAACTTAAAAATGCTCTTATTCTATCTGATATTATCAAAAAGGCGGGTGAGACTGGAAATAAACTGTGGACGAAAGATGATGGAAGTATCGATTCAGATCAGTATACGGTAAGTTTTGAGAAGGTGATGGAAATCATTTGTTTTGATAGAGAATATAGCAAGTTTAGATCAGAGTTGTCAGCGTTGACATTTTGAAAAAAAATTAAATAATTTAAATAATAAAATGATAATTATACAATCTGTTATCCAATCGTGTATCGTATTTATTTTTTTAACTATTTTTTTTTACTTGTATGTCTCGCAGATCGAAAGAGACGAATTTGAGACTCAGCTTGATAAAATAGTAGATGATATATTCACTGAGTATCAATATAAATTTAAAAGTTTTTTCCCAGATAATAAAAAAAAAAAAGATATTTTAAAAACAGTGATATACGGAATCATTGCACAGAGTAAAATTGTAATCGAAGAAAAAACAGTTAAAGAGAACCAAGATATAGATAATAAAAATGGTAAAATTGTCATGAATTCTATTTATACTGTATTATTTTATATGTTATTATGCTTTATTGTATTGTTCATTTTACACTATATGGGATACCCTCTCAATATAAAAGATAACCTCAAAGAGAGTCTTTTTGTGTTATTTTTTGTATTTATAATCGAAATCACTTTTTTGAACCTTATAGCAAAGCATTATATGTCTGGAAATGCGAATTACGTTACAAAATCTTTTACTCAAAAAATAATAGAATATATAGATAAAAATAATTTAATATAATAAATGTTTGATATCGATGTTACGATAAGCACTGATTTAGTGGTAAGTATTTGTTTTCATATCACTATCTTATTCTTCATTTTATACTTTTTATTTTTTTACGTGATTTCTAAGAAGGGTGAAGATGTTTTGAAAAATAATATAGATAATATAAGCGATGAGATACCAGACATCTTAGATGAAATTGATATACAATATAAAGATAAAATAAATTGGAAATCAATCCGTGAAAACGCGGTATATATAAGAGATAATACTGACCCAGATATCGATAAAAGAATAGAAGAAAATAATACAAAATATAAAAAAATTGGGTTGTGTATAGGTTTTGGATTAGTCTGTTTAACTATCTTGGTATTTATTTATTATAAATTTTATAAAAAAGAGAACGTTGACATTGGTTATATCATTAAAGAAAGTGCTTTAACCTTTTTGTTAATAGGAATAATCGAATTTGTGTTTTTCACGATGACAGCAAGTCAGTATGTCCCTGCTTATCCAACTTCTATTGGAGGAATTGTATTAGATGAAATACAAAAAAATATTCAACAAATATAATATTTAAATGGGTGTCATTTAAATTAAAAAAATGTTATTAGAACTAATTATGATTGTAAAGAATTCAGGCGAAATTTTACGTCATTGTTTACGTAAAAATAAAAAGTATATTGATAGATGGACCATACTAGATACAGGATCAACAGATAATACTCCAGATATCATAAGAGAAGAATTGAAAGATGTTCCTGGACAACTTCACTTTTCCAATTTTACCAATTTTTCAGAAATGCGTAATAAAGTATTCGACTTATCGACTAAAGAATGTAAATTTATGATTATATTAGATGATAGTTATGAAATACATGAAGGAGAGAGACTTCGTAGTTATCTACAAAAGACAAAAAAGGATGCTATCTTTTTAAAAATTGGATATCATAAAGATGATTTTTTTAATAGCTCATACTGGTCTTCTCGTATCGTAAAAACAAATTGTAATTTTAGATATATGTATCGAATACACGAATGTCTTGATATATCTAAAAAAGCAAAATCAGAATATATAGATTCTACCCAGTTTTTTATTGTTGATCATACTACAAAAGAACATAATACTAGAACACTTACTCGTTTATTAAACGATGTCGAAATGTTATTACTTGATGCCAGAGACTGTCCAAAAGATCCTAGACCTGTCTATTACTTAGCAAGAACATATTTAAATTTATTAAATAGAGATGAGTTTGAATCTTATTTAAAAAAATTACTCGATATGACTAATGTAAAAGAGTATACTTTTTATGCTGAATATAATTTAATTATAATAGAATTTGAAAAAACAAAAGAGTTGGTTGTACATCGAAAAAAGTTATTAGACTTACAAAAAAGATATACAGATCGAGCTGAACCTAGTTATCGGCTAGCCGTTTCTTTCTATGAAGAAGGTAATCTTGAAAAAATAAACCATATTATGGATAGACTATCTAAATGTACTTATCCAAATATTATGTTAACATCTTATGAATACGATATATATGAATACGCAATTCCTTATTTATATGTTGAAATTAAGTTTAAACTTGGACGCATAGAAGAAGGTATTCCTGTTTTAAAAAATATGTTAAATAGTTATCCATATGACCAAAAACTGTTAAATATGAAATATGCAGTATGTGACAATCTAGATAAATCGAGTATACGTTTATCAGAAAAGACACTGGTTATTCATACTTCTAATGTTCCTTTTACTTGGACTCCTGTGCTTGGAAAAGATAAAAATATTTCTGGTTCTGAATATATGGCAATGTATATCGCCAAAGAGTTTAGAGATATGGGATTTCGTGTATTTATTTTTGGGTCATTTGAAGATCAAGTATTATCGATTGATTATCAGACAACTATTGACGGCATTCAGTATATAGATAATACTTATTATTCTGATTTTTGTTTAACTTATATAATCGATTATTTAATTGTAAGTCGTAACATTGACAACTTGTTATATTATAATAATATTAAAAATGTGTATTTATGGGTCCACGATGTACTTCCTTTGGGAAAATTAACATTTTTTCAGATTCATAAAGAAAAGTTTAGAGCAGTCATTTGTGTTTCAGAATGGCAAAAAGAAAACTTGTTACAAAACTCAAGAGTAGATAAAGAAAGTATTTATGTTTCCAGAAATGCGATCCATCCTAAACGTTTTTTGAACCATTCAATCGAACGAATACCTTTTCGATTTATGTTTTCGACTGATCCAACTCGTGGGTTACAGAAATTTCTAGATATGGTACCATTGATAAAGTCTAGATATCCACAATCTACTTTTCATGTTATTACAAGAATTAAAATGGTTACTGAAGAAATGATGAAAATAATCAATGAAAATAATATATTTTTATGTGATAGAGTTACCCAAGAAAAGTTAGTAATTGAGCTATTAAAAACAGATGTATGGTTATATCCTTCTATTTTCGATGAGACTTATTGTATCAGTGTTGTTGAAGCAATGGCTTCTGGTTGTCTTGTGGCCACAGCAAACAATGGTGCGTTATCTGAAATTGTTGGAGATAGGGGAGTATGTTGTAAAAACGATGAGTTATTTGAAAAGTTATGCGAAGTCTTGGATAATCCGGATAAGAAAGAGAAGATAATAGAAAAATCGTATGAATGGGCATTAAAACAGGATTTTCATTCATTGGCATTAGAATGGAAAAAATATTTATTTTAATCATAATATAAACTATGTTATTCAAAAAACTTTGTAAAGAATATATAACTAACAATAAATCTATATTTATATCATATATTTTTATCTCTTCTTTATGTTATATTATAAAAGTAATTTTAACACCGATGATATACTCCAATATCGTAGAACTAAATGAACACAATTTCACAGATATTATAAAAAACGTGGGGATTTTATGGTTCGTGATGGGTGTTTTCTATATCGTAAAATCACGTTTAGAAAATAATTTATTTCCTGAATTTCTATCCTTTTTAAGACAGAAACTATTAAAAATGTTTTTAGAAAAAAATAAATTCAATTTTGATGACTCTAATGTGTCTACTGATATCACTCGTATTTTAGAAGTTACTCGTTACATGAAAGAGATTTTTTCATGGATATGTCAGTATATTATCCCCGTAGTTATTCTCAGTATGACTATCACGGGTTATTTTTTATATAATATACCAATACTGGGGTTAGTTAATCTAGTATGCAATATAACAATAATCACGTTTGTTTACAATAAATATGATTTACTTGTAGAAAATTCAAATATAAGAGAAACACAGTATATGGATATGGTAACTAAATTAGATGAAAATTTTAATAATTTGCTTAACATTTTCATCAATAATCAAGTTGAAAATACGTTAGAAGAAAATAAAAAATATGAGAAAGAGTACACGGAAACATATAAAAAACAAAATAACGAAGTTATGAGTTTTACGAACTCCTTGAAAACAATCAATTATGTATTTGCTTTTATTTGTATTTATATACTTTATTTATACTCTAAAGATAAAGATCTTTCTGGGAAATCCAAACAATTTGTTAGAATTATCCTTATTTTTACATTTTATATCTCTACATTAGAGAACTTATCAGAAGATATTCCATGGTTTGTTATGACTGTAGGTAATATTAAAAACGCTGAACCTTTTCTAGAAGGAAACGTTTTTTACGAAAATAAAGAAAAGTATGCAGATCTTAACGGTGATATCATCTTTGATCGTATCTCTTTCAAGTACAAAGAGGAATATATTTTTAACGACTTTTCACTTCATATCAAAAATAAACAAAGAGTGGGTATAATTGGAAAAACGGGGAAAGGGAAATCGACATTGATGAAACTATTACTAAAACTTTACAAGATTCAAAATGGTTCGATTTATGTGAATAAAAGTAACATAAATGAAATTGATGTAGATTGTTTACGCAGTCACTTTAATTATATTAACCAAAAAACGAACTTGTTTAATGATACTATTCTCAATAATATGAGATACGGAAATGATAAGAATGATCAGTATATTATACAACTGTTACAAAAATATGATTTGTTAAGAGTATTCAGTTCGGACGGAAAAAATCATATTGAATCTTTGCAAACAATGGTTGAAAAGAATGGATCAAATATTAGTTTAGGGATGCAAAAGGTTATCTTTTTAGTAAGAGGGGTATTAAAAGACTCGATGGTTTATATCTTTGATGAACCGTTTAGCAGTATCGATCAACGCACGAGAGAGAGTGTATTTAACTTTATTGATGATTATACAAAGGGTAAGACTACTATTATCATCACGCATGACATTAATAACTTGGATAAGATACTTGACGATATCATCGAGATTTAAAATTGTCTAATACAAACAATGATGTACTGTATCGTTTACTGTATCGTAAACCATATTGTAGAACAACAAAAAAATTAAAATTGATGTTTTTATAATAAAAATATCAATAAATCAAAAAATGACTTACCAAGTCTTTATCGACGATTCTATTTTACCCGGCTCTTTTTATTTAGACGAGTGTCAACACGATAAACAAATCGAATACCATTTATTAGATTCATTTTATTCAAATGTATTAGAACCATTTATATTCAATAATTTACTCGACATTTACTTTCAAGACGATGAATACCATATCTCCATCACAAAGAATATCCCAGTTGTTTCTTTTTACACGGGTTCGTTGTATATCAGACTTCCGTATCACAAAGATTTTACTTTCGAAAACTATTTTTTATTTTTTGGATTGTTGTATAGCATGTTATCTACAAAATCGGTATGTTTTATAAACTCCTCTAAAATACCTGTTAATAAATATGAATACGATAATTTTATCGTAGACATATTCATGATGATTTCGAACTGTATTCCAAAGATTAATTCGTACGAAATTTATAATGGTACGTTATTAGAACTAGAAGCTAGTGAACAACCCACTTATGTCCGTTCAAATTATACATTTAATGTAGTAAACTCGATGGGTTAGACCGATGGATTAGACCGATTAATTAGACTCTAATTTTTTCATTTGTAATTTACAAATAAAAAAACAAGGTTCCATGTGTAACAGGACTCAGTTTGTTTTTTAACATATCTGAGTACGATAACTCTATGCATTTTCCGTTATTTAGATCATTGTAATAATACCAGTTTCCTTTCGAATTAAAATAACATATATAATGTCCTTCTCCATCGTGCACAACGATCGCTTTTAATGATAATGTTTTTAATGATAATGTTTTTAATGATAATGTTTTTAAGCCAGGTAAAAATAAAATACGGGAAGGGTACAACTTCTTTTTAATAAATTTTTTGTCTAAATCAATTCTATGAATATTGAAAATGATGATAGGAGATTCAAGTACACGTTCATCTTCTATTTTGATACTATATTTATTTTCAACTAAATTTTTATCATCAAATAGAGTTTTTTCGTGTTTATTTATAAAAGAAGATAGATTGTAACTTTTTTTACCTAATTCATCTAATTCAGTCGACGTTATATCGATTATCGGATAACTTTTATAAATATTTTTTACTTCTTTATCTACCGAAGAATCTATTATATATTTTATATGTTTCTCTATCACCATCGATTCTCTTACATTAAAAATTCCAAATAAATATTTCAAGAATTCTCCTGCATCCTGTTCTGTTCTTTTATGAAAAGATTGAGAACCTCTACAATTATTTATCAATGTTCTTAGTGTACTGCAATTTTTTATATCGTTCTTTCCTCTTATAGATCGTCTGATATTCTTTAATTCAGTCTGTATCTTTTTAACGTTATTCTGTTGCTCTTTTAAAGAAATATCTTTATTTTTTTCATTTTTACAGACGATATATCGTTGAGTCAAGACGTTTGTATCCTTAAATATTTCTTGATCGATGAATTTATTTTTATTAAAAAATAGAGACATTAACAAGCTATCCATATAACAACTATTTGCATCATATGATAGACCCTTTATCGGTAGATCCTTTATCGGTAGACCCTTACTATTTGATTCTTTTATATAAGATACGATATAAGGAAGACGATCTTTTATCATATCTATTAACTCGGTTTTATCTTTTAATATACTGCATAATAGTAACGATACTAGTTCTAAGTCTTTTAAATTCAAGTCTTTTAATTTCAAGTCTTTTAAAACGAATTCTTTTGTATCTCTGTTGATAGTTAAGTTTGTTTCGTATCCTATTTTTTCTAGAATGTTTTCCATTTTATTATTTATAATTTTTTTTTAGTAATAATAAAATGGTTATCTTATTCATTATCTTATTCGTATGTTTGATAAACATGATTCTATTATTGAAACACATGAAAGACATGAAACATCATAAAGAATCTTATTTCGAAGTAGACAGAAATAGTACCCGTGTTGGACCTTATGAAGGAAAAAATTTTTGTTCAGGATGGGGATATCGAACAAAAAGTCACGACAAAGAAGAAGTTGATAAAGATATTTTTTACGGGAGTAAATAAATTATAAAATTGATTTAAAATTTTATAACCAACAAAAGAGTAAAAACAAAAGAGTAAAAAAATGCATTTCCCGTTTTCCGCATCCGAAGAAGATCATTTTTCTTTTATCGGTAAATTTTTTACTGAACGAGGTCCAGTATATCACCAATACGAAGGGTACGAGTATATGGTAAACAACACCATCCAAAAAATATTCGATGAATGTAACTCCATTGAATTCGAAACAAAAACATCTTTTTATAGAGTCACCTTTGGCCAAGTTTATTTTGAAAAAGCATCGATCATTGATGAAAATAGAATGATCAGACATATCACCCCAAACGAAGCACGTCTTCGTGATATCACATACGATTCTCCAGTCTTTGTAGATATCAAAGAAGAATTCTGGGAAAAAGGAGAAAAGGTAAACCAAATTAATCATCCCAAAGTATTTATTTTGCGTATCCCCACAATGGTAAGATCATCTCGTTGTAATTTATACGGTCTATCTAATAAAGAATGTGTTGAAAAAGGAGAATGTGAGAACGATCCTGGAGGTTATTTTATCATTAACGGGAAAGAAAGAGCATTGATATGTCAAGAACGGTTGAATTATAACCAGATTTATCTATTTGAAAATAATTCCGAAAAATATCCGCATGTTGCCGAGATAAGAAGTATGTCTGAAGAAACCGGACATAGCATTTTATTAAAAGCAATCATTGATAAAGATTTTCGTAATTGTTGTTTTTCTCTTCCTTATATGTCAAAGGAAGTGTTAGCTGGATCAGTTTTTAAAGCCCTCGGATTTAGTAACATTGAGATCGTGAAACTGATCAATCCTTGTCCCGACTTGGTCAAACATACGGAAAGATTGATTCGTGAAAGTATCATGTTTAACACGAAAGAAAAAGCCTTAAAATATATCAGTAAATCATCTATCCAAAAAGCAGAAGATAGTGAAGAACGACGAATTCATTACACGAACCAAGTCATTGAAAACGAATTATTTCCTCATATGGGTATTTCTACGCCTTTAGAAAAAGGCATTTTATTAGGAACGATGATAAATAAATTATTTCGTGTGGCTATAGGAAAACGCAAACACGAAGATAGAGATAACGTTTCTATTAAAAGAATGGAAGGACCTGGTGTTCTAATCTCTGATTTATTTCGAATGTGTCTAAAGAGATACTGTGATAATTTGAAAAAATATTTAGAAAAGAGACAGGATATCATCACCGCTATTTCGAGAACAAACAGTATCACCGCTTCCATAAAAACACCTTTTGCAACAGGTAACTGGACAGCTCAAAAAAATACGTATGTCAGAACAGGTGTGAGTCAGATCATGAGTCGTTTAACTTATCCAGCAACGATCTCTCATCTTCGAAGAATTGTGATACCTATTGGAAAAGAAGGAAAGAATTTAAAAATACGACAGATCAATCCAACTCAATGTTTTTTTATAGATACCATCGAATCGCCTGAAGGTAAAGGAATCGGTATTATCAAAAATTTTGCATTATTATCTAAACTGACGGTAGGTTGTAATCCGATATTGGTCCGAAATATGGTAGAAAAATGTTCTTATTTTAGATACACAGAAGATTTTTTTACCATTCCTACTGAAAACTGGAATATGATTTATGTGAATGGAACGCTTATCGGCATCACCGAACATTTAGACGAATGTTATGAAGAACTGAAAAAAATGAAATATGAACAACATTTATTCAGTGATCAAGTCTCTTTTTTCAAAGAAAAAGAAGAATACGAAATACGTATTTTCTGTGACCACGGTCGGTTTATGCGACCTTTAGTTAATGTCAAAGATTCAGTTCCTCTTTTATTAAAAGAACATTTATCTTTATCTCTATACGAACTACTTGAAAATGATATTCTTCGTTATATCGACTCCAATGAAGTGGAACAAAGTTTAATCGCAATGTACCCATCCGATCTTAAAGAATATGACCAGAAATACGATTATTGCGAAATACATCCCAGCACGATGCTCGGAGTATGTTCAGCTGTTATCCCATACCCTGAACATAACCAGTGTCCTCGATTGGTCTATGAAGCGAGTATGATGAAACAGGCATTGGGGGTGTACGCTCTATCTTATCAACAACGATTTGATACGATCGCACATGTCATGAACTACCCCCAAAAACCGTTAGTTGAAACAAAATACAATCAAATGTTGAATTATGATGAAATGTTGACAGGTTGTAATCCAATTGTTGCAATCGGTTGTTGTGGAGGATGGAATCAAGAAGATTCTATTGTATTGAATAAAGCATCTATTGAAAGAGGAATGTTTATGACAACTGCTTATAAAACGTTAATTTATGAAGAGAAGAAAAAGAATAATTCGAGTTATGAAAAGATCGAGATCCCGCCTTTAAAATGTCAAAACAAGATAATGAATTATAGCAAGTTGGATATCGACGGAATTGTGAAAAAGGGATTACCTGTTTATAAGGGAGACGTGATCGTAGGAAAAACGCTTACGAAAATACAGAAAGAAGAAGAAAAAACAGATTGTTCATTATCTATTTCTAACGGGGAAGAAGGGATAGTAGATGATATTTGGAAAGGTCTATGCGAAGACGGATACTTGATGATTAAAATAAAGATTAGACAATTACGTTTCCCAGAGATTGGTGATAAATGTGCTAGCAGATCATCACAGAAGGGTGTCTGTGGACTACTTTTAGAACAAGAAAATATGCCGTTTACGTCACAAGGAATCACTCCTGATTTAATCATGAATCCGTTGAGTCAACCTTCACGAATGACACTTTCTCAACTTCTTGAATGTTTGTATTCAAAGGTAGGTTGTTTAAACGGAAAATTCGGCGATGCGACTGCTTTTACGGATCAGAGCATTGACCCAGTTCATCGTATCTCTAATTTATTGAAAGAATACGGATTTCAAAAATATGGGAATGAAAGAATGTATAACGGGTTCACGGGCGAGATGTTAGACTCTGAAATTTTCATTGGTCCAACTTACTACCAACGGTTGAAACATATGGTTCAAGATAAGATACACTCACGGGCAACTGGAAATGTTACAATGATGCATCATCAACCGAGCGAAGGGAGATCAAGAGAAGGAGGATTGCGTGTTGGTGAGATGGAAAGAGATGCTTTAATTAGTCACGGTGGCGCTGCTTTTATCCAAGAGACCTTGTTTGATATGAGCGACCAATATCAAGTAAATGTATGCGAAAAATGTGGGAATATTTTATCATCTGAAAATGGGTGTCGGATATGTAAGAACGGGCAAGTTAATCGAACCAATATTCCTTATTGTGCTAAATTGTTGTTTCAAGAATTGGAAGCGATGGGGATTAAGATACAGATTCATACTAAATAAATTAATTTATTTCAATGAAATAAATTATATTGAAACTGCGTATATTCCAACTAATTTCTAATGCATCCAATCTGTTGGATTACCTCGTTCTCCAAAATTAAGTGGGTACTTATTATTATTAAAAATATTATCATCATATATAGGACCGTCTGCTTTACAAATATCTTTAAGACCAAATGATGACACATCGCTATTAAGAACGATATCACTATCCATCGGGTATTGATAACCAATAACATTACTTCCTTCATTAGCTAAAGATATACTTGATACTTTTGTATTCAATCCTTCGGTCAAGGTCTTTATATTATTAAATTCAGGAATAGTAGTAAAATCATTTAACTGGCAAAAATCATATTTTCTACCTGCATTGTATTGTGATATAACTGCGCCATTTTTACAATACTTAAAATCATTGTCATAGTTTTGACAAGCAAGACCTGTATAATTGGACCAATAAAATGGATCTTTTTTAAGAGGACATCCATAGTAGCCAGACTTTTGTCTCGTTGTACACTTATTTGAAAATATATTATCATTGATTGTTTCAGAACAAGTCATATTATCATAATTATCTAAATTTGTACAAAATTTACATCTAGGATATTTATATCCACATAGATTTCCATAATGACATTTTCCATTATCGTCTACAATTCCATCATGTGTTTCGTCTACAGGACAAGTTATATGATTACTATATTGACAGTTTTTACCTAAATATCCTGTATTACATTTACATATTCCATTATCATTTACAGTCCCATTTCCGCTACAAGTTTCTTTGTCAGAGTATTGACAATTAGAACCTTTAAAATCACCACAGTCACACTTTCCACTAGGTAAGAAATTACCATTATCTTTATCTTTATCTTGTATAAAATTTTTTCCATTACATAATTTTTGATTTGGATCATTAGGCTTAGTTATATATTTTTTAACCATCTCATCTGTGTATATACATTTATCATTAGAATCACCTACTTTTGCATTAAAATATCTATTACCACCTATGGCTGTAAATAGTTTAGTATTACGATCAAATGTTCCTTCTGGATTATTTAATAAATTTTCAAAATTATAGCCACCAGTAGAAGGGTTACTATTAACATCGTTTAGTTGTCTATTTTTAAAATAACTATCCAAATAAGAATCACATGCTTCTGAGTCAGTAGTAGGTTTAAATACAAGACCACCAGTATTATAATAAATGGGGTCTGTTGTACCTATCACACCTTTTTCTAAATCAATACCAACTGCCTCTTGGAGACATTTTAAACTAGGAATTTGACCGCTATTTGTACATATCCATTCCGTAGTCTTAGAGCCACAGTGAAAACAATGTGGTTGTTCTTTTACACCGTTATTCATACAATAATTATTATGTATATCTTTCGTATCAGGTGGACAAGTTGTATTTTCTTTTATATCAACACAATTCCAGTTATAATTTGTAGTAGAATCACATAAAGAAATTTGCCCTTCTTTACATTTTACACCGCTTTCTTTAGGACATCCTGTACATATATATCTTGGAGATTTATTTAAATCCGAATTAAGAGTCATTGCACCAGATAATAGTTCTGAACAATTTGTACTAAAACATTTTTGATACCAATCATCTTGTCCTGTAAACCCATTTATTTTTAAAAAATCATCATTAGAAGTGTACGTATTTTGAACCCATCCTGTAGGACCACAGTAAGATGTATCACCTTTACAAGGAACATCTGTATTAGGTTTGTCGCTTATTTTACATTGACAGTACGTTCCAGTATATCCAACATTACACTTACAATCTACAAAATCTCCATTACTATTACAATTAGGTGTTCCATTTTTATTACACTTATTTTCAGATGTATGTTGACACATTAAACCACAAGAATTATCACTTGAACAGTTGCAAGAAGGAACGCCTTTTGAATCTACTACAAACTCGCTCGCTAGACGACATTTGTACACATCACAATTTGGTCCATAGTATTGGAACCCATCTGTATTGGTTAAACACGTACATTTTCCATCTTTATACGTCTGATTTTTGTTACAAATAGCAGTGTCACAATTTGCACCCGTATATCCATCATTACAAATACAATTTCCATTATTTATTTTTCCATTGGGACATACTTTTTCTTTACAGTTATCTCCATCAACATCGTAAAAGGGACCACATACACATTTACCATCAACATATATTTTATTTTTACCGCATTTTTCTCCACAGTTATCTCCATAATATGTATTATCTTTACAAACACAATTTCCAGTTGTCACGGATCCATTTTTACATTCTTTTTCACATTTATCACCATATGTTTTTAATGGACAGTTTGAACACGTATTTCCATCCTTGCGGAAATAAAGATCTCCTTCATTACAAGAGGTGGTATCTGCGGGACA
>Ga0114959_10002584_pt1 | contig 14699 bp, 20 predicted proteins | sample C_130625_EF_Meta_FD_87317 | JGI IMG/M metagenome (GOLD analysis project Ga0114959, IMG submission 87317) | Freshwater microbial communities from Lake Croche, Canada to study carbon cycling - C_130625_EF_MetaG | ecosystem: Environmental > Aquatic > Freshwater > Lake | place: Lake Croche, Canada...
GAAGTATTCAATTTCAAAGCTCCAGAAGTAAAGCCCAGAAGTTTCATGTATCGATCAACCACTCCAGCAAGAGTCGCAGAAGCTTGAAAGACAGGATTCAATCTGGATCCCTTCTCTGTATAGTCAAGCGTTTCAGCTGTTCGCTGCTCGTCCATGACCTTCTCTAGCTTGACCAGAGTTTGAGCGAGGACAGTCGCATTAAAGATCTGGACAGGGAGCCATTGCGTCACTTCCCTTGAGGATATGATCCCTTTAAAGAACATCAATTCTCGACTTGTTAGCTTTGTCGAGGGTTCAATTTCAATCTTTGCAGTCTGAAAACGATCAATTGCTCCTGTGACGCTGGTTCTTGCTGTTTTTCTCATAATTCCTCCATTTTTACTCTATATCTCAAAATTCAGTTCCCATAAAATCAAAGACTTACAATCCGTTTTTGCAATTATCAAAAATTTTTCCTACCTCCCCCCTGACTTTGATCGCCCCAGACCTACCAGCCCTTTGCGAATCCATCAGCAGAGATCTCTTGATAGTTCTTTGTCCTTCTCTTCTCACTATGTCTCTTGTTGTCGCAAGATACACACAATGTTCTTAGGTTATTCATATCTAAGGCAAGCTCAGGAGCTTCTCTGAGAGGTTTAATATGATCAACCCTTGCAAGCCCCTTACCTCGAACATTCATTGAGCATATGACACATCTATGAGCGTCCCTTCTAAGGATTAAAGCCCTTACTCGATACCAATCCTTAGTCTGATAGAAGTTAGTAGTCATACCATTCACCCTCATTCATCCCACGATTGCCCATTAACCATTGATAACGAATATCCTTTTTCAGTAGGTCAATATTCTTTCTGTGTTTCTCGATAACGATCAGCTGGTTCACTAACCAGAGCCGACCTAATTCTTTTCTCTTACGCAAGAGATATCTAACCTCACATTGATGACGATATTGTTCTGATGTCTTGTCCATACTGATACCGGTTCCTAGTGGTTCCCATGTGGTTCCAATAAATACTCGGAACCAGATATAAAATACTGAATGTCCAGATAACAAATATTGAATTTGTTTCTGGTTCCATTCGGTATATTTAGGGGAGAACTAGTAAAAAGTGACACTTAAATGACCTCCAAATTTCCGATTTTTAAGTAGTCAATTCGCCCTTTTTTTGCGATATTTGATGGTAGTGGTTCCTTTATTAATTCGAAATTTAGGATCATTTGATTGATTACTTTTAAGCAATCAGCTCTTTTTAAGCCGGAAGCTTGAAAAATATCATTAGAAGAAGGGTAAGGAAGTGATTGCACCAGATCGGCAATTTTGTCTTTAATCAAATTGTCTCTTCTAACAATTTTTTCTTTTTTACGCTTCACCTCGACAGACATTTTTGGAGTCGTGTAAAAATAATTGACTTCCACAATCTCTCCGAATCTATTTTCCCCATGAAGGACATCTTCAATAGAGGTGAAAACAATCTCATCAGAAATCAAATTCACCCTTCTTTTAACGATTTTTAGAACTCGATCGCCCTTGTTATCCTTCTCATTCGAGGAAAGAACAGCTGTCCACATGGCATCGTCACCCCAAGCTCCTCCTCCTCTGGCTGAAAGATTGATCAATTCATCGACTGATAATCCTTTGGAGGTTTTTGTTAAATGAGCAATAATCCACACCGAAGCCCCACAATCGGAGTGAAATTCTTTGATTCTTGCCATATATTTTGAGACTTCGGAATTATCGTTTTCATTACTGAGATCGAAGTTTGCTGAAGCTGTATCGAAAATAATGAGAGGGAAGGAGATTTGATTTTCTGTATCTGCAAAAAAATAGGATTCCTTGAGAAGAGATATTATTTTTTCATGGCTGATTTTTTTTGATCTAAAAATGTGAAATCGCTTTTTTAGTTCTTGCCAAGTTTGATCACTCCATTTCAGCCGGCTTCTCATACCATTAAGGATGAGATTGATTTGTGAGTCATCTTCTGTGACAAATACTACTTGACGAGTTTGCTCGACCTCAATATCACACTCTGGAGATCTAAAGCCAGCAACAGCCAAAGCAAGAGGAACAATCGAGCTGGTCTTCCCTACTCCACCAGATCCGGCAATAATGCCGACACCTTCTGGGATAACACCATTAATCACCCATCTAGGAGCCTTTATTTGATCTTGAATCTCAACCCTTCGGAGAAAGAGTGAATCATCATCCACTCCATCAATTGCAGATTTCAGCTCTTCAAGGATTTTGTCTTGATCTATCATTAGCTTTGACCTCCAAATAAATCACCTTGAGGATTTTTCTTTTTAGAAATAACTGAAATAATGAGCCATGTATTTCGATGAGAGTTCATATTTCCGACAAAGAAGATATGTTCATAATTAGGATCGGTAAATCTTAGGTTATCCCATAGGTTTTCTGGTTTTTCTGGAAATTTTCTTAAGTATTCAAAGCATCCCCAATCACGAATTTGAAGATGATGACTTCCTCCTTCATCTGAAAAACGAACTCTAGGAATCATTTTTCTTAGGTCGGCTTCTTCTTCAAACAATGGGATCTGAGTTTCCTCCGATGGAGCTAATTCGGAAAAATTAAAACTATGAACATCTGGGACGATAATTCCTAGACTTTTTCTGTCTTGATTTAATTTTTGAATAGAAGGAGAAGACAAAGATTTTAAATATTCAAATTCTGAGTTTTTATCAACATCTCCGAGAATAATTTTTTGATCAATTTTTTCATCGTTTAATCGATAACTTTCAACTCGACTATCTTTTGAGGGCTTAATGACAGGGACTTGCAATTTCGACCAGCGAGGTATTCTTTCTCTAGTCCTTAATGGATAAATCCGAACAAAGCCATTAAGCTCCCTTGAATATCCAGCAGAACAAGCAACAAGACCATGCTGTTTGCTTTGCTCTGGGACTGTTCTACCTAACATCACAAAGTCTTCAAGAATCATTTAGATGACTCCTTCGCTAAAAAGTCCCCATGACATCTTTCTGGATAACACCAGCAGACAAGAACCTTTCCTTTTAGATTGCTTCTTTTTGCCAAAAGACTCGGCTTATAAGGGAAATAATGATTTTCGTAATTGTTGCAAACATCGTCCCTTGTGCCATCTTGAGGAAGCTCAAAAGGATTTCCCCATTCTGTATTTCGATCAATGAGTCGAAAGACATTATTTTCGATTGCCCATTGAATTAATTGATGATCTTTCGATTTGTTTGCGACAACTGTTTTTCCATCAAGAACAAGAAATTTTCTTTCTTGCTCAGATGTAGTCCAGCTCGATTTTTTACGCTCTTCAGCCTGTTCAATTTTCTTAACTTCTTTATGAGCTTGATTGATTGTGATCTCTTGCTTCTCTAAAGCTTTCTTAATCTCTGGAGTAGCAAGTCTTTCAATTTTTTTGACCTTGCCGATAGTATCTGAAGCAACTTTTGCGATTTTTGCAATTTCTTTCCGAGTGTTGATTGGATTAATCTGTTTTGCTGATATAAGCAAAACAGATTCAATCGGCTTTCTTACCTGATTCTCCTTTGCCACCTTCGCAATATTGTCTTCGAGCAGTAAAGCCAAAAGCGATCTTGAATAATTGCTTAAATTTCTCCTTCCTAATTGATTCTTAATCATCCATTGAATTGCTTCATCTCGATCCTTTAATTCAATCTCTTCAACCTTAAAATCAAGACCATGTTTCTGATAAATCGCATATCGATTATGACCATCAATAATCACTCCATTCCAGACCTTAATAGGATCAAATTTTTTTCCCTCTAAAACATTTTCTTCAAGCCGTAAAAGCTCGCTTTCTTGCAGAGCTGGGATTAAATCCTTAAACTCTTGATCAATTTTTAAATTCATTTTCTTCCTATCATCTGATTTATTTTGTCGATTTTGATAAGACACTCCATCAGACGATCGGACTCCACTTTTTCCCCTCGCTGGATTGCTTTAGCGACATGGAAGAGGACTAGACCTTCCATTGAGAGAATTTTGTAAGCTTCAGACCAGCTGATTTTTTGCCTAGTTTGATTCCTTGATTCACGATCTGGAAACAGATCTTCATAGCCTAGCCCTACACTAGAAAGAACCTCGCTCGCTGCACATTCAGCAAAGCAATGAATTAAAATTCGGCCATCTGGAAGTTCTTTGATACTGAGGGACTCGTTTTTGTCTTCGTGAGCTGGACAGCAAGCCATCCATTGCCCCTCTTTGGTTTTTTTAACCTTTTGAAGAGCGTTGAGGAGGTTTACAGCTGACATTGACAAATCCTTTATTTCGAGTCGAGGATTTGTCAGAATAACAAGTTTTATTTATTTCAGCAAGTTTGTCAAAAAAAAGACGTTTAAAACAATCTTGAGAAAAATGCAACAAAATTAAAAGAAATTATAGGAAATGTAACAAAATTGATTTAATATCTTGAAAAAATGCTAATGACTTGTTTTTTTATTTAGTAGATGATAGGAGGCTATGATGATATCTGCACTAAATCGCAATTGGTTCAAAGAAGTCCTTCAGTCGAAGAAGATAACACAGAGAAAATTGTCGGAGTTATTAAATCTTGATGAAGGAGCATTTTCTCGCACCCTCTCCGGTCTTCGAAAGCTCCAGCTTCACGAAGCGAAGGAAGTATCTAAGATCCTGGATGTTCCATTGATTGAGGTTCTTGCCCACTTTGGAGCTGAAGGAGAATATTCGAATGTCGTTCTGGTCGAATGGGTAGTTAATGAGGGATCCATTATGACAAAGCTTGCCAAGCCGGTCGAGCTTGAGCATGAATATGCTTCTTTGATCTCTGGAGTTTATTGTCAAGTTCGCAATGGCAAGATGTTAGATCGAGCGATTGCTGTTTTCAACCCTGTCAGCGATATCGTGATCGGACGCTTATCAGCGATCGAGGTTTCTGATGGGACTGTTGTGGTCGGCACCCTTCGCCATAACTACAATCCAAAATTTTATGACATTGTGACGAATGATGAAGTCATTGAGAACCAATTCATCAAGAATTGTTATCATGTCAAGGCACTCTTCCCCACCTAAAAATATTTTTTCCTTAGTTTTCAAATATTAACCCCACTTTTGTGGGGTTTTTTGTTGTTTCTTCAACTTTTTAACTTGACGATATCGCAAGTTTTAATTAAATTTGAGTCTCTTTCAACAATTTTGTGAGGACTCGACAAATGAAACAGTTTCATCTTTTATATGCTCATCGTGTTTCTGAGCTAATCAATCATAAGCCCAACAAGGAATTCTGGGTTTCCCTCTGGTGCCATCACATGAAGCTCTCGATCTCGGAGGGTAAATGAACCCAGAATCCTCTTTTTACCCTGACCTAGTCAAAGCTCTGGGGGAGGTGCCAAGCCTTGTTAAAAGTGGCTGGAACCCCCATCTGAAAACATCTTATCTCGCCCTCGAAGATATTTTGACAGCTGTGAAGCCTGTCTTTCTTAAGAACAACCTCGCCATCATGCAAGATTCTTGGACTGACGAGACGAAGCTTTGTGTTCAAACAGTTCTTGTTCACAGTTCCGGCAAGTCGTATCAGTCGAGCGTTCTCAAGTTTCACATCCATGACGCAAAGCCCCAGAATCAGGGGCAACTTTTAACCTATCTTCGCAGATACCAGCTGATGACATTTTTAAGCTTATCTGGAGGGGATAAGGATCTCGATTCAGTCGAACAGCCGGTCTCGAAAGCGATCACCAATGCTCAAGCCTTGAAAGCTAAGAAAGTCGAGGTCTTGAATGACGATATCTAATTTTCCTCAAGGGAGTTCGGAATGGTTAAGAGCTAGAGCCGGCAAGATCACAGCGTCAAACGCTTGGAAGATCATCGATAGGACTGCAAAGGGACTTCCCACAGCTGATCACACTAATTTCAAATTCAGCTTAGTGACTGAGCGTCTCACCGGAGAGCCTACTCCGACCTTCGTCAATGATGCCATGCGACATGGAACCAATACGGAACCAGAAGCCAGAGCCTTCTTTTCTGAGCTGTTCGATGTGACTGTCGAAGAGGTCGGATTTATCACTCATCCGGAATTTGACTTCATGGGATGCTCGCCAGATGGAATCATTGCCGGAGATACTTTGCTGGAGATCAAGTGCTTGACCACAAAGAATCATCTGGAAATGTTACTTTCTAAAAACCCTCTGAAGGATCATGTCCTTCAATGCCAATATCAGATGATGATCACCCAAACATCGCTCGCCCATCTGATTTATTACGATCCTCGCCTACCTCTCGAACTGCAATCCAAGATCTTCAGTCTTGAAGCTGATCCAGAGGTTCAAACCCTACTAAGAGATTCAGCGATTGCTCTGGATCTCGAAGTCAACAACATCATCAATCAACTCAAGGAGTGTATTTAATGGCATATGAATTCCGAGCTGGTCAAGCCAGCCTGTTTAAAAACGACAATCGCACAGCTGAGAATAATCAGCCTGTTTATCGAGGTGAAGGCATGGATCTCAATGGGAACATGATTCGCCTGTCCCTCTGGAAGAAGACCTCTTCTACCGGCAAAGAGTATCTTTCGATCTCGATGCAGCCGAAGGAAGATAAGCCAGCTTCAGCCCCAGCTCAAGCTCCGGCACCGGCAATCGATGACGATATCCCTTTCTGAAGGAATCTGAAAGATGACGATCCCTATAGTCAGCCATCCAAAGCTCCTAGCAAGCGAGAGCAAGAGAAGAAGCAGAAGATTGATGAATCAGTCCGGCAGCTCAAGTTCTTTCGAGATAACCGATAGCAAGTTCTCAATTGCTTTCAATGGGGGACTCGTCTTCTTTCGTGAATATCCCACACCGAACAACATCCAGGATCTCAGAAGAATGATGGATGTTTTAACTGACTCACTTATCGAGGAGCAATTATGAACCACGATTCACCGACCAGAATGGAAATGTTCGTCTGGTCTTGTATTTTTATCAGTATTTTTGTAGGTCTTTATTTTGCTGGAGTCATTGTAAGGAGTATTTTTCTATGAATCCGACAGCTCAATATCTCATCGAGAAATATGGACTTGTGATGGACGCTCATCAGGTCGCTGAAGCCATTGGCATGAGTCACAACTCCTTCTCAATCCATCGCCACAAAGGGAACAAGAATCTCCCTGTCATGTCTAAGCGAGGATCAAAGCTGGTCACTTCAGCCTTAATCGTTGCGAAATACATTGATTCGATGGGCCAGGAGAAGCCATGATCAAAGTCATCAGAAGGATTTCATTTCGCCCTCTGAGACTAATGATCTGGAGCCTGTTCTTCGTCTTTTACTTTTATCCGATCTGGATGATCAAAGCGAGATTGCATAAAAAACAAGGGCATCGGATTGCCCTTGCTGTGAATCAATTTATGTGGAGTGAACATGATAAAAAAGAAAATTGCTAGACCAGATCCAAAGGGATCAGCTTTGCTCTGGGATCCTAAATGGACTTATGTTCCAAGTGTCAAGACTGACATTCTCGCAAGATTCAAGGCAATGAATTGGACACCTCCTTCCTCGAAGGAGAATCATTCTTGAATGAGTTTCTTAATCGATGGCACCCAGAAATATTTATTTTGATCCTCATGGGGATCTCTGGGTTCATTCTTTTGATTGCCATCTTGCTATTCCCAGAACAGAAAATGTATGACTGCTCGCTTGCTGAGATCAGTCCTGATTTTCCTATTGAAGTGAAGCAAGCTTGTCGTGAAGCTAAAAGGATGAAGCGATGAATATTTTAGGGATAGATTGTGGTATGTATGGAGCTTTTTGTGTGTATAACACCGACACAAAGGGGATTCTGATCTGGGATATGCCGGTTCTTCAAGTTATTGAAGGAGGAAAGAAGATAAATCGAGTGTCTCCTTATGAAGTCGCTCTGTCTTTATCTGGGATTCCGATTGATCATGCTTTCGTTGAAAAGGTCGGTTCAATGCCGAATCAAGCAAGTCAATCGACCTTTAATTTTGGAGTGTCAGCTGGTGTCATTCATGGGGTTCTAGGAGCGTTAAAAATTCCTATGACATTAATAACACCTCAGAAGTGGCAAAAAGGAATGAGTGTTCCTAAAGGTAAAGATGGATCAAGACAAAAAGCTCAAGAACTTTTTCCAGAGTTTGCTAAAAGCTTTTCAAGAGTCAAAGACGATGGACGCTCGGACGCTTGCTTGATCGCATTATATGGAGCTTATCTCTTGAGGATAGGAGAAGCATAAGGATTAGCATTGAGAAAATGAGTGCAAGTCTAGCATGAGCAAAGCTCTGTAAAGTGGGAGCGAAACAGAACTTTTTTTCGCCCATGCTAGACTTTTTTTTATTGGAAATGAGAGTAAGTTAAACCGTTTTGCAATCCACGTTGACCTAAGTTTTGGTTAGCATCAAACATAATATCGTTGCCAACTTTGATTGTGCTAGTGATACTTGAATCAAGAGCAGAACCAATATTGCTGACGTTGATCAAGCTATTCTTAACTTGGTCAAGATTATTGCGTTTTGTAGCCCAATCTTGTGAACTGTTAAACGTAGCAATGTCAGCGTTTACGCTTGTCTGTGGAGCAACCCAATTACCATCGACAAAACGAGTCGCACCATCAACTTGTGACAAGAAAGCGTTAATTCCACTTGTGCCATAGTTTATAGAACTAGCAAAATAATTGCCGATACCATCGACTAAATTCCATACTGCCGTTTGATAGTTGGCTTCATTCTGATAAGTCAAACTTGTAAATTGTGGAACGGCTGAAGCTACTGACAAGCCTTGTGTTAGTGTGCCAGCACTATATGTTACTTGATATGGCTTTTCGTTAATCGTGTCGATTGGCTTGATCTGAATAGCCAAGTTTACGTCATTGGCAAGCGATGGAATAGGATTGTATCCTGAGTAACCGAAAGCGTTGCCAACTGCGTTTGCTGATTGCACAAGTGGACTAATCAGTTGAGGGGCAGTATACGTTGGAAGTGCTGAAGGTGCAGTAAATTGCACACCACCAGCGTGGGCTTGAGAGACTACTGATACTACGGCTAATGCTAAAAGTTTCTTTTTCATGGTGCTTTCCTTAATTTAGGGTTGGGTTGTGCTGCTTAACTTCGCCAACAAATCAGGCGAATTTTTTATGCGTGATTCCATGATTTTGACTTCACGCTGATATTTTTTAAATTCAGATTCAATGCTAGAAATATCTTCATTCTCAGATTTTGCAACTTCGATTTCTGCAAGTAAATTAGAGGCTTTATCACGCACAATCATAAGATAAGCAATAGGGCTTTGAGTTCGGATGGCTTCTTTAATGGACTCATTAGACATAAGAAGTCCGATGGATGCGTTTACGAATCCTAATTCTTTTAAGCGTGCTGAGTTTTTAAGTAGAACGCAGTTATCATCGACCACAGTTCGACCACCTGATATGCCATAACCAAGCATACTAAAGGCTCCCGATTGTGAACCCAAGCAAATATCTGAACCGTTAGCAACGAGCATTGGAGCACTCATAGATGGAACGGTAGTTACTTTAGAAGTAGTATCAGCATTTTGATTTAAATTGTAATTTCCTGTTCCACCAGCAATAGTGGTCGTGGAGTTATTATTTTGCTGGCCAATGGCATTTCCAAGCAAGGCTGAAAGCCCACTTGTCATTTGCGTTGAACCAACATTTGAGGAGTTTTGATTGACCGTTTGCCCTATGGCAAAACAAGGCACTAGAAAAACTAGAAGGAGCGATTTCATAAGGTTTCCCACTTATTAAATTGGCTCCCACCATGTCAATATTCTAACAAATTTTTTTTAAAATTTGTTGACTTTCTCTTGTTAAATTATCCCAGCTGATCAGCGATCTTTTCGGTTTCTGGTTTATAGTAAGTCATCAACTCATTGAGCTTTTTGTGGCCGGTCATCTCAGCGAGATCCAGGATCTGGAGCTTCTTTGCCAGCCGAGTGACTGCCAGATGTCGAGTCATGTGGAAATTGAAGTCAAGCTTCGCTTCGTCCCTGATCTCTCGGAACTTACTGTCCAGCTGTGACTCATTCATTGCGAACAGCTCCTCAGTCGGAAGCAGAGCCAGAAGCTCCATCGCTTTTTTGGAAAGAGGGACATTCCTGTCTTCTCCGTTTTTCGTGTCATAGAGCTTCGCAGTTCGTCCCACGATATCGGATTTTCTGAGCTTGCAGATTTCACCTAGTCTCATCGCTGTTTCAATGGCAAAAAGAAAAGCGATTCCAGCTCGATCCCTAGTCGTAGCACTTGAATCAGTATAGGGGATTTGCTTCAAGAATTGTTCAATTTCAGCGTCAGATATCAGCTTCTTTTTTCTCTTGGAATCTGGAGGTCTTTTGACCTTCTCAGAGGGGTTCCGGTCGAGGATCTGCCACTCTTTCACGCAATGTCCAAAGATCGAGGACAGGAGCGTCATTTCACGCTTACAAGAGCTTCCTTTTACTGTCTTGAGTCTTTCATCACGAAAGTCAATAATCGTCTTGGAGTCGATTTCTGAGAGCTTACAATCGAACCTCTTTTCCTTGAGCCAGCGATTGATTGTTATCGTCTCGAATCTGGTTCCCTTCTTCGTGACCGAGACCTCATCTCTGTATTTTTCGAGGACTTGCTCCATTGTCCATCGATGCGAGTCATCTGGACTCATTCTCATATCAAGCTCAGTTTGCTTTGACCATTGTTGAGCTAAGAATTTTGTATCAAAAGTTTTCGAGGTTCTTCTATTGTTAACATAGATATGAGCCTTCCATTTTCCTGATATTGTCTTTTCAAAATATGCCATCTTCAACTTTCTTAGTGGGGATTCTGGGGGAGTGCTTTAGAAACTCCAAGAAAGTCTAACAAATTTATGCAAACAAATCAACAACTTAAAAAATAACCATAAAAGCCATATAAATAGGAGCGAAGCCTTTGTAAGTTATTGATTTTATAAGGCAAAAATTGAAGAATTAGAGATTAATTTTGATTCTAGGTCGGGGAGCCATTTATGGCTAAAAAGTCCTTTAAAATCAAAGGCATATATATCAAAGTGGGGAAAAAAGAGTAATCGCAAAAATAAGGAGGGGATCTACATCAGTCTTCTCTGGATCGTGAAGGAGCGAACTCCTCCAGAGATGGTCGAGAGATCCCCTGATATTATTTCGGCATCTTCTTATTAATCAGATTCAGCCATGTTCCATCCGGACAGACATCTTGTCCCTGTGGAGCTGGAGCGTAATGCCCCCCCAAAGCTGTGCAGAGTTTTTCTTGCTGCCCTGTCACACTTGCTCCAATGGTTAAGACTGCCATTGCGATCAAGCTTCCCACTACGGTCACAGCTGTTGTCATTCCATCCATATACTTCCCCTTTCAGTTAAAAAACTATTTTTTCTCTTCAGCTTGTGCCGGAGTAGAAATATCATTGCTTCTCGCTCCAACATCGCACTTCGCAAAGACGCAAACAATCGAAGTGTCTCCGACATTCGGCTGTTGTTTAGGCATTGCACAAGAAGCTAATAAAACGACTGCAAATAAGATGAGTGATTTCATGGCAAACTCCTCATAAATTCAGTTATATCTGTTTTAATCATTATTTGACCTTCTGCGTTTTGTAATTCAACACCATTTGCTAAATTATTTTTGAACTGTTGATAATCTGCGTTATCAGGTGCAAAAGGAATGCAAGTGTTGTCTGCCAATCTAATAACAGAATTTGTTTGACTATTAATTGTAAATAATTTATACATTTTATAACTCCGCACTAAGAGTAAAATACGATTGATTAGCCTGATAAACAGCACCTACTGTTAAATCAGTAAAGTTAGGCAAAATATATTGCCCACCATTAAATGAATTACTTGCTATACCAGCACCTGCCGATGATTGGTCGAGGTTTTCCAATCCATTTCCAATCTGAATATTTGGTGATGCTTTTATTGATGGTGTTGCTCTCATTGGTTGAAAATGAGTAATTGAAACACCTAACTGCGTTGTAAGCACAGCAATTCCAGTGTAAAAATTGTAAAGTTGATAATAACGATTACAAAGTTGCAACTCAGTTCCAATGCTACGAAAATCAAATGATGTTGCCTGTTTGCCCAATTCTAGTTGAACCTTAGTTAAATAAAATGCACCTGTTGTTTGATTGGGAACTGATATGGCTATTTGAATTCCGTTTTGTGCATTTAATGGCAAATTGATTTGGGTGCTATATGTATCTATTGATAAATTTCCACTTGCAGGAATAGACCATGTTCCTGTTGCTACTTGTGTTGCAGTCGAAAAATTATCTTTTGTCGTATTTGCATAAACTGTCCAAGTTGCAGTTTTTGCTACTGCATTGGCTAAATTAGCAGATAGAGTTACCGTTTTATTTGCTAAATCATAACAATTAGCAGATTCTATTCTTTGATAAACCCCTAATGTGGTAACCCCTGTTGCACCTGTTAATTGTAAATATTGGACAGCATTAGCCGTATCGTATTGTTGTCTACCTGAAGAATTAGCACCCATTGAATAAGCAACCCATCTATCTAAGCAATAACCACCTGTAGGAGTAATTGTAAATATTGCACCAGCATTTCTTTGGTCTATAACCATAGCACCATTAATAATACGATTCTTAAAGCCAAATGTATTAGGTACATTAATTGTGTCGGTTGAATCCAATGTTGGCAATGTCAACTTGCCTGTCATCGTGTCGCCAGACTTTTGCACATACTTTAAATCAACAGGCAATCCAATCACCCCATTAATTACAGAGCCAATTTCAACATCATTCACACCATCAAAAATATATAAAGTGCAATTCCCTTGAGCATCATATTGAGTCCATAATCCTCCTCGCTCAATATTTAGGGGACGATTCAGCCCAGCATTATTGCTCATGATTGTGTTATAGGTTCGATTCAGAATGTCAGCCAAATCAACTCCAGAGGTAGTCGCTGGGTTAATTGGATAATCATTCGGATTCACCTGACTTTTATTTTTTATATTAGACATTGTTTTCCTCAAATTGAATAAGTTCTCTCTTTTCCTTGCCCACGAACAAGGATGTCAACCTTGCCGGAAACAGGAGTCTGGTCGAGAACATTAACCAGCGATAAATCAAATCCTAATCGGTTCTTATTTGTTGTCACAGCTCGAACAGGAGAGTCATTTCCATCAATGCTGACTGCAACTGCAATCGTGTCAAACATGAAAGCCGGATCAAATACAATGCGTTGACCAACCGAAGGAATGACTTGATCATTGACCGACCAGATACGATCAGTCACATCAATCTTTACTGAGCCATCTGTCACATAGGTTTTAATATTTGGTGACTTAGAAAATACCCTTAATCTAAATTGAATAATTCTGCCGGTCACATCGCCCACAGCTGAAATAATTCGCCATTCAGTAAATTGCCCTGTTGTGCCAAGAAGATTAGGAAGTCCCTGTAAGTCAGCCCAATCACTCATAAAGTCATTCTGATCAATCGCTCGATACTCAAGCCAACAATCCCATAATTGAGGATCTACATAAGCCATTTCTGTAGGATTAATTCTGTTGTAATGCCATCTTGTTCCTTGCTCCCCCTCGCCATGAGCTTGAATATAGCTTGAGACTCGCACCTCATACACCTGATCAAAAACAACATCATTCTCAAAGTAATACACACCCTCTGGATAAACACTTCCAAATTCACCCTCTGAACAAATGTAAGTTTTCCCAGCAAGAACATCGCTCATGTGCTTCACTTCACTTAATTTTTTCCACGCTGAAATGAATGGATCTTCAGTAACAAGTCCTTTTTCTAAGTGATTGAGAACACCGTTCCAGCCGGTATCAGCATCATCAACCTCAGTCACTAATTCAATGTTCGGCAATGACTCAACTGTTGTTCTTTGGAAAGCAACCTCTGATTGATTGTCAGATGAGTCATAAGCCATAATCATATAAGTGCCAGTTCTCGCCCCAGAAGTTAATCTGTTCACATCCCAATTTGTAAAGCCAACTAAAAGAGAATTTGTCCAATCAGGGAATAAGAATTCTGGAGTGAACCTGATTTCATATCTTATGAGGTCAGGTTCATTTGATAATTGCCAAAAAATTGAAACTTGCTCCGATTGAATATTGACACCAAAATTCTGAGGTTTTTCTGGTGGAATAGTATCTGCGATTAACTCAACAGATATTTTCTTTCCTTTGCCAGCGAGACCACTTGCAGAAATTGGAATACATTCAAATTCAACATATTCGCCAACCCATTGCAAATTTTGCAAAATGCTATAAAGCTGATAAAAAGAATACGATCTTGAATCGCCAGCGAAAATTGTTTTTCCATCTGGGTTTTTTACATAAATATCTGTATGATCATAATTAAAGCCCAATATATCCCACTTCAATCTAATTTGATTAACAGGGTATCGCGAGGGATAAATCAGCGTATTTAAAGCTTCTAAATTGATTAACTCTAAATCAGTCGTATTGATTAAATCATTGCCATAGTCCGGATTCCAAGCCGGTATATCACCGGTGTCAGCTGTGTAAACCTCCGGCACATATTTGACCAAAGCAATCTCAGCTGTCAGATCTCGATTCGGATGAATTTCGGTGACAATATATGGATTGACTACTCGATCCAATTGCCCCATGACAATCAAGTCATCAGGATTAATCTCGCCAACAGCGTCAATCGTATAAATGATCTGTCCATCTTGAGGAGCTGTTGCTAAGACTTTTCCTGTTTTAATCGAGCCATCAGATAA